>Ga0233451_10004208_pt1 | contig 12075 bp, 7 predicted proteins | sample 011ome_29_FD_183052 | JGI IMG/M metagenome (GOLD analysis project Ga0233451, IMG submission 183052) | Coastal salt marsh microbial communities from the Groves Creek Marsh, Skidaway Island, Georgia - 011504CT (spades assembly) | ecosystem: Environmental > Aquatic > Marine > Intertidal zone > Salt...
ATGTGTTGATCTCTCTCTCTCTCTCTCTCTCTCTCTCTCTCTCTCTCTCTCTCTCTCTCTCTGTCTCTCTCTCTCTCTCTCTTTCTCTTTCTCGATTTGAAGGAAGAGTGCGTTCATGAAGCAACTCAAGCCTCTCGGCTGGCACACGGCGAGAATGGCGGAAGCGAGCGACGCCGGCTCCAAGGCGGAGTACCGCGTAGACGGCAAAGACGGGGACGTTGATTTCCCCCACGGGAACTTGAAACCAATCTATACGATCGGCGAGTACGATGCAACGACGGGTTACATGCCCACGGGTGTGCCGGATGGTATGGGTGCGATGAAATTGAATGATGTTACGATGCGTTTCATTTCCCAATCCGAGTCGTACGGTTTCCTTGGGGACGCTGGTGAAGAATTCCCCACGTTCCCCATGGATGTAAACAATGGTGCCGCTAAGTTCACCGGATCGAAGGCCTACTACGTCGATTACGACATCGCCCAGATGAAGGAATTCATGACGCATTCTGGACCTGCCGCGCCGATGATTCGCGGTGCTGGAAGTATTATCGAAACCGTGGTGAACCTGAAGGGTGAACAAGTCGAGGCGCGTTCCACTGTCGCGAACACGCCTCACTCCAAGCCGCACTATTCGCAAACTTCGGCGAGTGGTGTTCACGTTCAAATTGATGCTACCAACGCGGACTCTTTGACATCGCAGACGTGGAACTTCATGAGCTTCTGCTCTTCCCACTTGGAAGAGAAGCATCAATGGGGTGAAAATATTGGTTTTGAAGACGATATTTACCTCGTTCCAGAAGAGTGGGCCGAGTGTGAGGACAGCAGAGTGAGAGACTACGGCTACGTCGGTTTGCCTATGCACGCTGTTGATCTTCAAACCAAAACTTCGTACGCCGTCGGCGCCATTGGTCAAGGTGGCTACGAAAAGGTCGTGGAAGTGAATTGCGGCAACTCCAGATTTGCCTGCTTATCTATCTCCGGATACAACGGCAACTTTGGTGAAGACGAATTAAAACCGACTTTTGTTGCTCGCAAGGCAGCTGTCACTCCGACGCGTAGCGACGGTAGTGCCTGGGTTTACACGCAAAACGTTGTCCCTGCGAGAGTGTACATCGGTTTGAAGGGGTACACCGCTGCGGGTGTTGATTGCGCTGCTACCAGCTCTTGCGGGTTCCTCGAAAAGAACGGTTTGGCTTACGGGAAAGTGTACGGCTTTGCTGTCGACTCCAGTACTGCGGACAGAGATGCGTTCCACAAAGATGCGCTCCACGCATCTACTCCTACTTTGTCAGGCACGTGGGCTTCAACGAACTGGCAATGGGATGGCACCGTCAAGGATTTTGAACATGACCTTGCGTGGGAGTTCCAAGAGTCTCCGATTATTGACGGCGCAGCGTCTACTACGCACAAATTTTGGACCGCCAAGGGAAGAGACGAAGATGGTGCAAAGACTGAGCACAACTCTCCAGACCCTGGGTTTGATAAGTTTGGTACATTCGTCCAAGGTTCAACTGCTGGTTATTACGGCATTTATTCTACCCCGACCCTCAAAACAGTCTTGGACGGTTTGACGGGTAGTGCCTTGCCGTCTTCCATCCCAGCGACGTACGAGCTCCTCGAAGGAGAATCTGACGTTACTGCTCGTATCCACTTAGGCGGTAAGGGGAAGCGCGCAGATGGTGGAAACCAAACGATGATGTATGACGGTAAAGACAAAGCAACCTTTGAAGACATTGATGGTTTGGAATGGATCCGTGCCTCTGATGGAGATTACTTCGTCATCCAAGAGGATGGTGGTAATAAATATGGTGAGCGCATGTTCATCTCGAAAAGGCCGGAGGCGGGTGCTAATCCGCAATATCACTTTATCGCGCAAGCCGGTGGATCGTTGAACACGAGATCGATGTCTAAAGTTTCCGTGCCTCCGAAAACGTGGGCAAGGGCAGCCTCATTCGAGTTCTCTGGTGTCGTTGATTTCTCAGGCATCCTCTCCCAATCGACTTTGGGTGGTTTCGCGAGAAGAACTGCAGAAGCAGCTGTGGCCATCAACGACAAGATCATCGCTCTCGGTCTCCAAGCCCATGGAATTGCCGGCGGTTTGATCCAAGCTTTCGGTCTCGACCGCGGAGGACAAGTATATGCCTGGAAGCCACAGCTCTGAGCTCGCAAGTTCCGAGGACCTGCTTTCCAGAAAGAGGACTTTATAAAAACCCGCCGCGCGTGGTTTATTTATGTGCATATAAACGCGCTCGAAACAAAACGTCTTCTTTTGGGACGTGTGAATGTATGAAAGATGAGTGCGATTACTGATCGCGACAATGGTAAAAAGGTACAAGTTGTAATGTATATATATTATTTCAACAATGGTACGCGCTCAAACCCATCCATCGCTTTCGCGAAAGTAGTTGCTTTACGCGTCTCCCGCTCTGTAACCATGCACCCCTAAATCTTCTTTTTTTACGAAGGGGAAGAATTTTCGTGAGAATTCAATTCAATTCTCTCGTCAAAAAAGAAGAGCGCTCTCTCCTGCGCACATACATATACACACACACATAACGCATTACACACACACACACGTAAACGTAACGCGCGCGAGACGAGGAGAGGGAAGAGCTTCCACGTTTATATACATAAGAGGTATCTATCATGGTGGCAAAGAAGAAGAAAATTGCAGCTTCAAAACCGGGAGCACCCCCGGCATCATCACCCGTAACGGGAAAGAAGAAGACGATTCACGCGACGACGACGACGACGACGGGGGATGATCATCGCGCGCATCGCGCTCAAGAACAACAGCAGAAGGAGCAGAAGCAGCAGCAACAACCGCCACAACAACAACAACAACAACAAAGAGTCTCTCGTTTAGGCAAAGCGGTTCAAGATGCGGCGACGATAAAAAAGAAGCCCAAGAACAAGGGGCAATACCAACACCAAGCTAAAAAAAAATCGACTGTAATTCCGATGATGAATCGAATGGATTCTCGAGTGGACCCGTCTCGCATGGGAAAGAATCGGAGCCGAGAAGGGACGTCGGAACGGTTGACGCCTCGAACGCAAAGTCAGAGTCAGCAGAGAATGCCGGCGCCGAGAAGACCGGGGGGGATCGACGCGTCGATGTTGTCTTCGCCGCACCGGGTGACGAGTCCGGAACGCGCGGCGGCGGGGAGAATGCAGTCGCCGGCGGTGGCCGCGCAGAGAGAGAAGGAGTTGCGAGCGCAGATGCAGCAGAAGCGCGAGAGAGAGGAGCGGGAGAAACGGGCGATGCAGCAGCAGCAACAGCAGAGGGAGAAAGCAGAGCAAGAGAAGCAAAAGAAGTTGCAAAGAGAGAGAGAGGCGCAGATGCAAAGGCAACGCGAACAGCAACAACAACGCGAACAGCAACAGCGACAACAACGCGAACAGCAACAGCGACAACAACAATTGTTGTTACAGCAGCAGCAGCAGCAACAACAACAACAACAGCAACAACAACAGCAACAGCCCGCACAGCAACAGGAAAGACGCGTGCCGCGACAACCGCTCCCGCGAACGAGAGCGCCGCCGGCTCCTGTACCCAGCAAAGCGGTGCCACGACAACCAGTGGGGAGAGTTGGTGTCTCGGTACCGCCGCCCGAACCTCCGCAACAAGCGGCACAGCCGAGATTGGTAGATAACGTAGTTTTTAGCGAACCTCAACCGACTTCGATACGAGATATAATGGTGAGGAAAGCGAGAGATGAACGAAAAGCAGAAATGCACGCGAGGAAAGAGAAACGAAGACGTGATCAGTTGTTGACGCTCCCGTCGGGTTTGATGTTCGGCGACGGCGTTGGATCGTTGGAGGATGGTGAAAACCAGCCCCAGGCGACTGGCGGGACACCAACCTTAGTGCACTTTGCAGAAGATGCAAACAAAGATCAAAACGGAACCAAAGAAACGCCAGCTGCGGAGAACGGACGAAGAACGCGTCTGAGATCTTCTTCGCTCGGAGCGGCGGCTGGTGAGAAACCGAGTGCGACTGTCGCACCGTCGGCAAAAGCTCCGAACGTGAAAACGACTGGCGCCGCGGGGCTTTTAAAATCCGCGCTAAAAAAGGTCTCCCAAGTTGCAAACGCCTTAGCCTTGGCGAACGCGCCCACCGCCGCCGCGCAGCAACAACAAGCACAAAATGTGCACACGCCGAGAGTAAAGCTTGGGCCAAATGGTCAAATCGTAGCCGACCAAGCGACGCTCACAGTGCAAGCCTCGCACGAAAATCGAATAAGTGAGAGCGAGTTTACGCGAAAAACAGGAGACAAAATGATGATTAATTCGCAGACGTATGGGAATCGGTCAAAACCGACAAAGTGGACGAGGCAAGAGACGGAGTTGTTTTACAAAGCCATGGAGCAATTCGGTACTGATTTCACTCTCATTCAAAGATTGTTTCCTTCTCGAACGAGAAGGCAAGTAAAGGCGAAATATTTGAAGGAGCAAAACAACAACGACGATCGCATAGAGTCTTGCATGAACAACATGGCCAGAAATAACGAGACGTATCAAAACTTGATCGACGTGTTACAATCGGATACGAATAATCGAGTTGAGGTTGCTGCGGGGAAAGGCGTCGATAGGATCATTCCTGGGGCGAACAACGTCGCCGCTCAAGTGTTGCACGGCGACGCGCCCATGCAAGAGAACGTGCAGAATACTGTTCCTCAAGCCTCCATCTCCGCCGCTACTCCTGCTGCGCATTGATTTTGAGAAGCGCAAATAAAAAAGATTTAGTGCAAACTAAAAGTAGAAAGCAAAATCAAATGTGTATATGAAACAATACACCTAGGTATTTTCATTACTATGATAACATCAAGTCTCTCTCTCTCTCTATCGCTTTCGCGTTCCTTTCACTACTATTCCTCGCTGCCGCTGCGTTGCCTTGTTCTGATGGTTTCTAACTTTTTTGCGATCGTATTTACTTATTTTGCGCTCGAATCTCTGCTCGAATTTCCTTCATGGAAGACTCGATTTCGAGCTCAACCGATATCGTCTCTGCCATCGCCAACGAAAGAGGAGCGTTCTTAATCTTAGCAACCTGACCTTTAATCTTCTCCAAAATGGCTTCAAATCCTTCCAAGTAATTTAAAACTTGTTCTTGATAAGCAGCCGCGCGCACTTCCTCCATCGTCGTCGTATCTTCACTTAGTCCTTCTTCTTGATCTTCTTTTTCTCCATAGCGTTGCCCTTCTACGCTAAACTTTTGTAACTTTTCTGACGCTAACCGCTTCAGTCTTTCGGCGCTCTCGTAAACCTGCTTCGGCGTCATCGCGACGGATTCTCTATGTGGCTTCATCACCGTGACTGCCTCTAACGGCGGCGGCATCGAACCGTCTCTTCTCTGCCTTGGCGCCGCCGGCGTTTCCATTAAAATATCTTCTTCTTCTTCTTCTTCTTCTTCTTCTTCTTCTTCTTCTTCAGCCGCTTCTTCCTCTTCGAAGATTCCACCTTCGGATTCCGGCGAGGAATCGAAACGAGTGTGGTGCGGCTCGGCTACGCGTTGTTGTTGTCGTTGTTGTTGTTGTTGTTGTTGTTGTTGAGGGGGCGTGTTCATGACTTTCCCAGAAACTTAAACGCTTCTTCTTCTTCTTCTTCTTCTTCTTCTTCAATTTCGCACTCACCATCAACAGGTATCTCAATCATGACCGCTTTTTTCAATTGTTTCTTCCGAACGCTGGGCGACAAAGACGCCTTCGTCTCCGCGCCACCGCTCGTCTTCGTCTTGGACTGTTCTCCCCCAAAACCATCGTCGACATTCTCATCGTTATTCTCATCACCACCTTTACTCCTCGCGCTCCCCATCAAATCCTCCATCAAGCTTTCCACGATGAGCCGATTGGAGACGAATCTTTTGAACTCGTCGCTAAACATCGGACTTCTTTCTTTCAACTGTCTCGTCCCCCACTGGTGAAACCCAACCGATAAGTTTGCGATTCGTTCCAAGTCTAATTTCGAAAATTTCGAGGTGTCGTCTTGCCGAATTTCTTTCATGAGAGTTAAAAGAGCGCGCCAACTGCCGTAGTTTTTCGAGACGACTTCCTCGATGGTCGTGGTTTTTGAGATCGCGAGCTGCGAGAACAAATTGCACGCCTCGATCGTCGCATCTTCGGCAGCCATCCTTACTACAAAAGAGTTTTGATTTGTGCGGGCATAATCTTCCCCCAGAAAAAACAAAGAATTCCTTCCTCAAAAAATTTTTAAAAATTGCAACCCTAAATAATTGTGTTTCAACGGCTTCCAAGGAAAACCTCTCCATAAAAAAAGAGAGATCTGTCGCGACGACGAGAGGAACAACGCGCAGTACTCATGGTGCAACAAGTCGTCGAAAACCCGGACTCCGAGGACTCCGAGGACAAGAAAGACAAGAAAATCATCCCGCTCGACGCGGACGACATCGCTTTGTTGAAAACGTACGGCGTTGGACCGTACGGGACGTTGATAAAAAATCTGGAAACCGATTTGGTGTCCTGCGTGTCTCGCGTGGAAAAGTTGTGCGGGATAAAAGAGTCGGACACTGGGTTGGCGCCACCGTCGAGATGGGATTTAACCGCGGATAAGCAAGCGACGCAAGAGGAGCATCCGTTGCAAGTGGCGAGGTGCACGAAGATAATCAACCCGGGGACGACGGACGCGCAGTACGTCATCAACGTGAAACAGATCGCGAAGTTTGTGGTTGGTTTGGGGCAACACGTGGCGCCGACGGACATCGAGGAAGGGATGCGAGTTGGCGTGGATAGGACAAAATATAGCATACAAATTCCACTTCCGCCGAAGATTGATCCGAGCGTGACGATGATGACGGTGGAGGAGAAACCGGACGTGACGTACGCAGACGTCGGCGGGAATAAAGATCAGATTGAAAAGTTAAGAGAAGTCGTGGAGTTGCCGTTGCTGCATCCGGAGAAGTTCGTTACGCTAGGGATTGACCCTCCGAAAGGGATTTTGTGTTACGGGCCTCCTGGGACTGGGAAGACGTTGTTAGCGAGAGCGGTGGCGAATAGGACGGACGCGTGTTTTATACGCGTGATTGGTTCAGAGTTGGTGCAGAAATACGTCGGCGAAGGCGCGAGGTTGGTCCGAGAGTTGTTTCAAATGGCCAGGAGTAAAAAAGCGTGCTTGATTTTCTTCGACGAAGTCGATGCAATTGGCGGTGCGAGATTTGACGACGGCCAAGGTGGAGATAACGAGGTGCAAAGGACGATGTTGGAAATTGTGAATCAGTTGGACGGGTTCGACGCGAGAGGGAACATTAAAGTTTTAATGGCTACAAACAGACCAGATACGTTAGATCCCGCGTTATTGAGACCGGGTAGATTGGATAGAAAAGTTGAGTTTGGGTTGCCGGATTTAGAAGGTAGGACGCAGATTTTTAAGATTCACACTCGATCGATGGCTGTGGAAAGAGACATTCGATTCGAGTTGTTGAGTCGATTGTGTCCGAACAGCACCGGCGCAGAAATCCACAGCGTCTGCACCGAAGCCGGCATGTTTGCCATTCGACAGAGAAGGAAAACCGTCAGCGAAAAAGATTTCTTAGACGCCGTGAACAAAGTCATCAAAGGCTTCAAAAAGTTTAGCAGTACGGCGAAATACATGCAGTATCAATAAAAAATTCACACATAAACGAACGAAACAAGAGAAGAGAGCGAGAGAGCGAGCGAGAGAGATACGTCGCTTTGGGCCGTAGCGTAAAGTAACACGCACGCACACGCACTATGTAGTAGTTTTGTAGCAATTTAATAAAAAGGCGGTGTATAAATTTATATACGCGCACGTACTGTACACACACGTAAACTTATTGAAACGCTCACCAGGAAAGAGAGAGAAAAGAGAGAGGGGAGAGAAAAAGGAAAAAAAACTGCCTCCTCCCACAAAACTCGTTGCACCACAGAAAATTTGAAACGGGGAGATCTGCCTCTTTTGATCATCAAAAAGTCATAAACGTGCTTTTTTCCCTCTCAGAGCGTATCTTCTCCTTTCAAATACGACTGAATATATCTTTTTTCCAATCTCGTCATACACACACACGCGCGCGTTTACTCTCGCAAGAATCACCCACACCGCGCGCACTTAAACAGTCACGCACAAAGACAACATCTCTGTTCTCTTCGCACACGCAAAACACACCACAAAGTAAAAAAGATGTCCTTCTCTACCACTTTCACCGGCGCGAAAATCGCCCAAAAATCAATCCTCCAAAAGCAATCGGTTGACAAACAAATCTCCGCGAGACGCACGAAAGCGTCCTCGCCGTCCACGCAGAAGAAGGCCCAAATCGCCTCCTTCGGTTCGTTGGCGCCGCCGGATTTGTACCCGGAATTTGGTACCTACCCGGGCGGGGGTAACTCCTTGATTATCCCGTACACGGATGAGAAAAACGCGGAGAGAGAGTTGATCCACGGTCGATGGGCGCAGTTGGGCGTCACCGGCGCCTGGGCCGCCGAGAACGGCACCGGCATTCCGTGGTTTACCGCGGGTACCTTGTGCACTCCGGATGACTGCACGGCCGTCGCGGACAAGTTTCCGGGCGCCGTGGCACCGTTGGCGCCGGAAGGCTCTGGCTACCCGAACTTTTGGGCAGTTTTGGCAATCGAAGTCTTCTTGGTCGGCAACGCCGAGGCGTACAGAACGGGTATCTTTGAAAACCCGTTCCCAGAGTTGGAATTGTCCGTCTCCCCGGGCGGTAGATTCGACCCGTTGGGTTTTGCGGAAGCCGGTGACTTAGAGGAGTTGAAAATCAAGGAGTTGAAGCACTGCAGATTGTCCATGTTCGCGTGGTTGGGCTGCATCTTCCAAGCTTTGGCCACCCAAGAAGGTCCGATCGCCAACTGGCAAGCGCACGTCGCTGATCCGGTGCACGCGAACGTCTTGACCAACGCGGCCAAGGGTTTCAGCTTCTATTAAGTCTTTAATAAAGGCTATACATTTATATACAATTTTTAATTACCAAAACTTTCTACATTCAAAATTTTAGATCTCGTACCTCTCACTTCTTTTTCTTCTTCTTCTTCTTCGTCGTCTTCTACAGCTCGTCGTTCTTGTTCGCACCACCGCCACCAGTGTATTTCTTACTACTCTTGTTGACATTATTGTCGCTATTATTGTTTTCCATGCGCAAATGTCTTCGTTTCTCTACCACAGATGGAGCTAAAATTGCACCAAACATGCTCGGCGTTCTTTTACGTTTCTCTTCGTAGACTTGCTCCAGACCGTCGAAATCTTTAAACAGTTTCGATAATGTTACGTTCGCAGCATCGTAGTTTCCTACTTTTTGTAACAACAAGCCGTTTCTCCATCGAGGCTGCCAATCGTTCGTTCCGTCCGTTATCTCAATCGCTCTTAAATACATTTGCCCAGCTTCGGGGAATTTCCCGTTTGATTCAAAGTAAATCCCAAGCATGAGAGCCGGCATTGCCGCACGTTGAAACTTGGTCAATTTCGCGGTGAGCGTGTCCACAATCTCTCTCGTAACGTCTCTCTCGTTGAACATGTCGTGTGCGGATAATATGAGTTCGACTGGATAAGTTATTGGGTTTAACATGCGCACGCTGGCGAGAGCGAACAACTCGTTTTTACCGTCAATCATAGATTGGAGCATGGAGCCTTTGCGCAAGCGATACTTAAACAACGGTTCGCGAATGTTTACTGGCTTTAAACCGACGTACTTTTCAGCCTCAAGCCAAAAGGCCCAATCTTCATAGCCGAACAACGTCGTTCGCGGGTATCCACCGGGTGTATTATCCCATAAAGACTTCAAAATGACCGCCGAACAGTGGAAGGCGTTGAAGTAGCGCAGATCTTGCGGATCGTATTTTGGTAAATTCCAACTGTACTCCCAGTCGCCAAAGCCTACGAGATCCGCCACGGCTAAGTTGTAATCGTTGTTCGGATCTTCGAGCAAGTCGATGGCTTTTTCAATAAACGTTTCGTCGATCAAATCGTCCGCATCGAGTGGTAAAACGTACTTACCGATTGCACGATCGAAACCAAAGTTCCGCGCGTCTCCTAAACCGCCGTTTTGTTTCTCGTGGACTTGGATTTGGAACAACCGTCCGCCTTTTTGGTTGAACCGATCGACAAGCTGCCTCGCAACTTCGGAAGACCCATCTTTACTTCCATCGTCGATAAGTAACACTTCGATATTTTTATACGTTTGCGAATAGACGCTCGATAAAGTTTCCTCTAAAGTCTCCTTCGCCCCGTTGTAAAACGGAACGACGACGGAGACAAACGGTAAAGCGCCAATCGCACTGTCTTCGATGAATTCTGAAACGATTTCTCTTCTCTCTCGATCCGTCTTCTCGACAAATTCAGCGTACTCGCGTTTCGGACGGATCTGACGTACTTCTTTGCGTTTTTCCGTACACGATCCGGCACCGATGCGAGAGGCTTTCAAGCTATCGAAAACTTGGCACAACTCTGGTTGTTCGGTGATGTCGACTAAAACAGTTCTCATGGACCACGGTATATCTTCGTCGTTGACATCCGTTCCGTCTTCGATGATTTTCGCTTCAAACACGATCGTCGCGCATTCCATATCCAAATCATCGGTTTCCCATTCTAACTCCAATGGCGCCATTTCAACAAAGACGCTTCGAGCGAGAGCGTTTAAATTTTTAATATCTTTGGGATCTAACGACGGATCAATCGTGTACGATGTATCGATGACAACGTTCTCACCGTCCTCGTATTTGTCGAATTTGTCATAACGCAGAGATAATTGGATTAAGTCGCTCGGATAGACAGATATAACGCGGAAAACGAGCTTGGCGTTTTTACCACCTTCTTCATAATCGACGTTGAGATCAATTTTCTCTCTCGGTATATCTTTTCTGGCATCATCGCTATCGTCGTGCGAAGAGTAACTACTCTTTGACACGCACGGAATTCGACTCGGTGGCGCGTCGTTTACGTATCTCTTTGGCATACGACTCCCACGTCCTAAATATGCCACGTTTCCTCGTCCGCTTGAGTCGTGCAGAAACACTTCCTTGTTGCCTTCCCCATGCATCGTCGTCGTTTCCTCGTCAAACGTCCAAAACGCGACGCAATCTTTAACCATCCAAATCAAAGTTGGATCGTCTAATTTGTTCATATTCGACGCTTCATCAAAAGACGAGGACATTCCGACCACCATCAAGCGTCTCACCTCCGCTGGAGTCAACGCTCGATTCCATATGCTCACGTCATCCAACCTCCCGTCGAATGGATCCCACTCCGCGCCGCCAATCGTCACATGTCCATCGAAATCCAGACCGCTTTCCTCTAAGGGTACCTGTGGACCTGCCGCTCCGTCCACGAACACCGTGATCGCCCTCCCGTCGTACGTCCCGCAGACAAAATGCCACCTGTTTAAGAACAAAACCTTCCCTGCGCTGAAATCTTTATTCTCCTTGCCGATGCCGAACCTCGCAACGCCTTGTGTGTCCGTGTACAAATTCCATCCCCAGTTAATCCACTCGTGACTGACGATTCGATTAAAGCTTTTATGCCTATTCACAAAAACCCACGCGCAGGCGGATATCGTTCGAGACGGTAAACCGCGCACGTCCCTGGCGATGATGTAATCGTCCACGCCATCAAACGCGTAATACGCGCCGGACGGGCCGATACTTTCTCGGCGCAGACTCTCTAATACTACTATCGATGAAGATCTTTCTTCATCGCTTTGTTGTTGTTGATCGCTAGTGTTTCGGTTTACCGTTGTCGTCGAAATAGCTTTCGCTTCGTTCGAAAGAACGACGACGATGATGCACAAGACCAAAATCAACAGACGCGGCGCCGGGCGGCGGCGAAAGCGGCGGTGAAAGCAATCCATCGCGAAAATTTTCTTCTCTCTTAAACTCCTCTCCACTTTCTCTCTCTCTCTTTTCTTTTCAATACTTTGGCGGCGGCATCATCGATTGCGGTTGCTGTTGACCCATCAACATCGGTGACGGCATCAAAGTCGTAGGCGGCATCATTTGCCCACCACCACCACCACCCACACCACCACCACCCATCATCATCCCGGGCATCGCCATCGCATTCGGCGGCATCATAGTCGTAGGCGTCGTCATCGTC
>Ga0233451_10004229_pt1 | contig 12045 bp, 10 predicted proteins | sample 011ome_29_FD_183052 | JGI IMG/M metagenome (GOLD analysis project Ga0233451, IMG submission 183052) | Coastal salt marsh microbial communities from the Groves Creek Marsh, Skidaway Island, Georgia - 011504CT (spades assembly) | ecosystem: Environmental > Aquatic > Marine > Intertidal zone >...
GCGCTGTCATTTATCATTAAAAAGATTGACAACGCTGTCATTTGGGCGGGTGACAGTGGGTATCAGACAGTGGGTAACAAGCGAGAACCAATAAAAGCGGCTCCAATGAGCAGCAGTGCCTGTCGGGTTAGCAGAGTTCCAGAAGGCGCTAGGTTTGGGAGATCGGTGAAAGTTCTACTTACACGGGCCTGAGACTAATTCAAGGCTTCCAGTGCTTATCGAGAGGGTTTTTAGCAACGCTCGGGAGGCTGGCAGGTCCGAGCGGCCGTTGCAGGGCCATTGAGTAGCGTTACCGATGTCGAGCAGCACTAGCTTTATCTAGGTGCCTATGTCGAGTCTTGGCAAGTAAGACCGGACTAAAGCGCAAAAAATAGAGCATCAAGACGATCATCAAGAAGAGCATGAAGTAAAGCTTCAATTAAACCTGATAGAGGCGGTAAAGAATCGGCGAAAGGGGATAGTCATGGCGAGTAACCAACTACTAAGTGTTAATGACAGTGGTAATGAAATAGCGTTTCGGAGCGAACCCGTTCGGACGGTGGTTGGCTGTAGTAGCCCGTCTATTTTGTCAAAACTTCGCCAAATGGTTCGTTCTGAGCCGCTAATTTCTGTAGTCGCTGCCTGCTCAAACGGCCAAGATCTGCTGGCAGCCTGCGAGCAGCTTTATCCAGATCTATTGATTTTGGATGGACGCATTGCAGGGCCCGACGCGGTGACGGTTGCAAGTCTGGTTCAGCGGCGATATCAGGCGCGGGTAATTTTGGTCACTGAAAATCTCCCAGATGGCGTTCAGGAGGATTCGGACCAACCGGAATTGATTGCGAGCGAGTTTAGGGCCCAACCGTTTCATGCAGAGTGCCTTAACCACAAGGTTAGGCAAACCGTTGAGCGCAAAGCAACGAGTAAGCGCTGCGAATTGGATCTGGCCAGCAACTGGGGACGGAAACCAGAAGGCCAACGAGATCGGGAGCGAGTGTCTGCAGAAGTTAAATCTCCACTGGATAATCATCGAGGGGGCGCAGAACAACGGATGATGCGCAAATTGTTAGTGAGAGATTCAGGTGTGGTCAAGGTCGTACCATTTGATGATATTGAGTGGGTCGATGCCGCTGGCGATTACATGTGTGTCCACGCGCGGGGCGAAACGCTAGTTATGCGGAGCACGCTTCGCGAGCTCATGGAAAAACTTGATGCCGATATTTTTGCTCGGATTCATCGCTCGACGATTGTCAATATCGAGAAAATTGTCAGTTTAACGCCGCTCCCCAAGGGGGCGGGTCTGTTGGAACTGTCAGTCGGCAAAACCTTGAAAGTGTCTCGAAACTATCGTGATGCGGTCAAGGACCTGTTTCAATAAGCCCGATTGTTGACCTGTGCGTTAGTGCCGTCTGGGGACGCGATAATCACCCTCCGATTGGGCCGCGATCACAGGAGATGTCTATCGCCTGGCGTGCCTAGATCCCAAAAGTCAGGTTAGACGGTCTGTATGGGGCCGATATTTAGGCGATTGCCCTTTTCGGATGATTTCTCATTTAAGCGTTATAAAAAATTAGGCTGAGGGCTTACCCTTTGGACGACACGGCACCGCAGCTTTGAAAGGCAGGTAGCGGGCGAAAGAGGCTATTCATGTCAAAACTATCTCTTTTGAGTGGGTTGCAGGTCATAAGAGAGAAGGGAGTGGTTAGTGAAAAAGTCGGGTTTTGCCAGCTTGTTGGTAAGCATGGCTGCGATCACGAAAACCAGCTGGTATAAAATAAGACAAGTTTGCGATGCAAGCGATTATTCACGATGCAAACCATTAAAGGCTGACGAGAATTTATCAGGCTCGCAAGCAATAACTATATTTTATAATTTTGCTTCAGCCGGTTGCCATGCAATAGGAAAGACCGTTTCAAAATCAGCCAAGGGCTGACCATCTCGAGGCACAAAGTCATAGAGGCCAATTGGGTCGGGAATCGCCTGACTCCGACGCCTCAGATAGCATACATCTGGGCCTGCCCACAGGGAGGCGTGGGCTCTTCTAGGATGGCTAAGCTCAGCGCCTCCTCGGGCCGAATGCAAAATGTTGCCGTGAAATAACAGCACGTCTCCCGGCTCGTAATCCCAACCAAGAATATCGAAAGAGTCTCTATTTGCCTCGATATCAGGTAGGGGAGGCAGCGATGGATCTAGAAATGAATCGAAATAGGTCCAGTGCTCGTGTGCTTCTCTGCCGATCAAGATTTTGCCTGCAGCAAAGTCGCGCTCGATTTTTTCGGCCCCTTTTGGGTCAGACGCTGGATCCATACCTACAGGTGGCCGGTAGGTAATGTTCCAAAGATGTGAGCCGCGAACAATTTCGATGCTGACATCCTTAGGAGCAGGGTCTGCGCAAACCCACGCCCGCACGACCTGATGGCCTTCGATATTGTAATAACTGGTATCTTGGTGCCAAGCACTGGGGAACACTCGCCCGGGCGGCTTATAGAACATCTGATCCATATAGAAACGGACCGGTGCTGCGAGCACTGAACCAACAATCGAGGCGATCGGGGAGTGGTCCAATAAGTGCTGCAGGTCGGGTGAGTGCGAGGCAGGGAACTGATCGATCCGTAAAGGCATATTAACGCCTGCAGACATGCCATCTGGATGGTCATGAATAAATTCTAGCCCCCGGGCCAAAGTATCGACCCAAGACAGGTCTAAAAGTCCCTTGAGCAGAACGGCGCCGTCACGATGGAAGGTTTCGATATCCTCTTGGCAAATGGTTCGAACTGGTTCTGTTGCAGCCATCAGATTGCTCCAGCTAAGCGATAAGCGCATAGTAGATCCAACTGCACTAAAAGAGCAAAGGTCATGAAATTCGCCTTTAATAACCTTGACTATGAAGTGTCCAAAGGACGCGCAAGAATTACCCTTAACCGTCCAGAGAAGCGCAACGCGCTTTCTATTGAATTGGTCGAAGCGTTGAGCGCAGCGCTTTGGGAAGCCGACGATGATAAGTCAGTCCATTGCGTGATTATTAAGGGTGCTGGCAAGTCGTTTTGCGCCGGCTATGACTTAACGCCAAAACGCCGAAAAGCTGATGATGGTATCGAGCGTCGTAACGGTCGTGGGGTTGATGATGATGCTTGGCAGATCGAGCGATTTCAGCGCGCCTTGCGAACGCTGACAGAAATGCATAAGCCAACGATTGCTCAGATTCATGGCCATTGTTACGCCGGTGGCACCGACCTTGCGCTTTACTGCGATATGCTGATTTGTGCTGATGATGCGCGCTTTGGCTATAGCGCCCTGCGAAATATGGGGGCGGCGCCTAATCAAATGTGGCTCTACCATGTTGGCCCGCAGTGGGCCAAACGATTGCTGCTGACCGGTGACACCATCAGCGGTGAGGACGCAGCGCGTATCGGATTGGTTTTGAAGTCAGTGCCAAACGCGATGTTAACGCAAGAAGTTGAAGGGCTTGCCGATAGGCTATCTTGGATTGATCCCGAGATGCTGTCCTCGAATAAACGCATCATCAATATTGGTATGGAGTTGATGGGCGCTCAGGTGCTGCAACGTTTGGCTGCCGAAAATGATGCTCGAGCGCACACCACCCAAGCGGCACGAGACGTCTTTAGGCAAATCAATACCGAAGGCTTAGCAGCAGCCTTGGCCGATCGTGACGCCCCTTTTGGCGATAGTTATGCGAGGGTTTTAGGACCAGAAGTGCGCGATGAGCATGGGTATTTGGTGGCTGAAGAATCGAATGTTTTAACAGAAGGAGAGAACCGTGAGTGAACCCGTAGTCGACGTCTACCTGGTTTGTAACGCTAAGTATCACGATACCAACTTTGCCCGCTTAGAATTACTTAAGTTGCTCGCCGAGCACGAGGATATCCATACGCGGGTTGCCGAAAACTTCTCTGATATTGAAGGAATCCAAGCGGCCAAACTGTTGATCACTTATACCTGTGATTTACGGCCCAGTCTCGAAGAACAAGCTGGCCTGTCTGCCTTTTTAGAAGCCGGTGGACGCTGGTTTGCCTTACACGCCACGAATGCGCTCATCGAATTTGTTGACGGAAAGGCAGATACCCCAGATCTAGCACCACAATTTATGTCGCTTTTGGGTAGTCGGTTCGTTGCCCATCCAAGTAACACCCGATTTTTAGTGAAAGTCACCGAGGTCGATCATCCTTTGACGCAGGGTTTGTCTGATTTTGAAGTTGACAATGAAGAGCCTTATTACTGCGAGCCCCGTGGTGAGCAAACTGTTTTGTTAGAGGCGAGCTATCACCAGCCTTCCCTGGGGTATGTGCAGTCTGATTACGGAACTGATCGTGACGTTCAGCCCCAGATGTATCTTCACCCAATGGGGGCCGGTGAAGTCTTGTATTTAACGTTAGGTCATTGCACCGGCAAGCACGACATGAAGCCAATGGCGGATGTGGTCCCGATTGTCAGAGGGTCATGGGAGACGGAGGTCTACTATGAGTTGCTGCGCCGAGGCATTCGTTGGGGAATTGGCGCTTTAGCTGAGTAGAGTCGCAAAACCAATCCCCCAAATTGGGTTCAAGTTCGGCAAGGAAGAGATCAAAAACAGGTTTTATTGAGCGTTGCGCAAAACCGAACAATCCTTGATCGAACCACTCTTGATGGTCTAGCGTTTCGGTCCTTACAAACAGGAGATCGATATGAAGCATTTTGTTCTGGGTTTAGTGGCGTTAGTCGTGTCAGCAACGGTTTGGGGTGATGACTTACAACCTAGTTTGAGCAACCACTTTCAAGCGCAATTTACTATTGATTCAACTTTTACGACGGATGGTAAAACCTACGAAGTATCTGCTTCGGGGGAAGCTGGGCCGTATGGGCGAGCCTATTTGTCTTATGTCTTTACCGACAAGCAGGAGCTGGGCGATCGAGGAGAGTTTACTGGATTTGCTTGGACTCAAAATGGCGAAACAGTCATCACTGCGACACTGCAAGGCATCTATGTAAAGGATGGTAAGGTTTTCAAGTTGCATACTTTGGATGCCGTCAATACCGGTAAGTTTACCTATGCCGTCGGGACTATGGATTTTGTTGAAAAAACCTTGGTCTTCGAAGCAGCAGATCTTACGATCGAATAGTGTTTGATTGTGCTACCTCCGGGCGATATCAAGCTGAAGGGTGATGTCGTCCGGGATTCTGGTGTAAGGTAAGTCCGAAGTCGGCGAGCTGACCCAGATCGGGTTGTCAATCGGCATTATGGAACCCTCAGCTGGCGATTGGGCCGCCTGAACTCGTCATCATAAGGTGAATTTAGCTTTGATCAGAATGGCTCGTGCCGCCGCTGATGAGAGATAGATTTAACCGAGATGACATTTGGTGCGCGCGTTATGGGCCCCGCAACCTTTAAACGAAAAAAGCTTTTCGCGGTGCCACAAAACGTGCCAAAGATTTAACGCGTGAACAATTATCCCCTTTGGGATGGCTGGCACACTTGAAGGCAAACTGGTTCTAGGCATGTTTCCGGTTGAGCTAAAAGCCACTTGGCGCATCCAGAATCGATGTCTTTCATTTGATGGCGACCTAGGCCATCAGGATGTCTTCACGATGTGCTTTGAGATGTCGCCCTTAAAGCGATGAGGTAATGAAACCTCACAATCCCGGGCGCTTAACTTGTGCCGAATATCGCCTTGAAGAGGTAGAAGAATACGATGGCGAGAATTGCACCCGCAGGCAACGTAACCAACCAAGATAAGAAAATTGTACCTACCACCCTAAGGTTGAGTGCATGTAGGCCTTTTGCAAGACCGACGCCCAAGACGCCTCCAACCAAGGTGTGCGTTGTACTAACCGGCAAGCTATAACCCGAGGCCAGTACGACCGTTGTTGCGGCGGCAAGCTCAGCGGCGAAGCCGCTGCTTGGGGTTAGCTCTGTAATGTGCGTGCCAATGGTTCGCATGACGCGATATCCGTACAGCGCCAAGCCGGCCACGATACCCGTGCCGCCGAGAAACAAAATCCAAGTCGGCATCGAGGCTTTTTGAGCCACATCACCGCCAGATTCGATAATGCTATTAACGGCGGCAAGGGGTCCGATCGCATTGGCAACATCGTTCGACCCATGCGCAAAAGCCATGGCGCAGGCGGTGAATAACATCAAGACACCAAACAAGCGTTCGATGCTTTTGACGTCTTGAGATGGGGTGTCGCCAGCGCGTTGGATGCGGCTGAGCACGCCAATACCCACAGCACAAATGATACAGGCTGCGAAAGTTGAGTAGATTAACGATTGCTGAAAGCTTAGATCGAGGCCGACATGCTTAAGCCCTTTAACCATCGTTACCATTGAGATGACGAACCCAACCAAAAAGAGATAAAAGGGGATAGCTCGCTTTGCTGAGGTGAAGGGGTCCTCCGTGTCAAAGACCAGCCGTCTAACGCTCATATACAGTAGAAAGGAAAAACTACCCGCAAGCACTGGCGAGATCACCCAACTGGCAGCAATATTGCCCACCTTCATCCAATTTACAGCCTCAACCGAGATGCCAACTGACGCGAACCCAACAATCGCTCCGACGATGCTGTGCGTGGTGGATACAGGCCATCCAAAAGTGGTGGCTATCAACAGCCAAATGCCGGCTGCGAGCAGGGCGGACATCATACCGTAGATGAGTAACTCAGGCTCATCGGAGAGCAATTCAGGGTCGATGATGCCCTTACGAATCGTGGATGTGACCTCACCACCGGCAAGATAAGCACCAGCGAATTCAAACACCATGGCAATGATAATGGCTTGCTTTACCGTAATCGCTTTGGCGCCGACCGAGGTGCCCATCGCATTTGCGACGTCGTTGGCGCCGACACCCCAGGCCATAAAAAAGCCGAAACAAATCGTCAGGATGAGTAGTGTGCTGCCATAGTCTTCGATTATGCCCATGGGTTTCCCTAACTCGCGATTAAATACATCATTCGATTGCCCACGGTCTGCGCATCGTCGGCAATGTCGCCAATCTTATCGATGACCCGATAGAGAAAAATCACATGCACCGGGTTCAAATCTGTCTCATATTCGTAAAGGGTGCGACGCAGCTGGATTTGTAAGATGTCGGACCGATGCTCGGCGGTGTGCAAATCCTCGAGCATCTTTTCAATGCGCTCGACGGTTTGGGTACTAAAACCTGTTTTGACCAGGCCATTGAGGTCATCGATGACCTTGCGAGCGATGGCAACAGTATCGATACTTGCTTGCAGGAATTCGTTCAACTGTTCATTGGCTTCTGGCGGAAAAGCCATTTTCCGGCCCAGCATGATTCCAGCAATGTCCTTGGCGTCATTGGCAATTTGGTCCTGCACTTGAATGATTTCTAGTAGATGGGTCCTTGGTAACGGCAAGAACAAACTTCGAGGCAGATGGCGTCGGACTTTTCTTTTGAGTTGATCAGCTTCACCTTCAAGGTCAGAAATAGTCTCATAAAGTGTGTCAGCGCTGTCCCAATCATCTTTCCCAACAGCGTCAAAGAAAGGCACCAAGGCAAGAACACTGCCTTCGCAGGTTTTCATGTGTTCCCGGATCGGCGAAATGGGAGATGAGCCAAAAAGCTTTGAAAAGAGTGGCATATCGGCCACGATGTCCCCCTGCGCTGCAGCGCCCCTTGTTGAGCGCTCATAGTACGCGAAAGCGCTTAATTTGCGAACTATCATTGAACGCCAATTTCGTGTTGCGGCATGCTTTCTTATCTTTGGTGGTGCTAGCACGCTCATCAATCATGATTGAGTATTAGATTAGTCCTGAGGGAATTGACTCGCACGATGGATGGGGTTCGGATCGGCCAAAAAGGCGAAAAGGCGAAAAGGCGGACAAGGGTTGCTCTGATTAGTGTTGTAGCCCCGGTGTCGACATTAGGTAAATACCTTTGGCCTTCAGTGAGACCTGCCAAGCACCAAAACTGTTAGAGAAAAAAGCGCTGAGTTGTGATTATCTATTGAGTGTTATGCCATAGAACGTTATTGACATTAACGGTCGACAAAAAAAGACGGATCTTTATCTCTCAAACTTAGCTTTTCGATCAGCGCGTTAAATCGCCGAAAATTGCTCGTAAATCACTGAAAAGTAAACAACGTTAAGCAGCTGGCGGAGAGAGAGGGATTCGAACCCTCGATACGCTATTAACGTATACTCCCTTAGCAGGGGAGCGCTTTCGACCACTCAGCCATCTCTCCGAAACGGGCGGCCTTCTAAGGTCACAGCTGAACTACTGCGTATCCTTTAGAGGCAAATATTGGCGCGCTGGGAGGGAGTCGAACCCCCGACCTTCTGGTTCGTAGCCAGATGCTCTATCCAGCTGAGCTACCAGCGCGCACGAGGAGCCATTATCAAGCCGGGCCACAGCAAGGTCAACCAACTTAATTGGTTATCCAAAAAGAAATTGTTATATTGCGTAAGATCTAAAGAGATTGATGATGACCTCAGATTTAATGACCGTTGGAGTTGAATTAGCCGCGCTTGGCATGGGCACTGTCTTCGCGTTTTTGACGATGCTGGTTATCGTTACCAATCTGATGTCCAGCTTGGTAAGCCGTTTCACGGATGGCGAGGCCGATGGCAGATTGCCCTCATCAAATTTGGCTAGCAATCAACCAGCTGGACACGTCATCGCTGCCATTGGCGCAGCCGTTAGACGATATCGAGATGACCATTCAAAATAGTGTTGTCATTGATAATCGACAAGCGATAAGCAGATTTTAGATCGAATATCTTTTGTTAAATGAAGTTTTAAGGAGCTGACCTGATGACTGAGCCGGTGCCGAATTCGCGACCCCTGGGGATTACGGATGTAGTTTTACGCGATGCCCATCAGTCTTTGTTTGCGACCCGCATGCGCCTCGACGACATGTTGCCAATCGCGGAAAAGCTCGACCAAGTGGGGTTTTGGTCTTTAGAAAGCTGGGGTGGCGCAACCTTTGATGCATGCATTCGCTATCTTGGCGAAGACCCGTGGGATCGTATCCGCCAACTTAAGGCTGCGATGCCCAATACGCCTCAACAAATGTTGTTTCGAGGGCAGAATATCCTGGGGTATCGTCATTATGCGGACGATTTGGTTGAAAAATTCGTGGAACGCGCAGCAGAAAGCGGCGTTGATGTCTTTCGAGTATTTGATGCCATGAATGATCCTCGAAACTTAGAGTGCGCGATTGCCGCAGTGCGCAAGCAAGAGAAGCATGCGCAGGGCACACTGTCCTACACCGTAAGCCCAGTACACGGATTGGAAGGCTGGTTAGCGATGGCTAAGCAGCTCGAAGCTATGGGTGCAGATTCCATAGCAATTAAAGACATGGCGGGTTTGCTTACACCCTATGCGGCGTTCGATTTGGTCAGCGGGCTCAAGCGCAGCGTTGAAATTCCTATTCACATGCAGTGCCACGCAACGACCGGTTTATCGACGGCGACGTATCTCAAGGCGATAGAAGCAGGGATTGATAATGTAGATACCGCGATCAGTTCAATGAGTATGACCTATGGCCACTCCCCTACCGAGAGCGTGGTGGCAATACTACAGGGCACCGAGCGGGATACTGGTCTGGATATTGTCTTGCTCGAAGAAATTGCGGCGTATTTTCGAGAAGTTCGGAAAAAATACGCCGCCTTCGAAGGCTCTCTTCGGGGTACTGATTCAAGAATTTTGGTTGCCCAAGTACCGGGCGGCATGCTGACCAATTTAGAAAGCCAGCTCAAGGAACAAAATGCTGGACATCGTCTGGATGAAGTTCTGGCGGAAATTCCAAAGGTTCGTGAGGAGTTGGGTTTTATCCCCTTGGTGACCCCGACCTCACAAATCGTCGGGACCCAATCAGTACTGAATATTTTGACAGGCGAGCGTTATAGCAATATCACTAAAGAAACCCAGGCTGTCCTCAAAGGAGAGTATGGCGCAACGCCTGCAGCTGTTGATGCCGACCTTCAGGCTAGGGTGCTGGCGGGTGAAGCGCCTGTAACCTGCCGACCTGCGGATCAACTTGCCCCTGAGTTCGAACGACTTAAAGCGGAGTTAGAATCTTTAACCGCCGAGCGCGTCCTGCATTTTGGAGAACATATTGAAGACGATGTATTAACCTACGCGTTGTTTCCACAGATTGCTTTGCGCTTCTTTGAAAATCGCAACAATCCAGACGCCTTTGAGGCGGCGCCCGGTATGGTGACCGAAGTGCTACCAACTCCAGAGTCATCGCCTGAAAAGATGGATTCAAGTGCCAGTGAAACCTATACCGTTCAGGTTCAGGGAGAAACCTTTGTCGTTTCAGTGACTCCGGGCGGTGAGCTTGCTCAGGTTGGGCGCGTCGCGCCAGCGCCGATGCCCGCTCAGGCAGGCACTCAAATTAGCTTTCCAGCGCCGCTGGCCGGCAATGTATTCAAAGTACTGGTCAAAGCGGGAGATCAAGTCGAGGCGGGACAAGTGGTCGTCATTTTAGAGGCGATGAAGATGGAAACCGAAATTCGCGCCACCAGCCAGGGCACTGTCAGCGACGTGTTGGTTCGGGAAGGCGACGCCGTAAAAGTCGGCGAATCGCTGCTGATGCTGAGGTAGGTTGTGGATCAGCTATTCCAGCTTTGGCAGGGTACCGGCCTATATCAAATACAGGTCGATCAATTTGCGATGATTGTCATTGGGCTGCTGCTGCTCTATCTCGCTATCGTTAAAGGTTTTGAGCCCCTGTTGCTGGTCCCAATTGGCTTCGGCGGGATACTGGCGAATATTCCTGGTGTCGATATCGCCGTTGGCGACGGCATCTTGTATCAGCTTTATAGTTTGGGCATCGAAACAGGGTTGTTTCCTTTGTTGATTTTTATGGGTGTGGGCGCGATGACCGATTTTGGTCCGTTATTGGCTAACCCAAAAACCTTGTTTTTGGGCGCCGCAGCGCAGTTTGGTATCTTTGCAACCCTCCTGGGTGCTTTGGCCCTCAGCCAGTGGGGTGTTTTTGATTTCACTGCCGCTGAAGCCGCTGCCATCGGCATCATCGGTGGCGCAGATGGACCGACCGCAATCTACGTTGCCGGCCAGTTAGCACCACATTTGTTGGGTGCTATTGCTGTGGCAGCCTATTCATATATGGCGCTTGTACCCTTGATTCAACCGCCGATCATGAAATTATTAACCACCCAGCGAGAGCGCGGTATTGAAATGCGCCAGCTGCGAGAAGTCTCCCAGCGAGAAAAGATTTTGTTTCCCTTGATGCTACTGCTTTTAGTGGCGCTGTTGGTACCCAGTGCGGCGCCCCTGCTCGGGATGTTCTGTTTCGGTAATCTGATGCGAGAGTGTGGTGTGGTCAACCGATTGAGCGACACCACTCAAAATGCCTTGATTAATATCGTGACCATTTTTCTGGGACTTGCCGTCGGTTCAAAATTGCGTGCGGATCAGTTCTTGGTGATCGAGACCTTGGGTATTTTAGTCCTTGGAATGGTCGCATTTTGTATCGGCACTGCGACAGGTGTGCTGATGGCGAAGTTAATGAATCTGGTGATTAAAACGCCCATCAATCCACTGATCGGTGCTGCCGGCGTCTCGGCGGTGCCAATGGCAGCAAGGGTCGCGAGCAAAGTTGGGCTTGAGGCAAACCCCAACAACTTTTTGCTCATGCACGCGATGGGTCCAAACGTCGCAGGCGTCATTGGATCTGCAGTGGCAGCGGGTGTTTTGATCGAATTTGTTAGCTAGGTCGTTTAACCGAAGATAAACTTGACAGACGCGACTGGCATTTGTAGCTTGGTTGGCTCATGAAAAGGGCGGCGATCGCGAGCGAGTAATCAGAGTTAAAGAACTTGCGAGATGGGCGCAGGGAAAATTAAGAAAAGCGGGGCCAACGACTTGTTTCTTTTTCACTCAAAGTAGAGTTTTAGAACGACCAACAAGCTCTCAAAGCGACTCTCAAAGCGAAAAGTACGTTGAATAGGTGGGGTAACCGGCCCATCTAGACTATCGAACTGACAGCCGAGCGCAAATAGATTCGGGATTTATGCCCATATTTTGGTTAAAAACAAAGAACCAAAAACAAAGAATTAAAAATCACGAACCAAAAATCACGAAC
>Ga0233451_10004248_pt1 | contig 12021 bp, 10 predicted proteins | sample 011ome_29_FD_183052 | JGI IMG/M metagenome (GOLD analysis project Ga0233451, IMG submission 183052) | Coastal salt marsh microbial communities from the Groves Creek Marsh, Skidaway Island, Georgia - 011504CT (spades assembly) | ecosystem: Environmental > Aquatic > Marine > Intertidal zone >...
ATGGATTTTATAACTGCCATTGAAAAGAAGATTGGAAAAACGGTAAAGAAGAACTTTATGGAAATTCAACCAGGTGACGTGCCACAGACTTATGCTGATGTTACGGATTTGGAACGTGATTTTAACTATAAACCAAATACTTCAATAGATTTTGGAATTTCAAAATTTATTGATTGGTATAAAGATTATTATGGGAAATAATTATTAGATGACTTTTTAATTTCAGCTTATATAAAAACAACTTTTACATCAAAAATAATTAAATATGAGAAAAGAGCAGCCAATGAATGAGCATCCTTTGCTTGAAAATGGTAATGATAATATTGTTTTATTTCATCCGGACATTCCTAAAAATGCAATTAATTATGTTACTGATACCTTAAATTCTAGATGGATAGGTCAAGGGCCTAAGGTAGATAAATTCGAAAATGAATTTATCAGAAAATTTGGAAATGGGATGAATGCTCTTTCTTGTGGCTCAGGGACAGATGCTCTTCATTTATCTTATATGTTGGCAGGATTAAAAGAAGGAGATGAAGTGATTTCCCCCCTTTTTACTTGTACAGCAACTAATATTGCTCTTTTATATCTTGGTGTAAAAATTAAATTTGCTGACATAAATCCCGAGACTTTAAACATTAGCATCAAACATGTAAAAGAACTTATAAATGAAAAAACTAAAGCTATAGTTTGTGTTCATTATGGAGGTCTTCCTTGTGATATGGATGAACTTGGAGAGCTCTCAAAAAAATATAATATTCCTATAATTGAGGATGCGGCACATGCATTAGGAGCTACATATAAAGGCAGGGCTATAGGCAGCATTTCACAATTTACTATGTTCTCTTTTCAAGCTATTAAACATATTACTACTGGCGACGGAGGCATGGTTACTTTTCCAGCTAATAACAATATTTTAGAAATGGGTAAAAGACTTCGATGGTTTGGAATTGATAGATCAGCCAAACAAAAAGGTATATGGGAAAACGATATTACTGAAATTGGCTATAAATATCAAATGAATGATATATCCGCTGCTTTAGGATTAGCAGCATTAGAAGATTTTGATGAAAAGCTAATTTATCGACAGTTGTTATTCAAAACATATGTTGATTTATTATCAGATTTTAAAGATGTTAAGATAGTAGGAGGAGATATTAAAGATCGTACACATGCAGCATGGATGTTTACCATTATAGTTGAAAAAAAGAATGATCTAATGAAAAAGTTGAGAGATAATAATATAGAATCTGCTCAAGTTCATTACAGAAATGATAGATATTCTATTTTTGGAGGGAGAGGTAAATACCCCAATATGGATTCTGTAGAAGATAAATACCTGGTGCTACCACTGCATACTAAAATGGATGTATTAGATGTAAAAAGAATATGTAATTTGATAAAACAGGGTTGGTAATGTTTAATATTGAATCAAACGGACTGAAAATTCGCCCGCTTTTATATAATGACTTGCCGAACGTAAAAAAAATTAGAGATGAGTGTTTAGGGTTTATTCATAACAATAAATCAATTTCGTTAAAAGATTCTCAAACATGGTATTTGGATAATTATCCACCTTATTTAGTCATTGAAAAAGAGAGTATAATTATAGGTTATTTTAGAATTTCTAATCTTAAACGGCATTCATGTTATGTAGGACTAGATCTTATGGCTAATCAAAGAGGAAAGGGTTTTGGTTTTAAAATATATTCTATTTTAATTCAAAAATTAATAAAAATAGGAATTACGGATATAAAACTAAAGGTTCTTAAAAATAATAATGTTGCCCTAAACTTGTATTTAAAACTTGGTTTTGAAAAAATCGAACAAGATGTTAGCAATGATGATTTTTTATTGGGATTAAATACTCAAAACTTCAAAAGCATTATTAAAAATTAAAACCAGTAATTTTAAATTTATAAAATGGTAGGAATTTTATTAGCGGGAGGTACAGGTTCAAGATTATATCCATTAACTGTTTCCACAAGTAAACAACTATTGCCTATTTACAATAAACCATTGATTTTTTATTCCTTATCAATTTTGATGTTAACAGGAATAAATAAAATAGCTATAATTACCTCACCTGATGATAAAGAAAGCTATCAAAAATTATTGGGTGATGGGAAAGAATTAGGATGTGATTTTCAATATTTAGTTCAAAAAACTCCCAAGGGAATAGCTGAAGCTTTTATAATAGCCGAGGAATTTATTGGGATAAATGACGTTGCTTTAGTTTTAGGAGATAATTTTTTATACGGAAATGGGTTATCAAATATTTTAAAAAATAATACGAATTTTTCAGGAGCGAAAATTTTTGGTGTTGAAGTCCAAAACCCTCAGGAGTACGGTGTAATTAATTTCAATCGTGACGGCACAATTAAAAGTTTAGAAGAAAAACCACTTCAGCCTAAATCAAAGATGGCAATTCCTGGAGTTTATTTTTACAAATCATCTGTTGTTAGTGTAGCTAAATCGATTCATCCATCTAGTAGAGGTGAATTAGAGATTACTTCTATAAATCAACACTATTTGATGAATAAATCATTGTCATGTGATATTTTACCTAGAGGGATAACTTGGTTAGATACTGGTAATCACGAAAATCTTTACAAAGCATCAGAATTCGTTAGAGTAATAGAAAAAAATTCTAACAGAAAAATAGCCTGCTTAGAAGAAATTGCCTTCAAGAATGGATATATTAATATAGATGGTTTAAAATCCAGATACAACAAATATAAAAATTCTGATTATGGAAATTATTTAAAATATATTATTGATGAAAACAGGTAATAATAATCCTTTAGTTTCTGTTGTGATTTTATCTTATAATAATGAATTATATATAAAAGATTCAATTGAAAGCGTATTAAATCAGACCTACAAAAATTTACAAATTATAATTACTGATGATTGTTCTAATGATAAATCATTTGAAATTATATCATCTTTTAAAGGAGATGAAAGAGTAGTAATTAATAGAAACTCTATCAATTTAGGAATAACAAAAAACTTTAATGTAGGCTTGGATTTGTGTAAGGGTGATTATATAGTTTTTACAGGGGGTGATGATTTATTTCAAGAAAAAAAAATTGAAAAACAAGTTAAATTAATGAAATCGAATTCAAATTTAAAAATGTGCTATCATAATGCATTTTTAATTGATGAAAACGGCAAATATCTCGGCAAAAACTTCAATCATAAATATAGTCCCTTCAGAAAGGGGGATATTTTAACATCACTTTATTGTGGTACATTTAATTGTGGATGTACAACTATGATTATTAATTCAAATTTGAAATTTAATGAGAATATAAAAAGTACATCAGATTGGCTTTTCTATCTGGATTTATTATCCGAAGGAGGGGAGATAGATTTCATTGATGAAAATTTGTCTAGCTATAGAAGACATTCTAACAGTTATACTTATAATTCTGGTTACTTCAGATCATTGGAACATATTTTAACTACTCTTTTTTTATTTTCTGTTAGACACCCGAAATATTTTTTTCATGCATTGATATCAATGATTTATCAAACCTCTCTGATGACTTTTAATTTTTTTAGAATATTCTTAAAAGCAATTATAAAACAAACAAATTCATCAAAACATTTTTAAACTTAGACCCATTTATACATTCTTAAAATATTGTAATCAAAGACATCTGTTTGATTAAAAAAAACATTTCTAAAACCATTAAATCTATCGAGTTGCAGCATATTCGCGAGACTGCCCTTGTGATAATTAAATAAAACTTTTTTATGGATAAAAATATTAACATTGCAGTAATTGGGTTGGGTTATGTTGGCCTGCCATTAGCTTGCTTATTTGCTAAAAAATATCCAGTGATCGGTCTGGATATTGATGAAAATAGAATTTCCGAATTATCTATGGGTTATGATAGAACTTTAGAGGTTTCAAATAGTACATTGAAATCGGTATTAAAAAACCCTTTATCAAAGCCTACTAATGGATTATTTTGTTCATTTAATCAGGCTGATATTTCTGCTGCAAATTACTATATAATTACTGTTCCTACACCAGTGGATAATAAGAATCATCCAGATTTGAGGCCTTTATTTAAAGCTAGTAAAGCAGTTGGTCAAGTATTAAAAAAAGATGATATTGTTATTTATGAATCTACGGTATATCCGGGTGCTACTGAAGAAGAGTGTGTTCCCATTCTTGAGAAAGCATCAGGGCTTAAATTTAATGTAGACTTTTATGTAGGTTATTCTCCTGAGCGAATTAATCCGGGTGATAAAGAGCATACTATAGAAAAAATTTTAAAAGTGACCTCAGGCTCTACTCCTGAAACAGGTAATAAAGTAGATGCTTTATATAAAAGTGTTATTATTGCAGGCACTCATTTAGCACCTTCTATTAAAGTAGCTGAAGCAGCTAAGGTTATTGAAAATTCACAAAGAGATATTAATATTGCATTTATTAACGAACTTGCTAAAATTTTCAATTTAATGGATATTGACACCCATGCTGTTTTAGAAGCTGCAGGGACTAAGTGGAATTTTTTACCTTTTAAACCAGGTTTAGTTGGGGGTCATTGTATAGGAGTGGATCCTTATTATTTAGCTCAAAAGGCAATAGAGTTTGGTTACCATCCAGAAATTATATTAGCTGGGAGGAGATTAAATGATTCCATGGGAGAGTATGTAGCCTCACAAGTAATAAAATTAATGATTAAAAAAGGAATTAACATTAATGGAGCGACCCTTTTAATGCTTGGAATTACATTCAAGGAGAATTGCCCTGATATAAGAAATACAAGAATAGTTGATGTTGTTAGAGCTTTAGCAGAGTATAATATAGAAGTAACAATTTACGATCCATACGCCAGCCCTAGAGAGGTGCTTCAAGAATATGGCCTTGAGTCCTTAAAAAAAACTCCAAAGAAAGATTTTGATGCAATAGTATTAGGTGTGGCACACAAAGATTTTCTTAATTTAAATTTTAAAAATTTAAAAAAAGAGATCTGTGTTGTCTATGATGTGAAAGGCTCTTTAAAGGAGCCAGTAAACGGTAGGCTTTAAATAAATCAAGAATTTTTTCACATCAAATAATTTTTAATAACTTAATTGTATTTCGATTCTAATTAATAAAATTTCTCGACTAATTCTATGAGATTTTGATCAATAATTACTTATTCCCAGAAAATATATTAAATGACTAATGACTTTTTTAAGACATCTGTAGCTTATACAATTGCAAACTTTGGAGCAAAAGGAATTAACTTATTACTTACTTTTTTAGTAATAAGATTTTTAGAGCCTAATCTATTTGCAGAGATTGATTTATTGTTGTCATATGTTTTATATGGAGCATTAATTATAAGCTTTTCAATCGACACTGCTGTTTCTAGATTTGTACATGATTCAAATATCTTAAAAGCAAAGTATATTTCTAATGGAGTTATATTTATTCATGCTATTTTTTTAGTATTTGCTGCAATAGTTTTTTTCATATTTACTTCTTTTCAAGAAAACATAATTATCAGCAAATATTTATTTTCGTTTTTAACTTTGGTATATACTTATACCATGTCTAACTATATTTCTGCATTACTTAGAAACTTATTTAAAGTAAAAGAATTTGTTTATTTTTTATTATTACCAAGCATACTTAACTTATCAATCACTGTAATATTATTTTCCTTAAACAAATTTAATTTAGATTTTTATTTATATTCAATAATTTCATCTTCACTAACTGGAATAATTTTAGGTTTTTGGTATATCAAGAATGAATTTACTTATAGCTTTAATCTTAAAATTATAACATCATTATTAATTTATTCACTACCAATTTTTATCTCTGCTGTTTTACTACAATTTATTCCTGTATTTCAAAAAGATTACATAGGGGCTATTAGTATTTCGATATTAGCAATCTATGCTTTTTCAACAAAATTCATGATAATATTTCAAACACTAAATCAGTCAATTTATAGTATAATAACACCGTATTCTTTTAAAAATCATAATAATAAAGAATTCAAAATCAAGCTTGATTTGATTTTTAATATCTCTTTATTGGCTCTTTCAACTCTTTTATTTTTTTTAATAATAAGTTTGGGATTTTTTATTGATTTATTCTATAATGATATTTATCAAAAATCTATTAGATATATTCTAATCTTATCTATTCCTATTTTTCTAGATGCTTGTTATTTATTTACATCTATTTATTTTTCGTTAAATAAAAATCCTAAATATTACCTCTACAACGATATTGTTTACTTTGTATGTTTTTTGCTAGGAATTTATTTTTTTGCAAATAACTCAATTTCTTCAATTATATTTCCAGCAGTATTTGCATCTATATTCAAGCTTTTTTCTTCTATTTTTTTTCAAATTAAACAAAAAACTTTCTTTTTAAAAAAGACTACAATTGTATCCATAGTACTATTTGTATTTTACACCATAACAAGTTTTTATTTTTACAATAAAGTAAATCATGTTATGATAAAAATTTATGCTGCTTTATTTTATTTTGTTTACTTATTAATAAATACTGATTACATATTAAGGCTCAAAAATTATTTAATATATAATTCATCTTTTGAAACAAATGAATAAAAAAATAACATTTATAATTTATTCATTAGATTGTGGTGGATCAGAAAGAGTAGTTAGTTTGCTTGCTAATTATTTCTCAATAAATAATCATGTTGAGATATTAGTTTTCTCCTCAAACCCCTCATTTTATAGTTTAAATAATAATATTAAATACACAATAATCAACTATAAAAAATTCAATGATTTTTTTTCAAAGTTTAATTCATTATCTAGAATTATAGCGCTTCGAAAACTATTTCGTAAAAGAAAAGGCAATGTCTTTATCTCTTTTACCACTACAATTAACTTAATCTCTCTTATTTCTAATTTATTCTTAAATAGAAAACTTATTATTTCTGAGAGAACTGATCCTGCATTTGAAAATTTAAATTTCCTTAAATCTTTTTTAAGATCATTAACCTATCCATTATCTCATCATTTAGTTTTACAAAATAAAGCTCAATTCAATTTTTATAAGAGTAGAATATCAGCAAGACAAATATCTATAATTAAAAACCCAATTTCTCAATTAGAACCAGCTAATTGTTTAAATTCTGATGTAAACATAATTAATATTGGTAGACTTGTTGAAACCAAAAATCAAATTGATTTAATAGACGCGTTTATTAAATCAAAGTTGAATTGTAAATTATACATTATAGGCGAAGGGCCTCTTAAGGAAAAACTACATAATTATATAATTAGTAGAAATCAAAAGGATAAAATATTTTTAGTTGGATTATTAGATAATATTAATGATTTCTTACATTCAAATAACATTTTTGCATCTACTTCTATTTTGGAGGGATATCCAAATGCTTTATTAGAAGCTATGAATGCTGGCTTATCATGCTTACATTATGACTGTCCATCTGGGGTCAATGAGATCATTAAAGATGGGCACAATGGGTTATTATCTCCGATAAATGATGTTGAATTATTTTCATCTAAACTTATTATGTTACATAGTGATAAAGAGCTAAGAAATAAACTAGGTAATAACGCGATTATGAGCCTCAAAAAATTAGATATTGAAAGTATTTCTAGTAAATGGTTAGAATTAATTAAATCTTGTAATCAATAAATAACCCATGTGTGGAATTTATCTAACAAATAAAGCAATTACCGAAAACCTCTTAAAAGAGAAGCTTAAGTTAATTGAACATCGAGGTCCTGATTATTCAGGAACTTTAAAAATGGATGGGTTAAGTTTTGGCCACACTCGATTATCAATTTTAGATCTTGATTCGAGATCTCATCAGCCAATGATACACGAAAATTATATTATAGTTTTTAATGGCGAGATCTATAATTTTGAAGAAATTAAAAACAAGCTAAAATTACTAGGGGAGAAATTTGTAACTCAAAGTGACACTGAGGTTTTACTTATTGGCTTTAAAATTTGGGGAAAATCTTTAGTTAACAAGCTTAATGGAATGTTTTCCTTCTGTATTTATGATAAATCAAAAGGGGAAATTTTTTGTGCAAGAGATAGGTTAGGTGTCAAACCCTTTTATTACAGTTGGGAAAATGGAATATTTGAAATTTGCAGTGAAATCAGACCATTATCTGAAAACAAGCATATCGACGAAGAAGCAATCGAAATTTATCTTCAAACAGGTTATATTCCTTCACCATGGAGTATATACAAACAAGTAAAAAAGCTTAGGGCAGGATATTTAATGATTATAAATCTTGAATCAAATGATATTAAATTTGAAAAATATTGGGATCTTAAAAAAGTAAAACCGGGTGAATTATCTTACCAAGATGCAAAATCGAAATTGCATGAATTATTGGAAGATGCAGTAAAAATAAGATTAAATTCAGATGTGCCTTTTGGTAGTTTTTTGTCAGGAGGAATTGACTCAGCACTTGTATCCTCAATTGCAAATAAGCAAATAGGAGGGAAGTTAAAAACTTTTACTATTGGTTTTGATGATCCTAAATACGATGAAAGCTTATTGGCAGGAACTTTTTCAAAAATTATTGGATCATCACATACAGAGACAAAATGTTCTGCTAAAGATTTGATTGATTTATTTCCAGCATTTTTTTCATCATATGGCGAACCTTTTGCTGATTCCTCGGCAATTCCGTCATTATTATTAAACAAGACAACAAAGCCAAATGTCACTGTTGCCCTTTCAGGTGATGGAGGTGACGAAAGTTTTTTAGGATATAACCATTTTGATTGGTCCTGGAAGGTAAAATATGTTTTTAAAATTCCATTTTTAATTAGAGCTTTAGTTGCAAAAATTATTCCATTTAAACTTGCGGGAAAAAGAGGTCAAGGAATTAAAAATATTTTAAATTATAGAGACTTTGATTATTTTATTGAAGGTATTTTTACTGGATTTGGCCCGCTTCTTCTTAAAAATAAAAATACTAATTGGATAAATAAATATAGATTATTCAAAACACTTTCACTTGATTCTATTCAGCGTATGGCTGATTTAAACATTAAGCTATGGTTAGAAAATGATAGTAATGTAAAAGTTGATAGAGCGAGTATGGCTTATGCTGTTGAAGTTAGAAGTCCATTTTTAGATTATAGAATTATAGAATTTGCTAGAACATTGCCTATATCTTATAGATTTGAGAAAGGAAATCGCAAAAAGATTTTAAAAGATATTTTAAATGAATATATACCTCATGAAATATTTGAGGTTCCTAAAAAAGGATTTAGTATTCCAATTGGGGATTGGTTTAGAAATGAATTAAAGGAAGATCTAATCAAACATTTAAATGATGATTTTTTTAGTAAAATAGAATGTTTAAATGTTGAAAACATAAAACTTTTCATGAAGTTGCATTTTCAAAACAAAGGAGATTATTCAACTTATTTGTGGAGAGTTTATGTGTTAAGTAAGTGGTATTCAATCAATGGCAAATAAACGTATTAAAATTTTTTTTATTCTGCCACATTTAAAATCGGGTGGCGCAGAGCGAGTAGTTTCATTTATCTTCAGCAAACTTGACAAAAATAAATTTGATCCTTTTTTAATTGTAATTGGATTTGAGAAAGACAATGTGTATAAAATAAAAGGAACTAATATTATTTATTTAAATAAAAAACGCCTAAGGGACGCAATACTTAATATTGCTTTTATAATAATTAGCAAAAAACCAGATATTGTTTTTAGCTCAATAGGTCACATAAATCTTTATTTAGGATTATTAAAAAATATATTTCCTAAAATTAGATTTATTGCAAGAGAGGCAAGTATATATTCAATAATGAAAACTTTTTCTAAACATAGTTCACCACCACATTTTATTTTAAACTTTTTATATGGTTCATTGGATTTAATTATTTTTCAATCACTAGAAATGAAAATTGATTTTATTAAAACTTTTAGAATCAAACCTAACAATACATGCATTATAAATAATCCAATTACTTTTCATAATAGATTAGATTTATATAATTTGAAAAATCCTTTGTTGCCATATAAGTTAATTACTGTTGGGAGTTTAGTAGAAAACAAAGGTCATAGCAGAATATTAAATATTTTAAAATCTGTTGATTTTAATTTCAAACTTAATATAGTTGGTGAAGGACCTTTAAGATCAGATCTTGAGCTAAAAGTTAAACAACTTAATTTGTCAAATGCGATATTTTTTCAAGGTCTTCAAAAAGACTTGTCTAAATTTTATAAAAATTCTGATTTTTTAATTCAGGGTTCTTTTGTTGAAGGTTTTCCTAACGTTGTTTTGGAAGCTTTATCATTTGGTATTCCGTGTCTTATTTTTGAAGCACCTGGCGGTCATAATGAATTGATTATAGAAGGATTTAATGGATTTATAATTAGAGAGTCAGATAATTATATTGATACTTTAAATAAATTTGTTGGATTTAAATGGGATAGAAAATCTATTCAAGATGACGCTTATAAAAGATTTAATTCAAAAAAGATTGTTAACATTTATGAAACATTATTTATTAAAATAGCCAATTAAAATATGAGCAGATTCGAATTTGGAAAAAACTGGAAGTCCTTTTTGGAAAACTTAGATGATAAGAAAATAATGAATTCAAAAGTGTCATTATCAAATTTTTTAAGTTTAGAAAATTTAGAAGGTAAATCTTTTATTGATGTTGGATCAGGTAGTGGATTATCGTCTTTATCTGCAATAAATTTAGGTGCTACAGTTTTTTCATTTGATTATGACAATAATTCTGTTGAATGCACTAAAACTTTAAAGGAAAGATTTTTCCCTAATGACGAAAGATGGAAAGTAGAACAAGGGTCTGCAATTGATTTGGATTATATTAAAAGTTTAGGTAAGTATGATGTAGTTTATTCATGGGGAGTTTTGCATCACACAGGTAACTTATCTGAAGCCTTAAGAGCAGTAGACTTTTTAGTTAAAAAAGGAGGATTATTATTTGTAGCAATTTACAATGACCAAGGTGCTAGCTCTAAAGTTTGGAAATTTATAAAGTATTTGTACGTTAAATCTCCTAAGATATTAAAGTTATTAATTATTGGTTTGGCTTATTTACGATTATGGGGTCCGACAACAATAAAAGATTTTATTAAACTTAAGCCATTTTACACGTGGAAAAATTTATATAAATCAAGAGGAATGAGTCCTCATTACGATTTAATTGATTGGGTAGGAGGCTATCCATTTGAAGTTAGTACACCGGAGGGAATAATACATTTTTATTTAGACAAGGGATATGAATTAAAAAAATTAAAAACTTGTAAAGGTGGAAAGGGCTGTAATGAATTTTTATTTAGAAAACTTTAAAAGCAATTATTTCCAACTTAAAGCTAATAGACTTTAAAAAAGTAAAATAGAGCATATGGGTAGTTTTCTTTAAACAGTAGAACTTTAAATTTCTTAATAATGATTATTACACATATTATTACAAGTCTAAACGATGGAGGCGCAGAGGGGGTATTATTCAGACTTTGCAAAAATGACAATACTCATAGCCACGTTGTTATTTCAATGAAGGATGAAGGAAAATATGCCTCTATGTTAAGAAGTTTAGATGTAGAGGTATATTGCTTAAACATGAATTCTAATCGAATTCGACTAAATGATTTTTTAAAGTTATTTAAAATATTACGAGGAATTAAGCCAGACATTATTCAAACCTGGATGTATCATGCTGACTTTTTTGGAGGCATAACTGCTCGATTAGCAGGTTTTAAGAATGTTTTTTGGAATATACGCCACACAACACTTTTGCCAAAGGACTCAAAAAAATCAACAATATTAGTTGCTAAATTATGTGCTCGATTAAGCACCGTTATTCCAAAAAGCATTATTTGTTGTGCAGAGGAAGCAAAGAGGGTTCATATTGATTTAGGTTATGAAAAAAGAAAAATGACTGTAATAGCTAATGGATATGAAATTTCGTCATTTAAGCCAAGCGAAAAGCTAAGATTTTCGCTTAGAAATGAGCTTGGATTTAATTCCAATACATTA
>Ga0233451_10004249_pt1 | contig 12014 bp, 10 predicted proteins | sample 011ome_29_FD_183052 | JGI IMG/M metagenome (GOLD analysis project Ga0233451, IMG submission 183052) | Coastal salt marsh microbial communities from the Groves Creek Marsh, Skidaway Island, Georgia - 011504CT (spades assembly) | ecosystem: Environmental > Aquatic > Marine > Intertidal zone >...
ATGGACAATCGACAACTGGGCAGATGCGATCCAACCGATCCAAACCAACGTGAAAACGAGGAAGCCGTTGCGAACCCAGCGATGAAGCCGCCTGCTTCGGCTCAGCCGGTCCTGAAAGGCAAGTATCAAGGTCAATGCCAAGAGGGCCGCACCAAGAATTGCGATTTCGGTGCGCCCTTCCACCCACGGCTCCACCCAGACAGGGACAGCGGGCTTTTCCGGCATGAGAATGAGGTGGGGCGGCAATTGGTAGTTGAGTTCGGCCAGAACAAAGGGTTCGAGCCTGCCATCTGGGCGCCTTGCGGAAGCATAAAGCTTGGCGGACCAGGGCTTCATTGGGTCAAAGCCGGCTTGAGGCGGCAAGATTAGTAGGTCGGCGACCGACCTATTAGAGAAGATGACCTCTTTCTTCTGAAAACTTAGCTGTTTGCCGTTTTGCTCAACCGTTACGCGTTCGAAGGCGAAATCGCGGGCGAGGTTGTTATAGGCTATTCCCCTATGGTCATACGCACCAGAAAGGCTTGCGACATAGATCGACATCGTGTCGTCAGGCATACTATGAACCAACCTTTCGAAGGCTTCAGGCCCAACGCCGTTGCGCCCGATCGCAGGCGGGTTGCCGTACCCGATGGCAAAATCGATGTAGGTGTCCTCATCGCCGCCAATCATCGGGACTTCGGGTAGCAGATCTCCTAGGCCCGTGCGCTCCATTGCCGACTGAAGGTCGGCATTGGTCACGTGCGCCACCGTGATCGCGCCATTCGCCAAGAGCTCGTCCGGGCTCATCGGGCGGAAATTGAAAACGTCGATCGTCGGCTCTGTTACGACGATTTCGTCGGTACGATATCCCAGAACCATTCTGGCACCCTCAAGCACGGCGTTTCGCATAGCTCTAGCCGAGATGGTCGCGCCAGCAACGAAGCCGGGTTCGAGGCCGCCTTCTGCGCCCAGGCGCCCTTCCATGCCCTTCATAAAGTCCAGAAACTCGACCATTCGGGCGGTGCGGAACCGATCGTTCATAAGGTAAGGTTCGCGATGGAAAAGAAGCACCCCGCCGGTGACGCGGCCATCGAGTGTAACGCCAGAAATTACGTCAAAGGGTGTGCTGGAATAGCCGGGCGCACGAAGAACATCAAAAGTCGAGAAGACATATCCAAGCATCTGGGCACCCGAATAGGCGCTGGCGGCAAAGGGGCCCTGGTCGTCGACCATTTCGAGACGGTCCGCCTCGGGAAAGATACGCGCGAGAACCTCGGGGGTCACTCGCTCGAGGAGAGGTATCGGCAGGGTCGTTGGATCGTATTGTGGCTTGAAAGCGCTGGGCTCCACCCGAGTCATAGTTGGCACCCCGCCTCCTTCCATAGGCGACTGGGTTCTATCGTGCATTTCCTCTTCGGGGTTGATTTCCTGCATCACGACAGCAGGAGCCGCTTCTTCAACCGAGGCTGCGTCTGAAAACTCTTCTTCTTCTGGGTTCTCTTGCGCCGCGGCCTGACCAAGCAACACGAACAATCCAAGAGCCAGCGCGAGAGCCAAACCGCCAGCCATCCTAAGCCACTCGGCCCTCCCGACAGCGTGGATACTCATCGGCTTTCCCCTCTGTCGGCGCCGCCGGTCAGGTCGCACCCTGAATTGTCGATCGTTTCGTCTGGCATCACGGTCTTGCATAGGATCGCGCCTTCAAGGCGCGCCCCCGTGAGGTCAGCGCCCGCGAGGTTGGCCTCATAAAGGAATGCCATCCCGAGGTTCGCGGAGACAAGGCTCGCGCCAGAAAGGTCTGCCCGATACAGGTCGATCCCGCCCAGATTAGCTCCGTTAAGATTAGCGCCCTGAAGTTGGGCCCCGCTCAGGATCGCTCCCTTGAGGTCTGTCCCTATGAAACTTGCTCCCTGCAGCTTGGCGAAAAAAAGGTTGGCTCCACGCAGGTCGGCTTTGTCCAGCGTTGCCCCTGTAAGATCAGCCCCTATCAGAACGCCGTAGTACAAGCGAGCCCCCGAAAAATCGGACCCCGTCGCTGAAGCCGCACGAAGATCGGCTTTGATGAAATTGACACCCGACAAGTCGCAATCTTTGCAGGAAAGAGAGCCCAGAAAGCGGTTGAGATCGTCGGTTTCCCAAGCTGAAGCCAGTGACGCCTGAAAGAGCAAGACGACAAAAGCAAATACCCGCTTCAATTCTATCGCTTCCATACTTGACCGCTGACGTATCCGAACCGCTCTAGCCGGCCGCTGGTTCGAACCTCAAACTCAGAATGGGGTATCCTCCAAAGGAGCTGCAACTGAAGCTTTACAGTTAGACAAGCGTTCCTAGATCACGGCTTTCGCTGATACGCGCGCAATCAGCGCGCGATTTGCTTTCCCAATTTGCTTTCTTTGGAGGTCCCGTCAAACGGATCCAAATTATTACTATTTAATTTCAATATATTACACCACCAATGCCAAAGCGCGTGTCTGATCCAGACTCGCACTTTTGCCCCTCCTGGATCGTCAGGACTGCTCCCCTTTCGAGAGCCCAATAGAATTTATTGGATTTTGCAATAAACATTGCGATACTCGAAGAAACGGGCATCTGTTCAATTGGACCTTGCGCGGCGGGATCGGCGCGAAGGATTCAACTGCAGAGTAGAGGTTGATATGTCAGCACTCGGTTTTGGCTATGGCACAACAGCGCAAGTGATCGACTCGATTGTCGCCTCCGACGAGGACGTCGCGCTTGCCGTTATCACCGATGTTGTTGGTGCTTCCTACCGGCCCCTAGGGGCGATGATGGCCGTCTACCCGGAGCAACGACGTGTCGGAAGCTTGTCCTCTGGCTGTGTCGAGAAAGACATCGAGAGCCATGCCGCAAGCGCGCTCGCCGAAGGTACGATGCAGCGGATACGTTACGGCGCTGGGTCGCCCTTCTTTGATATTCAACTGCCTTGCGGCGGCGGGCTCGAGATTACTTTGGTCCCCAAGCCCGATCGCGACGTACTGGCCGAATTGGCCCGCAGGCTCAGTGGCCGAGAAGTAGCCAGCGCCGTTTTGGATCTGGAACGGCAGGAAATTTCTGTCCGCGACTCTGACGGTTCCGACGTTACGGGTTGGCAGGGCCAACGCTTCAATGTCGTGATCGAGCCCGAGTTGAACTTTCTGCTATTTGGAAAAGGGACCGAGATCGTCGCCTTCGCGGCTCTGGTCTCATCGCTTAGATTTGGCTGTACCGTCTTGTCAGGCGATCAGGAAACCCTTGACGAAGCGAAACGGTGTGGCTGTACGGTGCGCGCGCTCAAGAAACCGGAATTTCCGCCCGATCTCGAGGTGGACTCGTTCACAGCGATTTGCCTCTTCTTCCACGATCACGACTGGGAGCCACCGATACTCGCCGTCGCGCTCGATAGCGCGGCCTTTTACATTGGGTGCCAAGGAAGCGAGCGTGCGGCCGCATCGCGCCGTGACGAGCTCAGGAACATTGGGGTCGGCGAGGACCATTTGGGGCGCCTGCGCGGGCCGATCGGCCTAATCAAGTCTGCGAAAGATGCCCGAACGTTGTCGATCGGGGTCTTGGCCGAAATTCTCGACGTCCACAGAGACCTTGGCGGAGCACGCTAACGATGCGGAACCGCCCGAAGATAACCCTCAAGCAGCTGGAGATCTTTCAGGCGATCGTGGTGGCCGGCTCTTTCACAAAAGCCGTCAATCTGACCGAACTTTCGCAGCCGACACTTTCTCAGCAACTTTCCAATCTTGAGAAAGAATTACAGGTCCAGCTGATCGCGCGGGGCAAAAAGTCGATCATCGAGCTAACTCCAGCGGGGGAGTTCTGGCTGGCACGAAGCAAGGAACTCTTGAGTCATTTTGAAGCCAGCCTCACGACCCATCGCGATATCTTTGTTGACCAGGGCCTTACCGTCAACGTTGGCACGACACCCAGCCTGCAGGGTCGGTTTGACGAGTTGATCGCCAAGGCCGCGCTTCCGATTGCGCAAATCAAATCTCTGAACATTCAGAGTTTTCTGAACTCGAGGCAGGTCTCAGACGCGCTGATGTCTCACCGGATCAACTTGGCCATCGGGAGCCGTAACCCTTTGGAAGAGCAAAAGCACTCGCTCGTTATATCAAAGCTCTATGACGACAAGATCGTTTGGGCCGTTCCCCGCGAGGTTCCGACCGAGGACGTGATCCGTACGTTTGCAGAAGGGCGTAACGTTGGCGGGCACGCGTGTTTTGAGAAACACGTCATGCTGATGCCGAATCCGCCTTGGTATCTCAAGACTCAAGACTGGTACCGAAGCCGCCTGCCCTTTTCGATGCCCTATTTCACGGTCTCCACTCACCAAGCTGCCGTTCAATTGGCCGCCTCAGGGGCTGCCACCTGCCACACACCCATGACTCAAATTCCAAATCTTGCGGAGGGGGTGAGTTCAAGGCTTCGTTACTTTGAGATCGGAGAGCTTGCGCGAGAAGTGTGTTTGGCTTACCCAAAACATCTTCAAAGCCTGCCTTCTTTCATCGAATTCGCGGAAAGCGTCGGCGGAATCCTGAGGTGCGAGCAGGCGAATACCGGCGAGATTCAGACGTTGGATATAGTTGAGCGTACATGTCTTTCTTAAGGGATTATGTAGGAGGGTTAGATGGCACTTCTGTCTGGACACAGGTTGATGATCGGAGCCGTTTTGGCGGGTTCTATGTTTGCAGTTTCCGCGTCTGCGGAAACGATCACGGCAAACTGCACAGGGATGCTCAATTTCGACATCTACAACTTTGATACCGAGGCCCCACTCCAAACCGTTGAAGGTATTGGTGAGGCCAATTACGAACGAACCGAGGACGCGATAATCCTGACCGGGGATTTTGGAGAATATCGCTTCGATATCTTGCTCGGCACGCTCTATCACAATGGAAGTGATACCGGGATCTATTGCACCTACACCGGCCTGTAGGCCGGCCTGCCCAAGCAGCCAAAGGATTGAGATAGGATTGACCAGACCGGCGGCCGTTCGGCTGGCGGCAGGAAACATTAGCTGTTTCTATTGATCTTGAAAAATTATTCACTTTTCGAATGATTATTATTGAATTCGCCTGCCGTGTTTTCTGTTGAGGGAAGGCGCGTGTGGTCTAAGCTCAACTTGCGCTACTTTTCAGACAGATAACCGGGGAATGTTGAACGCTTTGTTCACTGACGGATGAAGTTTTTCTTCATTTCCGGGTGCTCTCGAGGTGCATGAACAGGACACTTTATCCGGTCTAGCGGAGGGAGATTAATGGCAATTACGTTGAACATAAATGGCCAAGACCATACGGTCGATGCCGATCCACAGATGCCCCTACTTTGGGCAATCAGAGAACTGGCAGGCCTGACGGGCACGAAGTTTGGTTGCGGCATCGCCCAGTGTGGCGCCTGCACCGTCATTGTCGATGGCAACGCAGTGAGATCATGCAACACGCCCGTTGCAACGGCTGTTGGCAAGTCGATCCGCACTATTGAGGGTGTCTCAGAGAACAACGACCATCCAGTCCAGCTGGCCTGGCAGGAAATCTCGGTGCCCCAATGCGGTTATTGCCAGTCTGGCCAGATCATGTCGGCGGTCGCTCTTCTCGAAAAGAGCCCCAACCCCTCCGACAACGAGATCGATAAGGCCATGGCGGGCAACATCTGCCGTTGCGGCACTTATCCGCGCATTCGCGCAGCGATCCATCGCGCTGCTGAAATATCAAATTCGTAGGGAGATTAGGGATGAATCAGCCAAGCTTTTCACGGCGTAGCTTCCTCAAGATCTCGTCTTCGGCCGCTGGCGGGCTCATGATCGGGTTCAATTTCCCGGTTGGGGCCTCGGCTGCCGTAGGTGATCCAGGGGAAATCAACGCCTGGCTGACGATCGACCCCGACAACGTGGTTAGTATCGTCACGCCTCAGACCGAGATGGGCCAAGGTGCGTGGACATCAATTCCGATGATGATTGCGGAAGAGTTGGACGTAGCTTGGGAGAATGTCCGGCACGTTCGGGCAGACGCAAACCGTCACGTCAACAATGGCAACCTCTATACGACGACCTCGACGGGCGGCTCGACGACCGTTTCGCGGCGGCATCCCTACATGATGCAGGCCGGAGCTTCTGCTCGTGAGCGTCTGCGTATGGCGGCAGCAAATCGTTGGCATGTTCCGCTGGAGAAGGTGATCGCCAAGCAAGGTTTCCTTTCAGCAGAGCATGAGGAAGCTGGCACCAAGCAGGGAACCTATGGTGAATTTGCGGCTGAAGCCGCGCTCATCACCCTTGAGGCGGAACCGGCGATCAAGGCCTACAAGGATTGGTGGCTTCTCGGCAATCCGACCAAGCGGTTGGACGTTCCGGCGAAAACAAACGGGACGGCTGTCTATCCAATCGACGTAAGTGTCGACGGTATGGTCTATGCCGCGGTCCAGGCTTGCCCAGTCCCGGAAGGAAGACTGGTCAGCTATGACTTTGACGCGGTCAAGGGAATGCCAGGCGTCATCGCCGCGGTGGAACTTGAGCAAGTCAAAGATGTTCCGGCCTTTACCGACTTGCGCAGCGCCGTTGCGATCGTTGCGGAAAGCTGGTTCCAAGCGAAGAACGCTCTCGCCGTCATGCCCATCGTTTGGGACTATGGCCGCGGCGCGAACATCAGCTTCGAAAGCCAAACTGCTGAGGCAATGAGCTTCCTTGCTGGACAAGGTACTCTCGTCAAAGACGAAGACGGCAATATCGGCAAGAACCTCGACAAGGGTGTCAATCACGACGCTGTCTACGATGTGATTGCGGCTTCCAGCAACGTCGTCACGGGCGAGGTCTACAGCAGGCCGTTTGAAGCGCACGCAACCATGATGCCTCCTTGCGCGGTAGCGGATGTGAAGCCCGATAGGGTTGATCTGTGGACCTTTACTCAGGACATCGCGCGTTCCCTGAGCGAAGCAGCCGACCAGTTGGGCCGGGACACGACCAATGTGTTCCTGCACCAGACTTACCTCGGCGGCGGCTTCGGTGGCGGCTATAACATGGACGTTCACCGTCAGGCGGTCGCAATCTCGGCAGCAATCGGTCGACCCGTCAAGGTCATCCGCAGCCGTGAAGAAGACATCGCTCAAGACTCCCAGAGGCCGCCGATGTGGGGTACTTACAAGGCTGCCATTGGTGAGGATGGCCTGCCTACTGCATTGGTGACGCATGTTGTAGGTGAAGAAAAGATGCCGGTTTTCTCACAGCGTGGCGTAGCTAACATGCCATACACCATTGCAAATAGGCGTCACGAATACAGCGCAGTACAGAACCACATCCCAATTGGCTATCACCGGGCCCCAGGAGCCAATGCGACTGGCTTCTTTACGGAGCAGATGGTGGATGAGCTTGCTCAAGCCGGTAAGTGGGACCCTCTGGAGTGGCGAATTAAGCTGACTGAGGGCAACGAGCCATGGCAGCGAGTACTTCTGGCAATGAAGCAGAAGTCTGGTTGGTCTACCGACCTCGGAGATGGAGTCGGGATGGGCTGCGCGGTTGTAGAATCACACGGCACGATTGCCGGGTGTGTAGCAACTGTAGAAGTAAGCCGTCGTGGACAGGTCTTTATTGATCGGCTGCAGTTCTTCATCAATAGTGGCTATGTCATCAACCCCCTGGGTGCGGCTGAGCAGGCAGAAAGCTCGGCGATCTGGGAGATGAGCCACGCAATGTTTGGTGGCCTCCAGCTGCGGGATGGCCGGATCGTCAATACCAACTTCGACTCCTACGGCATGATGAGAATGCCGGACACGCCTCCCCAGATCGAAGTTCACCTTGAAATGTCTGAGGATCAGTGGTGGGGAGGACTTGGAGAGCCGACCGGACCACCGGTGGTACCTGCAGTCGCCAATGCTATTTACTACGCCACCGGCACACGTGTTCGGTCCACGCCGCTCTCGAAGGCCGAGCTCTAAGAAGAAGCCGCGCCCCGAAAACGGGGCGCGGACTTTTTTGAAGGCATCCAAGAAATTAGAGGGGCCCCAGTGGGGCCCCTTTTCTTAGTAGTTGGTCTTGGCCTCCAAGGCTGCCTCTGCCTCCTCCAGCAGACTGTCCCATGCCGGTTGATCGGTGAACCGCCAGCGCACGAATGCCGCGACCGAAGCCATGTCAGCAGCTGAAATGTTGACGGCCTGCATCTTGCGGCTCGGAACCCCAAGCGGCGGCTCGATTCCATGAGAAACCGCCGCAAACAGATTGGTCGGCGCGGCGGCATTTGCTGCATAGGTGAAACCCAGAGAGATCGGCTGACTATCAGAGATGCGCTCTTTATGGCACTTGAGGCAATTGTCGCGGAAAACCATGGCACCTGCTTGGGCTTCGGCTGGTGCATCAAGCCCCGCGAGGCTGAAGTCGAATGTTTCCGGAAGATCCCGTGCCGAAATTTTCGCGATGATTTCGTCTCGTTCAGCCTCGGCAACTTCCGGAGTGATAGCGGCGAGCCAAGCCGCAATCGCGAAGACGTCGTCTTCATCAGAGTCAAAAAGATGATCGACAACGGACGTCATCGGGCCGGCGGCAATCGCATGGTGTTCACTCCAACCGTCGAACAGGTAGTCGGCATATTCATCAAGTGTCCAAGCAGCCGGAGCGATTGACGCGGCGGCAAGTGGTGGAACCAGCCACCCTTCAGCCTCGCCACCTTCGAAAGCCTGCGAGCGTTTGACAGCTCCAAAAATGTTGCGGGGCGTATGGCACGCGCCGCAATGCCCGATTGTCTCGGCAATATATTTTCCGCGATTTTCCTCCTCATCCATCTCGGGGTCTGGCTCGAACGGCTTGGGATGGTGGAACAGCAGCTTCCACCCCGCCAAGATCGGTCGGAACGACAAAGGGAACGGAAGTTCGTTTTCCTTGCGCAGTGCCGACACCGGAGGCTCGCTCATCAAGAAGGCGTAAAGCGCCCGCATATCCTCGTCGGTCATCGACGCGAAATGGTCATACGGGAAGGCGGGGTAGAGATGATTTCCCGCCCGGTCGATCCCTTCGCGCATCGCTCGATCAAAGGCTGCGAAAGACCAGGTTCCGATACCAGTTTCAGGATCAGGAGTGATATTGGTCGAATACACGGTGCCGAACGGCGTTGGCAGAGCGAAACCGCCCGAAAGGCCCTGCACGCCGGTAGGGGTATGGCACGATGAACAATCGCCCAACAACGCTAGGTTCTCGCCCTGCTCGACAAGATCACTGTCAAAATCCGCCTGTGAAATCGGCGGTATTTCACTTGGAAAAACATTCGCCACGCTCAATCCGACAACCGCAACCGCAATTGCAGAAACCCCCGTCAGGATATGCCATCTCTTCATGTTGTGCCCTTCTTGCGCAGTCGCTTTATTTCACTTCAGATTCATCTTCGCACGCCCGGTGCCTCGATCAGCAACCCCTGCCCCCGGACCACCAAATAGGCCTCAAGCGCGAGGAACTCGTCGGATCCGTATTCATAGGGTTCAGATCGAATTGACTCCATGCACCAGACGAACATCCTCTGACGGGATCCGACGTCAGTCCAGGTTAGCCTGTAGATCGGGAATGCATTGATCTGACCCTGACTGATCGTATCCCCGCGCAGCTTTTCGCCCCAATGTTGTTCGTGGCAGTTCTGGCATGACAAGTTTAGCTGACCCCGCCGAGTTTGGAATATTTCTTTGCCCTTCTCGGCCAGGGAAACCGCCTGGGGATTAGAGTCGATCTCCATAGGCATCCCTCTCGATTGGTATCCAATCAGAGCGGTAAGCGCCAAGAGATCGTCAGATTCATATTCGAGTGGTTTGCCTCGCAATCGTCCGGCGATTTCGGCGTTGATCTTCATTTCCAAACTGACAACCCGACCCAAATCTGCGTCATAGGCTGGGTAGCGGGCTGCGACCCCTGCCATGTCAGCTGCAATGTCGGTGTGACAGGATTGGCAAGTCTCGCTCGCGGCTCCAAGCGGGCGACTCCAAAGCGCAGACCCTTCGTCCAGAAGGAATATCCCGGGATTGAGAAAGTCGTCATCCTGAAGCTCGCGGGTTGAAGGCTCCATGAATTCATATCCGGATATCGCCGCCGACTGTGCAAAGGCCGCAGCACCAATCAACGTTACATAGAGTGCTAGGACGAGCGCTCTCATGGCTCGCTCCTCAACGTCATCAGATAGGCAACTACATCCTCAACATCCTGCGCATCGTAGATCGTTTTCGATCGCCATTCCTCTGCGACCCGAAAGAGCCCTTCTGTCGAGAAATAGGGCGGCATGATCGTTTCGGGAGAGACAACCCGAGCGTCGACTATCCGTTGACGCAACTCTTCGGGCGAATAGTTGTCGGCCACGCCGTCCAACAGTGGTCCGAGGACGCCTTGATCACGGTCAGACAAGCCCGACACACTATGACAGATTAGACACGTTGCTTTGGAGCCGTCGCGAAAGACCTCAAGGCCCCGCACTGGATCGCCTGGAACGTCAGTTAATGGACCGGGCAAGGAAGGAGGCGGGTCGCCCGAAGCGAAAGCTGCCATTCCAAACCAAAGGAACAGTTGAAGAATTGTGACTCTTGCTGACACCGATACCTAGCCGAACAAGAATGACGTCAGATTTTTGTACCAACTCTGTGCATGGTTGGCCTCGGCTTCTCGAACGCTCAAAGGTGCCCCAGTCGGGCTGGTGCCACCTGTTCCTGCAACAGACTTGAGCCGGCCCTCTTCATTGATCCGATACACCCCCGCGACAGAGATACCGTAATTCGTCGAAACAAAGCTGTAGCAGGTATTCAACAAGACCCCGCGATCGGGCGTCTGCCCCGATAGCAGAGCGGCAACAACATGGGCGCATACGCCACCCTGGACCGATGCGGAAAATCCGCTCTTCGGCATATCGCCTACGATAGCAGCATCACCAATCACATGGACACCCGGAGCCTCGACGGATTCAAATGTGAACTGATCAATTGAACACCACTCTCCGCCACCGCCTAGTCCGGCCTCTAGAACGAAGTCGGGCGCGCGCTGTGGCGGTATGATATTCACGACATCGCCTTCAAAGTTCTCGAACGCGGTCGCTATTGTCATAGCGCCGGGGTCAACCCCCAAAACCCCGCCGTTGTCGGCAAATGGGACGTGAGTAATCATTCCGGGGTAAAGACTTTTCCAAGCCTCCGTGAAGAGCGCCTGCTTGGAGAACGTGTCCTTTCCATCGATGATGATGATTTTGGCCGTGGGGTTGTTCTTCTTGAGATAGTGGGCCATCAGACTGGCCCGCTCGTACGGCCCCGGCGGGCACCGGTAAGGATTGTTGGGGACAGACATAAGGACCGTTCCACCTTGCCGCATTGCCGCAAGCTGATCGCGCAATAGCAAGGTTTGCTGCCCGGCTTTCCAAGCGTGCGGCATCGCTGTGGACGCAGCCTCACTGTAGCCAGGGACGTCTCCGTATTTCAAGGACACGCCTGGTGAAAGGATTGCCCGATCATAGGTTAGCGTCTGACCATCCTCGAGCGTCAAGGATTTGCCTATGGGATCCAGCGCAATAACCCGGCCGACGATGACATCAACGCCGCTTGCAGCGATGTTATCATAGCCAAATGTTATACTCTCCAATGGGCGCTCGGACGCGATAACCAGATTGGAAAAAGGACATGTGCTGATTTCCTTAACATCGGTGATCAAGGTCACTCGAATTTCCGGACTGATCCGGCGAAGGGTTCTGGCCGCCGCGGCCCCGCCAAAGCCACCCCCAACGATAACGACATGCGCCCCTTCCGACGCACGAGCCGAGGCCGCAAGAAATGGGCTAGTTACCAACGACGACGATAGTGCGAGGGCTTCGCGGCGGCTAATCTTTGACATCACTCAGCAGCCCCCATCCCCGAAATATACGCCGCAAGTAGCTCGAGCTCTTCGCTCGACATACCCGCCAAAAACCTGTGCATGATCGTTGCCGAGGTGTCACCGGCTGCAAACGATAGCATGAGGGCCAATAGTTCTTGGCTATCGCGACCGTTGATCGTCGGGATTGAGGTGTCGCTCCCGGTTAGACCGTGGCACACAG
>Ga0233451_10004250_pt1 | contig 12013 bp, 21 predicted proteins | sample 011ome_29_FD_183052 | JGI IMG/M metagenome (GOLD analysis project Ga0233451, IMG submission 183052) | Coastal salt marsh microbial communities from the Groves Creek Marsh, Skidaway Island, Georgia - 011504CT (spades assembly) | ecosystem: Environmental > Aquatic > Marine > Intertidal zone >...
CCGGGTATGCGCAGCGATGATGTGGAATACAAACACAAATATGGACGCAAGAAAAAGAAAAAGGAGTAGCAGCACGTGCTAGAAATATTAGGCGCTATACTAATAGCAAACTTCATACTAAGTGCATTCTAAACAGCACTGTTGTTAGCACGTAATGCTGCACGTACAGTGCATTTAGTGCTTGACATTTTGGACAAACTGTAGTACTATTACTGTAACAATAAGGAGCGAAAACTTATGTACAGTAACATACAACAATTGTATGCAGCATTTGCTGCTACGCCGCTACAGCAACGTTATGCATTTTTAGTAGAGCATAACACGTACAACTTAACATACAACATAAATTGGCTTAACTGCGCACTGTATTGGAAACAGTACGCAGCATAAGCAGCATTACAGTGCAGCACACGCTAATGTGTGCTGCATTTAGTACTTGCATTTTGGACAAATGTGTGCTATAGTATACGTAACAATAAAGGAGCGACAATGACAACAAAGAAGATGAAGGACATAGCATATGGCTATTGGTGGCACTGCGCAGCGTGTGGTGCTGAGAATGCATATGGCTTAACAGAAGCAGAAGCAGCAGCGTACATTGCAGACTGGGAGGCGGACAACGCGGACAGTGTTGCAGAAGGCGAAACAGGTGAAGGTGCGTGTGATTGGTGGTACAATGTAACAGCAGAAGAAAACGATGCACACATAGAAGAGCAGCACAAGTGTTGGAAGTGTGCAGCAGTTGCAGCAGCAAGTACACGCACTACTAAGGCACGTTTTTTACACAGTTTAGTAGACAATTTGGAAAATAATAGTTGACATTTTGGACAAACTGTAGTATAGTAATAATATAATAAACAAATAGGAGCGTACATATGACATACAAAATAGCAAACACACTACTTACTAAACTTGCGCAGCAGCAGCACGTAACTGTTACAGACATAAGTGACGACTACGGACAAACTGCGTATGAAATTACAGTGGACTTGGGCGCAGGCTGGGCAGGCGACTACGCAGCAGCAGACTGGGGTGGCTGGGGTGAAGTAAGCATTACAGACGACACGTTGGAGTTTACTACAAGCGTGTACGAGAATGAAAGCGACGACGCAGAAGGCGCACTTAACTACTGTTTTAACGAGGGTGTTGTACACTTGCACTACAAAGACTTTGAAAACGCAGGACTTGCGTACACAAGCAAACTTGAAGACGCTATTAATGACAAAATACTAGAGCGTACAGGCTTGCTGTACACAGACGGCAGTGAGCAGGGTATGCAGGGTATGGACTGCAAAGACAGTTGCTATTTAAGTTTGGACGTGGGTACTAGCGAGGAGTTTGATGAGAGCGCAGACGTACTTACAGCAGCGCAACGTGCTGCTATTAGGCAGTGGTGGGAAGACAACAAACACAACTACGCTTAGTACGCAGCAGCAGCATATGTAAAAAACTTGCATATGCTGCACTTTTTTAGTTGACAGTTTGGAAAAACTGTGTTACATTACAAACATACTTAAACAAAGGAGCGCACTATGCAACAAGCAAACAACACTAAAATTAAAGCAGTAACTACAGTAGAAGGGGAAGCGTGTGCTACGCTGCACATTAACTTAGCAGCACACAACTTGCAAGTAAACGGACGTAAAGTAAACAGCATTACTATGTACGCGGACGCTGAGTGCTGTGGGGACTTAGCAGTTAACTGGGAAGCAGTTGACGACAGTAACTACAAGCACAACACTGCGCTGCTAATGCGTGACATACACGACAGTAACAACAACACGGAAACAATGGGTGCGTTTTACTGGGACGGGGAGTTTACTAGTACGCTACAGCAGTTGCTACTTGAGAATGGGTTTAGCACAGCAGCAGCAGCGGACGTATGCACAAGTGAGTGGGGAATGCAGGATGTGGGACGTGCGAGCTATGATGCTTTTGCACTAGCAACGGAAATACTTGCTGCACACAACATTGCATACGAGGAAGCATAGTACGCAGCACACGCAGCACAGTGTAAAAAGTACTTGCATTGTGCTGCGCAGTGTGCTACCACGTACGGCCCCGCTGCGCATATTTGTAAAATGTGTTCTTTGTGTTCGCAAATAGTTTTAAAAAACGGTTGACAGAATGCATTCAACACTGTATACTGTAAAGACAATAAAGAGACTTAAGGAGCGTTCAATGTACTACATATACGATAAACAATCAACACGTATTCTCAATAAGCCATCAAAGCCCTATCAACAAGCAGCATACAAGACGATGGCAGCAGCACAAGCACAGTTAACACGTATGCATAACAAGCACGTGAAGACTAAGGACGCTGCGACTAGCCCACTGTACACTGCTGCAATTGCAGAAGCAGCGTACTACGCTAGTAACATAGAGAAGACCGTGACACGGAAGAATATGATGACGGGTAAGGAGTACACAGAGAGTGTAAACACTCCAAACTATATGAGCCCAGCATCGGAAGCATACTGGAGTATGTAACGTATGGTGACCCCGCTGCTAGGGTCAGCAAGACTGCGCTGCGCAGCACTAACGCTGTGGTCGAGTTGAGGTAGAATAGGATTCAATCAACAGCAGCATCAACAGAAAGGAGAACACCCCCTTCAACAGCAGCGTTGAGGGAAGGTGGGGCAACAGCAGCGTGTATAGCACGTTGCTGTTTTCTTTTCAACACCCTGTCAACACGCACTGTATGCTGTAGAGGCGAGAGAACAGCACACAGTTGTAGTACTATGTGCTGCGCTGCTGCTGCGTGTATTATTTTAGTAAGTTGCTGTTGCTTTTAATGTTAGCAAGTAACTGTGCATCCGTGTGTGCGTGTTGCAAGTAACTGTTAAACATATTTTCAACGTATACGTTTTTAGTTTGTGCGCTTATGCGCATATCGTGCTGTAAGCGCATAACACTTTCCGCAAGTTGCTTTAACGTTGTTTGCGGACACTTGTAATACGGCGGACGCTTTGCTGCTTGTTTTGCTGCGTTAACTGCTGCAATAACTGCATTGTACTGCTGCACTTGCTGCTTAGTTAAGTTGTTAAGTTGTGCAACTGTAAGTTGTTTGTAGTTGTTTTGTGTAATTTGCATATGTACGCTCCGTTTTTTTATTGTGTTTAAATGTAACATATTTTTTCCAAAATGTAAAGTAAAAAATGCAATTGCTGCACATTTTTATGCTAAAAATATCCAATAAAAACAAGTACTTGCAAACAGTAACCCCTTGCATTGCTGCTATGCATAAACCGCATAAAGTGTCCTTTGCGCTCTTTTGTTCTCTTTTCGGACAATTAGGGGTTGACAAAAAATTTTGGAGACTGTATACTACAAGGACAATAAAGAAATAGGAGCGATTATGAAAAACACCCTAGAGCAATACGTAGCCCAACATAACAGTTGGCAGAAGATATTCGACAAGGCCCACGTGGATATAGACATTAATAATATGTCCAAACTACAGGCTGACGAATTGATTAGAAAGTTGGACGGTGAGATGAGTCCAGAAAACTTGCATTGCGACGGTGAGATTACTCACAGCCAGGCGCAGGCCAAGTACGATTATTATATGGGGGTATGGGAAGACCTTAAGGATGTCTATGCAGAAAAGCAATGGACCCTACCACCTGTTTGGGAACTGGCCTAAATTAATTTTAAATTAGGGGTTGACATTGTTAACCCCTGACTGTATACTGTAAGAACAATGAAACAAAAGGAGCGAAATATGTCAAAGAAACTAGTAAAGTTCAACCAAAGCGGCTTCTATAACATACGTGGTAAGGCCACAGATGTTAAAGGGCTTGAGTTTCCGTTGGTTGAAGATTGGAAGAAAGGCTCAGACCTTGTTGGCTATGTGACAGTCGATGGGTCCTACCAGCCGGGCTTCCCTACAAGAAACATCCGAGTCAAATGTGATCAGAATGCTTTTTCGCTGATTGATCCGTCCAAGGCAGCCGCCAAGGCAGAAGAAACTGATGAGCAGATCATTGAGCGTCTTCGTAAGCGATTTGACATCCTAGAAGATATGACCCAGGCTACCAAAGAAGGTACTGTACGAGCAATGATCGTGACAGGCCCTCCAGGTGTTGGTAAGTCGTTTGGTGTTGAGAAGACCTTGAACAAAGAAGACTTGTTCAATTTGATGGGTCAGCGAAAGCCAAAGTATGAGGTTGTCAAGGGTGCAATGTCCGCCATAGGCCTATACTGTAAATTGTATGAGTATGCCGACAAGGGCAATGTGGTCGTATTTGATGACTGTGACTCGGTCCTATTAGACGACTTGTCGCTGAACATATTGAAGGCGGCGCTAGACTCTAGCACAAAGAGAACTATCCATTGGAACACAGACAGCTCGAAGTTGAGAGCAGAAGGTGTGCCTGGATCGTTTGAGTTCAAGGCTGGTGCGATCTTTATTACGAACATCAAGTTTGATCACGTCAAGTCTAAGAAATTGCAGGACCACTTAGCGGCACTCGAAAGCAGATGCCACTACATTGACCTGCAAATGGATACAGAGCGAGAGAAGGTGCTCCGTATCAAGCAGATCGTCAAGGATGGAATGTTGGATAGTTATGACTTCCAGAATGGCGAAGGTGAAGAGGTCGTTGGATTTATCGACGATCAGAAGAAGAAGTTGAGAGAGCTGTCTCTCAGAACGGTGTTGAAGATTGCTGATCTTCGTAAGTCATTTCCGAACAATTGGAAAGAGATGGCTGAGGTCACTGTAATGAAAACAGGTAGATATGCCAATTAGGTATATTTTGGATAAACTGGGGCTTGACTTTATAGTCAAGTCTCAGTATAATAAAAAGACGCTGGGGAGAAACTATTCGACCCGAGCTAATATCAAAGGAGATAATATGAAACGTTTTAATCCAAAAACTAAAACATTTAAGGTGTTCAATGCACTTTACAACGGTGAAGCCCTAACTACTTCAAAAGCGAAGAAAATGGGTGTAGGAAACTTGGCAGCAGAAGCGTCAAGAATCAGACAGGGCGGTTATGCTGTCTACTCAAACACTAGAACAGCCGGTAACGGTGTGAAGGTAACTGAGTATGTATTAGGCAAACCATCACGTGAAATCGTTGCTCTTGGCTATGCGGCTAAGGCAAAAGGTTTATCATTAGACACTATCTAATGTAGAGATACAAAAAACTCGTTCATTCCGATTCGCTCCCGGAAGTAGTTTTTTGGATAGGCTCCCTAGTAGGAGCCTATTTTTTTGGCCAAAATAATCCAAAATAAATGCAAATTAGGGGTTGACCTTTTGGATAAAAGAACATATAATGTAATTACAAACTTAGAAAACAAGGAGCGAAAATGGCTAGAGAAGCAACTAATAAATTACTTCAAATGGTAGATGATGGTCTTGTTTCACAAGACTATGTGATTACAGCCGCCCTCAAGTATATGAGCGAGGACGATGTGAGAGATATGTGCCACGTGAATGAAATCGAACTTTTTTTAGACGAAGAGGACGATTAGGGGTTGACATTTGCAGAAACAGATGTTATTATTATATTACAAACTTAGACAAATAGAAAGAGGTCAAATATGAGCGATATGAGTATAAGGCAGGTTGGGCCTAAATCAGCCAAGACATCGATTGCATTCGCAATTAAGATGAAGCGTCCAGTATTCCTTTGGGGTCCTCCGGGCATTGGTAAATCCGACATTGTTCAGCAGATTGGTTCTGACACTGAACGAGAGGTTATTGATGTAAGGTTGGCACTATGGGAACCGACAGACATTAAGGGTATTCCATACTTCGATTCCAATGCGGGAACGATGACTTGGGCCCCTCCAGCAGAACTTCCTACGGATCCAAAGAGCACGGCGATCTTGTTCTTGGACGAGTTGAACTCTGCTCCACCAGCCGTGCAAGCCGCGGCTTATCAACTTATCCTTAACCGTAAGGTTGGGACTTATGTATTACCTAAAGGCGTAGACATTGTGGCCGCAGGTAATAGAGACGGAGACAAGGGTGTGACTTACAGAATGCCTGCTCCGTTGGCTAACAGATTTGTTCACTTAGAAATGAAAGTGGACTTTGATGACTGGCAGGACTGGGCTACCTTGAACGGTGTTCACCCTGAGGTTGTTGGTTATGTAGGTTATGCGAAGCAGGACTTATATGACTATGATCCTAAGAGCCCAAGCAAGAGTTTCGCAACTCCTCGTTCTTGGTCTTTTGTGAGCGACTTGGTAAGCGATGATGAGATCGATACAGAGTCGTTGACGAACTTGGTATCAGGTGCTATTGGTGATGGCCTGGCTGTGAAGTTTATGGCACACCGAAAGATTGCATCGAAACTTCCTAAGCCAGATGACATCCTTGACGGTAAGGTTAAGGACCTTGAGATTAAGGAAGTGTCAGCGATGTATTCACTAACCGTTGGACTCTGCTATGAGTTGAAAGAAAGAGCAGACAAGAAGGTTGAGAAGTGGGATGCAATGGCTGATAGGTTCTTCGAATATATGATGAAGAACTTTCCTACAGAACTTGTCGTAATGGGAGCCAAGACGGCACTTACGAATTACGACTTGCCCTTAGACGCCCAGAAGATGAAATCCTTTGATGAGTTTCATTCTAGGTTCGGCAAATATGTTATGAACGCGATGGAAACTGAATAGACCTGCCATCAGCGATCATAGGGTGCAGGGGGTCTAAGCCCTGCACCCACCCTAATTAAATAGTAAAATAAAGGCAAATAAGTGGTTGACAAATTGGATAAAAGGCAATATACTATAAGAACAATAAGGGAAATGGAGCGAAATATATGAATGAGATCGAAGAAAAACTTACTACCGCAAGGGTAGGTCTGCTTTTGAAGACTCCGTTCTTTGGCAATATGGCTACAAGGATGAAGATCATAAATGCAGATGACTGGTGCCAGACAGCGGCAACAGACGGCAGAAACTTCTTTTACAATACAGAATTCGTTAAGAAGTTATCCACAAAGAAATTAGAGTTCCTCTTTGCACACGAAATTGGTCATTGTGTATTTGATCACTTTGGTAGAGCAGGTAGCAGGAACAGACAGTTATGCAATATCTCCCAGGACTATGCAATCAATCAGATCCTCGCAGATGAGAAGATCGGTGAAGTGATTGACGAAGTTCCTATTTGCTTAGACTCACAATACAGAGGCTTGGCTTGGGAAGAGATCTACGACAAGTTATATGAGAAGGCAGACATCCAAGAGATATCTCTAGATGAACTGATGGAGCAACTAGGCGAAACACTAGATGAGCATATCAATGGTGATGGCGCCCAGTCTAAAGATGGCAAGGACAAAGAGCAGGATAAGGATACAAGAGGCAAGGCTCCTGTTCTAACTAAAGAAGAAAAGCAGAAGATCAAAGATGAGATCAAAGAGGCTATGATCCAGTCAGCGGCGGCGGCAGGTGCAGGTAAGACTCCGGCGGCTATCCAGAGACTGATCAAGGACTTGACTGAAGCAAAGATGAACTGGAGAGAGATCCTTAGAATGAACATCCAGAGCATCATCAAGAACGACTATTCATTTACAACTCCTAGTCGTAAGGGTTGGCACACAGGAGCAATCCTCCCAGGTGTTAAGAATGATGAGACAATTGATATTGCGGTGGCAGTTGATATGTCAGGGTCGATTGGGATGGACGATGCCAAAGTGTTCTTTTCAGAGATCAAAGGCATTATGGATCAGTATGAAGACTTCAACATTAAGGTATGGTGCTTTGATACGAAGGTCTACAACTATGCTGAGTTCAGTCAGGACAATGTAGAAGAATTGTTAGACTACGAACCACAGGGTGGCGGAGGCACAGACTTCGTTGTGAACTGGGACTTTATGAAAGAAGAAGGCATTGAGCCTAAGAAGTTCGTTATGTTCACAGATGGTTATCCTTGGGGTAGTTGGGGTGATGAGAACTATTGCGATACCTTGTTTATCGTGAAAGGTAATACATCAGCAGAATCGCCCTTTGGACAGACGGTAATATACGAAAAAGATGCCGCTTTACACGGAGAATAAAGTGGTTGACATTTTGGATAGAAGAAGGTATAATAATAACATAATAAACGAAAAGGAGCGAATATGACAGAATATAGTATAGCACACCGAGACCCGGTCACCCTAATAGGGTACAACGGCCAAGGGGAGGTGAAGTTTAATGTGACAGGGTACAAAAGAGAGTACCTAGAGGTTAAGGTTAGACGAGAGACTTCTTGGAGAGACGAAGGCAAGGCTGAATGGAAGATCGATTTAGAAGTTCCTAGATGGGGTAGAGATACCGAAACTGAGCCCTGCAATATCAAGGTAGCCAAATATATGAGATCAGCAATGGCTGAGGCTATCATAGAGATGGAAGACATCCAAAAGCAGATCCCCTTAATGGAGAAAGAGTTCGCCAGAGGACAGGCAGAGAGACAGGCAGAAGCAGATCGTAAGGCCGCTGAGAAGCAGGCTAAGATTGATGCTGATAAGCCAGTAGGCGTGAAGTTGGCTAAGACTATCTGTGATCAGATGGTTAAAGAGGCTAGAACAACGGAGAACGACAGCAAGGAGATCGTGTTTAAGACCAGAGGCGATCACAGAGAACTTCGTATGCGATGTGTCTGGACTTTCACAGGATTGACACTATTCAATCTAAACTATGGCAGAATCTCCCGTAAGGATGCGGTTATGAAACTTGCAGATGCTTGGCTTAATAGTGTAGATACCGGTGATGTGAAGGATAGCATACCGGATGCTAGATTGGCAGGCTTTATGATGGGTGGAAAAAATTAACAATTAGGGGTTGACAAAACCCCTTTTTGGGCTTATACTTAAAGTATAACAATTAGGAGTGAGTAGATTATGAAGGCATTTGAACAGGCAGTAGAGGCGATTAACAGGATTGACAGCACAGAGGAGATTAGAGATCTCTATGATGCGATCAGACTTCGTCAGACTTTCCTAGGCAACAAGACCATTAGGGCTCTTGCTATAGGAGACAATGTATCCTTTAACGGACGAAATGGACATACGACAGGTGTCGTAAAGAAAATCAACCGCAAATATGTATTGGTAGACACAGCCTCAGGTTCGTGGCGTGTGCCTGCGACAATGCTAACAAAGGAGGAGGCTTATGCTTAAGGCTATCGTATTTGGAGTCATAGGTGCAGGTGCTATGTATCTGTATCTGGGACACGGTGATATCCCTGCTTTCATCGAAATGATGAAGGGTATCGTCAACCAAGGGGCAGGTATGGTTCAAGAAGCAACCCAATAATTTGGTTGACAACTGATTGGATTTATGCTATTATATAAACATAATATGAAAACGGAAGGAGCGAATATGTATAAAATTACAGACACAGATGCAATGATAACAGGCACACACCTGCAAGGTCATATTGAGGCAACTTATGATGACTTGGTTAAGGCGTTTGGTGAGCCGGCTTTTGACAGCACACGAGATGGTGAAAGCGACAAGGTGCATACGCAATGGGCACTTGAATTCCAAAATGAAGAAGGCGATTACATTACCGCTACAATTTACGACTGGAAAGAAGAGAGTGCTTATACTAGCAGGTCGGGCAAGTATAGGTGGCACATTGGCGGAAATGAATATGAAGCGGTGTCGGCTGTATATGACTATGCTAATCTAAAGGAGGTTGCTAATGCCTAATTGGTGCGAGAACACAATTTCAATTACAGGCCCTGCAGAGAAGTTGAGCCCTATGTATACCAAACTGAAAGAGGATGGTGACGAGGGACTATGTAGTATCCTGTATCCACCCCCAACAAATATGTTTAGAGGCAACCTAGGCGAGAAGGAACGAGAGCAATGCGCCAAGGATGGAGTGCCTAACTGGTATGATTGGCAGAGTGCTAACTGGGGAACCAAGTGGGATGTTTCAGAAGGTGATTGGGAATACGAAGATGCAGGTGATGGCCAGGCTATCTTAACAGGCAACTTCTGCAGTGCCTGGGCACCCCCAACAGGTGTATATGAGCATTGTGCTGAAGCACACCCAGACCTGCACATTGAAGCGATGTATTACGAAGGCGGATGTGCATTTGCAGGTAAATGGGAAACTGACAGCGGGGAGGATCACTATAGCCTTGAGGGAACAAAAGGACAGTTGGAACAAGACCTCCCAGAAGACTTAAACGATGCGTTTGGTATTACTGATAACATCGAAGAAGAACCTGAAGAACTAACCGAATGGTTGACTGAAGGTATTGAAGCAAAGAAGAAGGAGTTGGTAAGTGGATAACACTGTCCCAGCAAAAAGAACTTTTACTTATACACTCACGGTTGAGTGTGCAAGTGAGGGGAATGCAGACCTAGGCGCTGTTGAGAACATCCTAGATCTACATTTTCAGGAATTGGTTATGGACGATACATTCGTGAACGAATTGGACGAACGTCAGGCTGTGACCATTCAGGTAGTACCCAATTTTGGAGAAAAATAATGGTTGACAACCAATCCAAAATTGTGTATAATAAGGATGAGTCATAAGGCTCAATATTAACTAACGAAAGGCAAATAAAGGTAAACATTATGGCAACAGATAAAAAATTCTCAGTAGTGGGAACAAGTTCATTAAACGGTAAGACTAAGGTTAGGTTCGCTAACGACAGTCTAAGGGTTAAGATCCTGGCTAAGAACGGCCACGAAAATATTAACCTAATCAACCTACCAAGTGAGATGTATAAGTGGCAGATTGCTGAACATCTTAACTCAATTGATTTCGCGAAGGGCGATGCGGCTGTTCAAGGTGCAATCGACTATATCGCAAAAAAGAATCCTGCGCCAGCGAGCCAGGATGCTCCTGTGAACGAAGAAGTCACGGTTGAGCAACCAGTGGTAGCATAATCCGATTCGCTCCCGGAAGCAACCACTTTAACTGGGTCGCCTTGTATAGCCCTCAAAATTTATGCAAGGCGGCCCTTCTTTTTGGTTGACAGTTCGGATAGAGTGTGCTATATTAAAACTATAGTTAGAAGGAGCGACACTATGCAAGAATTAACAGTACATTTCGTAAACAGAGGATTCCGCACAGACGACGGATATAAAACCGTAGGTTTAAAGCAACTAGAGGTCTGCACGTTTACGGGTGCCCCAGAAGCAGTCATTGACAACCCATACTTCCCAGGCGATACTCTAAGAGCTCGCTTTGAAGGGTCTGAATGGGTATGTGATTTAGATTAAAAAAGTGGTTGACCTTTTGGATAAAAGATAGTATAGTATAAACATAATAAGAAACAAGGAGCGAAGATGATGTTAGAATTAATTGGATTTTGTGCAGTAGCATATTTGGTTTTTAAGTTTGCGCCGGCGATACTTGAAGTAGGTTTCAAGTTTGCGGTTGTATGCTTAGGACTTGTTGCATTTTTATTCCTACTCAGTTTTGTGTGGGGTTCACTAATAGTAACCTTTTCATAAGGAGGCGACGGTGGTTTTAATAAAAAGCAAAAAAGGAATCCACACCCTGCGTAATGCCCAGGCATTGCGTCCATTCAAACCCGTAGGTAAGGCAGTGGACTTGAGTGCATTCATTCGTCCGGTGACTACTACATATTCAGCAAAGGAAAGCAAATGATCGAATTACTTGAATTCATCGATGATCTTAAGATGCTGGATGCACTCGACCCTGTAGCAAGGGAAGGTCATCTACAGTGTTTGATCGAGAAATACCAAAAGAGATTTGACGATCACGAAGAAGAAATGTCCAAGCAGATGGAACTGTTCTTCGGCGATACACCATTTAGCACGAGGGTCAACTGATGTTGGCCTTCCTATTTTTTATACCCCTAATGGCATATGTGCTATGGATTGTGGGGTAAATTAGGGGTTGACTTTTTGGACAATCCTTGTTATACTAACAGTATAAACAATAAAGGAGCGAACATTATGAACTATGCAATTCACACTCAACATTTAGAAAACTACGGTGCTCACTGTGAGGACGGTAAGTTTTCATCTAACAACCACTATTGGAAGATGAAGGGTGGAGACACCTACATCGTTAGTGG
>Ga0233451_10004258_pt1 | contig 11992 bp, 12 predicted proteins | sample 011ome_29_FD_183052 | JGI IMG/M metagenome (GOLD analysis project Ga0233451, IMG submission 183052) | Coastal salt marsh microbial communities from the Groves Creek Marsh, Skidaway Island, Georgia - 011504CT (spades assembly) | ecosystem: Environmental > Aquatic > Marine > Intertidal zone >...
TTCTCCCACAGTTCATATTCGGTCGAGATAGTTACGTTGGCAGTATTTGGTGCATCTTCGTCTGTCCATGGAAGAGACTTACCATAGGTGAAGTACACCTTGGTATTTGGTGATGGCTCTGAAACAGATTCCTTAAACTGTTCGGCAATACTTACTCTAAGATTATTGAATGTTGCAGACATGTCTTATTGGGTTCCTTTGATAATTCCTACCATCACATTACCTGAAGTATTTGCCACACTTAGAAAATGATTTACTGTAAAGTAGTCTGTATTTGATGTTGTTATGATAAATGATCCATTGGAAATATTTCCAGTATCCAAAGTATTTGATGTTACGTTACCTGACGTAAACTCTAGGTATACAGTATTTCCTACGTTCTGCTGATGAGATGCAAGATTTACACTCACATTTCCATAGACAGAGACATAGGTTCCTGATCTGTATACTACCACAGTGCTTGGGAATGCTTCTGAATTATTTCCCTGTACCTGCGGATCGTCTCGAAGGAACTCACCAAACAACTTCATACCGGCAGGATGTAGAAGGTCCTTAATGGCTTTTCTGTATTTATTAATGGAATCTTCCACACGTATTACGTATGAATGGTTCTGGTAGTAATCTCTGTCCTGAAGGAAGTTGAAAGAGCTTACATGTCCATCGTCGTTGAGATATCTTCCCGGATAAGTTACGGCACCCTGAACCAGAGTAGCAAGAGCAGTTGCAGTTCCGTCTCCACTGGCAGTCAGATTAATGGTTGGCAATTCGGTATAGTTAGAACCTCGATCCAGAACAATGATACGCTCGATTGCTCCAAGAGTAGTATTTGCGATTGAGAATGTTCCACCAAATCCAAGTAGAGAAACGACCTGAACATTTGCATTCGATCCAGTATTAGAGACCACCTGTGCAGATGGAAGAAATGACTGAGTATAACCAAATCCACCGACAGGATATCCATCGTTCTCTGTAAATCCTACAGAGGTAATTACTCCATTGGCATCAACATTCGTAACGTTTGCTGTTGCTCCGGCACCATAACTGAAGGCTCCATTGGTGAATGTAATAGTGTCTCCGACAACATATCCAGTACCACCTGCATTAATACGAAGTCTTCCCAAGATACCAAGTTCCTGAATTCTGGTATTTCCGACGATACCAATAGACGGAATTGAGGTATAGTTGTTTCCTGATGTGATAATGTTCAGGACCTTTACGGGACCAGTATTACCATAGACGAAGGTATTTGAATAACTATCTATTGTGTTCGCTTCCACATTAGCCATGATTGTGTTCTGAACAGTATTCAGAATTGTACTCAGGATGATGTAAGAATTTGGATGAACAGAACCATCATTCAATACTGAGGCAACATTTCCTGTTGCTCCAGAACCTCCACCACCAGTAACAAGTAGACTGTCACCATTCTGATATCCGGCTCCACCCTCAACAACAATAAGTGAAGAAACGTTTCCTGTAGAAACTCTACCAACAATAGCAGATGCGCCATTTCCTGTCGATGATTCGATGATGACTGGATCACCAACAACATATCCAGAACCAGCATTAGTGATATTGATGGTACTGATAGTTGCTCCAAATACTTCTGAAGCTATGTTGTATGTCGATCCGCTCTGGATGAATTGTGCAGAAATATTCTCACCATTCAGGAAGTTTCCATAGATATTGGATAGCTCTATCTCATCAATGACAGTTCCGGCATCATAGAAACGGTCAACACTTTCGATAATAGCCTGAGCATTTGATTGACTTCCGACGATCTTTGTGCCAATATACTTTTCCAGACCAGATATATCTGTGTTTGGAGTGTTCTCGATCTTTGTGTTTGTGATGCGAAGAGTTTTCTTGATATACCACTTTCCATCAGATGCTCTCAGAACATCCTTCTTTGGATAGTAGAAGTCAATTTCCTTATCGAATAGGGCTCTCAGAAGAAAGCGAGTTGCCTTCTCTGTACCCTTTGCTCTGTAGATATCCTTAGCATTCTTCAGAATATTCGATCTGTCTGTCAGAGTATCCTTTGGAAAGTCCTTCAGGAACTTAGAGTAGAGATATTCAGCAAATGCATCGACAGTCGTATCAATGTCCATGAGGTCCCGAATATTCTTTGCCTCACTGACGACCTTTCCAGTCTGTTCAAGATACTCGTAGTATGCTTCCAGAAATGCTATGAACTTTGGGTGATCCGAACGAACAAAGAATGGCGATTGTGACGATATAAGCGAACTTATCTTGTTATTTGTTGTCATTTCTCAGGCACCAGCTTTATATTGATTGAAGCCTGATCGTTCTCGTCAATATCCAGAATTCGATTTCTAAGTGGAACGATAATATCATCAAATGATGTTCCGTTCACTGTCAGTACATTTACAGGATATCTATTGTTAACAACGACTTCTGTTGTTCTCAGGTTAAGAAGATTTACTATACCACTGACGTAATCAATGCTTCCTGCATTGGTATTCACGATGATCTTTTCACCGTTGGTCTTGTAGTAGTATGTTCTCAGGATACCATTTCTGGCTTCTAGGTTTACCTTGGCTGATGCTCTTCTTCCTGAATCTGATACGAACGATACGGTCGCAACAGTGTATTCAGAACCTCTTGAGTTGACTGTTACAGATGCTACCTTACCATTAACAATTCTTGCAGTTGCAGTCGCACCACTTCCGTCTCCAGTAATAATAACCTGTGGAGGACTTTCATATCCTTCACCGCCATCCAGAATGTCAATACTATCAATACCAGTCAGGGAGTTTGGAGTATCTTCAATGAAGACCCTTCGAGAAATTCCCTCGTTATCCAGAACAACCATCTCTGGATATGAGAAGAACTTATCATCGATCACGCCCTTGTACAATGGAAGATTGAACTTTGCTGTGTAATTTCTTGTTGCAGACAGAGTAATAGGAATTCTCTTCTGAACCTGAATTTTTACTGAAGAGCCTAGGATCGATCCATGAGAGTTGTCGATTGCCTGCTGGAGCTTGGAAAGTCGGAAAGTGCTTCCAAACTTCACAAGTTCTGAGTTCTTATAGTCTATTATAGACTGTCTTACAAGCTGTTCTATTTCTGCTTCTGTGGCATTTGTCAGAGAAGGATTGTAATTTACAGTTGCATTTACAAGAATATAGGTGTAATCTGGGTCAATTAATTCAGGAAATACTGTCAGGACACTTCTGTTGGCAATGATTTCGTTTACCACTCGAAGCTTTTCTACTTCGGTGATTTCGTATCCTGCCTTTGGCTTGATTGACACAAAAACTTTACCATAGACTGGAGGATCATTTTCGTCTCCAGACCAGACAGAAATTGTTTCGATGAACGGATAGTCTCTCAGAAGAAGAGCCTCATAGTCACCAACAGTTACCGCTCTGTTCTGGGCAGTATATGCCTTTGGTGCTCTGTATCTGATTTCTTCTACTGTCTCTCTGTCTGCTCCACCAGCCGCTGCGGATACTGAAGTAACAATGACGTTACCAGAATATCCACCAATATTAGCAAGACTTGCCCATGCATTGACCTTATTAGACTTTGCGCCAGATGTATCCAGATAGTTTATAGTGATAATATTACCATTTGAAACAGACTTTCCGATGACATTATCACCAAACTGGATAGAGTAGTCATTGTCTTTCTCTGTCAGGAAGTATACAGCAGAGTTTCCAAGAACTTCTGTGATATCAGTCGCCATCGTGAATATTTCAGTGGATGAATTTGTGGATGACTTCTGAACAAAAACGTCTATAGTATCCGTATCAACGTTTGCAGAAGGAATAGGAAACTCTCTTCTATTCTCTGCGACAGTATAGACGGCAGTCAGAGGTTCACCCTGAGTGATCGAGACGTTAGAGAATGTGAATGCACCATTACTCTTTGTGGTTGTTCTTGCTTCTGTTGTCGAAAAGGTGTATACTTCTCCCTGATATGGAAGAGAAGTGAACGTAGTATATTTCGGAAGGGTCAGAGTTGTTGCAACATTGTCTTCACTTCCACTTGGTGTGATCTTGAGATTGATTGTTGCCTTTGATCCAGTCGCACTTCCGGGAATGTAGTCTATATGCTTTGCATGAGATACCACACTTGGTCTAAGTTGGGCTGTGTCGAGGAACATCTCATTTCCTACCATATTCAGGTAGTAACCCATGTAGTGAGTATTGTATGCCAGAATATCCATGAGGACAGACATACCAGAACCTTCGAAGTCATAGTCAGAAAACTCTGACTGACTTTTCATGAATTCTATGAGGTTTGATTTAATACTCTCGAAATCAAGTTCTGACACACGAAGAGCCAAATTATTACTCGACATCGGTATTTCTCCTTGATTTACCTTTATTCCATGGAATTCTATTTTTCATTTTTGTTTTAGTTTCCTCTGAGTGCTTATTTCCAAGCTTAGACTTAGAGATTTTCATTTTAGTCTCTTCTGACATACCTATTCCTTTATTCCACGGAATTTTTCCTTTAAGACTTCTTCTTCTCTTATCTATGTTATCTGGCGAATGTAAATACGAAACATCCGCGTTTTTCATTCTCTCACTTTGAAGTAATTTCCATTCTTCGGTGTGTTTTTTTCCTAGACGCGCTTTATTGTTCTTTGAACTTGCAGATATCGCCGCTTTGGACTCGATGGTGTGTACTTTTCTTCCCTTAGTATTCGTGTTGCCTTTTGACGACATTCCTATTTTCTTTCTGCTTTCCTCAGTATGCCCTTTACAATAGAAATCACCATTTCCATTATGTTGATTATAGAAGGTCTGATCATGTTTTGCATCGATTGCATCTAATAGCTTCGCTTCGAGTACTCTGATATCGATGAAAGACCCCTCAGCAATTATCTGCCGTTTAAAATCTGTAGGTCTCTTTCTATATTCTTCCATCATAAGTTTAGAGGAACATATATATCCATCATCTATAGACCCCTTATGTGATCCTATGTAAAATCGGTTTGTTAGTTGATCTGTCCAGCAGTATACAAATGCCTCAAACGAGTGTGTCATCGGATGCGCTCCAAGAAGAGTGTTGTTTGATAGGGCTCTGGACGGTTCTGTACATAGAATGCAATCTTTGCTGCATATCCATTGTTGTCTGGATCAGACTTTACTTTAACACCAATCAGACGTGCCCTTGGTTCAAAGTTGGTGATTACTTCAGCAATTGCTGTCTCAAGGTTGATTGCGGTCAGAGGTCCAATGTTTTCAAATAGCATTTTGATGGCATTGCTGCCTATCTGTGATCTGAATGGTCTGTCATAGTAGTTTGTCATGACAAGATTTCTTATTGATCGAGCTACAGCATCAGGTCCAATTTTCTTGACCACATCCCCTGTAATTGGGTGTGCGATGAAATCCAAATCGATGTCTTGATAATCTTTAATTCTAGATATTGTCAATTTCTATTTTCCTACATTTGTATCCACCGGAAGATTTCCTAAGTCCTTTTGATACTTTCCACATGTTCTGTACACATAAGTTATGTTCACGGCAGAATCGAGTTAATCCTTTAATAGTACATGTGCTGCCATCGGGATAAGTTATTTCATACGTATGTTCGTGAGCTTTTGAGCTATTCTCACATGCTATAGGAGTTTTCTTCCACCGTTTTCCTCTAGTATTTTTATTACCGATACCCGCAGTAGAGATCGCTTTTTTGGCTTCATCTGTATGCTTCCAGCCTGTGGTTCCCTCGCCCCCAATTGTTAGATTATAACCATTTTCTATAGTATCCAACATAGAAATATATTCTATCTCTTTTTCACGAGCGTCGTCGCCTTCATATAGGATTTTCCATTCAAAGTTGTCCCATCCATATTTCCTAATAGCATTATGAAAATGAGTAGGCGAGTTATTAGATGCTTTTGTTTTGTGTGCAATTTTTCGTTTGTGAAAATTGGTTGAGTAACCTATATAACTCTTACCATTTACGAGGTTTATTGCTTGGTATATTGTAGCCATTAATGTGTCCTATACTTTGAAAGTATTTATGCACCATACACGAACACATCAGGACTAGATTCTGCCGGATATGTGTCTGGTGGAAAGTGTGGAAAGTTATCTGCCTGAGCTTGATCACCAACAGCACAGATGGCTAATTTACCATTAATATAGACGTTTCGAGTGCCAGTTACAGCAATTAATTCACCGGCACCATGATCTTCTGGATCGTCCTCAACAGCCCAAAGTTTACCATTGACAAAGACCGATCCCTGCCCTATAACGATTGTCTTGGCACCACAAAATCTTGCATCTCCGTCTCTATGCGCTCCGGGAATTTTGGTATCTCCTATTATGGATTTATATCGACCTTACTCTGACCAACAATTGTTGTAGTTGCACCAGAGAACAATCTCATGTCATTGGATGATCCTGCATAGTATTTTCCACCGGCAGTAAAGACAGAATTTCCTGAGGTTCTTATAGAAGCAGATGCAGCAGTCAATTCATATTTATCCGAAATTGCCGTTGCCATATCCTTTGCAGCAACAGTAAATGTTCCTCCGACCGTGATGTTCATATCATTTTCTACATGAACATCATAGCTATCTGCCTTGAGAGATACACCGCCGTCTACGATTATATTGTAGGCACCAGTAACCTTTACATAGCCTTCTCCATTGATCTCAAATCCCATCATTCCATTCTGAGAAACAAATCGGACTGATCCGTCTGGCTGCATCTGAACAAATGATCCAGAACGATGCTGAAGAGTAACATGCTCTGTACCTTCATTATCATTAAGTTCTAGGACGTGACCACTTCTTGTCTTGGTTATGGTCGTATTGAGGATATTGTCCGCTCTGGCATCTTCTCTAACATCAGGAAGACCGTCGATCTTTTCTTTTGGATTTTTTTCTGAGGTGTATGTCATTATTTGATAAAGCTCGTCATGTCTGAGTGGGTTAACGTCTGTCTAATTCCAGAGAGTATCTGGTTCATTTTCTGTCCAACTTCTGGTTGAAGTCTCTTGACAACTCCAGAGAAATCTTCTACTCTGTCAAAGACAGTTCCCTCTGCATTATCAAAGTTACCAAGGAATGAGTTAAATGCCTGTGAATTCTTAGCATAGTCGTCTGTATTGGTAATAACAACAGAACCATTACTCAGGATTTTCATATTAATATCACCGAATAGGCCACTAATTGTTTCATTTACCTGTGGAAGTGCATCAAGTCCCCAATTAGAACTGTCTCGCAGAAGACTATTCAGGTTCTTCAGAAGGTCCGAAACGTTGTCGATACCCTTCAGTAGCTCCATGATCTTCAGTGGGAATACCAGTGGATTTATTCTGATCTGGCTCAGACTATTGCTGTCTGAATAGTTCTGGGTAAGAACCATTGTAGTCATGAGAGCATCCCTAACAAGGTCAGGAAGACTGTCCATCAGTTCCTTTGTCAGGTCCTTTCCAAGTAGATCGAACATATCAGGAAGAGAGAAGGCTACTCCCGGAAGCTTTGACAGAATATCAGAAGTCAGAACGCTCTCGGCAGCATCTAATGCAGTTGACAAAGATTTCAGTTGTGGTATCTTGATCCCGTTGAATGGAGACTGAGAACCATGAGTAGCAATTCCAAGAAAGTCTCTGAGATGGAATGCACCCTTCTCCATGATCTCTGCAACCTCTACACCCTTCTCATTGATCTTTTTCCGAACGTCTGGTGGAATATTGACACCTTCTCTGGGAAGTGCCGACAATACATCTCCATAGATTTTAGTCCACGAAAAGTTTCCCGGCATTTCGGAATTACTTCTCATGGTTGAATGGTATGTGCTTCTGATTGTAAACTGTCCAGATGGTCCCTGTCCATGATCTACTCGAATACGAACAAACTGGCCCTTATCCAAGGCACCTCCAGATGTTGTTGCACCACCAAGAGATGGGTTCATTTCGGCAGAACACCATGTCAGATGATCATCAGGAACGTTTGGTCCCCATAGGTTAGGAACACGAACCTTGTAGAGTATCTGTCCCTCATTTTCCATATAATCAACGATCCATCCAAAAAATTCCTGATTTTCGGTTGGAAATTTCTGGTTATCGAATGCTGATGACATATTATTGTACTCCCGCAGCTACAGTATTGGATACGCATTCTAGTGTAGTCGTTCCAAATCCACCTAGTTTGATATTGTGTGTCATGCTGGCAATCAGATATCTGCCGGTACCAAAGTTCCACTGGTTATCTTCACCCTGAAAGTTTGGATTGGTATTCGGAATTTTTACATAGATCACTCGACCAACATTAAGGTTTGGGTTCCATGGAACGGTCATTCTGAGAGCTACCTTATCCTGATCCAGAAGACCCATTCTGGCCTTTCTTCGAGGCAGATATGATCCCGGATCAATACTTGTACAGTCGTCCATAGCCGATCCTAGATTTGTTATAGAATACCAAGGCGGCAGACCACATGGTGAACTAGATGGTGTCTTCCCGGTCTCAGAAGAGAAAGAGCTTATTGCAGCAGTAAATGGATTTATTCCAGAAATGCTAGAATACTTTTCTCCAGTGATATTGATGCCGTTCAGAATATCTGAAAGACTATCGAAGTCACATGGGAAAGAATACGTCATGATTTCGGATGGGATCGCATAGTTGTACGGATTTGAATTCTTTCCTGAATAGAAAAATTCAAAGGATTCGTTCTGAAGAGCCATGTTGGTGAGGCTTCTGAAATTATGCGTAGGAACGCTTTCCGATCTTCTGTTCTGGTATGTCATAAAGTGGACAAGAGACGGATCGAGTTTACCTCCAGCAAGAGCCATTTCTTCCTGCTGAGTTATCACCTGAAATGGATGAATACCAGTCGCAAAGTATCTCTTTCTTGGTCCGACATTATCCTCAATATCCACATTAGTAGTTCCAACACACTGCTTCAGAACGTCTCTGACGACTTCTGCTGGACTTACGCATCCCCATGACTTAGTGACGAATGTAGACGCATCTGCCAGAAGAGAGGGATCACACAACTCAAGTTGAAATTCTTCCAACTGGTAGTTTATCAGCTTTCGATTCGACAGTCTGTAAATTCTCTGGGTTGTCTCTAGACTGGAGATATAGGGCAATCCATCAGGTCTTGATCTGCCTCCATACAACTCAGATATGATAGGTCTATTTGCGACAATATTCACATTTCTATTGTTGAATTTGGAAAGGTTCTTGACAATCTCTGTGTTTATCTTACTCTGAACAGATAGAGTTGTCTGAAGTCCCGGTGTCAGCAGACTTTCAGTCATAGTCACTTCATTTACAGTAAGTTCACTTATCAGGTTGGGATCGATCCCATCCATAGTGACCTGTAGATCAGTGAGAAATTGTTCGGGACTTGGCTTATTATCCATTAAATATTCCTCAATAGATTATTTGTGGTCTTTATTCCAGTTGCACTACTCATGATCTGTCTGAATTCATTTCGTATTGACTGGTAGTAATCTCTCTTGATCAACTTGATGTTTCGCTTGGCTTCATTCTTCTGCAATTCGTAGTCGTAGGCAGATATTCTTTCTTTGTATGGAAAGTATACGTTTAGGACTGTTGAACCAATAGTAACGTCCGCACTTATAGTCGGCTCTGTCTGAAGTTCTACGTCATCATACTGTTCTGAGGTGATCCGATACTTCTTTATGAACTGCTCTCCAGTTCCCGGATTGTCAACTCGATAGACCTTATACCACTCGACCCACGTTGTCTCTGCCGTCTCTTTGCTACCATACTTGGATATGATGTAGTTGTCAAATGATCTTGTATTGAGAGGCCAGTCATACTGAGGATCAGTTATATTGTTGGTCATGAGTATTAGCCAGTGAGCCTCTGGATCATCATAGAACTTTTCTGCAAGAATTTCTGGTGTCTCGTCGTCACGAATAGTATGCTCGTAGTAGTGGAAAACCTGATCCAGCTTCTCCACCAGTACGCGAACTCTGACCATAATATTGACCGGCAACTCATAGTTGCTTGGACGATTATTCCCCTTGTTTATGTCATAAAATACCTTGGGGAATTGGTCGAAGAACTTAGCCATTTAGAAGTCTCTTTCCAGAAGAAAGCATAGTCTCGTTCAGTGGTTCGATAATGTAGTTTGGAAGTTCATGAGCCTGAGCATAGTCTTCTGCCTCTGCAATACTACCAAACGTAATAGGCTTTGCAGGTGAATATGCGCCATTCTCGTTCCAAGAATAAAGCCAAGTGTAGTCGCTCTGAATGTTCTTCAATTTCAGTCCAAATTTTGCCATATTTAAAATCCCTGTGCAATTCTAAGTTTACTATTGACTTCTGTCTCGATGAACCGAAGCATCATTCTGATCTGTACCGGATGACCATCATGAAAGGTTGAGTATGCTCCAGAAGGTGCATATGATACGTCAACCTGCTTCAGAACGCAAGTATTTATTCTCGGTATCTTCCTGTTCTGTCCGATATCCCCATCATCAACAAAATAGAAACTGATATCGAATTCGCTTGGAGGCAACCAGAAAAATTGGTTTAGGTTTGGTTTATACTCTGGTGCAGCATGAAACCGTAGTGTTCGGATGATGTTCTCAATGTCTCTTGCTTCTTTTGGATTGGATGGGGAGAACAGAAATTCAAATGCAAATTCTCTCTGGAAAGTATTGGCAAATAGTACCTCTACCTTAGGATTGATAGGTGATCCAGCCACCTGAGCAACGTTTCCGATAGTCTGACCGGCAGAATCAATAATTCCTCCAACAATTGCTCCAAATGTACCAAGAAACTTACCGCTGGCAATATTTCCTGCAAATTTTGTCAGAGAAATATTCTCGAAATCATGAGCATCAGAGAAAGTAAGCTCCGAGTTTGGCATGTAGAGAGCAATGGACTCAGCAATACGTCTAGTAAATCGTGCCCTTGTTCCTAGTCCTGTAGTATCGAGGCCAAGTTGTTGACCTGAACCATTTACCCAAGTATTGTCTATAGAGTACCGAAGAGCATCTGTTGTTGATAGTTGGTCATCGAGAACTTCGAACGATAGATTTGGATTTCTGTTCAGGTTATTCATCACGGTTCCAGTTTGGACATTGATGTTGATCACCATGAAATGTCCCTGATAACCAGTTCCAATATCAGAAGGAAATACTCTGGAATTGAAATTATACTTAGACTGCTCTACAGTAGGATCATCAGGCAAAGCCAGTCCCGGCGTTGCTATTTCTCCAGCAGAAGAAATAACGTCTCCTGTATACTTCAACACTTCATGTGCAAGTTCTGCCATATAAATACCCTTGTGTAATTGAAAATAGAGTTCAATAGTATTTATGCGACATTACAAGCAGGGTTTCTTTAAACCAGTCAATCCACAAAAATATCGAGGCGACCCAACCAACATTACCTACAGGAGTGGTTGGGAAAAACTTGTCATGATATCTCTGGACAACAATCCGGCAATACTTGAATGGAGTTCTGAGGAAATAGTGATCCCATACGTTTCACCTCTGGACGGAAAGACCCACCGATACTTTCCTGACTTCTATGTCAAGGCAAAGACCAAGGATGGTATACAACATCAGATACTTGAAATCAAGCCTAAAAAAGAAACAATGGAACCAAAGAAGAAAAAGAAGATCACCGAAGCCTATGTATACGAAGTGACGACTTGGGGTAAAAATCAGGCAAAATGGGCTGCTGCCGAAGAATACTGCAAAAAGAAAGGATGGACTTTTCGCATCCTGACAGAAGAACATCTTGGATTAAAGGCTAAATAGTATACATGGTAAAGAAATATTCTGACAACGAAATCAAAGACTGGTTCACTAAGAACGTCGAGGATGCTGCTGGCATTCGGCGCAATATTACTCGTCGGTACGAGAAACGAGTTACGTATCCAGTGATCGGAAAGATGTACTTCTACATCTATGATCCGAAGTGGAAGGCAAAACTTCCCATCTATGACAAATTCCCATTGGTTCTTCCTATCGAACATTACGACAATGGTTTTCTTGGCATTAATCTCCACTT
>Ga0233451_10004264_pt1 | contig 11979 bp, 11 predicted proteins | sample 011ome_29_FD_183052 | JGI IMG/M metagenome (GOLD analysis project Ga0233451, IMG submission 183052) | Coastal salt marsh microbial communities from the Groves Creek Marsh, Skidaway Island, Georgia - 011504CT (spades assembly) | ecosystem: Environmental > Aquatic > Marine > Intertidal zone >...
AGGAAGGAAGCTCTGGCCCGCTGAGGGGAAGGCCGCAAGTCCGGCAGGGATTATGCAAATAAGGTAGTGAGTCTCTGCAGTTCCGGCACAAATCGAGATTTTCTTCGCCATGGTCGCCGCAAAGCAGGCAAGTGGGAGGAAAGGCTATCTTCTGTATAATTTGCGGCCAGTTGTAAACCTGCTTTTGGTTTTTGGGTTGACGGATATGTTCCGAACATTCATACCAGAACCGCTTTATTTTCACGGAGCCTCCGAATGACCACGCTAGAAATTTCATCAGGTCGACCCGCTATTACGGCAGCTGCTCTGGTCGGCACTGTGCGCCATGACTGGACGCTGGAAGAGGCCCGTCAACTCTTCAGACTACCGTTCAGCGACCTGATCTTTTTGGCTCAGTCGGTCCATCGTGACCATTTCGACCCAAACGAGGTGCAGGTTTCCAGTTTGCTGAGTATCAAGACCGGATCCTGCTCTGAAGACTGCGCCTACTGTCCACAGAGCGCTCATTATGACACCGGGCTTGGAAAGGAAAGTCTGCTGCCGATAGAGGATGTGCTGGAAGCGGCCCGTCAGGCCAAGTCGCAGGGTGCAGGGCGCTTCTGCATGGGCGCTGCCTGGCGGAGTCCCAATGATCGCGATATCGAGCGTGTTTGCACTATGGTTGAGGGTGTCAAGGCGCTGGGTATGGAAACCTGTGTCACGCTGGGTATGCTGACTGATAGCCAGACGCACCGACTGAAGGAGGCGGGGCTCGATTATTACAATCATAATCTGGATACCTCAGAGGCCTATTACTCCGAGATCATCACGACCCGTACCTATCAGGATCGTCTCGATACGCTGGCGCGGGTGCGCGAAGCCGGGCTAAATGTTTGCTGCGGGGGCATTGTGGGGATGGGCGAGAATGATGATGACCGGGCCGGTTTGCTAATCCAGCTCGCCAATATGCCCAAACATCCCGAAAGCGTGCCAATCAACAGGCTGGTTCAGGTGGAAGGAACTCCGCTTGCTGATGTTGCCCAGCTCGACCCGTTTGAGTTTGTGAGGACCATTGCGGCAGCGCGCATCATGATGCCCCGTTCCAGGGTTCGCCTATCGGCAGGACGAACGGACATGAGCGATCAAATGCAAGCATTGTGTTTTCTAGCTGGCGCCAACTCCATATTTTATGGTGATCGCTTGCTGACTACGGATAACCCCGTAGCTGATGAGGACAAGCTGTTGTTCCAGCGCCTCGGGCTCCGGATGGCTGGGTTCTATGCCAGCGCTTGAATGGGGTTGAAAATAATCGGCTAGCCGCCCACTTCGTTATGCGCGATCCTCTTCTTTTGCGGCGTCGCCTTGACGATATTGATTTGCAGGAGCGTTATCGCCGGCGGCGAACGGTTGAGTCGCCCCAAGCGGCGGAAATCCTGGTGGATGGCCGCTGGCTGGTCAATTTCTGCAGTAATGATTATCTGGGGTTGGCCAACCATCCTGCGGTGATCCAGGCGCTGCAACGCGGGGCATTAGAATTTGGTGTGGGGGCTGGAGCGGCCCATCTCGTCTGTGGACATGGTAGGCCACATCAAGCTTTGGAAGAAGAGCTGGCGTCCTTCATGAACCGTGATCGGGCGCTGCTATTTTCTACCGGTTACATGGCCAATCTGGGTGTCATTTCCGCCCTGCTGGGGAGGGGTGATGCGGTATTCGAAGACCGATTAAACCACGCTTCCCTGCTGGATGGGGCTCGTCTTGCCGGCGCTCGATTGAAGCGCTACGGACACGCGAATCCCCCCGGGCTTGAGGCGATGTTATCCGGGGCGCCGGCAGATCAGATCCTGATTGCGACCGATGGCGTATTTAGTATGGATGGCGATCTTGCGCTGGTGCATGAACTGGCTGTGCTGGCTAAGCGTCATGATGCCTGGTTGATGATTGATGATGCCCATGGTGTTGGGGTATTGGGTGAAAAAGGCCGTGGCCTTCTCGAGATGACAGGACATTCCCAGGATGAAGTACCAATAATGGTCGGTACCCTGGGCAAGGCGTTTGGCACCTTCGGAGCGTTTGTAGCGGGCTCTGCTGATCTGATCGAATACCTCATTCAGCGTGCTCGCACCTACATATATACGACCGCCTTGCCACCGGCTATTGCCGAAGCAACCCGGACATCGCTCATTTTGGTCGAGGAAGAATCCTGGCGGCGTGATCAGCTGGCGGCAAGAATTCGACAATTCAAAAGGGGAGCCCAGCATTTGGGTTTAAAGCTAATGGAATCAATTACCCCGATACAACCTCTCGTGATCGGTGACAATCGGGCGACCATGCAAGCCAGTGAGCAACTGCGTAACTCCGGTTTTTGGGTGAGTGCCATCCGTCCACCTACGGTTCCCGACGGAACCGCCCGTTTGCGTATCACCCTTACCTCGATGCATACCGAGGAGCAGGTGGATCGCCTGCTTGAAGCGCTATCCCGATTGCCGCTGATCAAGTTGGGCCGTCCAAATGTTGAAAGGGGTATCGCATGAATCTGCGCCGCACCGATGGAATCCACATTGAGTGCCTGGGTAGCGGTCCTGATCTTGTGATGCTGCATGGTTGGGCCATGCATGGCGGGCTATTGAGGGGACTTGCCGAGCAGTTATCCGGTGAATACAGGGTCAGTCTGATTGACCTGCCGGGGCATGGGGTTAGCGGGATGATCGATGACTACTCGCTAGCTTCGGTCACCGCTGCGCTTGCTCAGGTGGCTCCTCCGAATGCACACTGGCTGGGTTGGTCGTTGGGTGCCTTGCTGGCGCTGGGGGTCGCCGATGCGCATCCTGAGCGCGTAAGTAAACTCGTTATGGTTTCCGGAACACCACGTTTCACCGCTGAAACCGACTGGCCGGGGGTCGAGTTTGCATTGCTGCAGCAAATGTTCTTGGATCTGGAACAAGATTTCTCTGGAACTCTTAAGCGTTTCATCGGGCTGCAAACGTTCAATCAGGAGACCTCCCGAGAGTTAGCCAAACGCATTCATTGCATGATTGATGAGCGCGACTTGCCCGATAAGGGTGCTTTGCGTGGTGGACTGGCTCTGCTTCGAGACATAGATGCTCGCCCAATGTTGGCAAGACTGCAAAAACAGGTGCTCGCCATCATCGGAGTGCAAGATCGATTGGTGCCCAGGGCGTTGGCAGCCAAGCTGCGGTTACTAAGTCCCAATGTTAGGGTTCAGGAACTGCCCAAGGCAGCGCACCTTCCTTTCCTGACGCATCCCGCTGAGACCGCTTGTCTGGTTCGTGAATTTCTCTCGCTTCAGGATCAGGTATAGATAGTGGGTGGCCTATCTGTTTCGAAAAGCACCTCCAATAAGCGATGGATAGCTGATTCTTTTGGGCTCGCCGCTCCAACATACGATTCCGTAGCTTTTTTGCAAAGATCAGTGGGACTGAAACTCATTGATTGCCTTCCGACATGGTCGGGTTCTGGCGTCGTTCTCGATGTCGGGGCGGGTACCGGGCATTTCTCTCGTGTTTTGCAGGATCTTTATCCCACGGCCCACGTTATTGCCCTGGATATTGCCGAGGGTATGCTGCGCTGTGCCCGGGAGCGGTTTACGGGAGCCTGTGTGGGTGGAGATGCCGAGGATTTGCCCATGGCAGATGGGTCGGTTGATCTGATTTTTTCTAATCTTGCCATTCAGTGGTGTGGCTCCCCATCGACTGCTTGTAGGGAATTTTATCGGGTGCTAAGGCCGGGTGGTCACGTGCTTTTTTCTACTTTTGGACCCAAGACGCTGCAGGAATTGCGGTGCGCCTGGGCCCAGGTGGATGATTTAAGCCATGTAATTGAATTCAATGAGTTGAAGGTTCTTGAGCAGTCGTTGACTGAGGCTGGTTTTTCTATCAATACAATTCAAGCGACGGTCATGGCGATCGAATACGTGGATGTGATGTCGCTAATGCGAGAGTTGAAAGCGTTGGGGGCACGTAATCTGACGGCAGGGCGTCCCCGGCATCTCACTGGCAAGAATGCCATGGCGAGAATGATCTCCGCCTACCCAAGTCAGGATCTGCCTGGCTCTACGGCAATACACGCGAGCTTTGAGGTGATAGCGGGTTTCGCCTCACGCTGATTGCGTCGAAGCAGAGCCGAGGTCACGGTGCAGCCGTGTGTGAGTTGGGTGAAAGAGCCTTTGCTATGTTGATTTTGCGGACTGCCAAAACAAGTAATCCATTTCTGGGTAGTGACTCTTCGGATAGTCATGAAACCTTGCGCCTGAGGGTGGCATAGGCTAGGATTTGCGGTTAATGCAAAATTGGCCGTAGGGGTTGTTGGAACCCGATTTCGTTGTTCGGCTCCAGCAGGAACTCTGTGCAGGTGTTCCCTCACATTTTGGCTTGGATGTGTAGGTACTGCCTGTCCTTGACCATTTAGCTCCCTTAGCTGTCAAAGGTAGAGAACTCCCCCAGCTGGTTGCGATCCATGCTAAGGCTTTCAGTACCATCAGATTGGCATTGAGGTGGTTAACATCTTGCCGAAAAGGAGCTTGGGATATTAGGCCCCGAACTCCTCCAGATTTTGTCTTGATTGAATGTTTAGGTTTTTGCCTTAACGATTGGAGAAGGTTCCGTGAAGAAATTAAGTGCTTTGCTGGCGGTTTCAGGCTTGATGGGAGTTGGCGAAGTTTCCGCCGATTACACCCTCAACCTAACGGAAGGCGTGACCGAGCTCAGTCGCGATATTCACGATTTGCACATGTCCATTTTCTGGATCTGTGTGGCTATCGGCGTAATCGTATATGGGCTACTCATCTATTCGTTGGTAAATCATCGCAAGTCCAAAGGCGTGGTACCTGCTCAGTTCCATGAAAACACCAAGCTTGAAATCCTTTGGACTGTTATCCCGTTCTTGATCCTTATCGGAATGGCTATCCCAGCCACCAAGGTCATGATTAAAGTCTACGATGCATCCGGCGCGGATATGACCATCAAGGTGACTGGTTATCAGTGGAAATGGAAGTATGAATACCTCGACGAAGGCATTAGCTTCTTCAGTACGCTGGATGCCAAGAGTAACCAGGCTCGCCAGATGAACTCTGGGGTTGATCCGGAGACTGTTGAAAATTACCTGTTGGAAGTGGATCACCCGCTGGTTGTGCCGGTGGGTAAGAAAATCCGTTTCCTGTTCACGGGGGGGGATGTAATCCACTCCTGGTGGGTCCCGGACCTCGGCTGGAAAAAAGACACCATCCCTGGCTTTATAACCGATGGTTGGGCAAGGGTTGAAAAACCGGGCACATATCGAGGCCAATGTACCGAGCTATGTGGGCGGGATCACGGATTCATGCCTATTGTGGTCATCGCGAAGCCAGAGGCTGAATATAACCAATGGCTTGTCGAACAGAAGGGCGGCAGCAAGCCAGAAAAGTTGGAAGCAGACAATACAGGGAGCGGCGATGCCCCGGCTGTTGGGACTAAGGGAGGACAGGAACCAGTTTCTGCTGAACCCAACAAGACAACTGAGGAAGCTACCAGTCGGCAGGAAACCGTTTCTCGCAGCGGAGTAGATATGGGCTCATCGATGGCGTTGGGTAAGGCTGTCTACGAGGGTCACTGTCTCGGTTGCCATCAGGCGGATGGTGAAGGGATTGAAGGGATGTTTCCCGCCATCAGGGGAAGCGCGGTAGTTAATGGTTCGGTTGGTGGGCATATAGGCTTGATTCTTAACGGCAAGCCGCCATTGATGGCCTCGTTCCGTAATGTATTGAAGCCCGAGGAAATTGCTGCAGTGATAACCTACCAACGCAATGCCTTGGGGAATAATACCGGTGACATTGTCCAGGCAAGCGATGTTGCGTCACACCAGTAATTCGTACTCCCCAAATATTCAAGAGGTGAATCCTATGTCAGTCACGGCCATTCATGACGATCACCACGACCATGGCCCAGCAAAGGGTTTCATGCGGTGGGTGACAACAACCAATCATAAAGATATCGGCACTCTTTATCTTGTCTTCTCGCTGGCTATGTTCTTGGTCGGTGGAGCCATGGCCTTGATAATTAGACTGGAGTTATTTGCTCCGGGAATGCAGTTCGTTGACCCCCTGTTTTTTAATTCGATGACCACGCTTCACGCCTTGATTATGGTCTTCGGTGCCGTCATGCCTGCTTTTGCCGGACTGGCTAACTGGATGATCCCGATGATGATCGGCGCACCTGACATGGCGCTTCCCCGTCTGAATAACTGGAGCTTCTGGCTGTTGCCGATTGCCGCAGTTATGCTGGTTAGCACACTCTTCATGGATGGTGGGGCAGCTGCAGCCGGCTGGACGCTCTACCCCCCACTATCTTTGCAAGCTGGTGCCTCATTTCCATTCACGATATTTACAATCCATATTCTTGGTATATCGTCCATCATGGCAGCGATAAATATTATCGTGACTATCCTAAACATGCGTGCGCCAGGTATGACGCTCATGAAGATGCCGCTCTTCGTATGGACTTGGCTGATCACGGCTTTTTTGCTTATTGCCATCATGCCGGTGTTTGCCGGTGCGGTGACGATGCTGTTGACTGATAAATTCTTCGGTACAAGCTTTTTCAATGCCGCTGGTGGCGGTGATCCCGTGCTTTATCAGCATCTATTCTGGTTCTTTGGTCATCCCGAAGTTTATGTGCTGATTTTGCCGTCTTTCGGGATCGTGTCGCAGATCATACCTACCTTTGCCAGAAAGCCTTTATTCGGCTACAGCTCCATGGTTTATGCCACAGCCTCGATTGGCTTCCTGTCGTTTGTCGTTTGGGCTCACCATCAGTATACGGTTGGCATGCCAATTGAGGGTGAGTTGTACTTCACCTATGCGACCATGCTTATTGCCGTGCCAACCGGAGTAAAGGTCTTCAACTGGATGTCAACGATGTGGCAAGGTGCCATGACCTTTGAGGCGCCTATGTTATGGGCTATTGCCTTCGTTGTACTGTTTACCATGGGTGGCTTCACGGGATTGATGATGGCTATTTCCCCGGCTGATTTGCAGTATCACGATACTTACTTCATTGTTGCCCACTTCCACTATGTCTTGGTGTCCGGTGCTGTGTTTGCAATCATAGCGGGAGTCTACTATTGGCTGCCGAAGTGGACAGGGGTTATGTATGACGAGCGATTGGCGAAGTTGCATTTCTGGTTGACTACGATTTCAGTGAATGTGTGCTTCTTTCCCCAGCATTTCTTGGGGCTCGCAGGTATGCCGCGTCGTATCCCTGATTACGCTTTACAGTTTGCCGAGTTCAACGCCTGGTCTAGCGTAGGGGCTTTTGTTTTCGGATTTTCTCAATTGATTCTTTGCTATATCGTAATTAAGAGCATTCGTGGTGACGGACAAAATGCTACGGATGAGGTTTGGGAAGGTGCCAGCGAGCACGGGTTGGAATGGCAGTTACCCTCTCCTGCGCCGTACCATACGTGGGAGCATTCACCTCATATCCACTGAGCTTTTTCAATCTGCTCGGTTAAATAGACAGCAAAGACAGCGCAATCCAGCATGAATCTTCATAAAAAAAACATTCTGCTGGCATTGTTGATAGCTGGGGTGGCGATTTGCCTATACTTGTTCGCAATCTACCATGTGATGTCTGACACGTCGTTGCCATGAAAAGCGGTTCCGGAAGACGGTCGAATGCAAAGGTATTGTGGCCAGTGGCACTTGTAGCTATTGGGATGTTTGGTTTTGGCTTTGCTTTGGTTCCGATTTACGATGTGTTTTGCGAACTTACGGGCCTGAATGGCAAGGTCAAGACTGAGGCTCAATCGGAAACAGGTTTCGAAGTCGACCCGTCACGCTGGGTAACTGTGGAATTTGTAACCACAGTGAATGGAGACATGCCCCTTGGTTTTCGGGCTGAAACGACTAAATTGAGGGTGCATCCCGGCGAATACCAGACGGTAAAGTTCTTCGGGACCAATCAGTCAGGTCAGACGAGAGTAGGCAGGGCCATACCTAGTATTGCGCCAGGCTGGGCTACGCAATTTCTGAAGAAAACAGAATGTTTCTGTTTCAGTGAGCAAATATTTGAGCCGCACAAGGAGAGAGAAATGCCAGTGAGATTTGTAATTGATCCGGCATTACCAGTTACTGTGGCTGATCTCACTTTGTCTTATACCTTTTTTGATATTACCGAAAAGCAGTAAAAGACGGCCAAGACTTTAAGCTACCGAGCAAGGGGAATACAGATGGCTTTACATGGTTCTTACTACCTTCCGCAAAAGGCAACGCAGCCGATACTTGGCTCGATTGGACTTTTGATGCTTTTGGCTGGATTTTCCAATTACCTGAATGGTTCTGACCTTGGTCCAACTATGATGTGGTTGGGCGCTGGCATTTTGGTCTACATGTTGTTTATATGGTTCGGTTCTGTGATACGGGAGAGCGTTGCCGGACTTTATAACCACCAGGTTGATGTCTCATTTAGGATGGGGATGATCTGGTTCATAACATCAGAGGTATTTTTCTTTGCAGCATTCTTCGGTGCGCTGTTTTACAGCCGTGTCCTGGCATTGCCATGGATTGGGGGCGAAGGTTCCGCTCTAGGTGTTGATACGCATCAATATCTTTGGGAGTCATTCAAGAATGTGTGGCCCACCAATGGGCCGGCGCACATCGGTGGAAAAGAGGGCGGTGAATTCGAGCCTATGGCTGCGTGGGGTATACCAGCAATCAATACACTGATTCTATTGACCAGCGGCGCAACAGTGACTTGGGCCCATTGGGGATTGTTGAAGGATAATCGGAGTCAATTAATCATCGGGCTTGCCGCGACTGTAGCGTTGGGTTTCCTGTTTGTAGTTCTGCAGGGTGTTGAGTACCACGAGGCCTACTCTGAAATGGGTCTTACGCTAGGAACCGGAATTTATGGATCAACATTCTTCATGCTGACCGGGTTCCATGGCCTGCATGTTACTATCGGTGCCATTATTCTGACGGTTGTGCTGCTGAGAAGCATGCGTGGTCATTTCAGCAGCGAAAATCATTTTGCCTTTGAGGCAGCCGCTTGGTACTGGCATTTCGTGGATGTAGTTTGGCTTGGATTGTTTGTTTTTGTGTATTGGCTCTAAGCTGAGTTTTACCGAAAAAAGGCGCGCCCACCCCCGAGTCGGCGCGCCTTTTTTATGATCAGATTCTGCTATTGCTGTGTATCAGGTGCTGCAATGCGAGGGGATTGATTAAACAACGCGCTAATATCAACACAATCAAAGTTGTAACGTCGATTACAAAAATCGCAGTTAACCTCTACTTGCCCCTCCTCCTCGACAACAGAGATGACCTCTTTCTCGCCCATCGCTAGAAGCACGCTTTCTATCCGGTGCCTAGAGCAACTGCATCTGAAGGTCACGGGTTCGGGATCCAGCAGTCTGACTCGCTCCTCATGAAATAGTCGAAAAAGTAAATCATGGCTGGGCAGGGTGAGAAGTTCATGTTCAGTAACGGTTGATGCGAGATGAATGACCCGATTCCAGTCTTCGCGACCATCCTCTTGCCCTGGAAGGCTCTGAATAAACAGGCCGCCTGCGTGCTGCTTATTCGCGAACAGCCACAAACGTGTTGGGAGTTGTTCGGATAGGGTGAAATAGGATTCCAGCGCTTGCGATAATGAATCCCCTTCGAGGGCAACCATGCCTTGATAGGGTTCCTGACCTTCGTTCTGAATAGTTAGCACCATCCGGCCATCGCCGAAGAGTTGAGGGAGTCCTCTGCCTTCGGGTGAGCTGTGCCAGTGAGCCAGCCCCCTTATAGTGCGAAGGTGAGTTGCTTGAGTGACTAGCGTTGTGATGGGCCCTTTGCCTTGAATCTGAAGAATCAGATAACCTTGAAATTTTATCGTACCGGATAATAGCAGCACTGCTGCCAATGCCTGACCAAGTTGGGAGTGAACTGCATCGGGATAGTCTGTGGTGCCTCGGGTCAAAGCCCAAGCGTCATCAAGCCTGACCAGTTCACCTCTTATTCCAAGGTCTTCGAAGAAGAACCGTTCAAATTTATCGAAATGTCTCATCTTGTCGGGTACCCCCCTGGATGGTTGGATTATAGTGAAATTCAAAAATACGAAACATGTCAGGTGGATTCTATGTTTGGAAAATGGATAACGAGGACCCTTCAGCTGGATACAGCTCTGCCCGGCAGGTCGGAGCCAGTTGAGGTTCCTGAATATCATTTTGTGAATGGCCATCTAATGCGCCCCCCTTACCCCGAAGGCTATTTGCAGTTGCTGCTGGGTATGGGGTGCTTCTGGGGGGCGGAAAGAAAATTCTGGCAGATGCCGGGGGTTTACCTTACGGCCGTCGGTTACTCTGGGGGGTACACGCCTAATCCAACCTATGAGGAAGTCTGCTCAGGTATGACCGGGCATGCAGAGGTAGTGCAAGTCGTTTACGACCCCATTCAATGCGTGCTTGCATCCCTTCTGGAAGTTTTCTGGGAATCCCATGATCCGACGCAAGGCATGCGACAAGGCAATGATCTTGGTACCCAGTACCGTTCAGTTATTTATACAACAGAACCCGAGCAGCAAGAAACGGCAATTCAAAGCCTTAATATTTATCAGGATGCCCTGCATAAAGCAGGTCATCTGGCTGCTATCACCACTGAAATTGCCCAAGCTCCAACATTTTATTATGCTGAAGCCTACCATCAGCAGTATTTAGCCAAGAATCCGAGCGGCTACTGTGGGTTAGGCGGCTTGAATGTGAAGTATCCTAAGGCCTTGGCTAGCCAGGCTGCCTGTCCATGAAAAGTCCCGGAGGCTAAATGAATTTCCAAAAAAAAGCAGGTGGCTTAAATGCCGCCTGCTTAGAAGGAGGAGAGGCCGCCCACGCTATTTGCGGTCGGCAACTGTCAGGTGTTGCTCTGAACAGCTTGGTAGATGATATCGATGCAATTGACCAGACGGAATGTGGCAAATTGCCGCATCGCGCGGTGCTCTGTTGCGGCTCGGATATGTTTTGAGCATGAACCAAGAGCCACTCTCCAGTATTCCCACACCCATTCATCCCGCAAGAGATGCGCGCCAGAATCTTCGCTGGCTATTTGTCTTGCGGAATCTGATGATCGTCGGTGAGGGTCTGATCATCTTCATTAGCCTTTACGGTTTAGAAATCCCTCTGCGTGAGGTGCCTTTGTGGGGGATTCTGACCCTGCTGGGTCTATTTAACTGGTGGACATGGTTGCGGTTGGGTTCGCAGGAGCCGATATCAGAGAATGAGTTATTCATTCAGCTGTCCTGTGATGTCCTGGCGATTACCGCCATTCTTTACTTTACAGGAGGAGCAACCAACCCTATCGCCTGGTTCTTTCTGTTGCCTCTGATTATTGCTGCCACTGTTTTGCCGCAGGAATATACCTGGTACATGGTGATATTCACTTCTGGCTGTTACACGCTGCTGATGTCGTATTACCACCCGCTGCCTGATATCCAGCCGATACCGGTTCAGGGTGAGAATGCCCATGCCATGCATGCCATGCTGCCTAAGCATGACCTTGATCTCCATGTGTTTGGCATGTGGTTCGGTTTTGTTTTCAGTGCAGTACTGGTTGCCTACTTCGTGGTTGAGATGGCCAAAACCCTAAGAGCAAGGGATCGCAGTCTTGCCGAGGCGCGCGAGCTGAGTCTGCGTAATGAACGGGTTGTGGCCCTGGGAACATTAGCTGCGGGGGCCGCACATGAAATGGGAACTCCACTTGGGACGATGGCGATCTTGATCCGGGAAATTGAAAACGATTGCGAGACCGGCGGTGATATTGAGCTGGGTAGTAAGATGAAAATCTTGCGTGAGCAAGTGGCCCGGTGCAAGCAGGCCCTCTCTGTAATGTCCGCATCCGCAGGCGAAATTCGAGCCGAAAGCGGTCACTTGATGACGTTAACTGCTTATCTGGATTCAGTGGTTGAAAGCTGGCGCCAGCAATTGCCGGGCAAAAAGTTGCACTACCGCAAGGCTGGTCCAAAGCCCCCCCCCGGT
>Ga0233451_10004268_pt1 | contig 11972 bp, 9 predicted proteins | sample 011ome_29_FD_183052 | JGI IMG/M metagenome (GOLD analysis project Ga0233451, IMG submission 183052) | Coastal salt marsh microbial communities from the Groves Creek Marsh, Skidaway Island, Georgia - 011504CT (spades assembly) | ecosystem: Environmental > Aquatic > Marine > Intertidal zone > Salt...
GATGGCGAGTGGGTCATGGCCGCCAGCGGTGTGAACTTCAGCGTCAAGCCCGGAGACGTGCTGGCAATTGTTGGCGAGTCCGGCTCTGGCAAGTCAACATCGGCAATGAGCCTTTTGGGTCTGTTGCCTGTAAATGGCCGCGCCTCTGGATCCGTAAAGCTTCAGGGCGAAGAGCTAATCGGCGCCGACAAGAAGCGGCTTCGTGAGGTCAGGGGTAAGGAGATAGCAGTTATCTTCCAAGAGCCAATGACCGCCCTGAACCCCGTCTACACCGTCGGCTTCCAGATAGTTGAGGCTCTTCAGGTTCACTTCAAGTCAATGACCAAGGCGCAGGGCAAGGTCAGGGCACTTGAGCTTCTCAAAATGGTTGAGCTGCCAGATCCAGAGAAGGCATTTAACTCTTATCCCCACGAGCTTTCAGGTGGTCAGAGGCAGCGCGCAATGATTGCGCAGAGCATCTCTTGTGATCCACAACTCTTGATTGCCGATGAGCCCACTACCGCACTAGATGTGACGGTTCAGGCAGAGATTTTGAACCTGATGCGCGATCTCAATAAGCGCCTGAACTCCGCGGTAATCCTCATCACCCATGACATGGGCGTTGTTGCTGAACTAAGCGACTTCATGATCGTTATGAAGGATGGCGTTGTCGTAGAGACTGGCACCACCTTCGATGTCTTCAAGACCCCAAAGCACCAATACACCAAAGACCTACTAGCCGCCGTGCCAAAGCTGGGCGCTGCCCAGACCAAGCCAGTTATTGAGCGCAAGTCAACTGAGGAGCCTGTGCTTCGCATGAGGGGTCTCAACATTGAATACCCCAAGAGGGGCAAAGTTCCAGCATTTTTGGCAGTCAAGGATGCCGACCTAGATATCTACCCAGGCGAAGTCTTGGGATTGGTGGGGGAGTCGGGCTCGGGTAAGACCACCATCGGCAGGGCGGTAGTCGGCCTACTTCCAATCAAGAGTGGCGAGCTCTCGGTTGACGGCCAGGCAATGGTGGGTGTTTCGAGACAGCAGCTGATTGATGTTCGCAGAAACATTGGAATCGTGTTCCAGGATCCAGGTAGTTCTCTAAACCCTCGGTGGCCTATCGGGCAGTCGATTGCAGAGCCACTTCTGCTTGCAGGTTGGGATTCACCCACCCGCACAAACCGCGTGAGCGAGCTATTGGACTTGGTTGAGCTTCCCAGAAGCTACCGCAATCGCTATCCGCATGAGCTCTCTGGTGGCCAGAGGCAGCGCGTTGGCATTGCTAGAGCTTTGGCACTTAGCCCCAAGCTGCTGGTTGCGGATGAGCCAACTAGCGCACTAGATGTCTCCGTTCAGGCAAGGGTTCTGGAGCTATTGCAGGAGATCCAGAAGGAGCAGCAGTTTGCGACTCTCTTTATTTCTCACGACCTAGCCGTTGTCGATTTACTGAGTGACCGGATTGCCGTTATGAGACTTGGTGAGATTGTCGAGCAGGGTCATAAGGAGCAGATCCTGCGCAATCCTAAGGTTGACTACACCAAGAGACTTATTAGTGCCGTGCCGATTCCAGACCCTTCCCACAACCGCTCCAGGTAATCTCGGGCCTAAAGGCTAGACTTTTCACCTATGGGAGCAGAGAGCCTTAGCTTGGCAGTCGTCATTCCGGCTTACAAAGCTCGGAATGAAATCGAGGATGTAATTCGTCGAATACCTAAAAACGTGCCTCACATTATTGTTGTGGACGACTGTTGCCCTGAGCATACTGGCCAACATGTTTCTAATAGGTTTGCTGGGGACAAGCGGGTCGAGGTCATCACGAATTCGGCCAACCGGGGAGTCGGTGGCGCCACCAAAGTTGGCTTTCGTCGAGCCTTAGAACTCAAAGTCCACACGGTAGTCAAGATTGACGCAGACGGCCAAATGGATCCCGCGCTAATCCCCGACCTTATTCGACCATTGTTGGAGGGCGAGGCTGATTACAGCAAAGGCAATCGATTTACACGCGTGTCTGACCTAAAGTCAATGCCAAAAGTGAGGGTGCTCGGCAACGCCGGGCTCTCGTTTCTAACTAAAGCCTCCTCTGGCTACTGGAGCGTAAGCGATCCGACCAATGGGTTCGTGGCGATATCGAAATCAGCCCTTGAGTCTTTGGAACTTGAGAAGATTAGCGAAAGATATTTTTTCGAGTCGGACATGCTATTCAGACTCGGGCTACAGGGCAGTGTGGTTAGCGAAGTGCGGATGGCAGCGCATTACGGAGCTGAAAAGAGCAGCCTGAGCCCCCTCAAGAGTTTTTTTGAATTTTCGTGGAAGCATAACCTCAACTTTTTTAAGAGAATCATGTACCGCCACTTTCTTCGTGAATGGACACTCGTTACTTTCCAATTGCCAGCGTCACTAGTTTTGCTTGTTTTTGGTGGAACACTCGGGGTGTCTACTTATCTAGAGGCCAGTGAGAGAGGCGTTCCCATGACAGCCGGACAGATTACAACTGCATCGCTTCTCACAATTGTCGGCTTTCAGCTATTTCTGTCTGCAGTTTCACATGATGTTCTGTCCGAGCCAAAGAGAAAGTAGCGAATCGTGTCTAAAGTCACCAGTGCACTTAGTGGCACATTCAAAGATTTCATACCCCAGCTGACTTGGTGGAAGAGGCTTGTGCTGGTGGCGGTGCCCTTATTCTCCGCTGGATTTGCGTACTTTCAAAGCTCAGCGATCTGGCCCGCAATCCTTGGCGACGAGTGGGTTTATTCAACAAACGCTAGGCATGCTCCCCCGGGAGAGCCCGTTATTGGAGCAACCTCCAACTCAATTTACAATTTCGTTTTCAGTGTTACGAATCTTTGTGGGCCAGAGTTTTACCAATGCACTAAAGCTCTAAATTCCCTATTTTTTGCTGTCTTTGTACTCATGGTTTTTCTTGTCTCATTGAGGTTCCTTCCATTTGGGTACTCGACGGCCCTGTCTTTGGCCGCGGGCGTTTCGTCGCTCAGTGTTTATGTTTCACTGTTTCTTCCGGAGTCGATGTTCTACGCAACAATCGGAGTATTCATTTGGCTAGTGGTAATTGGAATTGAAGACTGGAAGCCCGCGACATGGACGCTGGCAGGGGTTACTCTTGGCATCGCTTCGCTTGTCAAACCTCACGCCTGGTTCGGTTTAGGTGCGCTCGTCATTTTCGGGCTTGTTTACATTGCATTCAACATTCGAGACTGGCGCAAGATTCTGTCCTTGGGTCTATTGGTAGTTGTCTCCGCCGTTATCGCAAGAATTACTCTTGCACTATCTCTTGGCTCTAATGATTTGTTAAGAATTTTCGGCCAGTATTTTGATGCTGGAAACATCGAGGAAATAGTTGGAGGTGGCGGCGAGGACCAGGCTGCCAATCCAATGGCCAGTCTCTTGGATTTTTTCCCGGGTATGCTCCTCAATCAACTCGGGGTTGTTCTGTCTCTCGTTATCTTGCCCCTGATGGCGGCGGTTAGTTTTTTCATTCGCCGAGGCGTCCGGGATTTGCATGGCCGCGAAGCAAACTTTCTTATGCTCGTTCTCGTTTGGCTTGGCTTCATGGTCATTGCAGTGGCACTATTCCAGTCGTACGTGACGGCCCAAGGTGATGACCACGCACTTCGGGTAGTGCTTAGGTACTACGAGTACCTCATACCTTTCTTGTGGATTGCTGCGCTGATGGGCGCCAAGGCGTTGTCGGAGTCTGGCTCGAGTGCGTGGGTTCGGTGGACTCTTGTTGTAACTTCTGGAGTCATTCTCAATTGGGTGTTCATAGACTTTTACAGTACGGTTCAGATCCAGATCGCCGATGCGCCGTCGGTAGCAGGCTTGATTGGTAGCCAGCTAAGCACATCCCTAATGTGGACTATTGTGCCTCTGGTCTTGTTGACCTTCGGTGTATTTCCCCGCTTCTTTGCAGCAGCAGCTCTAGCTTCCAGTGTTCTTATTTCAGGCGCGTTAGGTCAGGGAACCTTTGAGCAGTACAGGATAGCCAGAGGAGAACAGTCCGCAGCGGATAGGGCTGGGCTCTATTGGGCACAAAGTGATTTCCAAGACATGACTTCCGAAATGGTTGTGATTGGCCAGTCAAGGTTCGACGCTACGCTCGCAGCATTTTGGGTCGATGAGGGGGATATTGATTTTGAAATAGTCCCACCAGGGACATACGACCTCTCAACTTGGCCCGATGAGTTGGCAAGATACTTTCTTGTCATTGGTCAAGACACTGTCTTGACTGGGGGCACAGTTCAACATTCGGGCGAAGGCTTTACGCTGTACTCGAAGGAGTAGGAACCCACAATTTGCATATCTTTTTCCTTCACGAGGTCAGCTACCAAAAAAAACCTATTTTTGAGATGCATGAGTTTCCCGAAAGGCTGAACCTTCTCGGACACAGAATCACATTCCTGCAGTTCGATGAGGGGTTCCAAGCGCGAAGGGAAATGCGAAGTCCCTCGAGCGAAACTATTTCCGGGAGGGTGTACTCGAATGCAAAAATCCATCTCATCACGCCATGGCAATTTGGGATGCCGTCTTTGGATAGGTACCTTGCGACAATAGTGACACCCTTCGTTACACTTCGAAAACTGCTGAACGACAGGCCAGACGTCATTGTCTCGTACTCCGTTCCAACGTCGGGTTGGCAGACACTAATACTTTCCAAGATCCTGCGGATTCCATTTGTTTACAGGGCCATAGACGTCAGTCACAAAATAAGAAAGTCTCGGTTCAATTGGCTGGTTCGTCTTGCAGAGAGATTCGTTTTGAGAAACGCAGATGTGGTGTCGGTCAACAACCCAGCCATGGCTCGATACGCAATAGAAGTTATGGACACTAGGCGCCCTGTTGAATTCAATGCGCCACCTTTAGACCTAAGTTTTGCTGTTCGCCCTACTGATCAAACGCGCTCAAAGGTTTTCGCTAAATACGGACTTGGGCCCGAGGATAAAGTCCTTCTTTACCTGGGGTCTTTTTTCTACTTCTCAGGTTTAGGTAGATTTCTCAAAACGTTTGCTCCAGTCCTTAGAAGGCGCGAAGACTTTAAGTTTCTTTTGGTTGGTGGTGGGGAACAGGAGGATGAACTCAAGAGTCTTGCGCGCACGTTGGGAGTGTCGGACCAGGTAATTTTTGCCGGATTTGTTCGGTTTATTGACATCTGGCCAATTATTGGCGCTGCCAATGTCGCTCTAAATCCCATGACGCCAAGCGATGTTTCTCACTTTGCTCTTCCGAACAAAGTTATACAGTACCTTGCCATGGGAACTACAGTAATAAGCACTCGACTAGAGGGGCTCGAGTCAGTTTTCGGTGGTTGCGACGAGCTAATTCTTGAAAATGACTATGATCGCATGGCGCAATTAGCAGAGCGGGAAATGCTGGCAACCAGGCCAAAATCAATTCCTGAGTCTATCGAGAGATTTGAAGCAGAGGCTTCGACAAAGAGTTTTGAGACGATGCTTAGTTTTGCGGCCAAAAGAGAGGACCCAAGGTGAGGGTAATTGTTTTGGGCTCTAACGGAATGCTGGGTTCAGAGTTAGTTAGGACCTTACGGCCTCATTGTGAAGTGGTCGAGGTCTCACGTAAAACTTCGGGAAACATGACCGATCTCGTCCAATCTGGTGGGTCGACTGATTTTCTTGAACAACTCGCTTTGAAATCAGATGATTATGTGGTTAATGCGATGGGTGTCGTCAAGGCGCGAATAGAGCCAGAGTCACCCACCTCAGTCTTGAACGCTATTCTCATCAATTCAGTTTTTCCCCAACAGTTAGCCGCATACTGCCAGCCAAGGGGCTCCAGGGTCATCACTGTGCTAACTGATTGCGTTTTTTCTGGAATGGCAGGCGGCTATGTCGAGTCTTCGCACCATGACCCGCTTGATGTTTACGGAAAAACTAAGAGTCTCGGGGAGGTTCAGTCAGATATTTCAATGAACCTCCGTGTTTCCTTCTTGGGAACCTCGAACAAAGGCCCAAAGATGCTGTTTGACTGGTTCACAAGCCTCCCTATTAATTCTCAAGTCGAAGGTTACGAGAGTCATCGCTGGAATGGCACCACCACCCCTGCCGTAGCGCGGGTGGTTGAGTCAGTAATTATCAACTCTGTTTTCAGTTCCGGAACCTTCCATCTAGTTCCGCACTACGTTCTTACAAAATACGAACTCTTGCTCAAGCTCAGGGATGTGTCGAAACGCAGCGACATTAGAGTGGTAAAGAGTAACCCACCAAAAGTTGATCGGACTCTAGCCACATCAGTTCCAGCGGTTTCTGAGCGACTATGGCGATCCAGCCATGGAGAGATCCCTAGCTCAATAGACTACGCGCTGGAGGAGCTCATGGAGAGGAATAGAAATGGGTAAACCAACTGTGATGACGATTGTCGGCACTCGGCCCGAGATTATTCGCCTATCCGAGACAATCAAGAGATTTGATGAGGTATTCGACCATGTGCTCGTTCATACGGGCCAGAATGATCATGCAAAGCTGAAGGATGTATTTTTCGATGACCTGGGGCTGAGGCAGCCCGATCACTATCTGCATGTTGACACCAGCTCGTTCGGCTCAGTCATGGCGGACACAATTCGCTCTTGCGAGAAACTCTTTGGCGCATCCAAGCCCGATGCTGTTGTTGTGCTGGGTGACACCAACTCTGCTATCTCGCTTCTCGTGGCAAAACGAATGGCAATCCCTACGTATCACCTTGAAGCAGGAAATCGATCGTTTGACGAAAACGTACCAGAAGAAGTTAATCGAAGAATGGTGGATCACGTTGCCGATTACAACTTGGTGTACAACAGTTATTCTTATGGGAATCTAATTCGCGAGGGTATTCATCCTCGATACCTGCACGTGACCGGTTCGCCCATCAGAGAAATCGTCCATGCCAACTTTCAGTCGATTGAAGACTCCACCGTTTTGAAGGAGTTGCAATTAGGTGAGGGCGATTATTTCCTGGCTTCAATCCACAGGCAGGAAAACGTGGATTCCAAGAAGCGGCTTAAGTTGCTAATCGAGTCGTTGGTTGGCCTGTCAGAAAGATTCTCAAAAACTGTGCTGGTTTCGACTCACCCCAGAACGAGAAAGCGAATTGACGCTTGGGTGCCTGAGGCGAACTCGAACCAATCCCTCAAACTTCTTGATCCATTTGGGTTTCATGATTACATGAGGCTCCAAAGGGGTGCTTTTTGTGTACTTTCTGACAGTGGGACAATTAGTGAAGAGTCTGCAATTCTTGGTTTTCCTGCAGTTTCTCTTCGAGAATCATTTGAAAGATGGGAAGCCTCAGACGCTGGCACAATCGTCCAAACAGGGATTGACATTGATCCAATTGAGGCAGGCGTTAGGGAAGTTACGTCAGCATCGAAGTTGAAAAGCAACCAACCTGAGGGATATGAAGTCACCGATTTTTCTCAACGAGTAACCCGGTACATACTTTCGACATTTCATTCTCACCAGAATTGGAAGAGCCTCAGAGACCTAGACGTGATTTAGGGGTGGTTGAGGTTTTCGATGAAGCTTAGGAAAGAACTTAGATAGCTTTTGTCTTGGGCAAGTATGTCTCTCACGGATTCTTGCCCTCTTGGGAAGTCAGCAAGGCTATTTGTGGCATCGGAGACATGTTTTTCAAGCTGAATGTAATCCTCAGCAATTCGTATCCCATGCACCGTAAGCAGTTCTTGCATGTGCTTGTAGCCATGAAATGCGTAAAAGCCGGAGCTTCGGTGGTGAGAGTCAAGGGTTGCGTCGACCACAATCGGCTTGCCAACGAACAGGGCCTCAAGAAGCAGCGTGGTGGGCGGCCCAACCACCAAATCTGCCCACTCAAGATCTGCGGCGTAGCTACTGTCAAGCGGTGGGTGCCCTCCAGTTGATCTCATTTCAGACCCACTTTTCCCCCGAATCTGGATCCTGCTGTCTAGACTTGATTCTTCCGTAAATCTCGTGTGTTTCCGCAATGGGTGGGGTCGATAAGACACCTCCACGTCCTTTTCAGATGCCACTCTTAGGACAGTTTCGAGTGACCGATGTTCATCGTGTGGCTGTGAATAGCCAACATAGAGGAGTCGCCTTAGCGAGTCGGAGCTCTCGAGCTGGCTCCTCAAGATATCGAACTTTGGCATACCCCACTCAAGAATTTGCTCGTTAGAAAAACCGTGCAACTCCCTGGCCGTCTCTGCGCTCTTCGGGCCCGGAACACTGATGAAGCTTGGCTTGCGAATGTATATGGATTTACTCGATACGTTGTCCCAATTGTCAATCGCCACCAAAGACCGCGACCCTTGCGCCCTGATTCTCTCGAATAGCAACCATGAGCCAGGTTCGTATCCAATGCTTGGGAAAATTACAAGACTATGCCTGGAAAAATCTGGTAGTTGGGATATGTCAAACTTGCTTAGACGGTTTGCGAGAAACCAAATGCCTAGCTTTCGAGTGGGAGGAAAAAAAGTTAGAAGGAACTTCGGTTTCAAAAAACGAAAAGAGACTTCCCAGATTCTTCCGAGGGCGTGTAGGACTCTCGAGCGCAGGCTCAATGTAGGCTGCCAGATTTTTACATCACCGATGAACTCTCGAATGTATTTTGTTCTGAATGAGACATTAGTCCTACGTGCGTCGATCCAGATTAGATGAAAGAGGTTCAATAGCCACGCTGGCTCTTGATAGTTGAAAACGGTTTTCTCAATGAGCCCCGCCAGCCGTGAAGGCAGGAGGACTTCCTCACTTATCCTCGAGTCAATCAGGATTTCTAATTCGTGTTTTCGCGCGATCGCAGACAGGACTTCCTCGCTCAACCACCATCGGGTGTGCCGCAGATCTGTGATGACTATCGCAAGGCGCATTTCCTCAGTTTAGATAGTGCCATCTAAACTGAAGGGTATGGCGACCTATTGTTTTGATCTTGACATGACTCTTTGTTTTACCGAGGGAACCGAATACCAATCTTCGAAGCCCATGTCGGAGAGAATTCGCACAGTTAACGAGCTTTACGATCAAGGTCACAAAATCATTATCCTGACTGCCAGAGGGAGCATGTCCGGCATCGATTTTTATGAACTCACAAAGGGCCAGTTGGCCTCATGGGGGATCAAATATCACAGTTTGCAATTGGGAAAACCAGCAGCAGATTACTACGTCGACGATAAAGCGGTAAATTCTGAGGATTTTGAGTGGACAAGCTAGAGACTACTCTGTTTGTTGTACCCGCACGGGGGGGATCCAAGGGCATCCCCAACAAGAACCTGAGGGAGATTCATGGAAAGTCCCTCACTGAGTGGGCGCTAATTGTTGCCTGCAAATTTTTAGGTGCGCGAGTTGCACTGACCTCAGACTCAGAGGAGATTCTCGCAATCGCGGACGGAAAACCGAGCATAACGGCAATCAAGCGGCCAGAGGAGCTCTCGAAGGACACGTCCACAGATCAAGAAGCGCTATCTCACGCATTGCACCATGTTGAGAAAACATTGAACTCGCGCCTCGAAACTATAGTGATGTTGCAGCCCACTGCACCTAGTCGCTCAGTTCAATTAGTCCAAAAAGCCTTGGAGATTATGTTTTCGGAAGGGGCAAGCGCAGTTTGGAGCGTTGATGAGGTTGATTTGAAAGTGCATGCAAGAAAGCAACTCACTCTCGAAGACTCGGGGAAACTTCGCCTGACGATTCCCTCGAGAGCTCCATTGCGAAGACAAGACCTTTCAAGGACTTATGTGAGAAATGGCGAGTGCTACGCATTGTCTCGGGACGTGGTGCTGGGAGACCCTCTGTTGCTCGGCCCTAATGCAAGAATGGTGTTGTCTCGGCCCGGTGGTGTGAACATTGATACACCACAAGACCTGATTCGAGCTGAGGAGATGCTAGAGATTGGAACAGATGGATCACTCGTCAGACGTTAAGAGCGCCCTAGTAGTTGGTGCAGGCTCAATTGGCGCTCACTTAGCAAGGAGTCTTACTAAAGCAGGTTGGTCGGTTCAGGTAATCGACACATCGGCTGAAGCCGTAGCTCGGTTCGTCAACGAGTTGTACCCCGGCCGATATGGCGATTTGCCTCAAAAATTAGACGTCTCTCTTTCAAGCGATTTAGACCCATCAAGAATCTTTGGTGCGATGGTGGTTGGCACCCCTCCGGATACTCACCTCTCCGTTCTGCGGGCTTACACAAAGAGAATCACAAGAATCGTTTCAGTTCAAAAACCCTTGACAACCTTTCGCATGTCCGAAATACGCGAGCTTGAGGAGATCGAAGCTGCTTCGAATGCGATTTTTCTGGCAGGTTTTAACCACCGTGTTTCTCTTGGTGCTTTGGCATTTTGGTCGCTAATTCCCGGCTTGTTTTTCGAGCAAACTGTGGAGATTGAGGTTGACTGGCTTGAGAGCTGGGATGGAATTATGAAGGCTCACCCATGGCTTTCATCGCCCGCCGAGACTTATTTGGGCTACACCAGTCGAGGTGGCGGAGCATTATTCGAGCACTCACATGGCTTGGATCTTGGCCTCATGGCAGCCGAAATACTTGGGGCTGGAAAGGTTCAGCAAATCTCTTCCCAAGCAAAGGTAGTCAACGAAGGCGAAATGTCTTATGACCAAGAGAGTAAGGTCACGGTAAATTACACGAACGGTTCTAAGCTCACTAGTCATCAGGATGTCACTACGTGGCCAGCGAAGAAAAGCCTGGCCATTTCCTCAAAAGACTGGACAGCTACGTTTGAGGCGGGGACACCAGAGACTGTTACCGTTAGGTCTGCAAAGGGTCAGTTGGAGTTCCAGGCGTCGTTCACAAAATCGAGAGAGGAAGACTTCGATGCGGAAGTCAGGCAATTTGAACTTTTGCTGTCTAGAAAGAACGCGGGCACCAGTCTAAGCCGATTGTCGCATGGCCTTCTTACCGCGAAGATTTCCTCGATTGTTGCGAGCCAGTCATTGGGCATGACCGAAGATGTTTACACTGAAAGAAACCTCATAAACGAAGGGTTGTTTAATGAAGAAGTACTTTGAAGATGATCTGTTCATCCTCGATCTAGCAAACAACCACTTCGGAGACGTTAAACACGCCATTACCGTTGTCAAGGCGATGGCAAAGGTCACCAAGGCGAATGGCGTCCACGCTGCGATCAAGCTCCAGCTCCGAAACCTCGACACTTTCGTACACGCCTCTATGCGCGACTCTGATCACCGATATGTCAGGCGTTTTCTGGATACTTCACTATCCGTTGATGACTTCAAGCGGATTACCGACGCTATCCGCAACGAAGGGCTAACAGTGATGGCAACGCCCTTTGACGAAAGCTCAATCGATAACTTCGAGGATTTAGGAATTGAAATACTAAAAATTGCGTCGGCCAGTGCAAATGACATCCCGCTTCTTGCGGCCGCTGCCGATACAAAGTACCCAATTGTGGCATCCTCGGGTGGATTGACACAATTTGAAGTGGATGACCTTTACTCAAAGCTTTTGGAGTCAGGTAACGAATTTGCCCTAATGCACTGCGTCTCTATCTACCCCTCCCCCTCCGAGACGCTGCAAATGTTGCAAATCAAGAACTTTCGAAACCGTTACGTTGGAACCCCAATCGGGTGGTCCACCCATGAGGATCCGGACGACCCATTCCCTATTGTGATCGCAAAGACCTTAGGAGCCTCTCTCTTTGAACGTCACGTTGGAGTGAACTCCGATAAATATCAATTAAATAATTACTCCTCAACTCCGGAGCAGCTTGAGAGGTGGATCGATGCATACCGTCGCTCAGCGGAAATGCTCGGCAGTGAGGTCAGACTTCCATCAACAGAGGCCGAAGTAGATTCGCTGAAGAGCCTCCGCAGGGGATATTTCATTACCCAGGATTTGGAAGAGGGTAGTGACTTATCTGATGGCTACGAATCTGCCTTTCCCGTTGTGGATGACAATCAACTAACCACAGCCGACCAAATCCCCTCTGAAACAGTTGTATCGACTCCGGTAAAGGCTGGTAGCCCGATGCTGAGGGAGACACTTATATTCAC
>Ga0233451_10004270_pt1 | contig 11970 bp, 11 predicted proteins | sample 011ome_29_FD_183052 | JGI IMG/M metagenome (GOLD analysis project Ga0233451, IMG submission 183052) | Coastal salt marsh microbial communities from the Groves Creek Marsh, Skidaway Island, Georgia - 011504CT (spades assembly) | ecosystem: Environmental > Aquatic > Marine > Intertidal zone >...
TTTTCTGGAAATCTTTATAATAAGCACTTATCAGTTGAGTTTTTAAAATTTATAAGAAAAGAGAAAAAATTTAAAAATATTAATAAGTTAAAATCTCAAATTAAATTAGATTTAAAAATAGCAAAGACAGCATAATGAGTAATTCACATATCAATCTTCCAAAGACAGCTTTTTCTATGAAGGCTAATTTACCAGTAAGAGAGCCAGAAATCTTAGAATACTGGAAAAAAATTAATTTATATCAAGAGCTTAGACAATCCAGCAAAGGTAATGAAAAGTTTGTCTTACATGATGGCCCTCCGTATGCAAATGGTAATATTCATATGGGTACTGCTTTAAATAAAATTTTAAAAGACATCATAGTTAAATTTCATCAAATGGATGGAAAGGACTCAATCTACGTTCCAGGATGGGATTGTCATGGTTTGCCAATTGAGTGGAAAATAGAAGAGCAATATAAAAAAAACAAAAAAAATAAAAATGAAGTACCGATAGTTGAATTTAGAAAAGAATGTAGATCATTTGCTGAAAAATGGATTGAGGTTCACAAAGGACAATTTAAACGACTAGGTGTTATAGGTGATTGGGAAAATTATTACTCTACTATGAGCTATGATGCAGAAGCTCAAATTGTAAGAGAATTAGGAAAATTTTTAAAAGAGGGCAGTTTATACAGAGGGTTTAAACCTGTTCTATGGTCTACAGTTGAAAAAACAGCACTTGCAGATGCGGAAGTTGAATATCAGGATCATAAGTCAGATACTATCTATACATCCTTTCCTGTAAAGTCATCTAGTTTGAAAGAACTTGAAGGAAGTGAGATTATTATTTGGACAACAACTCCATGGACTATACCAGCTAACAAAGCTTTAGCTTACAATGAAGCTCTAGATTATGTATTGGTACAATTAAATGATGATGGTGACTTTAAAAATAGGAAGATAGTCATTGCTGAAGCTTTATTAGAATCAGTTATAAAAGAATGCTCTATAAAAGATTATAAAGAAATTAAAAAATTTAAAGGAAAAGATTTTAAAGACACAATCTGTAATCACCCTTTTTTCAATTTGGGTTATGAGTATGATATTCCAATGTTAGAAGCAAGATTTGTAACAACAGAGCAAGGAACAGGAATTGTGCATTGTGCTCCAAGTCATGGACCTGACGATTTTAACTTATGTCTAAACCATGGAATTAAAGCTATTGAAACAGTAGATGGTGATGGAAAATATACCAATAATGTTCATTTGTTTGAAGGCAATCATATTTTTAAAGCTAATCCAATTGTAATTGAAAAACTTAAAGAACAAAAAAATTTATTGGCTAATGGTGAGCTGACACATTCTTATCCTCATTCATGGAGATCTAAAGCTCCATTAGTGCATAGAGCAACACCACAATGGTTTATATCAATGGAAAGTCATAAATTGAGAGAGACAGCTTTGAAAGCTCTTGATGAGACAACGTTTTATCCCAGTAAAGGAAAGGAAAGATTAAGATCCATGATTGAAACAAGACCCGACTGGTGTGTTTCTAGACAGAGAGTTTGGGGAGTTCCTCTTCCAATTTTTGTAAATAAAAAGACTAAAGAGATATTAGTTGATGATGATGTTAATGAAAATATTGCAGATATTTATGAAAAAGAGGGTTCTGATTGTTGGTTTTCAGACGATCCACAAAGATTTTTAGGTAAAAAATATAAGTCAGAAGATTATGAAAAGTTAAGCGATATTGTTGAGGTATGGTTTGATAGCGGATCTACTCATTCGTTTGTTTTAGAGAAAAGAGAAGATTTAAAATGGCCTGCATCCATGTATCTTGAAGGTTCAGATCAACATAGAGGTTGGTTTCATTCATCCTTGCTTGAGTCTTGTGGAACAAGAGGAAAAGCTCCATTCGAGTCAATTTTATCTCACGGCTTTGTTGTTGATGGAAAAGGATTAAAAATGTCTAAATCTCTTGGAAATGTAATTGCTCCTGAAGATATTTTAAAAAAATATGGAGCAGACATATTAAGAATTTGGGTAGCTTCATCTAACTATGCAGAAGATTTAAGAATTGATCATTCAATTTTAGATCAACACGCTGATTCTTATAGGAAAATTAGAAACACTTTTAGATATTTGCTTGGAAATCTGAATGATAATTTTGAAGAAATTGATTTAGAAAACATAAATTTATCTGAACTACCTGAATTAGAACAGTTTATGCTTCATAAAATTTATTCTTTGAATGAAAATTTTAAAAATTATTTTAACAATTATGATTTTCATAATCTATACAAAGAGTTATTAAATTTTTGCACTGTAGATTTATCAGCATTTTATTTTGATATTCGTAAAGATTCTTTATATTGTGATGCTAAAGATTCTAAAAAAAGACAATCTACAATAATCTTACTCAATGTTATTCTTAAATCTTTATTAAGATGGTTTGCTCCAATCCTGTCTTTCACTACAGAAGAGATATACAGGCTAGTAATGAATGATGATAAAAGTATTCATTTAACAAAATTTATAAAATATCCAAAAAACTTTAAAAATGAAAATTTAAATCAAAAATGGTTAGAGCTTATAAAAATAAGGAATGTCTGTAATATTAGTATTGAAGAAAAAAGAGCTAGTAAAGAAATTGGGTCAAGTTTAGAGGCAAGTTTAAAAATCAATTTAGATAAAAAACTAAATGAAATTTCAAAAAATATAGATTTCTCAGAACTTTGTATTACATCAAGTGCAGAAGTCTCTTATTTAGAAAAATCTGAAACAAAAGTTCAAACTACCAAAGCAGAAGGTTCAAAATGTCAACTATGCTGGAAGATTACTGAGAACGCATGTTCAAGAAAAATTTGCCCAAAACACTCTGAATGATTGTTAAGTATCTAACAAAAAGTTTTTATACAAATCTCCTTATCGTATTATCAATTTATGTGTTAGATAGAATTTCTAAGATATATGTAATTTATATTAATGAACAAATAACCAGGTCAAATATTTTTGAGTCTAATTTCCTAAATATTACATTAGTTTGGAACAGAGGAATTGCTTTTGGTCTTTTTTCTTTTAATGAGATTTTCTTTTACAATTTATTAACCATAATAATTGCATGTATAATTTTTATTATAGCCATCATTGCTTCAAAAAATGTTGGCTTTAGTAGATATTTCCTATTTATGATTATTGGGGGGGCAATTGGAAATTTACATGATCGTATTTTTTCTTCAGCTGTTCCAGATTTTATTGATTTTCATATAGGTTCTTTTCATTGGTTTATCTTTAACGTTTCAGATATATTTATTACATTAGGCATCATCGGTATGATAATTTTAGAAATGACAAGTAATAAAGCTAATGTATAAAAATAAATTTATAATAATAATTGGACTAATTAGTTTACTAGTTACAATTACTAGTTGCTCTTCAGTAAAAGAAGCTTTTGACCCCCAAAGAAAAAATGGATCTGAAGAGTTTTTGGTTGAAAAAAAAGCCCCACTATCAATGCCTCCTGAATTTTATGAATTACCCAAACCACAAAGTGATAAGAATTTTAATCAAAACGAAATCGAAGATATTGAAATATTAATTAGCAAAACTGAAAAAGAAAATAATCAAACAATAAATACAGATGATTTAAATAAAGATTTTGAATTATTAATATTAGAGAAAATTAAAAATAATTAATGTTTACCAAAAATATAAATTTTGTAAATTTTAATATAAAAAAAAAAAATACTTTTGTTAAAAAAAATTTAAAATTAATTTTAAAAGAAAATAATCAAGTAATTTTATCATTAAAAAAAAACTATAAAGATAGTTTCAACAAAAAAACATTAAATTTTTTTAAAAAAAAAAGAGATTACAGAATTATTGGTATGGGAGGTTCTACTCTTGGAGCTCAAGCAATTAATGATTTTTTAAAAAATAAAGTTAAAAAAAAATTTAGTTTTATTGATAATCTACAAGCGTTTACAAAAAAAAATATTAAAAAAAACTATAATAATCTTGTTATATCTAAATCTGGAAACACAATTGAAACTATCGCAAATGTAAATATTTTAATAAAAAAAAATGATCAAAATCTTTTTATAACTGAAAATAAAAAAAACTACCTTCGTCAAGTTGCAAATAGGTTAAAAGCTGAAATAGTAGATCATAATAACTTTATTGGTGGTAGATATTCTGTTTTATCAGAGGTTGGGATGTTGCCAGCTGAGCTAATGGGGCTTAAATCTAAAAACTTTAGGCAGTTAAATAACCTAGTTAAAAATAAATTTTTTATGAGTGAATTAATTCGAAATGTAGAGGCAATGATTTATTTTATTAAGTCTAAGAAGTTTAATTCTATAATTATCAACTACGATGATCAATCTAGTAATTTATTTCAATGGTATCAACAATTAGTAGCTGAAAGTTTAGGTAAAAATAAAACTGGTTTACTACCAGTCGTTTCTCTCATGCCGAAAGATAATCATAGTGTTATGCAGTTATATCTTGATGGATTTAGGAATAATTTTTTTACATTTTTTTACACACATGAAAATGACTCTTCTAAAATAAATAATGACTCAGTTTTATTAGAACAAGAGTTTTTAAAAAATAAGGATATTAACCAAATTATGTATGCTCAAAAAAAAGCTACAGAAATTGTTTTTAAAAAGAAAAAAATTCCTTATAGAAGTTTTGAAATAAGAAAAAGAGACGAAAAAACACTAGGCGAACTTTTTTGTTTTTTTATTATTGAAACAATACTAATTGGCAAGACTTTAAATATTAATCCGTATGATCAACCAGCCGTTGAACTTATAAAAAAACAAACTAAGAAAATTTTAATCTAAAAGTAAGACCCAAAAATAATTTTTGAAATTCCATATTTTTTTTCATCAATTAAATGAAAATTTTTTGGAAACGTATCTATTTCTTTTTTATGTCTATGAATAATTATTATTCCTTTATCTTTAAGTATTTTATTTTTGATTATTTTGTTTAGAATACTTTCTAAAGCTTTTTCTTTGTAAGGAGGATCTAAAAAAATTAGATCATAAGTCAATTTTAAACTTTTGAATTCAAATCTATTTAAAATATCTGATTCAATAATTTCATAATTAATTTCTGATTTTAAATTATTTAAATTTTTTTTTAGAATTGGCAAAACTGCTTCATAATTCTCGATGAATGTCACATGACTTGCGCCTTGTGAAAGACATTCGATACCAAAAGAGCCAACACCAGAAAATAAATCTAAAACTTGTGCTTTTTTTATATCGATTGAAAACTTATTAGAATGATTAATTATGTTAAATATAGATTCTTTTGTAAGATCTTTTAAAGGCCTTGTTTCTTTGTCTTTAGGCTCAATTAATTTTTTTCCTTTAAATTTTCCACCTATGACTCTCATTAATTAATAACTTTAAAGCCAATATCTCTTCTATAAAATCCACCACTCCAATCTAGTTTTTTTATATAATCATGCGCTTTTTCTCTCGCTTGCAAAAAATCATCTGAGAGTGAAATAAAATTTAGTACACGTCCTCCTGTTGCATATATCTTATCATTTTCTTTTTTAGTTCCAGCATGAAAAATAAAATTATTTTCATCTAGATTTAAATTTTCAATATTATCTATTATGATATTCTTTTGATATGTGTCTGGATATCCTTTTGAACACAAAACAACGCATAAACTTTTTTTATTAGTCCATTCAATATTTATATCTGCAAGTTTTTTATCACAACAGGCCTCAAGTATTTCTACTAAATTAGTTTTTAGTTTTGGAAGAATTGTTTGACACTCAGGATCTCCCATTCGAACATTGTATTCGATTAGATAAGGCTCATTTTCAATAATCATTAAACCAGCATATAAAAAACCTTTATAGTCAGTCCCAATATCTTTGAGCCCTTTAAGTGTGGGTTTTATAATTTTATTTATAATTTTACCTTCTAAATCTTTATTTATAAGTCTAGAGGGTGAGTAGGCACCCATCCCTCCAGTATTTTTACCAGTGTCTCCTTCAAAAACTCTTTTATGATCTTGTGCAGTTTCGAAGCTTTTAAAAGTGGTTCCATCGCTAATTATAAAATAGCTCATTTCTTCCCCTTTAAGAAATTCCTCTATAAGTACATTTTTAGCTTCTCCAAATTTTCCATTAAATATTTCTTCGACTGCCATGGAACTTTCTTGATCATTATTACAAATATAAACTCCTTTGCCTGCAGCCAAGTTATCTGCCTTAATTACATTTGGATATTTGGCATTTTCTAAAAATTTTTTAGCATCAACTCTATTTTCAAAAATACCAAAGTTAGCAGTAGGAATATTGTATTTTTTACATAGTTTTTTAGTAAAAATTTTAGATCCCTCTAGCTGAGAAGCGATTTTGTTAGGTCCAAACACTTTTATGTTAAACTTTTCTAAATAGTCTACAATTCCATTTACCAGAGGTTGCTCAGGACCTACGACTACTAAATCTATAGAATTGTTATTAATGAATTTATGCACTTTATCAAATTCATCAATATTTATCATAACATTAGTTGCAATTTTTGAAGTTCCAGCATTTCCTGGAATACAAAAAATTTCTTTTACAGAAGAAGATTTAGATATTGTTGAAGCTAATGCGTGCTCTCTACCACCGCTACCTATAATTGCAATTTTCATATTAGTATTTATATATCTTATAAATGAAAAATAAATTAGCTAAATTAAAATATATGCCAAATAATTTTCAAATCATTGAAGAAGGTGATCATGTAATTTGTGCAATTTCTAAAAAAAAAATCCCCTTGGAAAGTTTGAATTATTGGAATGTCGAAAAGCAAGAAGCCTATTTTTCTTATGTTGAGTCTTCAATTAAAAGAGAAAAAGAAGACAACTAACTTTTCCATCGATCATGTGTCCAGATCCACTGATCAACATTTTTTAAAATCATTTTTTCAAGGACTTGGTTGAGAAATTCAGTAATTTCTAAGATCGACTTAGTTTTGCTTATTTTGATTGGTTCTGAGATATAAATTTTAAAATAATTTGAATTCTTTCTTTCAATATAAATAGGTATTAACTCACAATTGTATTTTTTTACTAATTGAGCAGGTATTGTTGTGGTAGTTGCTAAATTATTAAAAAATTTTACTTTTTCTCCCTCTCTAACCCTCTGATCTATCATCAAAGCTATTGATTTACCTTTAATTACATTTTTAATTATTTCACGACTTCCAGCTCTTCCTTTTTTAATTTGATTTTTGCAAATATTTTCTTTTCTAATTTTCTCCATTGTTTTGTTCAAAAAAATATTATTTAAAGGTCTATAAATTGCAGCAAGCTCAATTCCTGCTTTTTCTATCTCCATTGCCATAAGTTCAAAATTGTTAAAATGACCAGAAATAAATACAGCTTTTTTATTATTTTTTTTTAAATTTTCTAAATGTTTTAGACCATCTATTGAGACATATTTTTTTAGTTCATTGTCTCTAAATTTTTTTAAATAGACGTATTCGGCAAAAATTCTTCCATAATTACCAAGCACATTAGAAGCTATTTTTGATGCATTTTTACTTTCTTTAATATTTGCTTTATCTAAATTTTGAATGATTGTTTTTTTTGATCTAAATATTGGACCAATCGTTCTTCCAATAAAAAAACCTAAATTTGATGAAAACCGATATCCTATCATCTGAAAAAAAATAAATAAAATTTTGATTATAATGAATTCTAATAAGTAAAATATTTTTTTCATAATTTTGATATTAGAAGTTTTTCTAGATTTTTTTTATCTTTAATTTCTAACTTAATTTTCAAAAATTTTATATTTTTTCTTTGAGATTTATTTAAACGAAAGAAATCTTTTTCTGTTGTTATTAAAACTAAATTTTCTTTTTTTGCTATATCAATTAATTGTTTTAGATCGGTATTCGTAAGTTTGTAGTGGTCAGGATAAATTATTTTTTTACTTATATTAAACTTATATTTAATTAGCGTTTGTTCAAACTCATGTGGGTTTCCAATACCGCAAAAAATAAGATATTTCTTTTTTAGGTCAAAATTTTTTAAATTTAATGGTTTATAAATTCCTCGAAATATTTTTAAATTTTTATCTATAGATCTTAACTTAGATAAAAGTTTGTTATTTTTTTTCTCTCCATTTAAGAAAATTAAATCATAATTTTTAATTTCTTTTAAATTTTCTCTCAGTGGTCCTGCAGGAAACATATATTCATTTCCAATTGCATATTCTGAATTAAAACATGCAATCTTCAAATCATAATTTATATTTTTTTGTTGTAAGCCATCATCTAAAATTGCTAGTTGATATTTTTTATTTACAGCAGATAAAAGTGCATTTTCTCTACTTGTTGCAGAAATAATCTTACCTGCATTACTTAATAAAGTAATTTCATCTAACTGATTTTCATAATTTTTTTTTATAAATACAGTCTTAAATTTTTTTTTAAGTAATTGATTTATTTCTATTGCCAAAGAGGTTTTGCCTGTGCCACCTACAAATATATTACCAATACAAATAGTTTTAATTTCAAATTTTTTTTTATTAGATAATTTTTTTATAATATTAATTAAACAAGTAATAACTGATAAAGGGTAGAGTATAAATGATAAAAAATTTTTTGTGTCCCAAAATTTAGGTTTGATTAACTTCATATTAAGTATTTATTGATATAAAATAAATTTTTCTCAAGAACATCATTTCCAATAGAAATAATTTTTTTTATATTTTTATCAGGGATTTTAGTTTTTAATTTTTTTAATATTATATTTTCCATTTTTAAAATATTAGATGTAGATGATGATATTTTAAGATTGTTTAAAAAAGCATATATTTCTTTGAAGTTTTTCACATTGGGTCCATTAATTATGTAATTTCCTAATCTTGAGGGTTCTAATGGATTTTGACCACCATGATTTATTATTGATCCTCCTACAAAACATACATTTGTTAAATTATAAAACTTAGATGACTCACCATAACTATCAACCAAATATACATCAGTATCTTCTTGAAGTTTTTGATTTGAAGAATGTGTAATGCAATTAAGATCAAGATTATTTAAACTATCCATAATCTCATTAGTTCGATTTACATGTCTTGGAATTATAATTGTGATTAATTTTTTTTCTCTCTTTTTAAGCTTCTTATGTAATTTTCCAATTAATATCTCCTCATCATTATGAGTGCTAGCAGCACACCACACTTTATGTTTTTTAAATTTATTTTTTAATAACTGTAATTCATTTTTCAGATTATTTTTTTGACCATAATATTTCAAATTACCTGCTGATTTTATATTATTAACTTTTAAGAATTTTAAATATTTAAAACTTTCAAGGTTTTGGGGCAAAGCTAAAGAAATATTTCCAAAAACTTGTTTTGCAAAACTTGGAAAAATCTGCCATTTATTAAAACTACGTTCTGTAATTCTTGCATTCATAATTATGATTGGAATATTATTTGATTTTAAATTGCGAAACATATTGGGCCATATTTCTGAATCTATAAAAATTGCTAGTTCTGGACTCCAATATTTAATAAATTTGTTTACTATATAGTTATTATCCAATGGAAAATATACGTGTGTTGTTTTTTTTAATCTTTGTTTTTTAAAAATTTTTGCTGAACTAGTAGTTGTTGTTGATAGTAAAATATTTTTTATTTTTTTATTTTTTTCTAACTTTTGTATAACTGGAACTATACTCATTAGTTCACCGACACTTGCCGCATGTATCCAAATTTTTTTTTTATTTTTTTTTTGAGAATAAATACTAAATTTTTCTCCAATTCTTTTTACATCTTCTTTGCCTTTTAATATTCGATAAAAAAAGATTGCAGGTGATATGATGATAGCTAAATTTGTGAGTATGTTGTAAAAAAAATACATCAATGTTCTTTAAATTGCCGTGCATAGAAATTTTTGTAAACTTTTGATTGCATTAAAAGTTCTTCATGTTTTCCTGAGTCAATAATTTTACCATTATCAACAACATATATTTTATCTGAGTTAAGAATTGTTGATAATCTATGAGCAATTACAATTGTTGTTTTGTTTAAAGTTAATTGATCTAGTGCTTTTTGAATCTTTTCTTCAGTTTTAGAGTCTAGTGATGAAGTAGCTTCATCCAACAATATTATTCTACTATTTTTTAAAAAAGCTCTTGCAATTGATAATCTTTGCTTTTCACCCCCGGATAATGTTACTCCATTTTCACCAATCATCGTTTCAAATCCATGTTCTAAATTGTTAATAAACTCATCACACATAGATAGTTTTGCAGCCTTTAAAACATCTTCTTTACTGGCATCTGGTTTTGCATATTTTATATTATTAAAAACTGTATCATCAAATAATGTTGTGCTTTGATCCACTATAGATATTTCATCTCTTAAAGAAGTTAAATTTACTTTCGATATATCTTGATTATCAAAATATATATTTCCACTTGTTGGAGAGTAAATCCTAGGTATTAAATTTAATAGTGTTGATTTACCTGATCCGCTATGCCCTACTAAAGCAGTCATTTTTCCACCATTAAACTTTGCTGATATATCCTGAAGTACTTTATTTTTAAAATTAGATTTATAAGAAAAATTAATTTTTTCTAAAATTATATTTCCTTCCACAATATTTAATTTTTCTCCTTGCTCATTAAGATTTATTTCATTTTGATTGTCTATAATTGGAATAATTCTTATTGCTGCTGCTATACCTTGTCCAATTCCAACATTTACTTTTGTGAGTGTTTTTACAGGCTGATAAGCTAACATCATGGCAGCTAAAAATGAGAAAAAATTATTTATTCCTAACTCACCACTAATTATTAATTTGCCAGAATAAAATATCAAAATGGCAATCATTATACCTGTCAATATTTCCATAATCGGTGCAGATCTAATGTATACAGCAGCAATTTTTGCAGATTTTTCCTTTAAGTCATTTACAAATTTTTCTGATCTATTTTCTTCAAAATTTTCTCTTTGAAAAATTTTTATTATTTTATGATTCTTAAATAGATCAATTAAATATCTATTTAGGTCCCCTGATTTTTCTTGTGCCTCAGTTGTCACTTTCCCCATTCTTTTTGCAAGAATTTTTGCAGTAATTGATGCTAGTGGGATCATAAAAATTGCAATCAAAGACAATTTCCAATTTTGTGAAAACATCACAATTAGCAATCCTATTAAAGTAAGGCTATCTTTAAAGATGCTTAAAAGTGCGTCAGCTAATAATATTGTTATTTGATTCACATCAAAATTTAAGTTCGAAATATATTTTCCTGAATGTTTATTTTCAATAATTTCTGTATCAGCTCTAATGAAAGATTTAAGCATGTCAGTTTGCAACATTTTTTTTACTTCCTCAGATACATTGATCATCAATAGTTTTGCAAAATATAGCGAAGTACCTTTTGCACTGAAAGCAATTATAATTGCTATTGGAATTAAGATAATTAAAGTCTGATCTTTATTAATAAAGATTTTTTCAATTGCTGGATCCAGAAGCCATGCTGTTGCAGATGTGCTTGCTGCTACTATGATTGAAAAAAAACCAGCTAAAAATATTTTTCCAATAAATTTACTTGTGTAACTTCTGAAAAGTCTTTTTAATATTTTAATTTTTGACATATTTTTAAACTAATTTTCCAATTAATATATTTATAAATATAATTAATCCTAAAAAATTATTACTTTTAAATTTTGATAAACAATCAATTGATGAATTAGTATTTAGTTTTTTAATCTGAAATACTAGTAATTGTAAAATAGGTATAACCATAAATAAAAAATAATAGATTTTAAATTTCATTAATATTCCAACTAAAAACAAAGATATGATGAACAAACAGTATGAAATAAATAAAAATTTTTTTGGATCATTTTTAAACTTTATTGAAGTTGACTTTACACCTATTATTTCATCATCCTTAATATCTTGAAATCCATAAATTGTGTCGTAGCCTAGTGTCCAAA
>Ga0233451_10004272_pt1 | contig 11967 bp, 11 predicted proteins | sample 011ome_29_FD_183052 | JGI IMG/M metagenome (GOLD analysis project Ga0233451, IMG submission 183052) | Coastal salt marsh microbial communities from the Groves Creek Marsh, Skidaway Island, Georgia - 011504CT (spades assembly) | ecosystem: Environmental > Aquatic > Marine > Intertidal zone >...
CGGCTTTTTGTCGGCTTTTTTTATTTAAAAAAAAGGGCTTGCTTACGCAAACCCTTTAGGTGTATGGCTCCTCGAGCTGGGCTCGAACCAGCGACAAACGGATTAACAGTTTTCATTCCAATAGTATAATTAACCTTCATTACACTTCACTGTATCTACATTTAGTGCTATTATAGCAACATTATTAACATATGACTATATAACCTTAATTCACTGCATTTAATTAACATTTGGTCGCCCGATGGTCGCCCGACATAAACAACATGGATAGATTTACCTTTACACGAAATAAATTAGACAACCTCTCCAATGCGGAACAAGGTCGTAGAGATATGTATTACGACTCAAAAGTGATTGGCCTATCTATTAGGGTTACAGCTAGTGGATTAAAGTCTTTTTTTGTTAGAAAAAGAGTTAATGGAAAATATATCCAAAAGAAACTAGGTCAATATCCAGATATAACTATTGACCTTGCTAGACATGCTGCAATGAAAACTTTAAATCAATTTAGCTCAGGAGTAGACCCAAATAAAGAGGCGAGAAACAAAAAAATTAAAGGAATTACTCTTCTTGAGGTCATGAATGACTACGCCCACCATAAAAAGAATCTTATAAAGGAAAAAACAATTCGTGATTACCAAATAATATTTAACAGCTATTTATCTGAATGGGGAGGTAGAGAATTGGTGAGTATCAACCGCTCAATGGTTGAAAAGAAGCATAGAACTATTGGAAAGAAAACTATCTATCGGGCCAATGCTACAATGAGACTGCTAAGGGCTTTATTTAATTTTGCAATTGGTGAATATGAAGATTCTGATGGCATACCTATTATTCAACACAATCCAGTTCAAAAAATTAGCCATAAAAAATCTTGGTTCAGGGAAAAGGTAAGAACTAATGTGATTAAACCAAACGATTTAAAAGATTGGTTCAATGCTGTTAACACCCTACCCCTTAACAAAGTTAACACAACCCATAAAAACACGTCTGAAACAGTAAAGGACTACTTGCTTATCTTACTCTTTACAGGGCTAAGACCGGGAGAGGCGATAAATCTTACATGGGACAATATTGATTTTAAAAATAACCTATTAAGTATTAAAGATACAAAAAACCATGAGGAGCACACCCTGCCCCTGACTAGCTTCATTATGGATATTTTTAAATGTAGAAAAGATGAATCACTTGGCTCTGTCGTATTTCCAGGATACAACCCGAATAAATCTCTTGTAAATTCAAATAGACAAGTTAAAAAAGTAATTGAAAATAGTGGCGTTCAGTTCTTATTACACGACCTAAGAAGAACCTTTGCAACCTATGCTGATAGCTTAGAAATTCAACACTCTACAATTAAAAGATTGATGAACCATAAAGAAACAGATGTGACATCAGTCCACTATATACAGCCATCAATTGAAACGTTAAGGAAGCCAATGCAGAAAATTACAGATTACATATTAGGAGTTACCAATGTCAATTAAAAAAGATTGTTTTCTCTACCCCCTCGATAAAGGAGAAGAATCTGAAGGGGTTATGTTTGACACTTTAAATGATTCAAGACTTGTTAACCCAATACATACTGCAACAATAATACTTTCTATTAAAAAATGGGTGGATAGCAACCTAGGATACGAATTTGATACGAACCATCTAATTCCGGAAAATATTGTTCAAGAGGATGACACTCAAGAAAATTGTATTCAAAAATACAGTGAATTCTATGTGGATAGCTGTTACAAACTATTAAAGCCAAAAAAAAACTTAAGTTTTGATGAGGCATTATTTATACTTTTTGGGCTAGACCCCTATAGATTAGCGTTGCCACCTTTTTTCAACTTTAGAGCCGAAGAGTACAAGCCTTTTGCAGATGGAGAATCTCTTGAATCTGTATTTTATGTCACAAAACAACATCAAGCACTTTTCAGAAGCTCTTATTTGATTAATGGAAAAATTAGTAGTGAAGATTTAATTGAACTCGCAAAGGATAATGATTTCTTTCAAGAAAAGGGTTTAAGACAAATCTTAAAGCAAAAAAAGAAGACAGTTAATACAGAAACTGATTTACGGAATACCAAGATAATCGATAAATGGAATGAACTTTCTCCAAAATTAAATGGTAGATATCCATCTAAAGTTTCTATTTATAGAAAAATCAAATTCCTACTCAATCTTGATATAACAGAAGATATGATTAAGAAAATTATTGCTAATAGTACAAAGTGAATTCACAATTCGGGAACACATAAAATTCCCGAATAAAAAATTCCCGAATATAAGTCATGCCCTCAAAGGATATTCATCACTTTCCTTAAACAATCGGTACCCAAAACTCCTCCCAATTCCTTCTAGATAATTAGAGCATCGAAAGTTAATAATAACTTTAGGTATTTTTTTATAAATAGGCAGGTAATACAAAATGAATAAAACAGATCAATGGCTGACAACTAATGAAGCAGCTAAAGAGTTAAACATATCACCAAGAACACTCAATAACGCTCGCAGTACAGGTACTGGAATTATTATTGAATTTTTAAAAATAGGCTCAAAAGTTTTCTACAAAAAGTCTGATGTAGATGCATATATAGAAAGACATACGTATATGCATACTGGCAAAAGACGTGAGGGTGTGTAGTGTCTGCATATATTAAAAAAGCAATGACATTTCAAAAATTTATGAATGACCGTGGATTTGGACATCAGGAAATCATATTTGATGAACAGATACATAGATTCAAGCCACATGGAAGTAAAGCAAAAAGTGCGTGGTATATTGCATTTCGAAACCTTGAGTTTGAATCTGGAGTTGTTGGCGACTGGAAATCCGGCTTTAAAGAAAATTTCTGTAGCATTGAAAAGTCAACTCTTACACAAGAGCAAAGAAGGCAATACGCTCAAGAGATGGCCAAAAAAGATGAGAAAAATAGAATTGACATCATTAAGCGCCACCTAACTGCAAAAGATGAAGTAGGCAAGATTTGGAGTGAGGCATCAACTAAAAAACTAGACAATCATCGATACTTAGTGAATAAAAAAATAAGCCCTTCTAATATTCGAAAAAATTCTGATAGCGATATTGTCATTCCCATATATGACAGCAGTCGAATATTGTGGAGCCTACAAACCATCAAGCCAAATGGCATAAAACTATTTCACAAAGGTGGGAAAATTAATGGCTGCTATCATCCAATAGGATTTTCCAACAATATACTGCCTCAAATAATACTATGCGAAGGATACTCAACAGGTTCAAGTATTTACCAAGCCACCGGCATTCCAACGGCTGTTTGTTTTAGTGCCAATAACCTTGAGAGTGTTGCTGAATCACTGAGGGCTAGATATCCAAATACAAAGATAATTGTTGCTGGAGATGATGATCAGTTTAATTCCGTTAATATTGGCAGAAACAAGTCCTTCATAGCAGCAAAGAAAGTCAATGCATCGGTTATATTCCCTGTATTTCAAGACTTATCTACCCAGCCTACTGACTTTAACGACCTGCATTGTCTTGAAGGTTTAGAGACTGTTAGAAATCAATTTATGAGGGTGTGCGATGTCTTTTGAGTGGAAAAAGCCGATACCATTTCCTAACTCGTATAAAACCACCAAAAATGATTACGACTTAGGGTTGTTACCAAAAGTAATTCAAGATGCAGCTAAGGAGGTGGCAAGGTTTTCCAAAGTTCCCATCGCCTCCCCGGCTCTTACTGGGTTATCTTGTGTAGCAGTTGCCATCGGTAAGAAATCTATTGTGATTGAGAAACAAGGGCTAGAGCACTACCCTTCTTTGTTCTTTGTACTTATTGCTGGAAGTGGTGAAAGAAAGAGCCCAATATTCAGCTATATGAAGCACCCTATTGATGAATGGTGCAAGGAGAAGATGGATAAATACGAGGAAGATAAAAAGCACGTTAACGCAGTCAACTTGACTGCTGATATTGAACTAACTGCAATAAAAACTCTAATAAAAAAATCAGTAAACAAAAAAAGTGATACTCATACACTTCAGCAGGAACTAATGGATAACGAAGACAAGAGGCTTGAGGTCCCGCCCACTCCTAGTTTCTATACGACTGATACCACTGAAGAGCGCTTATTCCAAAAGATGCATGAAAGAAATGAGGCATATGCTGTAATGTCAGGAGAAGGTAGAGGGGCATTAGATCAGATACTTGGGAAATATACTAGTGGTGGTGGCACTGGTGATGCTCTTTATCTTGCAGGAATAACTGGAGATACTGTAACTAGAGATAGAGTTGGTAAAAGCGACTCACCTGAAGAAATGATAATGTACAAGCCATGCCTTAATGTTTGCATTATGGTTCAACCAGATAAGTACCAAGAAGTGTCCTCACATCCATCTTTAAGGGAATCGGGGGCATTAGCAAGAATATGGTCAATACACCTACCCTCTTTAGTTGGAACTAGATTTGAAGAGGAAAATGAAGCTGGATTGAGCCCTTCAATTATGGATAACTACAACCATATGATTAAGGCAATACTCGATGCCCAGCCTCCTGAAATAGATGGTGAATCAGTTCATAAGGTTACACTATCTAAAGATGTTATTAGAGCTCGAAGAGTCTTTCATAATCAAATTGAGAAAATGATGGCTACTGGCGATAAGCTGGAAGATGTACGAGATATTGCCAGCAAAACAGTATCACAAACAGTAAAGATGGCCCAAATACTACATATTGCAAATAACCCTGAATTATTAAACCAATCTGAAAGTATGATTAATATCGAAACATGGACGAAAGCCGAATCACTAGGTAAATTTCATCTCAACGAAGCGGTAAGAGTTCAAAGGTCAGCTGTCACTGATGTAAATATTGTTTATGCAGGAAAGATACTAAACTGGACAATAAAACATAAGCACCACGAAATAAAGGTTGGTGATGTGCAGCGATGCGTCCGCCCAAAAACAAATGTTACCAACACCAAATTAGCTTTAAATGTTTTATGCGAATACAATTATTTATTAGAGGCAGGGTCAAAATATCTAGTTAACCCTATGACTTTATAGACAGAATAGACGAAATAGACAGAGTATTACTAAATAATGAAAAACTAGCGTGCAGAGATGTAGCGTCTATTTTGTCTATAGCGTCTATGCTAATAAGAATGCAAATATAAATGTTTTTAATAGACCATAGGGAAGGTTTAGTTTTATTAACAAAGTTTATCTAAAATAGATTAAAAGTAGATAGAGCTTTATTTACTAACGCATACTCTTGTGTAGCCTGTACTTTGCCTAACGTAGTCGAAAACTCAGGGAACTTCTTGCCCCAATCTACCATTGTTTGCTTAGGTGTGTCTATGTATAAAGACAGTCCTGCGTCTATTGGTACAAAAAAAGAAAAGGGATTTATCCCAGTAACGAACGAAGTGAGGCGCAGTGAAATAGCTTAGTCTTGGATGCTTCAGCATCGAGAAACACAACCGTAGGGCGTTAGATTAATTTAACATTTAAAATCCATACTTATAACTTATCGCAGTGAGGTTATCCCAACCTGTATCATTAGATTTAAATGAAACCATTGTTGAAATTAAAGAGCTTTCATCAATTCTTCTATCTAGTTCCAATGCAATATTTGTACTATCATTATCAGATGAATTGTTCTCAATATCAAACGCCATCCACCCAGGAATTGAACCTGTTATATTAGAATTAGACCTTGATACTTCATGTGAACGGTCAATCATAACTCTTAGGCGGCCAACATTTTGAATGTCTTTCTCCCCTCTTAAGCCAACTTTAGCGACTGTTCGAAATTGCGTTTGTTTGTCAAACTTGACAGGAAACCCTCCTCCAGTTTCTAAATAGGCATTAGTTTTAATATTACTTCTAGTTAATCCAATTGATGGGCTAATAGAAAAACCATTAATATTAAATAAATCCATATAATCAGCTCTCACTTTAAATCCAGTCATTGAAATATCTGGCGTGCCAATAGATGAATCATATATTGAAGAGTTAAGATAATAACGAGTGATGTCCGAATTCCACGAACCTATAAAAGCACTTAAAGAGAATACAACATCTTTATTATCCAAAGGTGTTGTGCCGACCTCTGAATATAAATATTTACCATCTATCTTGGAAGATATTTCATTAGCAATAGACTTTTTAGACATGCTTTTTCCAAGACCTAGGCCAACTCTGATGTCAGAGTTAATATCCAAGCAAGAGCCAATTTCAAATAACTTACTATAAGTATTTTTTGTTTCTTTGTCTGACCAGTCGCCATTAGCCCAGAAGCATTTATCTTTACTTTTTAGCATAGTTTTTAATGGTAGGTGATGAGAGCCATCTAAAGATAAATCTAGCAGCTGAAAACTAGCTTGACTTGATATTTTAGGAGTAACTAATGTTGGTGTATATGTATCAGGAAATACAACTCCTCTGCCTGAGAAAGCCAGCCAAGCGCTACCGTCAGACATACCGCCAACAACACTGCCATCTTCATTAGTTGATGTTGCAATATCTAATGATAATGCCGATGGTACAGAAGCACCAGTAGTAGTAAGCCAACTAGTTACTTTCTGCATTCCATTGGCCAAATCCCAGCGAAAAGCATTTAGATTTTTACTCTCTAAATCGCCCATTGCTCCAACTACAACATTACCATCTCCGCTAATACTCATGGCCAAGCTACTTTCTGAAGCTGAGGGTCTTCCTAGACCTGTCATTCCTTCTTCTGAAGTCCATTTAAAGGCTTCATATATATCGGCACCTACACTTGAAAAGCCTGCAATCTTATCCCCATCATTACTTACATCCAAGGCACTACTAAAATACTCACCTCCAGGTAAATCTCCAAGACCTATCATTCCTTCTGATGAAGTCCACTTAAAAGCCTCCATGCCATTATCTCCTTCAGAGGTTCCTGCCACTATTGAGCCATCTGAATTTACAGCATTCGCAACACTAAACATTTTTGAGTCTGATAGCGAACCTAATACCTTGTAGCCATTATTTTCATCCCATATAAATGCTTCAAAGCCTAACGCATTGGCCAAATCACCAATTGATAAGGCACCTTTATCAACCATTGACAAAGTTCCAGCAATTGTTGACCCATCATAACTGATATCGTTGGCTATCGACCCCATGCTGTACCTTTCACAGGTTATAGAGTCATTCCACGAACAAGGTGAAGACTCATAGTAATTACCCAGTTCTTGGGATGAGCCATCAGAATTTAATTTAAATGCTGTAATTCCAGCGCTACCAATGCCAATTCCATTCTCCAAACCCATTGTGGCATTCTCTTCATTGTAGTTTGTGCCAATTATAATCTCCCCATTCCCACTGGAAGCAGACAGCCATATTGTTCCAACTTCAGGGGTTATATAAGCCTTAACGCCAGTTTTTGGGTTGAGTTTATAAACTTGGTTTGAAATAGAATCATTTATCAAAGTAGTGTTGGCTAAGGAATTAATACTCACAACAGAGCTTTTATAGTTTGGATGCAAATATTCAAGTAGTGAGGTGGTTGGTGTATAAGTTAACACTACACTACCATCTGATTCACGATTGTATAGCTCTCCAGAGCTGTATGACAATAGAACGGATGTTGTGTTTGATTCTCCTACTGTATGGTTTACATATACTGGTGTGAGCTCTTCACCAGAAGAGTCTTCCCAAGTAAGTGTGTGTGAATTTAAAGGGAGCCTACTAATTGCTTTTTTAATATCTAATTCTGAGATTACAACTGAAGAAGCGTTTACGAATGTATCAAAGGATTGGAATGTTGCCTGATCCATATATTCAAATACAGGGTCTGGCGCATTGCCTGAAATTGATATATCTAATAGGTTAGTAGGTTGCGTGCTTATGCCTATAAATGAGACTTTGGCACTTCCTGTGATTGAGATGTCAGCAGATGTTAATAAGCTAGCAGGTAGCAACAAAGTAAAGAGTATTTTTTTTATTCTCATTAAGGATTATTGTAATTCAAAATGAATCATAATTATAGGTTGAATACCTATTTTTTACAAGTAATAACTAAGATGTGCGGCATTTGAGTTTTTAGGTTGCCTGAATTAAAGCTTTTTTCTTCATAGCCCTTTGGGCAGTTTTCGGCGGCATCTGTATAGCAGCGTCCTGGATTAGCAGGCCCACATTTAATTACGTAACCTTCTTTACCACCAGCAAAAACACTAGTGTCCCACATTATAATATCATCCTCACTTGATGGTCTTACGTCACCCCAAGGGTCACCAACAACCTTATTGTTACAACCAGTTAAGAAAACTAAAGATGATAAGGCTAGTGTTGTAAATAATTGGTTCATTTAAAAATGTATCCTCTAATGTAAGTTACCGACTGGTGACAATGCCTTTCCAACATTTAACTTGCCATGTCCATATACAGCATCCACACCTGTAGCACCTAAATCATCTGCTGTATGTAGAATGGTTGTTGCTGTTTGCGAACCAGTAAGGTTAGGGAACTTTTGACGAACTAATGCAGCCGCTCCAGCAGCACGAGGTGCGGCATAGGAGTTACCATTAGTATCGCCTACTGAATTGTACAGTGCGTTAGATGCTGTAACTAAAAACTGATTCTTATGAGTGTCGCCAGCTTGGTTTGACCAGCTTGGAATATTGTCACTTCCATCAACTTCACCAACATAAATAACATTATTTCCATCTAGGCCAGCTGCAGCCCATGTATTACAATTTGCAACAGTTCTATTGTTAACATCACATGAGGCCATCTGTGCCTTGTCTTCCAAAGGGCCGTTGGTGTGTTGAGCAGCAATTGTAACAAGAGCATCAGTGGAATCTTCTAAACTAGTCGCCCTTGCAATTGTGGCTCCATCAATAGAGGTTGTTATAACATCATTTTGTAAAATTGCACTAGTGACATCATAACTAGTGTATTCATTAAAGGTTGCTCCTGGGGCTACTGATGCTGCCAGCAATGAAACGTTAAATCCATGACCGGAAAGATTGCTAAAATTATTATCGTATACGCCAATAGTAACACCTTTTCCTGTCCATCCAGCTGCATGTGCTTGCTCCACACCTGGAACGTTTAAGCGGGTGTAAAGATTTGATGAGGTTTTTAAATTTCTGTATAAACGTCCAAGCACTAGTGCATCGCCTCTTTCAGTAGAATTGAGTGAAGATGAATTAATTAACGATTCAAATTCAGATTCATTGTCTAGAAGATTTTTAATATCTGTCGCCTCGGTAGCATTAGCAGCCACATCATCAATAGCTGTATTAATACCATTTTGAATTGTAGTAATCGATTCAGCAATGTATGTTGTCGTGCCATCAGTCGTACCCTCAGTCATATTAAACCCATCGATAACTGTTGGTTGAGTGGCAGTAGAACCACCTCCGCCACCGCCACAACCAGTTAGTAACAATGTCAAACCCACTAATCCTGTTAATACTATTGCTTTAATATTCATACTTTTCTCCTATTTAGACCCAATTGCCCAGTTAAACTTATGTTCGTAATTAATTGATACTCGTGTGTTTCTATTGTATTCAGGCTGTGTAAATGGCTCTAATGTTGCCAAGTTATCACAGAAGAATTGCTTGTCCATTCCGCTATCATCTGTACAAGAAGTCTCGATTGTTCTTCCACCTAGCTTGGTGGAGGCTCCGAACACGATGTGACTGTCGTTATCAATAAAGGCGAGTTGTGTTACGCCTACTGTTAACGCCTTGGACCTATTGCGTTTCTGAGACTTTAGACCGTTGTCATAGTTAAGGTCGATACGAGTATCCGTATCTAATATGAGATAGCCAGCCATACTAAACTGTTGGTTGTCTACCTTATAAAAATGAGCAATGTTATGAGTGATGTTGTTAGTATCTGTAGCCAATGTAGGTACTTGCTCATCATATGTCCCTCCACTGATTATCTGAGATGCCACAATACAAGCTCCTAAAAAACAACTCATTGGTTAACCTTTGAATTAATTAATGACAAATTATACATATGGGTTAATATACACCATTATTATTATTAAATAGATCATTATTGACTTTATATTTGTTAAGGGTATGATGAAAAATACTTACAATTACATTAAGAAGGAAATACGCTATGAAAGGTAGAATTTTACTATTGTCACTGTCTTTGGTCTTTTTGTCAGGGTGTGTTAGAGAAGAAAGCCCTATATGGTATATGACAAAAAGCTCTAAAGAGATTACAAAGCACTTTAAAGACATATGCCTTGGCTATGGGTATAAGTCCAATACTCCAGAATTAAACAGATGTGTTAGAGAAGAAAGAAAGTCTAGCTCTACAGCATCAAATAATCGTTTAATGCAAGCAGGTCAAGCAATGGAAAGAGCAGGAACCCCTATGATGTATAGAAATCAAGATACAAATGACAAATGTAGATACAATCCAATAACGCAAAGAAGTCAAATTTGCCTACGTCAAGGTGCGTTTGGATGCGCTACATTTGGACGTAACTGTTAAATCATCTCGGTGCAACAATGCAATTTATACTGTAATTATGAATTCTAAATCTTCTGGCTGCAAAGGCAAGATAGGGAGTCAAATTCCACACTATATTAACTATGGTTATATTTGAAAGAAAGTTGCTATTGTTAATAGTCACAATATTCACCCTTATCAGCCTATCTAGCTGTAGTTCTCGCCATAATTCGCCACCATTACCCAAGTACACCTATATAAAAATTGATCCAATAGGGGTAGTTAAGCCTGGCCGTAAAGGTTTTAACTCAACATCATTGTCCAAGCCTGCTTACATAGATTCCAATTCAAACGGATCATTCAAACCTGACCGTACAGGTTTTAACTCGCCGTCATTATACGAGCCTATCTATACAAACTCCAATTCACCAACGTACACTACGCAAGATTACGATAACTTTATGATTCACGAGGCACCACACCAGCAGGTTGAGTTTGATGCACACGTTGCTCCACACGTAGTGCCACACATAATGCCACCAACGCCATCGGAAGTTCTTGAGTTTAATGCGCACGTTGCTCCACACTTGCACTTTCAGCATCTTAAGTAGGATAAACAATTGATAGATTGTAAAGGCGAACTTTAATATGGGTTTATTTATATATGTCATCTTCTTTCTCTTTGGCAGCTTTCAAAATATGGGAAGCCAAGCCAAAAACAATAATTAAAAAGGAATATTTTGATACCTAATCTACCAAACCCAGTTACTCTAGCTCAATCATTCTCTCTTCAATGGGAGGCTTATGGCAACACATCATCACCTGAATTAATCGATCAGTGGACGACCATCTTTAAAACCCTTAAAGATTCTTGCCTAAAAAACATTAACAACTCTGAAGTTGAATATTCGGTTATTCCTGCAGTTACTGGAAGTGGCAAAACCCAATGTGCTCAATGGTATGCAGCAGAGTTAAGTAGGCAGTTTAAGAATGGCCCCGGTATGCTTATTATTACCAAACTCAACAAAGAGGCTGATAAGCTTGCTAATCAAATAAATGAATGGAGTGGTGATAATGAAGCCGCTGTAGCTTATAACACTGACTCTGAGATTAAGGAGAATAGAAATGAAAGTCAGTTGGGACAATACCAAACAGTAATCATTAGCCACGAACACTTTATTAGACACCACCATCTAAAATCTAGTTCTAGTGGCATCTATAAACAGGTAATGAGTTATAAAGGTAATGAAAGGCCAATTATTATCATTGATGAGTCTATTGATCTTGTTAGGAGTGTACAAATAACTAAAGACCGATTAAGCAAGATTGGGGCTGTCTTGTACTCAAATAGAAGTACATTAGCTAATGAGTTTAGGCTTGTGGAGTATTTAGAAGACAACTTTGAAGACCTGTTTGGAGAGGTAGCAAGTAGAGAAATCATTGGAGACAAGTCTAATCTAATCAAGAGTGTGGCCAAATACCTAGGCATTGATCCTACTGAAGTAGTTAAGTTATTCGACATTGAAATGGCTATCAAAACAATCAAAATT
>Ga0233451_10004276_pt1 | contig 11959 bp, 8 predicted proteins | sample 011ome_29_FD_183052 | JGI IMG/M metagenome (GOLD analysis project Ga0233451, IMG submission 183052) | Coastal salt marsh microbial communities from the Groves Creek Marsh, Skidaway Island, Georgia - 011504CT (spades assembly) | ecosystem: Environmental > Aquatic > Marine > Intertidal zone > Salt...
ACCGCGCCATTCCGAACCTGACAATGGACGAAATGGCTGATCGTATCCACGAAACGGTGACCCATGCGCGAAATCTGTGTGATAACGTCCAGTGGTCGCCCATGGATGCCACACGGACCGAATGGGATTACCTGTGCCGCGTGATCGAGATCGCGATCAAAGCCGGCGCCACCACGATCAACATCCCCGACACCGTCGGCTACACGGCCCCTCGTGAAAGCGCCGACCTGATCCGCCGCCTGATCGAAACGGTTCCGGGTGCGGATGACGTGATCTTTGCCACCCACTGCCATAACGATCTGGGAATGGCGACAGCCAACGCTTTGGCCGCGGTCGAAGGCGGCGCGCGTCAGATCGAGTGCACCATCAACGGTCTGGGCGAGCGCGCGGGTAATACCGCGCTGGAAGAAGTCGTGATGGCGATGAAAACCCGCAACGACATCATGCCGTTCCACACCGAGGTCGACACAACAAAGATCATGCACATCTCGCGCCGCGTCGCGACGGTGTCGGGCTTTAACGTGCAGTTCAACAAGGCAATCGTCGGCAAGAACGCCTTTGCCCATGAAAGCGGCATTCACCAAGACGGCATGCTGAAGAACCGCGAAAACTTCGAGATTATGCGCCCCGAAGATATCGGTCTCGCGGGCACCTCACTGCCTTTGGGCAAGCACTCGGGCCGGGCGGCACTGCGCGACAAGCTGGAACATCTGGGCTACGAGGTTGGCGACAACCAGTTGAAAGACGTCTTTGTGCGTTTCAAGGAACTGGCCGACCGTAAGAAAGAGGTCATGGACGATGACCTGATCGTTCTGATGCGCACCGGTGAAGATGCGGCAAACGATTACCTGAAACTCGTTACCCTGCGCGTTGTCTGCGGCACCGGCGGCCCGGCGGACGCAACGCTTGTGATGAAGGTTGGCGACGAAGAAAAGACTGCGATCTGTCAGGGCGACGGTCCTGTGGATGCGGCGTTCAAAGCGATCCGTCAGTTGCACCCGAACACCGCACATCTGTCGCTTTATCAGGTGCACGCAGTGACCGAAGGCACAGACGCACAGGCCACCGTTTCGGTGCGTCTGGAAGAGGACGGCAATATCGCAACCGGCCAGTCAGCGGATACCGACACGGTCGTTGCCTCGGCCCTTGCCTATATCCACGCCCTGAACCGCCTGAAAGTCCGCCGCGACAAATCAGGACCGGACACGGACAAGCGCGAGATATCCTATACAGATCCAAGCTAAGGTTTGAGTTATTTAGGGCCCCGACTTCGGGGCCCTTTTTTTAATGCAGTTCTTGTTACGCATCTCAATGTCCGCTCTGGGCCCGAAGTCACCACATGCTGCACAGCCCTTGAAGTCGGAAATGGTGCATGCTCCGACTTCATGTCATAGGTCTCGCAGCATTTACCCTTTCGATTTCGTACGATCAGCCAGTGTAATGTGGCGCTTCGACATCAAGGCGGCGACGGATGGCGAGCCATTCCAATTCACCTTCGTACCCGTACCAATCACTGGTGCTCATATCGGCGAGATGGCGTTTGATTTCTTGCTCGGGGATTGCACGAATGGTTGCACCGCCTGCTGCTGATTTCTGCACCTCAAGTTGAACAGCACAGGCCTGATCAAGATAGAAAGAACGGAAGAAGGCTTCCCCCGCAGTGGTCCCGAAGACAAACGCGCCATGCCAGGCTTCGATGATTGCCTTTTTTCCGGCTCCTGCCTTCAAGAGGCCGTTCAGAAAATCATCGGTACATTCGAATTCATAATCGGTGTACCCAAGAATATCGCCGCCACCGATCATGAGGTAGGCTTGGCTGAGTGGTTGAAGCCCTTCTTTCTGGGCCGATACGCCCATGATTGCCTTGGTGTGAATGTGCATGATGCAGTTCATGTCCGGGCGCGCTTCGAAGAACAGTTTCCCGATTTCTGTGGCCGACGGGTTCGGTTCGCCGTTTTCGGGATTGTGGTTCGTCCGGTCAAATCCGACCTTGATCAGGTTGGAAGCGGTGACTTCCTCGTGCATCCAGCCGTAGTGATGTGTCAGCAGAGCGTCTTCGCCGGGCACGCGGATCGCGTGCCATTGATTGGTCACGTCTGTCAGCCGGTACTTGACCAGCGCATTGTAGATGGCTGCGAGTTCGCAACGGGCTTCCCATTCCGCATCGCTGCAATTGGCAGGTCTGTGGCCGCTGGGGGTCGGGGTCATGATGTTCATGTTGTCTCTCCTCAATTTTCGTAAGAGGATAGATCATCTTTGCTACACAACTTGACAAGAAGTGCCGTTTTTTGTGCAGAATACTTCCATTATGCCAAATGTCACGTTCATATTGTTCCCCGAATTCCAGATGCTGGCCTATGTTTTGGCCAGCGAAACACTGCGCGTGGCCAACAAATGCGCAGGCCGAGAGGTCTTTCGCTGGCAGACGCGGTCCGCGACAAACCTCCCGGTTCAAGCTTCAAACGGTGCGCTGATCGCCCCGGACACTGTCGACTGGCAAGGCGGCCCAGATGCGGATCTCATACTCCTTTGCGCGGGATACGACCCCCTAGACCATCTCACAGCGCGGGTGCGTGCTTTTACGTCGCGCGCCACGAGGAACCACGGTGTGATCGGAGGTGTTGATACAGGGACGGTCATACTCGCAGAGCTAGGTTTGCTGGATGGTGCAAAGGCCGTGCTGCATTATGAAGCAGAAGCAGCATTTCGTGAACGCTGGCCTGACATCGAAATCACCGATCAAATATACTGTTTGGATGGGCGACGGCTCACAGCGGCTGGCGGCACAGCAACAGGAGACGCAGTTCTGGCTTGGATCGCCCGCGACGTCGATCGGGAACTCGCATCGGACACTGCGAACGGTATGGTGCACGGTGAGGTCAGGCGCAGCGAGACCCCACAACGTAGCCCGAATACAGCTGATCCCGTGCTACTAATGATGCACCAGCTTATGGTTGAAAACGTGTCAGAGCCTGTTTCGATCAAGGAAATATGTGGGCGCCTGGACGTATCGGAAAAGCAGCTGCGCGGACGTTGTCTGGCGACCTACAATCAGACCCCCTCCGCCTATTACCAAGCGCGAAGGCTGGAAGTCGGATACCATTTTGTCACCAATTCCCAGCTATCCATCACCGAGATCGCGCGGACCAGCGGCTTTGAGTCCCTTTCGAGTTTCTCTCGCGCAATACGCATTCACTATGGTTCTTCGCCAAAACAGATACGCAAGCGGACCTCGAAGCCAAAAATCTGAATGGCGGCTACGTCCCGCAACTTGCCAGTTCGTGCTCTCTGCAGCGAAGGCCGGCTATCGAAAAATCGCACCTAAGGCAGTGGGTCCGCTTCGGGCTGGCTGCGGCCATCTGGGTCGCGGCGCAGAGGCTTGCAAGGCCTGATCTGAATGCCGCAACGCCGCATGTCGGCTTGGAGCCCAACTTGACCATTCGTGAACCGCGCAGAATCCGACGCGAAGGGCGATTAGTAGAACGAGTCTCGTATCTATCGCGTTCCGGCTTCATGATATCTCGGGGGGATTCCTGAGAAAACCTAATCCCGCGACCAACGCTTCGTTGACCTGCGCGGGATTAGCGTGGGCGTTGCCAGCCGCACCGGAACTTCGACATCCGTCATGGTCATCGAGAGGAGGTCAAGGGCACCGCTGGCGATCTGGTCGAAAGGAACCCGAACTGAGGTCAGCGGGACCGGCAGGTGCGACACCACCGGCACGTCATTGTATCCGACGAGCGAGATATCGTCGGGCACCCGCAGCCCAAGTTCCGTCAGCCTGGACAGGGCACCGATCGCGGTATTGTCGTTCACCGCGAAAATGGCAGTCGGGCGGTTTTTCAGCGACATCAGCCTGTCCGTTGCTTCGACTCCCGCATCAATGCTGAAGCTTGATCCCACGATCCAGTTGTCATCGACCTCAAGGCCCGCCTCCTGCATGGCCTGAAGGTATCCGTCCCGGCGCCCCATTGCGCTGGAAGCGTAGCTGGGCCCCGAAATCAGGCCTATGCGCAGGTGGCCGAGATCGATGAGATACCGGGTTGCCAGATAGCCGCCCAGCCTATCATCACCGACCGACGCGAAACTGTGTCCGTCTGTTCTAACCGTAAGAACGTAGGAGACACCCTTGGCTGCCAGTTCCCGGGTCACGACATCGTTGGTGCGGGCCGTCGCCAGGATCAGCCCGTCCACGCCACGCCTCAATAGGGTATCGGCTGAGTGCCGCACCGCGTCAGGATCGTCCTCGGTCGCTGCAACGATGGTGAACATCCCGGCCCGTACGGCGGCCTTGGAAAGTGATTCGTATAGCATGGCCATCACCGTGTCGGTGAGACGCGGAACAATCACGCCGATCATGCCCGTCTTGCCGCGGCGCAAACTAGCGGCGGACACATCACGTACATATCCAAGCTCATCGGCAATCTGCCGGACCCGCTCTGCCTTCTTGCCCTTAGAACTCGGCAGGCGTTCATCTAACATCCGTGAAACCGTTGATTTCGAGACGCCCGCTGCCGACGCAACGTCGTGCAGCGTCACACGGCCAGTCTTGTCTTTCTGTTGGTCGTTCATGGGCAGTCCTCGTTTCGTCGATCAACGAATAGCACTTGACATAGAGAAGTTGCAATGCTTTTTTGGGAACGTTCCCACTATCGTTCCCAATGAGCGATTGCATCCACAGGAGAGACAACAAATGACCCCGATGGACATGCGAGGCCTGAGCCCCGCCCCTGTAACCGCCTTCAAACGCAATGGTGACGTTGACTTCGAAGCCAACATCCGCATCGCGAAGTGGCTTGCCTCCTTTGACGACGTGAAATCGCTCGTCATTCTCGGCCATGCCGGTGAAGGCACCTTTTTGACCGAAGGCGAGCGCCTCGACCTGATCCGCGCCTACTCCGACGCCGTTGATGTCCCGATTATCGCAGGCATCACGGGAGAAGGAACGAAGGTCGCCGCTGCAGAAGCCCGAAAGTGCAAGGACGCAGGTGCAACCGGTGCACTTGTCTATCCGAACCACGGCTGGCTGCGCTTCGGTTTTCAGAAGGGGGCACCTCAGGACCGTTATAAAGCGATCTGGGAGGCCTCTGGCCTGCAGGAAATTCTGTTCCAATACCCAGATGCCACCAAGGCCAGCTACGACCTTGAGACACAGCTTGAAATAGCTGCCCAGGAAGGCGTCGTTGCGACGAAAAACGGGGTACGCAACATGAAACGCTGGTATGTCGAAATCCCTGAACTCAAGAAGGCACAGCCGGACCTGCAGATCCTGTCTTGCCATGATGAGTGGCTGCTGCCGACCATGTTCGATGTCGATGGTCTACTCGTCGGCTATGGCAATATCGCACCGGAACTGCTGATCGACTTGATCCACGCTGGCAAGGCCCAAGACTATACGAAGGCCCGTCACATCTTCGAGCAACTGCTGCCAGTCACCCGCGCCGTGTATCATCGCGGTTCACACATGGAAGGCACCGTCGCGCTCAAGATCGGCTTGCGTCACCGGGGCGTACTCGATCATGCTACGATCCGCGAACCTCTCAAGGACCTCGGCGAGGCTGCCGAGCGTGAGATTGAGGCAGCCTTCGATGCCGCGGGTATCGGACGCGTCGATGCCGGTCTTTTGGCCGCCGAATAATCGGACTTGCCCCCGCCGCGAGGACGGGGGCAACAATCAATAAGGGAGGAACCAACATGATAACCATTTTCCGTAACCACCTGAAAGCGGCCGCCATAGCCGTCACGGTAGCAGCCACTGCTACCTCAGCCCTAGCCCAGGATATTCGTATCGGCGCGATGCGCGAAGGTACTGCCTGGTATGTCTTTGCCGCCACTCTGGAGCAAATGATTGAGCCCAAGCTCGGAGCTAACAGTGTTGAAATCATCGCGCGAGGGGGCGGCGTCGCCAATCCGATGGTTGTACAGAGCGGCAAGGCCGAAATCGCGCTCTCAAACGTCGCGACAGCCAAATGGGCCAGCGAAGGACATCCGACCTACGAAGGAGCTACTGCATCGGACATTCGGGCGCTCGTCGGCGGACTCAACAACGTCTTTGTTGGCGTGATGGCCCGCAAGGAGTTCACCGATGCAATGGGCACCACCGATCTAGCCGAGATCATCAACTCTGGCGAGCCGTTCACGCTCCTGATCAAACCGACCGGGTCGAGCGCCGTTCCAGCGGCCGAGCTGATCCTGGAAGCCTATGGCTCCAGCTTCGACAAGGTTAAAGCAGACGGTGGTGACGTGATCCAGGTCGCACAAGGCCAGATCGCGGACTCGATCCGCAACGGCAATGCCGACATTTACATCGATACGATGATCAAGAACCATCCGACGATCACCGAAGTTAACCTGACCGCCGACATGGTGTATCTGGACGTTCCCCAGGAAGCACTAGATTTGCTAGCAGAAAACGGCTTGGCTCCGGGTAAATACGGCCCGTGGTTCGAAGACCAGACCGAAGCAAACACAGGCGCGAACCTTGGCACTGTGCTGATCGCCAACGCCTCGCTTGACGATGATACGGCCTACGAGATCACAAAGACGCTGTGCGAAAACGCCGAGGCCATGGGCAAAGCACATGCAGCCTGGAGCTTCTTCAAGCCCGAGAACGCTTGGAAGCCCCAGAACACCGGCATCGAATTGCACCCCGGTGCGATCCGTTACTACAAGGAAATGGGCTGGATGTAATTCCGCCCACCGATGACGCCGGGTCCGTCCCGGCGTCATTCCTTACCTTGATCCCCCTACAACTGGAATCCCCGACATGGAACATAGCATTCGCAAGGCCATCCTGTCCCCGACATTCCTGATCGGGATCGGGTTCATCCTCTTCCAAGTGTGGATTCTGCTCGAACCCCAGCAACCGCTCTTTGCACGACCGATCCACCTCTGCGTTGCTCTGGTCCTTCTGTTCCTGTGCAACCCACTGAGCATCCCCTCGCTGCCAGTTTGGATTAACCGCAGCATCGATGCCGCCCTGGTGCTGGCCACTCTTCTGGTCGCTTCCTACTACCTGACCGAGTTCGAGCGTCTGACCACCCGAATGGAGAACGTCTCTCCGATCTTTCCGATTGATATCGCGGCGGGGGCGCTTCTGGTGTTCCTACTTCTCGAAGGGTCTCGCAGGGCCGTGGGTTGGATACTTGTATGGGTACTTTTGGCCTTTATTGCCTATGCCTTTTGGGGCGATGTTCTGCCCGGCTGGTTGCGTTTCCGCGGCTTCGATGTCGAAGCTGCGACCGAAATCACGACGATGACCACCGCAGGTGTTCTCGGGGTTACAACTTCGACCTCGGCTAGTTTCATCTTCTACTTCATCCTTTTCGGATCCTTTTACGGCGCGGTCGGAGGCGGGCAGCTCTTCATCGACCTCGCAATCCGGCTCGCCGGAAGAGCGACCGGCGGCACCGCCAAGGCTGCGATCATCGGATCATCCCTGATGGGCTCGATCTCGGGAAGCGCTGTCGCCAACGTGGTTTCGACCGGGGTCTTCACAATTCCTCTGATGAAACGGACCGGCATTCCCGCGCATAGGGCCGCCGGAACCGAGGCGATTGCCTCGACGGGCGGTCAGTTGATGCCTCCCGTGATGGGCGTCGCCGCTTTCGTCATGGCCGAGCTTGTCAACGTTCCATACGTCGAAATCGCGATGGCAGGCCTTATCCCAGCCATCGCCTTCTATCTTGCTTTGATGCTGGTCGTGGACCTGACCGCCCGCCGAGACGGCGTTCGAGCCATGACCGCCGAAGAGGTACAAGCCACGGACGAAATCTTGCCTAGGCTGCATTTGATTCTCCCTCCTGTGATCTTGATCGTGCTTCTGGTCTCGGGTTACTCGGCGGCTTACTCCGCCGTTGCGGCCTCCGCCTCTTGCTTCGTCGTGCCGTTCCTGCGCAAAGCAACCTGGATCGGTTGGAAAGAGATCACTGCGGGTCTAAGCGATGCTCCCCGCCAGGCCGCCGAGATTGCGGTCCCTATCGCGGCCATCGGACTTGTGATCGCGGTGGCCGTTCAATCGAACCTAGCGCTGAAGTTCGCCGGGTCGCTCCTAAGCCTTTCCGAAGGCTCGATCTACGCCTCGCTGACCTTGGCCATGGTTGGCTGCATTATCATGGGAATGGGGTTGCCGACCGTCGCAGCTTATATCATCGGAGCCGTGCTTTTTGTGCCTCCGATCCAGGAACTCGGCATACCGCCACTGGCCGCGCATTTTTTTATCTTCTACTATTGTGTCTTGTCGATGGTGACCCCACCCGTGGCCCTTGCGTCGTTCGCAGCGGCAGCCGTCGGCGAATCTTCGGTAGTGCGGACCAGTATCTCGGCCTTCGGCCTGAGCCTCGTCGCCTTCTTCATCCCTTTCGGTTTTGTCTTCGACATGGGCATTCTGGGCGAAGGCAGCTTTAGCTCCGTCGCACTCAGCGCCTTCGGATTGCTCATATCGACGAGCCTTTGGGCCATTGCCTTCGGCGGCTGGTGCGTCCGGCCCCTGGCGATTCCGGCGCGGCTCTTCATCGGTATAGCGGGCCTTGTCGCCGTGATAGCACCGTCCGGATCCCAAGTCTGGCTGTTCGGCCTGGTGGTAGGATGGCTTACTGTCGTAGCCGTAGCTGCCTTCGCGCGCACGAACGGCGGTTGGGCCGATGGTTTTGTCTTTGTGAAGGCAGCACTGGAATAGCGGCTGCTTCCGAAAAACCCCGACGGCCCTGCGGAGCCTCGTGAACCACCGAGACGTTCCGAGTTCACCAGCTGGTCCAGTCTGGTCGAATGTCCGCTTCGTCCTGCTCTGCGGTCACTCGCTTCTCGAAAATGCTGCACGAGGTACGAACGGCAGGAAAGCGCGAGCTGCAGTATGGCACGGAGGAACCAGGTGAACGTCTCCTGTGGGCCGAAAAAGTGATGTTGGTGGCTCTGAAGATTATGCTGCCATTGACCATACAAACAGATCACGAACACTTAACTTTGCGAGGAGTATTGACGTTACTTTTTGTCTGATTTAGGAAGCGCTCATCGTTGGCGGGCGTTGTGTAGTGGTAAGACCTTAGCCTTCCAAGCTAATGACGCGGGTTCGATTCCCGCCGCCCGCTCCAACGATTTTCTTTTCCGACATATAGCCGACAAAAAATATCACTACTTGGTGATAAATGCATGTATTTCAAAGAAAATATGATGCTAACATGCTTGCCTTCCAAGCTAATGACGCGGGTTCGATTCCCGCCGCCCGCTCCAGCAATATTATTTTCCGACAGTTTTCCGACAAATACTATCGCCAAATGGTGATAGTATTATGTATTTAAAGAGTTATTTCGAGATGACACGCTTGCCTTCCAGTCTACGACAATTCGCGCTTTTCGATGTAGTATCCGTAAAGCGTTGTCAAAATGCTGATCCCTAGCATTGTTGTGAACATGGTCGCAGCAATTGAGGCCAGAACGCCCACCACTGGAATGAATGACAAAAGAAGTGTGACTGTCTGAATTGCAAGTTCGGTCATGAACAAAGAAAGGGCAATGATCACAATCGTCACGGCTGCTCCTCGGGTATGCTCAAGCGCCTGCGTCAAGGACATGCTTTGGCCAAGGGCGGCAGCTGGTAAAATCACCGACAGCCTGTAGAAAATCACAACCATCGCCAGCCCGACCGCGAAGCCAATAATCAGCGCCACAGCCGGAATGACGGCCGCCATTGATGCAACCAGCCCGAGTAGGATTGCGCCTGTCACCATAAACAAAAGAAACAACACAAACCCGCGCCCCAGATAGGCAAGCATGCGATCCTGATGGATCGGAGGCAAAAGTCCACTCGGAGATTCCTCCAACAGGATATAGCGATGCCACGCCACTGCGATCCAAAGCGCGGTTGCGATAACGACCAAAATAATCAGAACCAGAAGCAAACCGCCGACCAGCCCCCCACCAGCCGCTCCGGACGTCAGAGAGTCAAAAGAAACACCCATCGCCAATGCCAAAACAAGAATAATTGCGACAGCAATGACCCAAGGCACAGCGCAAATGTGAATGGCTTTCCCGAGATTTCGGGTCACCATCGAAAATGAGTGTTTGAAAATCTGCCAACCGAGCATCGTGTAATCCTGATTTTGGGTCTTTCGGACCAGACTCGACCAAGTTTATAGGTCCAGTCAACGGCCAAATCTTGCCCCCGCGACGAAAACCCGATATCGCCCCGTAAATTAACTGAAAACCAGTGAGAATCCCGATGTCTGCGCCCAAAAAAGTAGTTCTGGCCTATTCCGGTGGCCTTGATACCTCGATCATCCTGAAATGGCTGCAAACCGAATACGGTTGTGAAGTCGTCACCTTTACGGCTGACCTTGGTCAGGGCGAAGAGCTAGATCCCGCCCGCAAAAAGGCCGAGATGCTAGGGATCAAGCCCGAGAATATTTACATCGAGGACATCCGCGAAGAATTCGTGCGCGATTTCGTCTTCCCGATGTTCCGCGCCAACGCGGTTTACGAAGGGCTATACCTGCTGGGCACCTCGATCGCGCGCCCGCTGATTTCGAAACGTCTGGTTGAAATTGCCGAAGCCACCGGTGCGGATGCGGTTGCCCACGGTGCAACCGGCAAGGGCAACGATCAGGTACGCTTCGAACTGGCCGCCTATGCGCTGAACCCCGAGATCAAGGTGATCGCCCCATGGCGCGAGTGGGATCTGACCAGCCGCACCAAATTGCTTGAGTTCGCCGAGCAAAACCAGATTCCGATTGCCAAAGACAAGCGTGGCGAAGCACCGTTCAGCGTTGACGCCAACCTGCTGCACACCTCGTCCGAAGGCAAGGTTCTGGAAGATCCCGCCGAAATGGCACCCGATTATGTATTCCAGCGCACCGTTTCACCGGAAGAGGCCCCCGATACCCCCGAGTTTATCGAAGTCGGATTTGAAAAAGGCGACGCCGTTTCAATCAACGGTCAGGCCATGTCGCCGGCTACGATCCTGACCGAGCTGAACGAATACGGCCGCAAGCACGGCATCGGCCGTTTGGACTTTGTCGAAAATCGTTTCGTCGGCATGAAATCGCGCGGTATCTACGAAACCCCGGGCGGCACGATCCTGTTGGAAGCGCACCGTGGGATCGAGCAAATCACGCTGGACAGCGGCGCAGGCCATCTGAAAGACAGCCTGATGCCCCGCTACGCCGAGCTGATCTACAACGGTTTCTGGTACTCACCCGAGCGCGAGATGCTGCAAGCCGCCATCGACAAATCGCAAGAGCACGTCACCGGCACGGTGAAGCTGAAGCTTTACAAGGGCTCGACCACCTGTGTGGGTCGTTGGTCGGATCACTCGCTTTATTCCGAAGCGCATGTGACGTTTGAAGAAGACGCAGGTGCCTACGATCAGAAAGACGCGGCAGGCTTCATCCAGCTGAATGCCCTGCGTCTGAAACTTCTGGCCGCACGGAACCGTCGGGTTAAGTAAATGACGAGGCCAACTTTTGGCCCCGTCGAATACTACTGGTCGAACACTATTGATAGATTGGTGCGAAAGACGCACCCTTCACCAGATTAATTGCTGAAATAGCGTCGGATTTATTGTGATACCCTTCGCCGAAATCGCCGCGAAGCGCGGCTGTGCCATCAGATCTTTCGTTCGGCCATGGCCTCATAGCTGGGCAAAACCAGCTCTACCAGCTCGGCCAGACGACCCTCTAGTTGCGGCAAGCCCCCTTCGGGTCCGGCAAATCCGGTCGAGTTATGCACAGCCCCATACCAATGCGGCGCCCAAACGCCATCAGAACGGTGACCCCCGCTGGGCCAATGCAGCATAGCCGGATCCCACGCCAGACCCAGCGCATCACACAGCTTGCGCAACATCCCTTCGGGGTCTTGGCGAATGTCGTAGCTGTCAATCACAACCGGCTTCTGTCCCATCTGGCAAATGTGATCATAAAGTTCGGCCTGTTGCAGAAAGCCGATATCGGTTTCTGTGATCGCGTCAT
>Ga0233451_10004300_pt1 | contig 11909 bp, 10 predicted proteins | sample 011ome_29_FD_183052 | JGI IMG/M metagenome (GOLD analysis project Ga0233451, IMG submission 183052) | Coastal salt marsh microbial communities from the Groves Creek Marsh, Skidaway Island, Georgia - 011504CT (spades assembly) | ecosystem: Environmental > Aquatic > Marine > Intertidal zone >...
GGTTCAACGCCTTCCTGTACCGCGTTCCAATCATAATCGCGCCCTTCGATCATGTCAGCCACGCACTCTTCGCGTTGGAACATGAACACCACGTCGGGTTTATGCTCTGCAATCTCAATCGCGCCGTCGATCAGGGGTTTATAGGCCACGGTGCGTCCAGGTTCCAAACCGCAAGATGCGGCAAGGATCGCCTTGGGTGTTGCATCGTCAATGCGTACGGCCAATTCGTTTGCCGCAAAACCGCCGAACACAACCGAATGGATTGCGCCAATGCGTGCGCAGGCCAACATCGCAACTAAGGCTTCTGTGATCATGGGCATATAAATGATCACGCGGTCGCCCGTGGTAATGCCCTTTGATTGCATCGCACCGGCAAGGCGCGCGACTTTGTCCAGCATCTCGGTATAGGTGGTTTTGCTTTGGCGTCCTGTGATCGGGCTATCATAAATGACGGCCACCTGATCTCCGCGACCATTTTCAACATGGCGGTCCAGCGCATTGTAGCATGTGTTCACAACACCATCGGTAAACCATTCATATAGAGGAGCGTTTTCTGCGTTAAGCGCTGCTGATGGAAATTCATCCCAGTCGATTGCGCGTGCCGCTTCTAGCCAAAATGCTTCTGGATCGTCTTTCCAGCTTTGATAAAGTGCGTGATAACCCATGCCACTCTCCTTCAGATCTTATAAGTTGACTGGGTTAAAGCGATTATTTTCCACAGGGGCAAGCACAGAATATGCGAAGTTCTGCCACTGTTTGCGCTAAAGTGGGGTGGCTTGGGTGCTAATGACTATGATAGGCAACACAATTTCGCCCCGCGCGTTTCGCGTGGTAAAGGGCCTGATCCGCCTCTTTCAGCAATTAGTCGTAATGTTCCAACCCACTTTCAAACAGTTCCGCGGTATCAAAACGGCTGATCCCGATGCTTATGGTAATGGCGATTGGGGTTGTGTCGGTGGTGATTTCGCTGACCTTGCGCCGCAACCGCTGTGCCAATGTATTGGCGTCTTTGGGTGAAATATTTGGCAGGATCACCACAAATTCTTCCCCCCAAAAGCGCGCAACCAGATCCGAGGCGCGGATGGCGGATTTTAATGTATGCGCCACCGAACAGATAACTTGATCCCCAACAAAATGCCCATGCGCGTCATTTATGGATTTGAAGTGATCAATATCCACCATTAACGCTGTGACACTGCTCCCATTGGAACGTGCGTCCTCCAACAATAGATTGATATGAGATTGCGCATAACGGCGATTGTAAAGTCCTGTTAGGGGATCAGTGACAGCCGCATTCAACCCAATGATTGAGCTTTCGCGCAAAATCGCGTTGGTGCGTAGATGGTCTTGATGGATTTGGATGCGATGTGTCAATTCTGGATTGGATATATCTGTTCCAACAATATCGTCCGCACCGCAATCCAATGCATCACGAATATGTTCCAAAATATCTGGATCGGCGCGCAAAATAAGGCTGGCGTAGCGTGTCGCAGGATGGGTGCGTAGGTCAAGTAACGGGGGGATCACGCGTCGTGGTGCGTCGCGATCGACGTCAATGATCAGGCATTTCAAAGCCTGTCGTTCCCCAAGTGCGCCAAGATCGTCAAACACCACACTTTGAACCGCAAAATTCGGCAGCGTCACGGCGGGCGGTGTCCTGCCCGTCATTTGCAGAACATGTATCATTTGTTTTGCGGCAAATGTGCTACCAGCTTCTGCAAAGCCCAATGCGCGCGTGGTGCCCGAACGCAGCGCAACTTCGCGTGCTGCTGTTGCGCGGCGCATCGCCGAGCGTAAACGCGATAAGATTTCGCGCAAATCGCAGGTTGCCTCGACAACATCCGCCGCACCTGCACGAAAATAATCGGCCCGATCATAGACCGCGTTTGGTGGATACAAAATCAAGATAGGACATTTTGCATCATGCAGCTGCGCACGGATCGTGTTAAGCGTATCAGGTGCATCTGTTGACAACAAAACGCCCTCGACCCCGCTGTAATCCGCAGTTTCAATATCATTGGCGGATATGCAAGAATACAAACTGTTTTGGATGGCCTGACATAACGCACCGCGCCGATGGGCATTTGGATCAATGATCAAAATTTTGCCCGACATGGAAAATCCTATCGCTATCGTTTGAAACTTGTGACAAATTTTAACGAATTGAGTTAACAAATCCTTTCATAGGGCGCGAAAATCCGATCATGACACCCCATGCTGCTGAAACTTTTGCATTAAATGTTCTGACTTGGTTGGTCAGTGACGAAGATTTACTGCCTGTCTTTATGAATTCCACAGGAACGGATGGGGATGCGCTGCGCGAAAATGCGGGATCACCTGAATTTTTGGGGGCCGTTTTGGATTTTCTTCTTATGGATGATGCATGGGTTTTGCGATGTTGCGAAGAAACAGGGCTTGATCCCAATTTGATGATGACGGCACGAGCGGCGCTGCCGGGCGGTCAACAAATGCACTGGACTTAAATGCGTTTATCAGGTTTGTGGACTGGGTAAAACCATATGTAGATTGGAACGGTGATGATACGCGGATTGGTGTTTGACAAAGATGGAACGCTCTTTGATTTCAAAACAACATGGAATGCCTGGTCCGCTGGTTTGATCCGTCGCTTTTCCAATGGTGATCCTGAACGTGAATTCGCGCTGGCTACGGCGGCGCATTTTGATTTGGCGCGGCAAAGTTTCCTGCCCAGCAGTCCAATCATCGCAGGAACAAACCGCGAAGCGGCCGAAATTTTCGCAAGCGTTGTGACGGAACACAGCGTTGAAGAGTTGGAAGATATTCTTATGAACGCAACCCTGGATGCTCCGCAGGCAGAGGTTGTGCCGCTGGCTGATTATTTCGCGGATTTGCGTGCGCGCGGTTTCAAAACGGGTGTCGTCACAAATGATACCGAGGTGGGCGCGATGGCCCACCTGCGTCAGGCGCGCGCCACGAAGCATTTGGATTTTATCGCAGGATTTGACAGCGGATATGGCGCGAAACCCGCCGCTGATCCCCTTCTTGCGTTTGCATCGCGCATGGGCCTTGCACCCGCTCAGGTCGCGATGGTTGGGGACAGCACGCATGATTTGGTTTCGGCAAAACGGGCGGGGATGTATCGCATTGGTGTGTTGACGGGAATGGCGGATTACGATGATCTTGCGCCCTACGCTGATGTTGTCTTGCCCCACATCGGTCATATCCTTGGGCATTTGCAGAATATTCAAAATGACTAGGCAAAACCGACGGATCACGTCGTAAATCGACAGGAAGAAGTATCCTGTGACCGCGATCTTTGCGAAAAAGAATGTGGAGAGACCGATGTCAGAACCCCAAGCACGTCGCCGTCGCGGTGGTGGTCGTTCAGGAAATGCACAGCGTCGCGGGACAACAGCGATTGATCAAATGCCATGGCGGATGATCGAAAATGTCGATCGCCCAACCGAACCGTTGAACGAAGAGGGTGTGCAGGCCATCCACAACGGCGCGATGCATATTCTGGAAAACATTGGTATTGAAATCCTGAATGATGAAGCGCGTCAAATTTTTGCCGATGCAGGTTGTATTGTGAATGGCGAAAATGTCCGCTTTGGGCGCGACTTTATCATGGAAATGGTTGCCAAGGCGCCCAGTCAGTTTGACATGGTGCCACGCAATCCTGATCGCACGGTCACTATTGGCGGAAATACATTGACCTTTGTCAACGTATCATCGCCCCCCAACTACTATGATATCGAGCTTGGGAAAAAGGTGTCTGGCACGCGCGAGCAGTGTCAAAACCTGATCAAGCTTAGCCAATATTTCAACTGTATTCATATGGTTGGTGGTTATCCTGTTGAACCCGTCGATGTGCATGCCAGCGTGCGACATTTGGATGTGCTTTATGATAAATTGACCCTGACGGATAAGGTTGCACATGCCTATTCACTGGGTAAGGAGCGCGTCGAAGATGTGATGGAAATGGTGCGTATCGCAGGCGGTCTGACCCATGAAGAGTTCGAAGCGCAGCCGCGGATGTACACCAACATCAATTCGACATCGCCGCTGAAACACGACATTCCGATGTTGGATGGGTGGATGCGACTGGCACGGCGCAATCAGGGCTTGGTTGTAACCCCCTTTACATTGGCGGGGGCCATGGCGCCTGTCACAATGGCGGGCGCAGTTGCGCAATCCCTGGCTGAGGGGTTGGTTGCCGTGGCCTTAGCGCAATGGATACGCCCTGGCGCGGCATGTGTGATCGGTACATTCACATCAAATGTGGACATGAAATCAGGTGCACCCGCCTTTGGCACACCTGAATATATGCGGGCCACACAAATGACAGGGCAGTTGGCGCGGTTTTACGGATTGCCGATGCGTTCATCTGGGGTCTGTGCGGCTAATGTGCCCGATGGGCAGGCGATTTGGGAGACATCCAATTCCCTGTGGGCCGCCGTGCAATCGGGTACAAACATGGTCTATCACGCCGCGGGCTGGCTTGAGGGTGGTTTGATCGCATCCCCCGAAAAATTCATCATGGATTGCGAGGTTTTGCAGCACATCCAGCGTTACATGGAACCTGCAACTTATGCCACAACACCCGATGATATCGCGCTGGACGCGATTGAAGAGGTGGGTCCAAACGGCCATTTCTTTGGCATTCAGCATACCCAAGAACGTTACACGACTGCCTTCTATCAACCGTTCGTTTCGGACTGGCGCAACTTTGAAGCTTGGGAAGCCGCAGGTGGTGTGTGGACACCTGAGCGTGCGCATAAAATCTACAAAAAGATTTTGGCAGAGTTTGCAGCGCCGCATATGGATGAAGCGATCAAAGAAGAGCTAAAAGACTTTGTCGATCGCCGCAAAGCCGAAGGTGGCGCGCCCACTGATTTTTAGGCTGTTCATCATTTCCTGAAGAATCTTGGCAATCCTGCACGACAGGAGGTGCCAATGTTAGGTGTTGTAAATAAAGCGATCGAGGCGTTTGTTTGTCAGCGGTATGGGGACAAACTTTGGGCGGATTTGCTGATTGATCTATCGCTACCTGGGTATGAGTTTGAGGCGATGCTGACTTATGAGGATGGCATCACCTATGATCTGATTGATCGCTTGGCGAAACGACAATCCAAAATGCATCAAGATGTGCTTGAGGATATTGGCGGTTATTTGGTGGCCGAAGATAGCCAAGCGTCCATCCGTCGCCTGTTACGTTTCGGTGGAGTAACGTTTGAGGATTTTTTGCTGTCCCTTGACGATCTGAATGACCGCGTGGCCTTGGCCTTGGACATTTTGGAAATGCCAATGATCCGCGTTCTTCCAATTTCTGCGGAAAAGATACACGTCCGCGTCGCACCCAAATGGCATGGGTTCAGCGATGTTTTGGTGGGGCTACTGCGTGCCTTGGCGGATGATTACGGTGCGTTGGTTTTCATGGATCGTTTGGCCGATACCGACCAAACAGAATGTATCGAGGTGATTTTGATCGACCATCATCATACAGCGGGAACCAGTTTTGAATTGGCGGCATCCTCATGACCACAACACCTTTTGATATACTGTGTCCGCAACATTTGTGTTTTGACAATGACGGTTTGATCACACATGTCGGCCCGGGTCTGCGTTCGGTGATTTCGCCTGATGCAGATCAACCTTTGTTTGGTTTGCTAACGATTTTGCGCCCTCTTGGCATTTCTGATTTACCCTCGCTTTTTGCCCACATGGGCCGCGCGTTAAGCGTTGAAATTCAAGGACATGATGATCTGCGCCTGCGGGGTGTGGATGCGCGACATGGGGATGGCGGCGTTCTAAGTCTATCTTTTGGCGTTGCCTTGCAAAGCGCGATCAAACGCTATCGCCTGACGCTAAAGGATTTTGCACCAACCGATCTTGCCCCCGAAATGCTTTATCTGATCGAGGCCAATCAGGCAGCGATGAGTGCCTCACGTTCTCTAACCGAACGTTTGCAGGGGGCAAAAATGTTGGCAGAAGAACAGGCGCATTCCGACACATTAACGGGTTTGCGTAATCGGCGATCCCTCGAACGGATTTTGGATCATTTGGCTCAGACAAAGGAAAGCTTTTCTTTGGTCCAGATTGATTTGGATTATTTCAAATCGGTAAATGACACCTTGGGACATGCCGCGGGGGATATGATTTTACAACATGTTGCCAATGTCCTGCGACGCGAAACGCGCCATGATGATTTTCTTATTCGTATGGGTGGTGATGAATTCCTGTTGGTGATTAAACATCTGACCGATCATGCGCGATTGATGTCGCTTTCCACGGCGCTTATTCGTGGGATCGAAGAACCCCAAGAATATGATGGTACCCCCTGTCAAATTTCGGTAAGCCTTGGTGTGCTGGTTCATGTAGGCGGCACCCCGTGGGAGGCAGCTGATGTATTACATCGTGTGGATGAGGCGGTTTATGCCTCAAAACATGGGGGGCGGGGACAGGCGAATTTCGCGGCCTAAGGGGGCGTTTAAATGTGTTTAAACGCCCATTCGTTGTACCCCTGTTCGCCGCGGTACCAAATCACCTGATCCTTTCCCGTTTCGTTGTGGTTCCAACTTTGTTTTTCGCCTTCACCCATGGCGGCGCGCACCAGAATGCGACGTTTCTGGCTTTGTTTGATGGCGCGGGTTAGGGCGGCTTCGTTCCATTTTTGCGTGCATTCCTCGCGGAACATTTGCATCCGAGTTACCTGTGTTGGATCATCTGCCAGGTTAATCCGTTCATCGGGGTCATCGGCCACGTTAAACAGCAATTCACCATCCACGGAGGATGCGATGTATTTGTAATCCCCCTCACGGATCATAAAGATCGGAACAGGCGTTGTTTCGGCCAAATACTCGGCATAAATTTTACGCCTGCGTTCGCCTTGCCCTTGCCCGATCAGAGACAGTAGATCAACGCCCTCTAGCGGCTCAATCGCTTCATCAATCCCAGCGATTGCGTTAAAGGTAGGGAGCAGGTCGACCAAAGACACCAATTCCTGCACCCGCGTGGGCGCAATCCATGGCGCATTCACGATCAACGGAATATGCATTGATTTTTCAAAAAAATGCTTTTTGAACCACATGCCGCGTTCGCCCAACATTTCCCCGTGATCGGATGTAAAAATAATCACTGTATTTTGATCTGCACCTGAATTTTTCAATGCCTCCAAAACGCGCGAAACCAAATGATCAATGTAACTGATCGATCCGTAATAGGCGCGAATAGCGGTGCGAATTTCATCATCGCTAAATTCTACGCCCAGCATTCCAAAATCCTTTAGCAGGCGCAGGGAATGGGGATCATGCGAATCCTTGGACAATGGTCCAACAGAGGGCAGGGGAATTTCCACATCCTCATATAAATCCCAGTATTCCTTTTGGCACAAATAGGGTTCATGCGGGTGGGTATAGGACACCTGCAGGAAAAAGGGCCGCGGATCATCCGAACGCGCCATGTCATAGATATGCTGGATCGCCTGATGCGTGACCTCTTCATCATAATCAATCTGAACCGAGCGATGACACACCCCCGCAATTCGCACCGCACGGGGGTCGTTTGTATCGCGCTTCCCTTCATGCTCCCAATTTGGAACCCATGCAAAATCAGCGGGATAAAGGTCGGCTGTCAGACGTTTTTCAAACCCATGAAACTGATCGGGCCCAATAAAATGCATCTTACCCGAAAGGGCGGTTTGATACCCGCCTGCGCGCAGATAATGGGCATAGGTTGGGATTTCCGCAGAAAACTCGGCCGCATTGTCATAGGCGCCAACTGTTGAACACAACTGCCCCGTGGCCATCGAAAATCGGGACGGTGCGCACAGAGGGAAGTTGCAATAAGCCGTTTCAAACACCACCCCATTTGCGGCCAAGGCATCAAGTGCCGGCGCATGGCAAATCCCATCCCCATAGGATTTCAACGTCTGCGCGGTCAGTTGATCCACCTGAATGAATAAAATATTGGGACGGTCCGTCATAACATGGCTCCTATTGGCATGGGGCGATGTTTCTGCAATTTACTGTGTCTGTCTATAGGAAAGCGACAGGTTTATGACACTTCTGCGGGCGCGCCAAGCGGTTTTTGTAGCGGTCGTTAATGCGCGGCCTTTGCCCAACGCGCATGAAACGCATCCCGCGTTACGCCCACGCGAAATGCCTCAAATGCGGCCATTTTGTAATCGGCATCCAAAGTCTTGGTGCAATCTTCACAAAAACAACGGTAAAAGGGATTGCGATTAGAAAAATCAATCCGCCCCTCACAGGCCCAACATATTTCTTGCATAATGCGTCCCCCGATGTGTTCTCACGATGGGAATAACATGCGATATGGTTGACATGTAAGGGGTTTTAATATTTCGAACTTGCAATGACGTTTTGAAGAGTACGGGTTGGATCTCTCAGGGTTTTTGCGTTTGGTCGTGTAATTGTTTTTCCACGTGACCTAAATGGAAACGGTCATCTCGTTTATGCAAAAAAGGTAAACCCGAACCCAACTCAATTGGGTCGATTAAATTCAGTGTTTTGTTATTGAGAACTAGATCAGTGGCAGCCCGTAGGGGAATCGAACCCCTCTTTCCAGGTTGAAAACCTGGCGTCCTAACCGATAGACGAACGGGCCAGCGCTGCTGTGAGCCGGTGTTTAGGCGAGGCGTGGCATCTGTGCAAGAGGAAAATCGTCTTTTGGAATAAAATTTTAACGAATTTTTTTATTCGCCCGCAAAGGCGGCGTCTTCGATGCGCAATTGGACGGATTGGCGGCCTTGCCATGTGTTGATGTCCAACCGTCCTGCGACATGGACCAACCGTCCACCGTGATTTTCCAATGCATATCCCAGTTCCGTATCAAACGCACCAAAGCAAATGCCATCTACCGACGCCCCCACACCATCACCGATGCGCAGTTTTAGGTGACTGCTGCCCACGCGTTTGGCAAATTGGATTTTCACCTCTGGCATGACAAAGCGGGGGCCCGCAGCACCCGCGCCAAATGGCCCTGCCTGTTCCAGCAATTCGACCAATTCAATCTGTGCCGCAGCGGGCATCAAAATACCGTCCAGGCGCAGATCCTTGGGGCCCAAATCACCCGCACCCTGACGGGCCATCAATTCAGACAATCGCGCCATCGCAGGTTCCAATTGCGCACGTGTTAGGCTAAGCCCCGCGGCCATTTTATGCCCGCCGCCTTTGCTCAGATGTCCTTCTGAGGCGAGTTTTTGGATTTGTGCGCCTAAATCGATCCCTGTTACGGAACGGCCCGATCCCTTGCCCTCATCCCCATCAAAGCCAATCACAATGGCGGGACGGTTTGTCGCCTCTTTCAGGCGCGAGGCGACAATGCCAACGACGCCCGGATGCCATCCATCCCCTGCGGCCCAAACCAGTGGGGCGTCCAAACCGCGTGCCTCTGCTTGGGCTAGGGCGGCGTCACGGACGTGGTTTTCAACCTCGCGGCGTTCACTGTTTAGGGTGTCCAATCGTTGGGCCAATGCTTGCGCCTCGGACGGTGTGGCGCTGGCCAAAAGGCGTGCGCCCAAATCCGCCTGACCGATGCGCCCACCTGCGTTGATGCGCGGGCCCAAAACGAATCCCAAATGATAGGCTGTGGGTGCCGTATCAACGCGCGCCAAATCGCACAGGGCCACAATGCCCGGTCGTTCGCGCCGCGCCATAACACGCAGGCCTTGGCGTACAAAGGCGCGGTTCACCCCGATCAGTGGGGCCACATCAGCGATGGTGGCAAGCCCGACCAAGTCCAGATAGGACATCAAATCAGGGCCATCCCCAGCCCCCTTGGCGCGCAGAACACGCCGTGCCTCAACCAATGTTAGGAACACAACCGCCGCTGCGCACAGATGCGCCAAATCCCCTGTTTCGTCCTGTCGGTTTGGGTTCACAACAGCCAAACAGTTGGGCAGGGTTTCACCCCCCAAATGGTGATCCAAAATGATGATATCCGCGGCTTGGCCCGCAGCGATTGCCTCATGACTAAGTGTGCCGCAATCTACGCAAATTATCAGATCGTGTTTGGCGGCCAATTCCGACATGGCAGTTGGGTTTGGCCCATATCCTTCGTCAATTCGGTCAGGGACATAAAGCGTGCATTGCACGCCAAAATGTCGATACCAATTGATAAGTTGCGCGGCCGATGTTCCCCCATCCACATCATAATCTGCAAAAACTGCAACGCGTTGTTTACCAAGTGCCGCCGCAACAATACGCGCAGCGGCGGTTTCCGTATCCTTTAGGGATCTTGGATCAGGTAGTAGATCGCGCAGTTGTGGGGACAGATAACCGTCTACGTCGACGTCTTGAACGCCAAGGTGGGCAAGAACATTGCACAACGCAGGGGGATGCTGTGTGGTTTGCGCCAATGCTGCGGCGTGGCGTTCGACGGCAGGATCCGGGCCGACCCAGCGTCGGCCCGAGAGTGAGGTATCAACACCAAGATACCCCAATTCCGATTACCCGCGCGGGTTGCGGTAAATCATGCGGCGGATCGAACCCGTTTTTGAACGCATCAACAATGTTTCGGTTGTGATGTGTCCAATTTCGCGTTTGATCCCAGGAAGAAGAGAGCCACCTGTTACACCTGTTGCTGCAAAAATCACGTCCTGTGTTACCATTTCATCGCGCGTGTAAATGCGATCCAAATCGGTGATGCCCGCCTTGGCCGCGCGGCCACGTTCATCATCATTGCGGAACAACAGACGGCCATAAATTTGTCCACCCATACATTTTAGGGCAGCTGCGGCCAACACACCTTCGGGTGCGCCCCCTGTGCCCATGTACATATCAATCCCCGTTGTTTCAGGATCGGCGCAGTGCATGACACCTGCCACGTCCCCATCGGTGATCAAACGGATGGAGGCGCCCGTGGCGCGTACATCTGCAATCATGTCCTGATGGCGTGGGCGTTCCAGAATACAAACCGTGATGTCGCGCGCTGCGCATCCTTTGGCCGCAGCCAATGCGTTTACGCGTTCTGCGGCTGTCATATCCAATGTCACTGTATCCGCTGCGTATCCCGGTCCAATGGCCAATTTTTCCATATAGGTGTCAGGAGCATGCAGCATCGATCCACGCGGGCCCATCGCGATGACGGTCAGCGCGTTTGGCATATCCTTGGCGGTCAGTGTCGTGCCTTCAAGCGGGTCAAGCGCGATGTCCACACCTGGTCCGTTTCCTGTGCCAACCTCTTCCCCGATATACAGCATCGGCGCTTCGTCGCGTTCGCCCTCGCCGATCACGACCACACCTGCGATGTCCAATTTGTTCAACTGTTCGCGCATGGCGTTTACGGCAGCTTGGTCTGCGGCCTTTTCATCACCGCGGCCCACCAGATCGGCAGAGGCAATTGCCGCAGCCTCGGACACACGTGCAAGGCCCAGCGATAACATGCGATCATTAAAATCAACGTTTTCGGTACTCATTCCGGGTCTTCTTTCTTTAAATTTGTTCAATGCGCAATGCGACGGGTGTGCCGATAACGGCATCATGGGATTTTAGATCTGCAAGCGCAGTTGCAAGTGCACTTTGGCTGGTTGCATGTGTCACGATCAGGACAGGTGCGTTGTCACCTTCGTGATCGTATTGGCGCATGCGGTGGATTGACACTTCGCGTTGTCCCAATGCCGCGGCAACGGCGGCAAGCGATCCTGGGCGATCCAGAAGTTCCATACGCAAATAGTAGGGGGCAGGTGTATCGCATTGCGCTGGTGTCGCAGTTCCAAGCGTTTCCGCAGGTTGACCAAAGGTCGGAATACGAATGCCACGGGCCAAGTCCAACACATCCGACATGACCGCGCTGGCGGTGGGGCCTTCGCCGGCACCTGCACCGCGCAGGACGATTTGACCAACTTCATCCCCTTCGACGACAACCATATTTGTGCCGCCTTCCAACTGGCCCAATGGTGATGTTTCGGG
>Ga0233451_10004310_pt1 | contig 11893 bp, 1 predicted proteins | sample 011ome_29_FD_183052 | JGI IMG/M metagenome (GOLD analysis project Ga0233451, IMG submission 183052) | Coastal salt marsh microbial communities from the Groves Creek Marsh, Skidaway Island, Georgia - 011504CT (spades assembly) | ecosystem: Environmental > Aquatic > Marine > Intertidal zone > Salt...
GGCGTTAGTAACTTGAGCAACAGGTGTTTTATCTTCAACTTCAATTCCTGTAACGGTTTCTGAACAGTTGTTTTCATTGTCTGAAACAGTTAATGAATAAAGTCCCGGTGGGATATTTATTAAATTTTTAAAATCATACTTTATGCCCGATGAAGAAGTCCACTGATAAGTGTAATTTCCTGATCCCCCAGTAACTGCATTATTACTCACCGAAATCGTACCGTCATTTTCACCCCAGCATTGAATTGCAGTGGTAGTTATTAAATTTTCATTAATCGTTATTCTTTCAGAAATGGGTCCGATAGTTGGAATTTCTAAAACATTAGAGGTACAGAATTGATCCGAAATAAAAATTCTGTAGGTCAATCCCCGCTCTAAGGGATAGGAGGGGAAGGAGAGAGTATATGAACTTAATGTGGTGTTGGGGGTTATCGTTTTTGTAGCTACTGTAGTGTACAGATTCCCTTGCAATTCATAAAGGGTAGCAGTAAAGAAATCGTTCGATTTGAGCTGACTGCGCGTCATGGTTATTGAAAGCGGTATTGAAAGATCACCATCACAACTTATCCCAACATCACCATGAGTCATACTGGGTTCTTCTATTTCAAAAGTAGCTGATGATGTAGCGCATCCATTAATAGATACCGTAAGAACATATGTTCCTGCAGGTTGATTTACTAGACTTACTTCATTACCTACAACTACTAAATTTTCATTTGTCCATGTGTATTGAAAATCAAGGGTAACATTACTGTGGTAGTAGAGACTAGGGTTGTACCCGTTGTAGTACTTGAAGAAATGACTACTCCCTCTGCCGTAAAAGGAACTCCAGGAGTAGCGGCAGTTAACACAAGTGAATTTGTGGTTAATGACGTTGTCACTTTTGTATTGCTTACCTCAATAGCATTTGCTAACGACTGTAAAATTGTAGAGGTAGTGGGATTAGAAGGAACAATTCCAGAGTAAATCACATTGTCAATTTTAACTCGAACAATATCATCTTCTTGTAGTGTTGCGCTAGTAAGTAGGGTAACTACATCCACTTGAGCTATTGCATTTTGACCGCCATAAATTCGTAAATCAAATTCTGAATTAGGAGTAACAGGAATATTAATTGAACCGTCACTTCCCCCGTTACAACTAACATGAGAAATATCGTTTTGTCGAATATAATCTTCAAGAATTGTAATGGTTGGACCCACCTCAATTGCTCCATAAAGAGTGGTTGTAGGGCCACAACCTAATTGACTTACAGAAGTTATAGCATATTCATATTTTATTGTATTAGAGGCTGTGGAATTAGCGTTAAGCACTAAGTGCAATTCGTTAGTAATTGGGTCTATCGTTTTAACTAGGCCTTGTGGTGTGCCATTAACCCCCGTCCAGAGAATAGTAGCGTCTATTGAACTTCCGCTCAACTGATAGGTAATTGTACTTGAAGAACTCAAGTTACAAACAGCATCGGGGCCTATTTGGTAATTGGTGCCTGGGGTCGCTAATGACATAAAGGGCTTAGGAATTAACGTTATTGAACCTGTTCTTTCCACTTGATTACAATTATTACCCACTGTCGTAATCGTATACTGATAGGTTGTTTGTGTTGTTACGTTAGTGGTAACGGTACCTGAAATTGTAAAAGAATAGCCTCCGTTATCTGCAACCCCTGGAATATATTGGATACCCCCAGGTTGTGAAGGCGACCATGATAATGTATGCGAAGTGGTGCCCCCTCTAAATTCATATTTTATAGGATTGTTTAGCGGATTTCCATCGCAGATTACTTGACTTTCATACCCTTGAGGTTCATCACTTCCTCCCTCAAAATTAGTATTAGCCACATGAGTAATCATTTGCTTCGGCGTTACTCTTATACTTCCCGTAAATGAAAAGTCTGAACATGAAGCCCCTTCTGTGGTTATTGTATATTCGAAATCAGTAGTTTGCGTTACATTAGAAGATAAGACCCCTGAAAGTGTAAATGAATTCGTTCCTGTAATGAGTTCTAAATCTAAGCCCGGATTTTGAGGAGTCCAGGTTACATTGGTGTTTCCTGTCAATCGAACATTATCTCCACCATATTCAAAGTTCAATACTACATTTTCACCATCACAGGCCGGGTGTAGCGTTTGTGAGGTTGACCCGGTAGTTTGAATGTAAGCCGGTTCTTTGATATTGAATTTGATGAAAACATTATCCTCAGGGGCACATAAATTCGAATTTTCATCTCCCAATTCTAGGGTAAATGAGGTAGTATCTGCACTTACTGATACTGTACCCGAAACAATATAATTTCCTATAATTTCCTTTGTTGTATTGACGGTAATGGATGCCGTTCCTATGCTTTTCGACTTAACAAAGAACAATGTTGAAGACGATGTATTATAAAGCGTAAGTTTACTGCCATCAATAGATGCTGATACTGTAGTGGAAGCGGTATTTTTAATAGCATCAAGTAAGCCTTCTGCTATTTGTGCTGAAGTGCGTGAAGTTTGTGTTGTTGTGTAAGAAAAACTTTTTTGCTGCTTTGTTAGCGGTTTTACATAGAGAATATATTGTTCCCCCACGTTTGTAGCTGAACCGTTTACCGTAATTTCTGTTTCCTGACGTTGAAGTATATTATTACTAAAAGTCAAGCTATCTGTGCCCGAAGGAAGCGAAGGATTTATAACTACCAACGAAGACATGTTTTTATACCTTAACTGAATGCCTCCGATTTCGTCCCCATTACAGATATCTACCTCAACGGAGTTACTTGAAGCTGGAGCATCCACTATGGTAATTTCGGGTATTGGCAATGTCACTATATACCCCTCAAGAATTGCTTGTTCACATAGCTCATTTTCCGTTTTTATTTTATAAGAAAATGTTTTTGGAACAGTATACTTTTCTTGAATTGTGCCTGAAATTGTAAGTGTTTGTCCAGAAATTAAGTACGTAAGACCTGTAGGCAAACCGAGTATAGACACTTCGGAAACACCCACCGAAAGTCTTGCCTCAATTTCTTGTATGGCTTCACCAAAACAAATGACCTGATCAAGTGTTGTGTCAGAAGACGTAAGGGTTATTGAAGGAGCGGGCTGAAGTGTAATACTACCCGTTCTTGTTTCTACTGCACAATTTGAATTACCAGTAAAGGTTACTGTAAAAGTATACACGGTTTCAGTAGTAACTGAACTGGGTAAATTTCCTGATATAATAAACGTTTTCGCGGTTGCACTATACACTGCACTAATCCCTTCCGGTTTGGGGGTTGTTGTCCAACTTATATCAGGTTCATTAGTAAAGCCGTTGGACAAATCAAATTTTATAGGTGTTAATTCTCCCCCTGAGCAAAGGGTTTGAGTAACGGCTCCAGACTCTGGGGTTAATACAATTTTTTCCTCTGGTAAAAACCATAATGTTCCTGTTATCTGATTGGATGAAATGCATTTCCCATCACCCGCTATTAAACTTAGGGTATAGGTATAGGATGTCGTCGTACTTTCAAGGTTTTTATGTGTTCCTGAAAGGGTTAGTGTTGAAGAACTTACTTCACCATTTCCAGGAACAATTCCAGTTGGTGGTCCAGGACTCCAACTAACCTCATAGGCTGTTCCCCCGGTAATATTTATGGGTGAAATTGCCTCATTATAACAAAGGGTTTGACTTAATGTGCCTCCGCTGGTTTGAATTTCTTCAAAAGGTTTTACTTCCAAATTGTATTCTAAAGTAGCCGAACTACAACTTGCATTTTCAACTTTAAATTCAAACGGATAAGTTGTGGTTTGAGTAACTAAATCGGTTGTTATGGTTGCCGTTAAACTAATAAACCCTTCAACCGAAGTAGAGGAAACCACTTCCATTTCTACCTGATCAGAAGTAAGGAAGCGGACACCAAACATATTGGCATTTGCAGAAGCTTTTAAGGTAATTTTAGCCTCATTGGGAACAATTGAAACAGTAAATTGACTAGGAAATTTGCTTTCTATTTTAGTTTTTAGCCCTTGGGCAATAGTTGAACTTGTTTCGGAAGATTGAACGGCTTCATATGTAAAACTTTCTTCTACAAAAGTTCCACTTTGATCGTCATTTAATATCTGTAGGATATTTGTTTGTCCCGCCGAGGCAGTTCCTGATACTACAAATGTGAATGATTGTTTGGTGGTATAACTTATTGTTTTTGACAAACCTAAATCAGAGGAATAGGACGCTGTGGCGGTTTTAGCATTTTTAAAATATATGTTTTTACTAAAATAATCTCCTTCACAAACAGATCCTGTCGCTATAAAATCTTCGCTGGTAAATGTCGCATCCGGATAGACTGTAATATATCCTTTTTGGGTGTCCTCTTGACATATAAATCCGCCTACTTTAGTAACTGCGGTTGTCAATTCATATTCGTAAACTGTAATAACATCAACAGGTCCAGTATTTCCACTAGAAAGAAGCGAAAATTCTCCACTCACATCCGAATTGTAAGCCATCCAACTCGGTTGAGGTATCGATTTACCATTTGCTTTCCAAGTGGGAAGATTTACTTCGCTTGCCGCACCGCTAATCGCATAGGTTACTGTAGATGGTGCCTCTCCACTACATACTGTTTGATCGGTGGTTGAACTTGGACTGGATAAACTGAGCTTTGGCCCTACAACTACAGTAATGGAACCTGTCTCCTCATAGGTATTACAATTTGAGTTGGCATCCTCTGACCCCTCAAGTCTTATTGTAAATGGATAGGAAGTCGTTTGTGTGATAGTTGAACTAGACCCTAACGTTCCTGAAAGGGTTAAACTTGTTCCTGAGGTGGTTAATGAAAATACCCCTGGATTCCCTTTACTTCCCCAAATAATACTTGGAGTGGAATACCCCGCGCTATAATTAAAAATTACGGGTTTAATATCACTACCAATACAAAGTGTTTGTGACATTAAATTAGAGGGACTTACAAAATTTAAATAATGAGGAATCACATAATAAGTACCCGAAACTACCGAAGTAGTTGGAGTTGATGAACAACTGTAAGCCGCGGTTGCGGTTATTGTAAAAGTATAGGTTGTTGTTTCTGTTACAAATGCATTTCGGGAAATAGGGAACGAATAACTTGAGTTAAAGTTGTCTAAAAATACGGGGTCAAATAAGGTTGTAGAACCACTGTCTGTGGTAACGCTAATTTCAAGTTTATTTGCGGCTTTGTAATTTATTCCAATGATGTGATCAGAATTACCCCCATCACATAAATATTCATTGTCACCTTGGAAAATTTGTAATCGAGGTTTTGGATTAATATGGAGTGTATAGGTTGCTGTTTCAGAATTTGAATTACAATTTGAACTTGTAGCTTTTAATGAAAATTGGTAGGTTGTTTGGGTAACATTAGCCGTTTGAAAACTATTGTCAACGCCCAGTATTGTTGGGGTACCCGTTATGGTGATTATTTTAGGCGCCTGAATCATTTTGGGTTCTCCAAATCTGAAAATGGGTGCGTTTGCAGCCAACCCTGATAAAGAAAATGTAGTACCACTTCCCGCAGCCGTTAGTAAAAGTACACTTCCACTAACTTGAGAACTTACCACAGCCGATTCATTATTAATTTTTGTGTTTAATAAATTCAATACGTCTGTTGAAGTATTTGATTTATATGGAATCACTCTAAACTCTACATCATTAATGAATACGGAATACTGTTGCGAATCAGTTTCCGTTTTACCTGAATTAGAATCAAAACCAATACTGGCTATTTGTTGGCGAGAAGAGATTGTAGAAGACAATCCGGCTATGGTTCCAAAGGTAGGTTCAACATCAATTCCCGTTGCGCCCCAAAATTCATAAGTTACGGGCGTTATGGCTGTGCCTTCGCATAGTGTTTGCTGTACGTTGATATCGTCATTTGGACCACCATCATAATGCCCGTTGGGCCTTAAGTAATCTTTCGGATATACTGTGATTGTTCCCCCGGGATTAAAACCATCATCACAAGAATCACCTTCAGTTCTGATTTGATAATCAAATGTTCTTGTGTTCCAATAATTTGTGTTTCCCGAACTAGTGATAGATAACACACTTGTTTGTGCGCTTCCCTGATTTATAAATTGATAGGTTGCATTTAAAGGCAACAATCCCTCCACATAGGCTCTTTTGTTATTATCTAATCCTGAAACCGTATATTCAATAGGCTCAAAATTTTGATTGTAACATACAATTGGTGAGTTTTCACTTGATCCATCAAGTAGAATATCTACATTGGCATTAACATTAATATCCAACGAAACGTCCGTTTCTTCAGTACAACCCTCTGCTACAATAAGTTTAACTTTAAATTGGTGGTTACCCAAGGGAAGCGGTGTATTCAATCCCGAAATTTCAAATTGATTTTTAAAAGCGGATACATCCATGCTAAGGTTCAGCTTTGCATTATTTGTAGTATTGTTTACCACTTTTATCGCAACGCCAGCTTTACCTTCTATTACTAATTTATTAGTGCCTGAATCTATTGTTGCCGAATAATTAGGATCTGAATCAATTATAGCCCTTAAATTGGTCATTACACTATCATAAGTCTGTCCAACAGAAGTTCCTACGTATTTAAAATCTGTATCATTTATGGTAATGACATAATTATACAATCTATCGTATGGTGTGTTCCCTTCTACCCATGTTACTGTTACCGTTTGAGACAGTTGAATAAAATTGGTGTTAAACCGTTCGGCAAGATTAGATGTTGGACTTATATTATCAGTAATTTCAACTCCTAAAACAGATTTCCCAATAACATCATATAAGATGGGAGTGAAATTTGTATCATTTTCACATATCTCTTGAGGTGTGGTGCCCAAACTTTCTGGAGCTTTTCGCAATTCAGGACCTTTAGGTGCTTCAATTGAAAAATTACGTGCCCAATCGTCTGTTCCTGTTTGACTTGCACAACCTGTGGGAACCGCTTTTATCAATACCGAGCCTTCAGCATTATTTTTCCAAGCAAAGGTCAACTGTTTAAAAGGATCGCTTGCATCCCCCTCAACGCCGATATAGTTTAAAAATGTTTCTCCTGTTTGAGTTACAGAATTGGTTTCAATGAGAGAGAGGTCTTTGATAAACCAATGAACATTAATATCTGAATTTAGGGTTGAAGTTTGTGTGCCTGATTCAGAAATAGGACAAAGAGGTAGGCCTGTGGCTGTGAGTGTTGGAACTACCTTCTCAAGCTCACCAATAGTATATAAAGCCGATTCTACCCAATCGTCTTCACTGGTTCGTAATGTTCCCGAACTACTACAAGAAACAGGTCTTACTTTAACCCTAAAAGTTCCAAAAAATCCAGAATTCCACATCAAGCGACCAATACCATCTATGGTACCTGCTTCTGCGGAAGTAGAACCATTGGAAGGATTTGATATTATATCCCATTCCAAATAAGAATAATCGTTTGTGCCTGAAGTTGCTTGCGTAAAAAATTGAGTGTAGGGTTGATTTCCAAAAATGGGAACCTGTTCACATGTAGGAATGTCTATCCGGGAATAATTAGCCAATTCACATTGTAATCCAGGATTAAAAGCTGTAGGTACCTCTAAAGCGGGAAGAATGGCTAACGTTTGAGAATTTGTTCCCGTATCGCTAAAGCCGACTAACCACACGTCTTTTTCTTTCCAGGGTGATTTAATTAAACTATTACAAGAAGAAATACTTCTAACTCGAACGGTAACCCATTGGCCCGAACCTGAAATAGAAGTTACAAAACTTTTATTCCAGGTTACCTCAATTCCAATTTCCTCACCATCTAAGCGAGTGGGTGCCCCATTAGGGGCATATAATTTATTTGTTAAAACAGTCGGTGAATTTGTATTCGTTCCTGAAGTATCAATAAATTCCCATTCTAATGTTGAAAATTCATAGGCATCTTCAGTAAAACAAGCATAAAACTTGGTGGAATTTACTGCCGATTGATCTGTATTTACACAAACGGAATTATTATACCCTGTGGTATCTCCAGCACCGTTAGTAAAAATGGCATAGCCTGGATCATCAAAATCTTTAAAGATTTCAAAAATAGAAGGTGGATTTTCTACAACTCTATAGGAGTACGTAAAATTTTGATCCCCACCATAACATTCGCTTGTTAAACTAAAAGCAATTTGACCATCAGTTGTTGGGGTCCCGGTAATGGTTATGGAATTTGATGTTTGAGAAGATATTACCAAACCACTGGGTAAAGGGGTATATGAAAAATTTGCGCTGGGCCCACTATACTCCACTGTTATGGGGGTAAAAAGGGAGTCTCCGTTACATACAATTTGTGTTTCAGGCACTCCACTAGCTAAATTCAAGCTAGGAGTTGGCTCTACTTCTAGTGTAAAAACCTCACTGTAAACAATACAATTTTGTTCGGCATTCGTTTGGGATAAATAATATAAATCTATGGATGTTGCCATTCCAGCAGTTCCTCGAGTTGAATCTACAGATATGTTTTTATTGCCCAAATTATTAAGTACCATTATATTTTCTGCTGAATAGTAAACTGCAGACAAATTTGTTGAACCGCTTATAGCGTTTAGCTCAGAAGCTAATGCAGTTCCAACTTGATCTGTAGTTGAATTTGTAGCCGTAGTTACGCTTACTGAAAATGAACCTACCAATACGGCATACACTTCTCCTTCATTTAATAGGGTTTCATCAACGCCATTATGAAAAAAAGCAATTGTTTCTGCAGTAGTAGTTTGGGTGGTTACAGCAGTTAGTGGATCGTTATCAAAATCTACTGAATAACCATTTCCAGAACCATTATCTTTATATTCAAACTTTGCTCTGTAATATAAAGTTGTGGTTAATAATATTTCGTCACTCAGCCCATAATTTCTATTTAAAGTAGTTCTTACTCTATCGTCATTCTGTTCTGCAACCGTCTGCCACGTAATTTTATCTGAAGACACTTCCCATGTCATCAGCGGATTGTTTTGATTTAAACTATTAATATCATCTCTAAGTTCTTGAGATATTCCGCCTAAGGATAATGAGGGATGCGGTTCCCCATAACAATACGAACTATTTACAGGCACACTTTCTTCAATATACCCAACATTTAATAGTTCTAAAACACTAAAAGTAACCGGTTCGGTATAAGTCCAGCAATTTGAATTAGATCCGTCATTACGTTTTACACCACGCCTATAACTAATGTCACGATACAAAGGCGGAGGCGAATAGGTTTGGTTTTGCGCTCCACTAATAGAAACCCAATCACCCTCTACTGGATTGGCGGCATAGGTGTATTGCCATTGATAGATTACACTACCCGAAATTTCACTGTTTTCACCCAATCGATTCGGTACCGATCCATAACAGTAGTATCCCGTTCCATAATCGGTTAATGTTCCTGGTTCTAAATCATTTACATAGTAACTAAACACATCACTATAAGCAATTCCGCAGGTAGTATCACTCAGTTGGTTCGAATAAATTATTCTTCTAAAATAGGTGGTTTGAGATGTTGATAGCGTTACTTCATAAGAAGAAGCATTGGCTTGATCTATATTTGAAAAACTTTCTGAAGCCGTTGTTGTGATTGACTTTTGCCACTGATATGTAAACCCACCCGAGGCACTGCTGTTTTCTGTAGGTTCTAAAATTAATTCATTTGTTACCAATGAACACGTATCTAGGCTTGCAGGACTAAATGAACCTCCTTGAATCCTTTCGATTTCAATTTTAATTGCCGGAGAAGCGACTTCACAAGAAACCCCATTTAAAGTTCCAATGGCTATTCTTCTATACCAAGTGGTTTCAGTTATTGGGCTATTAAAAGTTAGCGAGGTATTGTTATTTGCTATTGAAACGGTAGAAGGGGTGTTAAAGTTACCTCCGGCTGTTGTTGTTCTTTCCCAACGGTAGGATAATACTGTTCCAAGGGAAGTTTTTGAAGCATTTGTTTGACTGGTAATTTGATTTGGAGTATCCGTAGAACAGAAAACTGCATTGGTGGTTGTGATTGTTCCTGCGGTAAGTTTAACCTTAGAAATTTGGATGGACTTTTCCGTAAAACAGGTTGATCCTTGAGGGGTGACTCGAACGGTTACCGTAACACTCGAACTAAAGTCTTCACTATTCAAGGTGTATGTTGTTGAATAACTGTTAAAGGTGGTTTGATCAACTGTCCATTGAATTGTTGCATCTGCATCTACCCCTGTTCCCGAGGCGGTTAAAAGGGTGCTGTCTCCATCGCAAATTGTGGTAATCCCATTGGTTGGAGTGATTACTAGATCACTTATTTGATCATTTATTGTTAGGGTTTGACTAACTACGGTAGAAGTACAACTTCCGGAAACTACATACAGTTGAACCTTCTCACCATTAGTTAAACTCGATCCGTTCTTTTCAATAAAAAATGTGCCTTCAGTCCAAACCGGTGCCGACTGTGAGAACGACCAATAATATTTTGTGTCTCCTCCCAATTCAGTGGTTCGAAAGGTTGCCGTATCCACTGTACAAAACGTAAAACCTCCCGAATCAGAAGTTATTGTGGGTGAAGCTACAGCACTTACATTTACCTTTACAGGGGCAGAAGGAACTTCGCAAGAAACCCCATTTAAAGTTCCAATGGCTATTCTTCGAAACCATGTAGTTTGTAATAAAGGGTCTGTGAACGTTAAGGCGGTACTGTTTTGATTAATTAAAAATTTTCCTGCTGCCGTAAAATCACCCTCTGTATTAGTGGTTCCCTCCCAACGGTAAGATACATCAGTTCCTAGTGTACTTGTAGTTACCGCTGTATTAGAAGTTATTGGGTTTGGAATGTCACCATAACACACTGTACTAGTTGAGGGTGCTATTGAACCTGAATTCAATTTTATCTTGGTGATTTGTACTGCTTTTTCCGAAGCACAACTTGAACCATTTGGGGTTACGCTAACAGTTACCGTAACTGTTTGAGATGAACCAAAATCAATACTAGTTAATGTGAATGTAGTTGTATTTGTGACTTGATAGTCTAAAGATCCTATTTTCCAACTTATTGTTGCATCTGCATCTACCCCTGTTCCCGAGGCGGTTAAAAGGGTGCTGTCTCCATCGCAAATTGTGGTAATCCCATTGGTTGGGGTGATTACTAGATCACTTATTTGATCATTTATTGTTAGGGTTTGACTAACTACGGTAGAAGTACAACTTCCGGAAACTACATACAGTTGAACCTTCTCACCATTCACAAGTTCACCCGCGTTTTTTGTAATAAAATAACTTCCTTCGATAACCACAGAAGAGGTTTGGGAGAACGACCAATAATACTTAGTATCACCTCCTAAGTTTGTGGTATACAGCGTAATCGTATCGTCTGAACAAAATGAAAATCCTGAGGGGGTTGAAAATAAGGCTGGAGCACTTAGCTTATTTACCGTGTATTGTTTTGTTAAAGTATTATTGATCCCATTCGAATCGCTTTCCAAAAATTCGATTTGAATGGAAGTATTTCCATTATTTAAAAAAAAATTGTCTGTAGTGGGGGCAACTAAATCCAACGAAGAATAAAGGGAAAGCGTTACTGTACCCGAACTTGGAAGATTGAATTTATCTGCAGTGCCTGAAATGGTAAATGATTGACTGGCAATTGGGTTAGCCCCTGTAGTTAAAACCGAAAATGTTTTTCCTCTAAAATCAAAAGCTTGATTTGTTTCAAATTCAATAATTATATCTGAATCTAACGGAGCATTTGAGCAAACTACAGCATTGTCATTAACGGTTATACTTTTTACACTAATGTCTTGAGAATACAATAGCGAACTCATTAACACTAGAAATAGTGAAAAGAATGTAGATAGTTTAAAAAAATAGTTTTTTTCCAACTAACTTAATATAGTTAATATATATACAAATTTAGCTATTATTTATTTGAACAGAGCTTAACTAAAATTTAAAATAATTATTGCTT
>Ga0233451_10004315_pt1 | contig 11882 bp, 10 predicted proteins | sample 011ome_29_FD_183052 | JGI IMG/M metagenome (GOLD analysis project Ga0233451, IMG submission 183052) | Coastal salt marsh microbial communities from the Groves Creek Marsh, Skidaway Island, Georgia - 011504CT (spades assembly) | ecosystem: Environmental > Aquatic > Marine > Intertidal zone >...
ATGGGTATGGGTATCTGGAACTTCATGACTATGGATGGCGACCCTTATGAATCTGATGCCAACCAGAGTGATGACTGGAATCGCGGTGCATACCTGACCCAGGGGCCGGGACATTGCGGAGCCTGCCATACTCCACGTGGTCTGCTGATGCAGGAAAAAGGTCTTGATGAAGGTGATTCAGCATTTCTCGCAGGCGCGCCTCTTGATCACTGGTCTGCTTCCAGTCTGAATGGAGATATCAATAGCGGCCTCGGACGCTGGACTGAAGATGATGTAGCCGAATTCCTTGGAACCGGTCACAACCGTTTCGGTACTGCATTCGGCACCATGGTAGAAGTAGTGAACAACAGTACGCAGCACATGAGTGAAGCCGACCTTCATGGTATGGCTGTATACCTGAAATCATTGCCTCCGGTAGTGGAAGTCAATGCGCAGCAATGGAGCTATGACAACAGCGACACAGAGCAACTGATTGGTCTGGATTTCAGCAAAACCGGTTCACAGATTTACTACGAGTACTGTTCAAACTGTCATGCAACCAGTGGTGAAGGATACTATCCCTACCAGCCACCCCTGGCAGGCAACCCGGTCATTATGGATCCTGACCCCAGCTCACTGATTAACCTGACCTTGAATGGTTCATTACGCGTAATTGCCGAGCAGGGGCCAGACGTCAATGACATGCCCTATTTCAGGCAACTGTTGACCGACGCCGAGATTGCCGATGTGCTTACCTATATCAGGGAAGCCTGGGGACATGACGCCAGTGCAGTCACCGCTGCCCAGGTGACTGAAATCAGGGAAGCCACTGACCCCACCAGGAACGACGATATTTTCGTGCTTCGCATGAAATAACACTGTATTTCTCTGGAATAAAAAAAGAGTCGGCATCCCGGCTCTTTTTTTTACCTGGAATTTATTGGATTCAATCAGAGTTCAGTTATGATTCATCGAATACCATTAACAATGCATGGTATTAACCCGATACCTGGAGTACAGCGATGAATACCCGCAAACTTTCATTACCAGCTCTTCTTCTCTTTCTGATTTCTTCAACACCTGTAATGGGACAGAATAATTTTGATCTCGATGACCTTGAAGATGGCGAACTCATCCTCAATCTCAACGCCACTGAACAGATCAACGTGGAACAGGACACACTGAACGTGAACCTGATGTTCTCTCGCCAGGGTCGGGACAGCACTGAGTTGCAGAACGAGGTCAACCTGGCAATGCGGGAAGCCAGGGATATCCTCGATGACACCAATAATATTGACTGGTCTATCCAGCAATATCATGTCTATAACATCCAGCCGCAACGCCAGACAAGAAATGACATTAGCAATCCTGTCTGGCGAGCACAGCAGAACATTCAGATGAAAAGTCTAAACAGCGAAGCGCTGCTTGTCGTGACTGCACGCCTGCAACAGCTTGGCCTGACAATCAATAATATGTACTACAGTCTTTCCACTGAAAAACACCAGGAAGTGTCAGACTCACTGCTGGATGCTGCACTGCTGAGCTTGCAGGCCAGGGCTGAACGTGTCGCAAACACCCTGGACAAGGACGAAGCTGAGCTGATTGAAGTGAATATTAATGGCAGCCCAGGATTCTTTGGTGGTCGCATGGAAATGGCTGCCCGTGCTTCTTTCGATGCTGCAGGCGCCATGGCTGTTCCTGTTGCAGAGCCCGGTGAAACCCAGGTGAGTGTCACTGTCTCGGCCCGCGCCCTGCTTTCCCCCTGAATTAAGGCAAACCTGTATGCCCGGCGAAGACTATTATCTTGCAGCCGATGTCCGTGAACTGGACCGAATCGCCATTCATGAAAAAGGCATTCCCGGTTTCACCCTGATGCAGCGCGCCGGATCAGCGGCGTTTAATGCACTCCTGGCAAAATGGCCTGCCACAGAAAAACTCATTTGTTTTTGTGGTAGTGGTAACAATGGAGGAGACGGTTACATTATTGCTTCCCTGGCCGCGAATAAGGGGTTGGAAGCAATTGTTATAGCCGTCGGCAGTCCTGACAAACTTCATGGTGATGCATTGTCTGCCTATCAAGCAGCGCTAGAGGCAAGTGTTTCCATTGAACCTTTCGCAACATTCAATTCAGCCATTCTTGAAAGCCCTACCAGTAACACTGTTCTGGTGGATGCCATGCTGGGTACAGGATTGTCAGGCAATGTGACAGGCAGCACGCTTGAAGCGATTGAGTTGATCAATAACTCTCCTTGTCCTGCTGTCGCTGCGGACATCCCATCTGGTCTTTGTAGTGACACGGGCAGGATACTGGGCAATTCAGTCAAGGCAGACCTGACGGTGACATTTATTGGAAGAAAGTTAGGCCAGGTAAAAGAAAGTGGGCCTGATTTGTGCGGTGAACTGCTGTTTGATGATCTTAATGTCCCCGGGGAAATCTATGAAAAGGTTTCCCCGGTCGCATCAATATAATGGAGCTATTTAAAGACCCGAAGACTTCTCAAAAAACGGTTCGCCGTAATCGTCAGTCAGGTCAAGAAGGAACTTGTTGTTTTCCTGACACACATAATCCTGTAATTCCTGCCCCTCGATCCAGTTGATATCCCAGGCAACTCTCCAAGGCTCTGAATAGGCACCGGGGTCATCAATGACCGCTTCGTAATGAAGCACTTCCTTGAAAGGACGTGAAAAATACTCAATGGTGTGCAATTGGCCGGTCTTGGGATGGCCATTGAAATCAATCCAGGTTTTCTCGTTGTAGCCAACAGTGTCCACTACCAGAGTATCCCCTTCCCAGTGGCCGACTGAATGGCCAAAGTAAGTTGGATTCAATTCATCCAGCGGCGGATGGTCGCGTCCATCCATATGTATTTCACGCCAGACATGACCGCCACCTTCGAAAATAATGATGATGCGATCACGATCCTGAATAATCTCCGCAGGGTAAGGTGTGCCCATGGAACGTGGTCCACCCGGGGGCAGACAAAATCCTTCCGGATCGTATTTCACCAGGTTTGAACGATTGTACTCCCACATGGCCTGCGCCCATGGCAGAAACGGTGGGCGCTCTCCTGCTTCGTAATCCCTACCCACCATGCGTTGTGCAAAGTTGGTGATATAAGGCAGATTCCAAACGCCAAGACCACCCAGGTCAACTGTGCCATCAGGCATTCTTGGTGTAGGAGTCCGTGGCTGTTCTTCGCCACCGGGTTGTGCAGAAAGACCCGCGGTAGCAATCAGCAATACTGCAAAAAAGCTGCTGGTGAATATTCTTTTCATTTTTATTTCCCCTAGTAAAACACTCTCAACTATCCGAAAAATTTAACCCATTCAAACACTGTCAGTAAAGCACAACAGACCGACTTCCTTCATCCTTCCCCATTCAGGCTTGCCTGGATGTAGTTATCGATGCGGCGATCCAGAATATCCAGTGGAAGTGCGCCACCTGATAGCACCACATCATGGAATTCGCGTATATCAAATTCCTCTCCCAGAGCGTTCTGGGTCCGCTCACGCAGCTCAAGGATTTTCAGCATACCTATCTTGTAACTGGTCGCCTGCCCTGGAATGACGAGATAGCGGTTTATCTCCGCGATCACTGACTCAATAGGTACCAGCGTATGGGCTGCGAAATAATTGACAGCCTCTTCCTTGGTCCATCCCATGGCGTGCATACCCGTATCCACCACCAGGCGTACTCCGCGCCATATTTCGTTGGATAACCTGCCCAGGTTTGAATAAGGATCCTCGTAGGCGCCCATTTCCCAGGCAAGACGTTCTGTATATAGTGCCCAACCTTCAACATAGGCATTGTAAAAAGTCTGACGCCTGAAATCAGGAATAGACTCTGACTCAAGTGCAATCGCAATTTGCATATGATGGCCCGGGAGTCCTTCATGATAGGCCGTTGATTCCATTTCATAGGTGGGGTTGGCGTTCATGTCAGACATATGTACGTAATACGTACCTGGTATTTCGCCATCCGGACTGCTTGAGTTGTAATGCGCCGGAGCACCATCAAGTTCACGGAAAGCTTCCACACGTTTTACCTCAAGATCCGCCTTGGGCAGGATACCGAAATATTCCGGCAGTTTTTCCCTAATGTAGTCATAGTAGGCATTGGTCTCATCAAGGTATCTCTGTCTGCCTTCATCTGTATTGGGATAATAAAATTGAGGATCAGTGCTGACAGCATCCAGAAAATCCAGCATCTCGCCTTCAAACCCTACCGCTTCTTTGACCGCTTCCATTTCAGCCGTCAGGCGAGCTACTTCATCCAATCCGATCTGGTGAATTTCTGCAGCGGTAAGATCCGTTGTTGTAAAATAGCTAAGCAGCTGGTTGTAATAGTCAGCACCTTGCGGCAAAGCCCACACACCTTGCGGCTCAGGGTCGGTATTTTCAATATCACGTTGGAGCCAGGCAATGACGTCTTCATAGGCAGGCTGATAGGACTCAACCAGCGCACTGCGAACTCCTTCAGTCAACTGCTCTGCAGTGGCATCATCAATTTCTCCGGACTCCATCAGCGCCGCGATTTTTGCATTGCTGTCGGCCCAGATTGCGGATTCATTTTCTACTTCGTCCCCAAAGGGCTCCCCACTGACAATTTTTCTGGCCTCATCGATAACGATGTCATAGGCGAAACGAGGCGCCCGCACTCCTCTTTCAGCATTCCTCTGTGCCTTCTCCAGCTCCTGACCTAGTGCCCTGCCCACTTCTCTTAACCTGGAAATATAGGCTTCCATATCAGAGAGTGATTCGACCTTGTGGTAATTGATCATGAAGGTCGGGAAATATGAATGCACACCGCTCATCTGGTTAAACGTATAGTACTGGGAGGCATAATCCTGGATTCCTCGATTGCGCTCGTACATGTATATCCAGGTATCCCAGGACGTTTTTGATTCCAGATCAAGTTCGTCATAGGTAAATTCGCTTTCCATTTCTTCTATGGTCCCGGCATGCCACGCCAGCTGTTCTTCTGCAGCTTCAGTGCTGAACTGGTCCAGCTGGTCATAGAATTCCTTGCGATTGAGTGAAGTCAATTCCATGGGACTGAAAGCCAGTCTTTCCTCATTTTTTTCATCAAGCCAGATATTTAAACGGTCTGATTCACTCAGAATTTCTACTGGTGAAGAGGTAATTTGAGCCTCATTTTCGCCGGAATTTTCAGCCGAACACGAAAACAGCGTTGTCAGAAAAAGCAGGGTAAATAACTTGCTAGTCATGGATGTCTCCGATAGTAAGCGAACAGGAGACCGAGGATACTCCATGACCCTCCGGGATAACCAATTTTTTTGCACAAATTACAGGTAATTGGCATTCAAGTCCCATTACATGCCTGCAGGATTCCAAAAAATCAGCAATAAGAATGATGACAAATCGACTGCAATATCGATCTGTTGAAAGAATATCAGTCAATCAAAGGAAAACTATTCTTCCAGGAAAGCACTCGCTGATTCAATATCACAGTCTTCAGTACTGACAGTGATATCGGGTCGGTAGTGCCACTGGTAACTTGCAGTGATCGGCTCGGCGAGGAACATAGGGTCAGTCAGCGTAAAACTGTAAATCAAACTGCTACCACCTGAATCCAGAGCCAGGCGCTCCACCACTTTTTTTCCTATCCCTGATGCGATACTGAATACATTGCCAATCGCATTCGGTGTGAAATTCGTGGTCTCGATGACCAAAGCATCCCCTTCCCAGTGGCCAATCGAATATCCCTGATAAAACAATTCGTCCTCGCCAGGTTGCTCCCGGTCATCCATGTATACCGTTCTGGTCGCACCCATCCAGTCTGCATTGATTATGATGTGCCCATCGAATTCTTCGAGACTATTCGCTGTGGGATACATCATGAGTGTCGGCGTGGTGGCTGCCCTACATTCTGCCTGGGCAAACGACTCAGAGACATCGTAAGCATCAAATGACGCCTGACCTGCCAGTGTAAGCGCCCAGGTTTCACTGCTGGCTACATGGGTAAAAAGATTGGTTCGGTCCGGCACCCAGGTGCCCAGTACAGTATCAGTCGCAGGCCTGTCTTCATTTTCCTGCCGCCTGGCAAAGGCCACTGACACCCTGACAATTGAGCCATCCTCCTTGATTATTTCCCGGCCCAGAAATCCATTATCCCTGCCCCGGTTACTGGGACTGACATAGGCAATGACCCTTTCTCCACGCTGAAGTGAATCAGGCGCCGTTCCCATGGGGCGGATCAATGAAGGACCATCAACTTCAATTTCTACTTCCCTGCCACTATCCGTAAGAAGTTCAACTGAGCCGTGGGGATTGGTCCAGTTAAAGGCAATGACTTCACCTTCAACAGTGACAACCGTGCTGCCATCGTAAGTGAAATTGCCATGGTGAGCAGATACTGGACCCAATATCATCAACAAACTGTAAAAAATATATTTTTTCATTGTGCCTTATAGCCCAGTACTGTTGAGTAATGCCAGATGGTTTTCAGAAAATTAAGATTCATACAGCCCATGATGTCTTCAAGCTGTTCCAGAATGACATTAGCATTCGTTCAACAAAAATAAAACAAGTCTGTTTGAAGGGTATTTTGTAAAAGAAGTTGGCAGGTCTGGGGGTAGACTCGAACAGATTACCGACCTCATCCGCTTTTCATAAAGAGACAGGGATGCGCTCTAACCTTACCACCTGAGCTACAGACCCGGGAATTTGGTGGGTCTGGGGAGGGTGAAGAACACGTTTTATGCAATGCACTAGCATTGCGTGTGATGAACGGCAAAATCTGTGATTTTGGCTGGGAATGCAGAGAATACTTATAGGAACGAGAACGAAGATAAGGCAAAAATTGGTGGGTCTGGGTGGACTCGAACCACCGACCTCATCCTTATCAGGGATGCGCTCTAACCACCTGAGCTACAGACCCAATTTTTGCCCGGTCAGCATACAGGACATTCTGAGCCGACCTCATCCTACTCCTTATAACGACATTGGGATGCGCTCTAACCACCTGAGCTACAGACCCAAATTACCGAAAGGAATTTCCTTGAAAAAAGGAAACGCGCATTATACTGATCTACTTCTATCAGACAAGAGTTATCGGGGAATCAGCGTAAATCCCCGGACAGCACCGCTGTACTTCCTCAGCACCCTGTAGCCCATGAAAACAAACACCAACCCTCCGTACAACACGGCGTCAAAGTAACTGGATCGCACAATCCAGGTGACATGCAGGACAGCCAGGATGGCACAGGCATAAGCCAGTCGATGGAGGGTTTTCCAGTTTCTGCCAAGCTTTCTCTGGGCAGCATTAAATGAAGTAGCAGCCAGGGGTGTCAGTAAGACGAAGGCTGCAAAGCCAATGGTGATATACGGGCGTTCGGCGATTTCCCTGCCAATACTGCCCCACTGCCAGCCTAGCAGAAACCAGAGAAAGACAATCAAATGCAGACAAACATAAAAATAGGCATAAAGGCCGATCATGCGCCGGAAACGAAAAAGAGTTGGCATGTTAAGCAGGTAACGCAGAGGTGTTATTGCAAGAGATGCAATCAGCAGGCGGATTGCCCATTCCCCGGTTTCCAGTGACAGAAATTGTGCAGGATCCGGGCCAAGCAGATTCTCGCCCCCCGTAAATGCAAGGTAAACAGCATAGCCAAGGTATACAGCCGGCAAAGCGCAAAGGAAGAAAACTGCAGGTTTGAGTATATATCTCATGGGGATGAAGGATACGAGATAAAAGATAAAGGCTGTAAGCTTAAGATTTTAGCATCACCGCTTTTATCTTTTATCCTTTATCATTTATCCGCTAGTAATTACGCCGTAAATCCATTCCTGCATAAAGACTGGCCACTTCATCTGCATAGCCATTGAACATCTGGGTTTCAATACGCCTTGGCATGAACAGGCTGCTTGGCAAACGTCTTTCTGTGGCCTGACTCCAGCGTGGATGGCTGACCTGGGGATTCACATTGGCATAAAACCCATATTCACTGGCCTGTAAATCATTCCAGGTGTTGTTTGGCATGCCACGTGTGAATTCGATTTTGACGATGGACTTGATGTTCTTGAAGCCGTATTTCCAAGGTACAACCAGTCTCAAAGGGGCACCGTTTTGTGCTGGCAGGATATCGTCATACAGGCCTGTCGCCATTATTGTCAGCGGATGCATGGCTTCATCCATACGCAGGCCTTCCTGATAAGGCCAGTCTATGGTGGCAAATCGGGAACGCTGTGCCGGCATCTGGTCACGATCCACCAGGGTTTCGAAAGCGACGAAATTAGCATTGCCATTGGGCTCAAATCGTTTCAGCAAATCGCCAAGTGAGAATCCAACCCAGGGAATCACCATGGACCAGGCCTCGACGCAACGCATCCTGTATACGCGCTCCTCAAAAGCATGGGGACCAAGAATATCTTCCAGGTTATAGGTGCCAGGTTTTGCGCATTCCCCTGCCACTTCGACAGTCCAGGGTTCTATCTTGAATTCGCTGGCATTGCTGGAAGGATCACCTTTTCCAGTACCGAACTCGTAAAAATTATTGTACGTGGTGACATCTTCGAAGGGAGTGAGCTCTTCATCTGTATTGTAAGGGCCACTGGCAGGAGCATCTGTCCTGTTTGCCGCTTTTTCCACCAGCCATTCAGGCTTGGTCGCCAGGTTGAGATCAGCAGGCGCCCGTGCAAAAAGCGCATCGCCACTCTGGGCCATTGCTGCTGGTGATAATAATCCCCCTGCTGCCGCACCTACTGCGACGTTGGCGGAATTGCGGAGAAATTTCCTGCGGTCCTTGTAAACAGATTCGGGGGTAATTTCCGAAGATGGAATTTCTTTCCTGGTCTTGATCAGCATGGATTGTCATCCGTTATTGAGTAATTGAACAATGTTAAATAATATTTCCGTCAAAGAATAGTGACCGGGAAATTCTGAATTCTTTCCCGGATTACTGACTATTTTCCTTGGTAGTCTCCTGCTCCGCTGATTCCGGTACTTCCATGTTGGCAGCCTCTTCGCCAACGGGAAATCTTTTCAGCAATTTTTCACGTCGTGCATACATTGCCATCAAGGGCCCTGAGCTTGCATACATGATTGCCATGGCAAAAAGCACAATCGGCGGGTCCCAGGAAACGATGACAAAAATCAGAACCACCAGGATCAGACAATGAAGGGCACACGATTTTTGAAATCCAGGTCCTTGAAACTGTAATACCGGATATTCACCACCATCAGGGCTGCACCAGCGAAAGTAATCAGAGCAGCCAGCATGGCAACAAGACCAGTGACCTCTACCTGATTTTCAAACAGCGCCCAGACCATGAATACCACAAGGCCCGCCGCAGCGGGGCTCGCCAGACCAACAAAAAATCGTTTGTCAGATGTCCCTAACTGAACATTGAAACGGGCAAGCCGCAGTGCCGCACAGGCGACATAGATAAAGCAGATGGTCCAGCCGGCCTTTCCCAGGCTGGACAACGCCCAGCTGAAACAGATCAGTGCAGGAGCAACACCAAAGGCGATCAGATCGGAGAGGGAGTCATATTGAGCACCAAATGCACTCTGGGTATTGGTCATCCTGGCTACACGGCCATCCAGGCCATCAAGCACCATGGCGACAATTATGGCAATACAGGCATTCCGGAAATCACCATCCATCCCGGCAATAACCGCATAGAACCCGGCAAACATGGCGCCAGTAGTCAGCAGGTTGGGAAGAAGGTATATGCCACGACGGCGAACCTTGCGGCCACCTTCAGAGACCACTTCCTCGTGATCATCGATTAAAAGAATTGACTCGCTGGTAGCCTCTTCTTCCTCAATTATGTTGTCGTTTTCGTCGCTCATGTCGGCCTTCAAACCTGTTCATAAACGTGGGATCGGCGATTATACCGGCTAAAACACCTCAATACTGCCAAAACACCGGTTTTTTAAGGGAAATCAGGGGGTTTTATTTGTCGCAAAGCGCTTTTTTGCTTAATATTGCCGCCCTGAATTTTTGCAATCTTTCTTTTTTTCGTCGGAGTTATTAATGAACTATTTCAACACCCTTCCCTTGCGTCTGCAGTTGGAAGAACTCGGGAAGTGTCGTTTCATGGATTCTTCAGAATTCGCCAATGGTGTGGACAAACTGAAGGGCAAGAAAGTGGTTGTTCTTGGATGTGGTGCACAGGGACTGAACCAGGGCCTGAATATGCGTGATAGCGGCCTAGATATCAGCTATGCACTGCGTGAAGCCGCCATCCAGGAAAAAAGACAGTCCTGGGTCAATGCGACTGAAAATAGTTTTACCGTTGGCACGTTTGAGGAACTCATCCCTGAAGCTGACCTTGTACTGAACCTGACTCCGGACAAACAGCACACACCTGTGATTGAAAAGGTCATGCCTCTCATGAAGAAAGGATCATGCCTGGCCTACTCACATGGTTTCAATATCGTTGAGGAAGGTATGCAGATTCGTGATGACATTACTGTTGTGATGGTTGCCCCGAAATGCCCGGGTACCGAGGTACGCGAAGAATACAAACGCGGCTTTGGTGTCCCAACCCTAATCGCTGTTCACCGCGAAAACGATCCTAACGGTGACGGACTGGACATTGCCAAGGCCTATGCCGCCGCTACCGGTGGTCATCGTGCCGGCGTCCTGGAATCTTCGTTTATCGCAGAAGTGAAGTCTGATCTGATGGGGGAACAGACCATCCTCTGCGGCATGTTGCAGACCGGCTCCATCCTGGCTTATGAAAGAATGCTGGAACAGGGAGTTGACTCTGCCTATGCCTCCAAGCTGCTCCAGTATGGCTGGGAAACTGTATCAGAAGGTCTGAAACAGGGTGGTATCACCAACATGATGGACCGGCTTTCCAATCCGGCGAAAATCAAGGCGCACCAGGTGAGCGAAAAACTCAAAGACATCCTCCGTCCGCTGTTTGAAAAACATATGGACGACATAATGGAAGGCCGTTTTTCTTCCGGCATGATGGAAGACTGGGCGAATGATGATGCAGATCTGCTGAGATGGCGCGAAGAAACTGGTGAAACCGCTTTCGAGAAATCTTCCACCGATGGCGCACCTGAAATCAGCGAGCAGGAATACTATGACAATGGCATCCTGATGGTTGCTATGATCAAGGCTGGTGTTGAGCTTTGTTTTGAAACTCTGACTGCAGCTGGCGTTATCGCGGAATCTGCTTACTACGAATCCCTTCACGAAGTACCCTTGATTGCAAACCTCATTGGCCGCAAAAAACTTTATGAGATGAATGCAGTCATTTCAGATACTGCAGAGTATGGCTGCTACCTCTTCTCACATGCTGCTGTGCCAATGCTGAAAGACTTCATGCAGACTGTTGATACGGATGTGATCGGCAAGGGCATCCAGGTGAAGGACAATGGAGTTGATGACCGGGAACTTATTGAGGTCAATGCATCAGTCAGGAACCATCCGATTGAAGCCGTAGGTGCGGTTCTGCGTGGCCATATGACGGCGATGAAGAAGGTGGTTTAGCAACAAGTTTCAAATGTAGCAGGAAAGCCGGGCAATGCCCGGCTTTTTTATACCAGGGTATTTGTAACGGGTTATCGAATTAAAGAGAAAGGAAATTGATAATTCAGGTTCTTCTTAAGGTATGAAAAAAACACTCCTACTAGCATTCCTGCTCCTGACAACAACGGCAATTGCCCAACAGGATCCCGAAATAACCTGGACTCTTAAACGGGATCGGGACGGCATTCAGGTGTTCACACGCAAAGTGGATGGTTCGCCTTACGATGCTGTCAGGGCAGAAATGCTCGTTGAAAAAGTCAGGCTTTCCTCCATGGTGGCCCTGATACTTGATGCCGAAGCCTGCTCTCAATGGGCGGACCGTTGTTCGGAATCCTATGTGCATGAACACATCAGTGATACCGAACAACTGATTTACACACTCAATGATTT
>Ga0233451_10004341_pt1 | contig 11839 bp, 11 predicted proteins | sample 011ome_29_FD_183052 | JGI IMG/M metagenome (GOLD analysis project Ga0233451, IMG submission 183052) | Coastal salt marsh microbial communities from the Groves Creek Marsh, Skidaway Island, Georgia - 011504CT (spades assembly) | ecosystem: Environmental > Aquatic > Marine > Intertidal zone >...
CGACGGAGGTCCCTGCGCCGTCGGCGTCGAGTCGACCATCGTCGACTGCACAGGAGCGCAGCCGCGCGTACTGCGTCCCGGTGGCATCGGCGTCGCGGACATCGAGCGCGTCACCGGACTCGAGGCCCTGGACGCCACGTCGTCCGGCATTCGCGTCCCGGGCGCACTCCCCTCGCACTACGCACCCCGGGCCGCGCTGGCGCTCGCGGCCGACGGTGACGCACTCGCGGCGTACGTCGAGGCAGCGGTGGAGGGCGGCAGCGCACCCGACACCATCGGCGTCATCGCCGAGGCGGGCATCGCCACACCCGAGGGCGCCGCACGGCTCCTGGCGCCGGACACCAGCGAGGCCTACGCCCGCGGCCTCTACGACGCGCTGCGGCGTGCCGACACTATCGGCGTCACCTTCATCGTCGCGGTGCCTCCGGGGGCGGATGCCGAAGGCGTCAGCGAGGCGATTGCTGACCGGCTACGGCGGGCATCGGCTCCGCGCTGACCGCTACCCTGGGCCCCAGATCCGAAGGGAGCCTCACATGCGCACTCACCTCGCCCGTGGCGGCCGCATCCTCGCGATGACCGCCGCCCTCGCCCTCGCCGTCACCCTCGTCCCCGTCGGCGCAGCCCAGGCCAAGGAGAAGGAGTGCGGCTGGAGCGGCAATGTCGTCCCGCTCATGGAGAAGGCCGACCGCAAGGTCCGCTCGGCGCAGGTGACCGCGCGCATCCAGGAGAAGTTCGGTGCCGACGCCGTGGTCAAGACCTATACGCGCATGGAGGTCGATCTCCTCGCCGCGCCGGGCACGACCACGAAGCCCACGCAGGCTGCCACGCTCACGGCCAATCGGGTCTCCTACAACCTCCAGGTCGTCGACGGCGGCACGGAGTTCACCGCGAGCGCACAGGTGCGCTTCGACGGCCTGTGCTACCGGACGACCGTCGTAGTCGACTCCCCGTGGGTCGGCAGCACCGGCACCGACAAGCCGCTCAAGGTCAACGCCAATAAGGCACTGCGGCTCGCGCAGGAGTACCGCCAGAAGCACTCGGACGCGTACCCGCTCGATGAGCCCCTGGTGATGATGAACCTCATGCAGGCCACCACCGCGCCGCCGGACTTCGGCAAGCTGCGCTGGTACGTCAACTACGACAACGGCATGGGCGGCCTCAGCATCATCGCCGTCTACATGAACGGCACCGTCAAGCCGATCTAGTCGCGGCCGAGGAGGAGTCGACATGCGCAAGGCAACAGCAGGTGCATCCATCCTGGGCACGGCAGCGCTGTGCGCCGGGCTGCTCGCGGCCCCGGCTTCGGTGCAGGCCGCCGACGACCTGTGCGGCTGGTCGGGTCATGTGCGCCCACTGATGGCCAAGGCCGAGCGCGACTTCCGCAGGCTCGATATCCCCAAGCTCGCTGAGCGCTACTACGGCAAGGGGATGAAGGTCGTCGACTCCTCGATGATGGAGGTTGATCTCGCGGGGGATCCCGAGGACACGGATCCCGTGCAGGCCGAGACCCTCACCGCCAATCAGGTCGCCTTCAACGTCCAACTCGTCTCGCGCAAGGGCGAGCCCGGCGGCATCTCGATCCTGCTCACCTACGACGGCATGTGCTCCGACGAGGTGATCACGAGCGCCGAGGCATGGACGGGGAGCACCGGTGTCGGCAAGAAGCTCCGAGTCGGCGCCAATCGGGCCCTTGTCCTCGCACAGGAATATCGGGAGGCGAATCCCGACGGCTTCCCCACGGATCGTCCACTCGTGGCGATGAACCTCATGCAGGCCACCACGGCGGGCTCGGACTTCGGCAAGCTGCGCTGGTACGTCAACTACGACGACGGCCAGGGTGACGTGCAGATCCTCACCGTCTACATGGACGGCACGGTCACACCGCGCTAGGGGGCCGTGCGGCTGCGTCCCCACGTCCATCGGAAGGCGGCGTAGAGAGCAGCACCGAAGGCGACACCGGCGAGGTAGGCGCCATCGCCTCCGTCCAGGACATTGCGTGACACCCAGCCCAGCCACCCCAGGGCGATCGGGTAGTCAGCCGCCAGCTGGTCGCCTAGCGGCGTGGCCGTGAAGGGCAGCAGGAGCGCAAAACCCACGACGAAGGCGACTGCCGCGCGTCGTGCAGCAACCGCGGGGATGCGCCATGGCCTCGGCTCGGAGCGACGGTAGATGAGCTCGACGATGACGATCCCGAACCACGGAGCGGTGTAGTAGCCGGCGAAGAGCACGATGTCCGACGTCAACTGGCCCAGTGGGGTGTTGCGGCTGACGAGGGCAAGGGTCAGCCCCGCGGCGGAGACGAGCAGTGAGCATGCGATGCGGGGCAGCCGCAGTCCCATCTGACGCAGACTCAGGCCCGCGCTGAAGTCGTTGAATGCGTTGGCGGTGGCGAGCGACGTACCCAGGGCAACGAGGGCGACCGTCGCCGCCAGCCCACCACCGAGGATCTGATCGATGCGCTCCATCGGGCTGTTGAGCGCCGCGTCATCGGAGACCCACGCGCCGATGCCGCCGAGGACCAGCAGGGGGATCGTCATGCCGATGAAGACCCAGCCGAAGACGCTGCGGGGAGAGGTATGCGCGGGCAGCACCCGAGAGAGGTCGCAAGCCTGCACGGTCCACGAGATGGACATGCTCAGCCCCAGCCCGACGGCGAGCAGGAAGGGACCCAGCGGTACGCCGGTCTGACCGGCTGGCGCGGGGGCAGGGGGGATGTCCGCTGACGCGACGATGAGCCAGATGCTGATGACGAGCATCACCGCGCTGATCACCGCGCCGAGGATGCGCATGAGCCGCACGCCGAAGACGACGACGGTGATCTCGATGGCCACGACCGCGCCGAGCGCGACGAAGAATGAGACGCCCAGCGATGTCGCCAGCGCATCGACGCCAAAGAGGTCGTTGAGCGCGTTATAGGCGATCAGGCTGGAGATGAGGAATACCTGCGGGACGACGTTGAGCGCTCCGAAGGCGAGTCGACCGATCGGCATCTGAGCCATGCCGGTGCGTGGCCCCCAGATGGAGATGAAGGCGACCGACGCCGTGCCCAGGACAATGCCGATCGCGAGTCCGGCGAAGCCGACGGCGAATCCCGGGCCGGTGGAGCCGCCCGCCGCGACCATGCCCGTGATGATCGTCCCGGGCGCGAGGAGTACGCCGGCCCATGCGGCTGCGAGGCTGCGGGGAGTCCCGCTGCGATCGGTCTCCGTCAGCCGGTCATCGGCACCCAGCCCCGCGTCGACATCGGCATCGGCATCCTCGACCGCGGCTCCTGCATCCGGCACGGGCCGAGGCTAGAGCCCGGCGCGGGATCTGTCAGTCGTATCCGAGCTCATGCAACCGGTCGTCGTCGATGCCGAAGTGGTGCGCGATCTCGTGCACCACGGTGATGGTGACCTCCTCGACGACGTCCTCGTAGGTGTCGCAGATCCGCAGCGTCGGGTTGCGATAGATCGTGATGCGATCCGGCAGCGCGCCAGCGTAGGTCCCGTCACGCTCGGTGAGCGCGATGCCCTCGTAGAGGCCGAGGAGATCGGGGTCGTCCGGAGGACCATCCGCCTCGATGACGAAGACAACGTTGTCGACGAGCCGCGCGAGCTCGGCCGGCACGGCCTCGAGAGCCTGGGCAACGAGTCCCTCGAATTCCGCGGGCGACACATCGATCACCCGGTCATTGTGGCGTGTGACTGGTCCGTGCCTGAGATCGACGTCTGCCCGAGATCCGTGCGCCGAGATGCTTGACGCCCGGACATCGCGGGCGCACACTGGAAAAGCGGTACTCCCCGCGCACGTGAGAGGAGGATTCATGATCACTCCCATCACCGAGGCCCTCCTACAAGAGGAGCATCGACCAGGTCCCTGTGCGTGGAAGGCGGCACACCCGGGCGACAGATAGGGCCGATGCCCTGTCGGCCCATTCACGCGTGAGAAGGGGTCGCTCCCTTGAGGAGCGGCCCCTTCTGCGCGTCCAGGGTCGGACGCACACGACAGCACGGTCACCGAGCGAACGCCGCCGCCAGAGTTGTGGACGCTTCGCGTACGCATGCGTCGTCGCTGCGCGGCCGCGAGCGCGCCGCACTACCTCCGGAGAAGCCCACGAGCGCGGGGAATCCCAGCACATCGGTGAGCGAGTAAAACTCGGTCCAGCGCAAGGCAGCGAGACTGCCTGCAGGGGCGTCGGCGGCTCCGCCACCCACGACGCCGTAGACACGGTGACCGCCCCACCACGCCTCGTCGTAGCGGAGCACGACCTTCTCGAAGACTCCGGTCGCAAGGCTGCGCACAGCGCGCCGCACCGACGCCGGCATCGGGTCAATTGCAGGGAGCCCTGCACGCACCAGGGCGAGCGGCACTGCCACGATGACGGCGTCGGCCTTGAGCGCGCTCCCCGACTGCAGGCCCAGTCGCACGCCCGACGAGGTGGCCGACACCGACGTCACCGGAGTCCGCAGCCGCACCTCGATGCCGCCGAGCAGAACCTCCGGGATGGCCGCGTAGCCCCCGGCCACGAGGACGTCGCCGCCGCGATAGTCGCCGCCCTCCTCGGTCGCGCGGACGCCCAGGCGCGCGGGATCGAGGGCATACTCCTGCGTGACCTCCACCTGCGCCGCCCACGCGTCGATCCGACCGTCGGTCCAGCCGTGCCGCGCGAGCCACTGCGCGACGCTCATGTCGCGCGGTGGAGACGCCTCGCCGAGTTGCTCGAGCAGTGCATCGAGGCGCGTCCAGCGACGATCGGCTTCCGCGGACGGGCGACCGGTCACCGTGTCGCGTGCGACGGCATCGTCGTAGTCGGTCGGGACGAGGGGCAGCCCCGCGTCGCGTGCCAGCGGGACCAGTGGATTGCCCCGCGTGCCGTGGATCCACGCGGCACCGAGCTCGACGGGGACGCCCCACGTGCGATCGCTCCAGATGCGACCCCCGATGCGTTCGCGCGCCTCGAGCACGGTGACTTGGGCGCCCGCATCGGTGAGCGCGCGGGCAGCAGCCGCACCCGCCATCCCCGCGCCGACGACGACCGCGGTGCGCACGTCACGACGGTCGAGCAGGCTGCGTACGGCGTGCCTGCCGCAGAGATAGGCACCCGTCGTCGTGGACGGGTACTGCGTGCTCGCGTACTCCCCCGCGAGCACGACGCGTCCACCGAGGATCGCGTCCGCCAAGGTGCGGCGCACCGCTGGCGAGACGCCGGCGGGGAGGGCGGAGTAGGAGCCGCGAGACCACCTGTCGGTGTCCCAGCGCGTCACGAGCGCCTGCGTCGGGGCCGGGATACGGCGCTTCCCGGCGAGGGCGTCGCCACCGCGCAGGAGGGCCGGGGCGACGAGCGCCCCCGCTGTGAGAGCGAGGAAGCGACGGCGGTCCACCCCCTCAGGGTGCCAGGGGTAGGGGCCTATGGATGCAGGCTCACCCCGTCCCCTATGCTTTCCCAGTCTTCGACGCCGATTCGAAGGCGATGGTCCCCATCGTCTAGCGGCCTAGGACTCCGCCCTTTCAAGGCGGCAGCGCGGGTTCGAATCCCGTTGGGGACACTGGTCTCAGCACCATCGAGGCCCCGTAGCGCAGTTGGTTAGCGCGCCGCCCTGTCACGGCGGAGGTCGCGGGTTCGAGTCCCGTCGGGGTCGCCAGACCGGCTCACAAGGCTGGTCGGGCCGGTACGCCGGCCCAGGCCGGTTCACCGGCCAATCGGCCAGGTAGCTCAGTTGGTACGAGCGTCCGACTGAAAATCGGAAGGTCGGCGGTTCGACCCCGCCCCTGGCCACACTCACGAATCCGGACCTTGTCCGAACCTTGGACCTGCTCCGTCTCCCCGCGATCCTCAGCGCGGCGAAAGCAACCTCGTCCACCTGCCAACCTGCAGGGAAACATGCCCGCACTGTTTGCATCCGCAGGACCCCGTCCCTACTCTTGAGGAGTCACCGTTCCACTCAGCGCCATCGGGTGACACCTGCTACCGGCCGGCGGGTGCGCAACATCGCGTCCAGGTCAACCACCTGGACGTGCCGGGGACCAAGAACCTTTGGGACCTGGAGGGTCGCCATGAACCGCATCATCCTTGCGGGCGCTGCCGGAATCGTTGCCGTGGGCGCCGTCTCCGCCTCTGCCGCCTCTCTCGGTGGCGTCAACACCGACTCCGTCGGCGTTGAAAGCAGCGTCGTTGCCTCGTGCGACACCGACGGCATCATCGTGGACTACTCCGTAGCCTACGCAGCCACTCCCGCTACATACAGGGTTGCGACCGTCGACATGTCCGGCGTTGCGACGACATGCAACAGTCTGGCTTACCGCATCACACTCAACGGTGCTGGCGGCGTGTCACTGGGCGAGTCGACCGGCACGGTGACCCTGACCGGCAATGCCATGTCCGTGAACGTCGCCAGCCTGGAAGTCGACGGCGAGTCGGTGACCGGTGTGGCGTTGGCGATCGTCGGCTAGACCCCATGAACATCCGGACGAGGGCCGCCGGAGCGCTTGCGCTGGCCGGCGCTCTCGTCTTGGTGCCCGCCAGCACCGGATTTGCGGCCAGCCTCGCCGGCATCAGCAGCGCGAGCCTGTACGTCCAGCACGGACCCGGGACTCTCATCGGCGCGATGTCCGATGACTTCACCGGGCCGGGCAAGTCAGACCTCGCAGGGCGCACCCTGGTCACGGGACAGGCCTGGTCGGCACCCACCAAGACCCTCGAGGCCACGGGGGGTGAGCTCGAGCTCGCGAAGAGCGGCCTGCCCATCACCCTCGCGACCCTGCCCTGGATGGCGATCCCGACCACGCGCATCAGCGCCGACCTCGGCTCCTCGGGGAGCCATGACTTCGGGCTCGCCATCCAGGCGAACCAAGCGGCGGCCACGGCGACCGTCCTGCGGATCATGCCCGGGAACGTCGTGCGTCTGGCCAGGCTGGACGGCGGATCGTGGACCACCCTCGCGTCCGCAACCGCGGGGCCCAACGGCACCTGGGTGCTGCAGCACGAGCATGGCACCTACACCGTCAAGCGCAACGGCACTCCGCTCCTCACCTACACGGCCACACCGGCCGAGCGTCTCGCGTGGGGCGCCCATCGCGATGCCGGCGTCTACGTCAGCGGCAACAAGGGCTGCACCTGGGACAACCTGACCGTGGAGTCGCCATGAACCGGCTCCTGCACCGCCTTCCGTCTGCCGACCCCCGCGTGCGCCGCGCCCGAACCGTCGTGGCGAGCATCCTCACCACGCTCATCGTCGTCGGCATCGGCGTGCTCGCCTGGCCCGCCACCCTCGGCGGCAAGGCAACCTGGGTGACCGTGTCCGGTACGTCGATGGAGCCGAACTACGCCACCGGCGATCTCGTCCTGGCCTGGAACGACGGCAAGTGGGAGCTCGGGGATGTCGTCCTCTACGGATTGCAGAGCCAGACGGAGGGCCTCATCGTGCACCGTCTGGTCTCCGGCAGCGCGGAGGCAGGCTGGTACGCGCAGGGTGACAACAAGCCACGCATCGACCCGTGGCTGATCCCCGACGACGCCATCGGCGGCCGGGAGATCCTGCATATCCCGAACGCCGGCACCGCACTCGCCTGGGTGCGCACTCCGCAGGTGCTGGCCATCCTGTGCGGGCTGCTCGTCTTCTGGGCCGTGCTCACCGGACCCCGGCACATCCGGCGGCGCATCGAGCGCGTGCCGATGGACGAGCCTGCGGTCGTCGCAGGTCGCGCGTCGCGCACCGTGGACCTTCACATCGAGGGTGGCCGCTTCAATGTGCCCCGCGATCTCGACATCCAGGTGGGAGAAGATGTCGCGGTCGAGGTCTGGCTCACCGGTGACTCAGGTGTGCATATCGCTCGGGGCACACTCTCGGTCCGCCACATCGTCAGCACCGAGGACGCCTGTCTCGTGGGCGGTCCCGTCGTGTGGACAGACGAAGCTGATCGCGCAGCGGTGTCGGTCCGATCGACTTCCAAGACCTAGTGCACACATCGCCCATGTGGAGTGCGGTATCCTTTGTCTTGTTGCCGGTGCTGGGACCCACTGAACCCACGGCGACATCCATTTCCTCTCGGGGATGAGCGAAGAAGTCGCTTCGTCCCGAGCCTCCGGCCCAGTGACCGGGAGCGATGCTCCCGAACGGGCCTGCATCAGTCCGCCAGACGACGGCGCGTGACATCACGCGCCCCTGGCTGACGCACACCATCTCGAAAGGCATGACATGACATCCGCACCCACACGCGAGCGCTCTGGCGCTTCCGCACCCCGACGACGACGCACGAGCACGGGCAAGCCTGCTCAGTCGCAGCCCGCGACCCCGACGGCCCCGTCGAGCGCGACGTTCACCGACCTCGGTGTCCCGACATCGCTGAGCACCGTGCTCGCGACGCAGGGCATCACCTCACCCTTCCCCATCCAGACCGCCACGCTCCCTGATTCGATGGCCGGCCGCGACGTGCTGGGCCGCGGGAAGACCGGCAGCGGCAAGACCGTGGCCTTCGCGCTGCCGCTGGTGACTCGACTGGCCGAGGGCCTGAAGAGTCGACCCGGCAGGCCGCGCGGACTGGTGCTGCTGCCCACGCGCGAACTCGCGTCGCAGGTGCAGGCCACCATCGCACCGCTCGCCAAGGCGGCCGGTCTAACGACCACCACCGTGTACGGCGGAGTCAGCCAGCGCACCCAGGTGGCTGCACTGAATCGCGGCGTAGACATCGTCATCGCCTGCCCGGGGCGCCTGGAGGACCTCATCCAGCAGGGCCATGTGCACCTGGACGACGTGCAGATCACGGTGCTCGACGAGGCCGATCACATGGCCGATCTCGGGTTCCTCCCCGGGGTCAAGCGGCTCATGGACCGGACGCCCGCTCAGGGTCAGCGCCTGCTCTTCTCCGCCACCCTCGACCGAGGTGTCGACGCTCTGGTCACGCGCTATCTCCGCGACCCCGTGACGCACTCGGTCGACAGCGATGCCACCACCGAGCCCGACATGGAGCATCACGTCCTTACGGTCACGGCGGCCGATAAGCCTGCCGTCGTCCGCGATCTCGCTGCGGGGCAGGGACGTTCCGTGCTCTTCACCCGCACCAAGCACGGCGCCAAGAAGCTCGCCCGCACGCTCACGCAGTCGGGCATTCCCGCGGTCGATCTGCACGGCAATCTCGCGCAGAACGCACGCGAGCGGAACATGGAGGCGTTCCGCAGCGGCCGCGTCCGTGTCCTGGTCGCCACCGACATCGCAGCGCGAGGCATCCATGTCGACGAGGTGGAGCTTGTCGTCCACGTGGATCCGCCCGTGGAGCACAAGGCCTATCTGCACCGCTCAGGCCGCACGGCGCGAGCCGGCGCGTCAGGAATCGTGGTCACCCTGCAAACGCGGGACCAGGCTTCGGAGGTCGCTGCCATGACGCGCAAGGCCGGGATCTCCGCTCGGCCCCGCCCCGCGGCGCCCGGCGCCCCGGAACTGCTGGCACTCACCGGCCCTCACGCCGCATACGTGGCGCCGCAGGCACCTGCGCCCCAGTCGGGGCCGTCCAAGGCCCCCCCGACGGGTAGTGGGAACTCGCGGAGACGTCGCGGCAGCCGCCCGGGATCTCGGGGGCGCTGAGCGCCCACCCGGGCATCGACTCCTCATCCGCCCTCAACCTACGGTATCGTAGGTTACGCTTGCGTAGGTTAGTTGTTCCATCGAGAGGGAGTCATGAGCGCCAGGACGCAGTATTTCGAGGCCCACGGCGACCGCACGGCGTACTGCCTCCATCCCGGGGCGGGCACCCCACTGCTGCTGGTCCACGGCGTGGGCTCCTCACGGGACACATGGGGTGACGTCCCCGATCGCCTGTCCGCTCTCGGTCACCAGGTGCTCACGGTGGACCTCCTCGGCCACGGCGACTCCGGCCATGGCAACGGTGACTACAGCCTCGGCGCCAACGCCACGGTGATCCGCGATCTGCTCGACCACCTCGGGATCGATCGCGTGCATGCCGTGGGGCACTCCCTCGGCGGCGGGGTGTGCATGCAGTTCACGCATCAGTTCCCCGAGCGCGTTGCTTCGCTCACGCTCATCTCCAGCGGCGGCCTCGGTGCCGAGGTCAGCACGGGACTGCGCGCCGCCACGCTGCCCGGAGCCAGCACCGTGATCTCCCTCGCATGCAGTGCACCCGTGGTGTCCACGCTCAGCTACATCGACGCGCTCGCTGCCGGAATCGGGAAGCACCCTCCCATTGGCGATCACGTCGTGGACAAGATGTCACGGCTACGTGAGCCTGAGCGGCTCCAGGCATTCCTCGCGACAGTGCGCAGTGTCGTGGGACTCGCAGGACAGCGCGTAAGCGCCCTGAATCACCTCCATCGACTGGATCCCGGCAACGTGCTGCTCATCTGGGGCGATGCCGATCCGATGGTGCCCCTCGATCACGGTCTCAATGCCGCAGAGATGCTGCCGGGGAGCCGCCTCGTGATCGTCCCCGGAGCCAAGCATCACCCGCACACGGACGATCCGGAGCTGGTCGCACGCGAGATCGCCGATCACGTGGCGGCTTGCGAGGCGCGCCAGACTCTCAGCGCGTAGACACTCCCCCTCGACTCCCCTTGGAGTCCCCTTCACACGCGTTGCCACAATGCGCGCATGCCGCTGCGCGTCATCGTCATCGGAGCCGGGTTCGCGGGACTCGCCTGCGCCGACCGGCTCACCTCCCTCGGACACGAGGTCACCGTCCTGGAGGCGCGCAACCGCGTGGGCGGACGCGTGTGGTCGCAGGAGATCATCCCCGGGGACGGCCACACCGTCGTGGAGCGCGGCGCGGAGTTCGTCCTCGAAGGGTACGACACACTTCGCGCGATCGCCGCGCGCTTCGACCTCGAACTCGCACCGTCCGGCATGTCGTACTACGTCCGCGAGCCTCGACACACGTGCTCCCCGATCACCGCCGGGCAGGTCGCCGACGCGGCACGTGCCCTCCATCCGGCGGTGGAGGCAGCACCACAATCGATGAGCCTCGCGAACTTCCTGGCCGATGCCGACATCGAGCCCGCCGCCGCGGAGGTCCTGGCCGCGCGTTCCGCCATCAGCTGGGCCGCGTCGGAAGAGCTCCTCTCCTGCCGTGTCCTCCTGGGGTCGGCTGCCTCCGTGCAACCGCAGCCCACCGCCCGCGTCAGCGGCGGCAATCAGGGCATCGCACTGGCGCTCGCCCGGAGCCTGGGTGATCGCGTGCACCTGCGCTCTCCCGCGACGGCCGTGCGCGAGACGACCACGGGCGTGCAGGTCGACGTCTCGGGCTCCACCCTCGAAGCTGATGCCGTCGTCATAGCAATCCCGCTCCCGCTCCTCGAGGACTTCCCGCTGGAGCCGGGCCTTCCCGACGCGCAGCGCGCGGCCCTCGCGCGCATGGTGCGCGGTCACGCCGCCAAGCTGCACGTCCCGCTCACTGAGCGCGCGACGACGAGCGCGGTGCTCGATGTGGCACGGCGCTTCTGGTGCTGGACCGCCACGGATGCCTCGGGCGGCGTCCAGCCGATCGTGCACTGCTTCTCGGGCTCACCCGCGGCACTGTCCGGCCTGGCCGTCGAGGATGGCTCGTCTACATGGCGTGACGCGCTCATGGAGCTACGCCCGGACCTGGACCTGCGCCCAGAAGGTGCCCAGCTCTCCACCTGGGACGACGATCCGTGGGCGACGTTCGCCTACTCGGCTCATGGCGCTGCATCGCAGCCCGGAGACGACGACGTCATCCGCGCTCCCCTCGGGCGCATCCACTTCGCCGGCGAGCACACCGCCGGCCCCGAGTGGGCAGGCCTCATGGAAGGCGCGTTGCGCAGCGGACTGCGCGCCGCGGACGAGGTCCACGGGCGGGTCTAGTCAGATGACGAGGTAGCAAGAGAACGAGT
>Ga0233451_10004343_pt1 | contig 11838 bp, 9 predicted proteins | sample 011ome_29_FD_183052 | JGI IMG/M metagenome (GOLD analysis project Ga0233451, IMG submission 183052) | Coastal salt marsh microbial communities from the Groves Creek Marsh, Skidaway Island, Georgia - 011504CT (spades assembly) | ecosystem: Environmental > Aquatic > Marine > Intertidal zone > Salt...
ATTTCTTCTTGCATTCGAGAGGAATGATTCCTTCGTTGAACAACTGCAACGCGATGCACGGTGGGAGGTTGATCGGTTGTTGAGATTGTATGCGCATGCTTATCTAGAATAATTCTAAACAAAGATAATCTCCTGAATTCTTAAGTTAGAAATTCAGGTCAAGAAAAATCATGTTTTTTATCATCAACCGAAATCTTCCATTAGATTCCGCATCCTTCAGATGGCTCTGTAGCAGGGACAAATCCAGCATTGGCTGAAACACCGCCTGCTACAAAATATCCGAAAGCCTCTTTTCCAGTCGTCACATTCTTTAAGTTTCCTCGAATAGGTGCAGGAGGAGTATCAAATGGGCCGCCAACAAATGCTGTTTGGTTTCTTAGTGAATTGATGAAGCTGCTGTATCCTTCATTTGTTCTCATTTGGAATACTACGATCGTGTCTCCTAAATTCAGTTCATTGCCATATACATCAAACTCAAATAGGCAGAGTCCATCAATTTGAGCGTCATCGAATATGCTTATGAAAAATGGACTGTCTACATATTCATTGTTGATGTAAAACATCCATCGGTAATGGTCACCCGTTCCTGGTTTCTCATAAGTGTCTATTCCGAGATAGAATGCACATGAATCTTGCAAAAAATTTGAGCGATAATATGCGTTTACTCCGATAAGTGGAGGTACAGAGTTGTAGATCTGAGGTTCTGTTTCATAGAAATTGTCCAATGCTTCAATTTCAAGATGATAGCTGGCGCCTACTTCAGGATCATGTGTAAATCGATATGTTCCAGGTATACTTAGATCTTCGACTAAAGTCTCAACCAATTGGTTGTTTTTGAATAAACGCACAGTAGCATTGCTCACAGCTGGCGCAGAAGCGTTGGAGAAATAGTCAGAAGTGGTAGATAGTTTCACTTTATTGAATGGAAAATAATCGGTTTCACTTTCAATAGAATCTATCGGGAACTGTGCGGCTAATCCAGCAGCAAATTCAATGTCTGACTTAGGAATCGTAAAAAGCCCCGAACAGTTTAAGTCTTCTTCTGGAATGTAAAAGTCTAAATCGGTGAGGTAGGCCTCAATTACCAACTCGGCTTCATTGGGAGGCAGGTCCAAATCAATAACTTCTTGACAAGAATTCATCATTGCCAAAGTGAGCACTACAAGAAATAGATGTTTTAATGAATGATGCATTGCTTAGAATTTAAAATTCAAGGTCACGTAAGGAATGACTGTGGCGTAAATAGACAACTGGTTGGCTTGGGTGATGTCAGGATCGCTGGAGCTGGCTTGGAAAAAGATGGAATAGGGATTCTTTCGTGCATAGAGGTTGTATGCACCGAAAGCAATAACAAATTCTCCTGACTTTGCTTGAAGACCCTCAGGAGTTTCGTATTTTCTGCACAACCAAGCGAGAGGGAAGAGATAAAGGTGTTTTCTCTTGATTGGAATGGTATAATAACCAGAAAGATCTAACCTATGGTAGGCCGGAGTTCTAGCACCATTTCGGTTGGTGTATAAAGGAGCGGTAATCCCTCCAAACGAAAACCTTCCGTCAGGGTAAGTAATTGGTCTTCCTGTCATGTAGGCAAAATTGCTTGAAACGTTAAAGCGCTTGGTAATGTCATAACTCAATACCAAACTAATATCATGCGTTTTATCCCAATTGGCAGGGTATGGTTCCCCACCATTGATTTGAGCCACTTCTCTTTCTACCCGAGATAGAGTGTAGCTGATCCACCCAGTTAAATCTCCGCGCTTTTTCTTGATCTGCACCTCAAGACCGTATGCTTGACCATTACCAGTGAATAATTCCGTTTCCAAAGTGTTATTCAATAGAAGTTCAGCCTCGTCTTTGTAATCAACCAAGTTTTGAAATTGCTTGTAGTACACTTCAACCGAGCCTTCGTAGCGGTTGTTGAAGAAATTTCTGAAATATCCAAGCCCCACTTGGTCAGCGATTGCCGGCTGAATAAATCTTCCAGAGGGCATGTAAATGTCAACGGGTGTTGCTGCTGTGGTATTCGAAATGAGGTGAATGTATTGGCGCATTCTATTGTAGCTGGCTTTAACAGACGACACCTCATCGATTTGAAAATTGGCAGAGAATCGCGGCTCTATTCCTCCAAAAGAACGCACAATGTCGCCAGGGCTGTATATGGTCGAATCAATGGGTGCTACATCGGACGATGGATTTTCTGGGTCAATTGGTTGATCATTGGGGTAGTCGTATACGGTGCCAGGTCCAATTTGGGCAAAACCACTCCAACGAAGTCCATAGGCTAAAGTCAATCGAGTGCCTATTTTTTGCTCATAGCTTAGATAAAACGCAGTTTCAAATGCGGGAATTTCATCCACTGCGAAACGAAAAGTATCCATTTGGTCATTCACTTCAAAATTAGCTTCAGCAGCTCCCGGAGCAAATTGATAGTAGGTGTTGAGCCAGCCAAACTCTACCTTGTTTTTTGGGTTTAAAAAATAGGTGAAATCAGCTTTTCCGCTATAGTTGCGTATCGAGGCACTCCAATCAAAAGCAAAGCCATTGTTGTCGGCTCCAAGGTTGTATTTGTAGTCGCTGAAAACGGCCGTGAAGTTTGAGAATAGTTTATCTGAGAATAGATGGTTCCAGCGGAGCGATGCCGTTTGGTTTCCCCATCGCGTGTTGAATAATCCGGCTAAATCAAAAACGTCATTTCCGTTGTATGCAGAGAGGTAAAGACGGTTCTTGTCATTGATGTTCCAATTGATTTTCCCATTTAAATCATAAAAGAAGAGCTTGCTATCGTTGATCGTTTCGTTGTTAGCCAGCGGGAAGAAAATATCGAAATAACTTCTTCTACCAGATACGATAAATGATACTTTATCCTTAACAATAGGCGCTTCAATGGTAAGTCTGCTGAACAGCAACCCTACACCACCTGATACTCCTAGTTGCTTCATATTGCCTTCTTTCTGGCGGATATCTAAAACGGAAGAAAGTCTACCACCAAACTTTGCTGGAATGCCACCCTTATAAAGCTTAGTGTCTTTTATGGCATCGGCATTAAATACCGAAAAGAAACCGAACAGATGCGATGAGCTGAAAACAGGACTTTCATCCAATAGAATCAGGTTCTGATCAATATTTCCACCCCTCACATTGAATCCTGTTGCCCCTTCACCTACAGTTGTAACCCCTGGAAGTAGCTGTATAGATCTGATAATATCCGCTTCTCCAAGCAGTTGAGGTATTTTTTTCACTTGGGCGATGTCTAGCTTTTCTACGCTCATTTCCACACTGGTCAACGCTTCGTCTTCTCTTTCACCAGTAATCACCACTTCATTGAGCATTTGGTCGCTGAATGATAGCTCCACATTGCGCGTGACCGAAGATTTTAAATTGATTGTTTCTGAAACTGTGTTGAAGCCCACAAAACTCCATTCGATAGTGTATGTGCCTGGTTCAAGGGTTAGGGAATAGAATCCGTACTCATTGGTCGAAACGCCCTGAGTAAGCTCTTTCACAAGCACGGTTGCAGCGATCATACCTTCACCTGATTCTCCATCTTTCACGTATCCAGAAATCGTTACTTTATTCTGCCCGAGCGCATTGAGTGTGAAAATCAGTAAAATCAATCCATACAAGTATTTCATTTATCCGTTTTTTGAGGCGCCAAAAGTAATCTTGGCGAGGTTGATGCACGTAACAAATGGATAAACGGACGTATTGTTTAGAGGAACGGTTAGTTTTTTTAGTTAGCCAAGTGGATCTGAGGTTCAAATTGAAGGGTAACATAAAAATTATGTTAAAAGCTATGCATGCATAATAAAAATCTTATATTCGTTCAAATCGACAATGAAATCAGAAGAAACTATAGATTTTCACATTCGCTGGGCTTGGCTTAAGATTAGTAAAATGTATAACCAAGAGGCCTCCAAGCATGGTATGACGCAGTCCATTGGGTTTATTTTATTGAACATAGATCCACGCCATGGCACGCCTTCAACGCAACTAGGCCCAAAGATGGGGATGGAACCCACAAGTTTAAGCCGAACGCTCAAAGCCATGGAAGACAAAGGTTACATTCAAAGACAGCAAGATGAGAATGACAGAAGAATCATACGTATTTTCCTAACTGAAAAAGGAAAACGTTTGAGGGAAGTCTCGAAGGATTCGGTGGTTCGTTTCAATGAAAAAGTCTTGGAGCAGGTGAGCGAAGAGAAATTTAAACACTTCATAGAAGTTATCCAAATAATAGAACAAAATATAGTCAAAGCATCATGAGTAAAAGACGCATTAAAAAAGTAGCCGTGCTCGGTTCAGGCATCATGGGCTCGCGCATTGCATGCCACTTTGCCAATATCGGAGTTCAAGTATTGTTGCTTGATATAGTTCCGAAAGAACCCAATGAAAAGGAGCAGGCCAAGGGATTCACCCTTGAGCACAAGGCGGTTCGAAATAGAATCGTGAATGATAGCCTGCAAACAGCGCTAAAAAGTAATCCATCACCGGTTTATAAGAAGTCGGCAGCCAAGCTTATTGAAACAGGAAGCTTTGATGATGATTTACAGCGTATCGGTGAGTGCGATTGGGTGATGGAGGTTATTATTGAGCGTTTAGACATCAAGCAGAGTTTGTTTGAAAAGGTCGAAAAGTTTAGAAAACCTGGAACATTGATTACATCGAATACTTCAGGAATTCCGATTCATTTGATGAATGCAGGCCGAAGCGAAGACTTCAAAAAACACTTCTGTGGAACGCACTTTTTTAATCCTCCACGTTACCTGAAGCTTTTAGAAATTATTCCAGGTCCAGATTCAGATAGCACTGTGATTGACTTTTTGATGGACTATGGAAAACGCTATCTAGGGAAGACCACAGTTCTATGCAAGGATACTCCGGCTTTCATTGCCAACAGAGTGGGAGTGTTCAGCATCATGTGGATGTTTCACTATGTCAAGGAAAATGGACTTTCTGTAGACGAGGTAGACAAGCTCACTGGTCCACTGATCGGTCGGCCTAAGTCGGCCACATTCAGAACTGCCGATGTAGTAGGTTTGGATACATTAGTTCACGTAGCCAATGGGTTGAAAGACAACGTTCCGAATGATGAGCGTAAGGAGTTGTTTCAAATCCCAGGTTACATCGAGCACATGTTGAAGAACAACATGCTCGGGAGCAAAACCAGAGCAGGTTTTTTCAAAAAGGTGAAAGGCGCTGATGGAAAGTCTGAGATTCTCTCCCTCAACTTGGACACGCTAGAATATGGCCCACGGGTCAAAGCCAAATTTCCTTCGTTGGAAATGGCCAAGTCTGAAGAAAATTTAGGTAAGAGGATTAAAATGCTTTTCAATGCAAAGGACAAGGCAGGAGATTTTTACCGAGCACATTTCTTGAGTTTAATGGCATACGTTTCGAATCGCATTCCAGAAATCAGCGATGAAGTGTATCGCTTGGACGATGCCTTAAAGGCTGGGTTTGGATACGAAATGGGACCATTTGAAACCTGGGATGCCATTGGCTTTGAAGAAGGTCTGAATGCTCTAAAGGAAAGTGGAACAGCTTACTCGCCATGGATCGATGCAATGCAAGCGCAAGGTGCCAAGTCCTTTTATCGCATAGAAGATGGTAAACGACAATTTTGGAACCAAGCCACAAATTCGTATGCTGACATCCCAGGTCAGGATGGTCTGGTAAACCTTCAAGTAGCAAAAAGCAAAGGAATACTTTGGCAAAATGCCGGAACGACCATTACTGATCTCGGAGATGGTATATTGAATGTTGAGTTCCACACAAAAATGAACACCATTGGCGGTGAAGTGCTTGCTGGCCTCAATAAAGCCATCGATATGGCCGAGGCTGATTATGAAGGATTGGTAGTGTACAATGAAGGGGGTAATTTTAGTGCTGGTGCGAATGTGGGCTTGATCTTTATGATGGCGGCTGAACAAGAAATGGATGAACTCGATTTTGCAGTTCGTCAGTTTCAGCAAACCATGATGCGGATGCGGTATTCGAGCATTCCAGTAGTAGCTGCTCCTCACAACCTTACCCTTGGTGGGGGATGCGAACTTTGTTTGCATGCAGATAAGGTGGTAGCTCATGCCGAGTTATATATGGGATTGGTTGAATTTGGCGTTGGTGTAATTCCCGGAGGCGGTGGAACCAAAGAGTTTACCCTTCGCTTGGCGGATGAACTGCGCGATGGAGACATCAGAAGCAATCAATTCAGACATCGCTTAATGACCATTGCTCAAGCTAAGGTGGCAACTTCAGCGCACGAGGCATTCGAATTGGGATACCTCAAAGAAGGAATTGATGAGGTAGTGAATAACCGTGATTTGCAACTAACGGCCGCTAAGAAAGCTGCACTCAGCTTAGCCGAAAAAGGATATACCCAACCTAAACAGCGCGAGGATATTCAAGTCTTGGGAAATGAAGGTTTAGGGATAGTTTATGTTGGGGCCGAAACCATGGCAGCAGGTCATTACATGAGTGAACACGATCGTTTGATCAGTGAGAAATTGGGTTGGGTAATGTGCGGTGGCGATTTGAGCTATGCGCAGCCCGTATCAGAAAAGTATTTGCTCGACTTGGAAAGAAAGGCCTTTTTAGAGTTGTGTTCGACAAGGAAAACACTCGAACGCCTTCAAAGCATGGTGAAATCAGGAAAAGTATTAAGAAACTAGAATTTATACAGAAAGAATTATGGACGCATATATCATAGCTGGAAAACGTTCTGCAGTAGGTAAGGCACCAAGAGGGTCATTGAGGTTTACTCGACCTGATGACTTAGCTGCTCGGATAATTGAAGCGCTCATGGAGCAGTTTCCGAATCTCGACAAAGAGAGGATAGATGACGTGATCGTTGGAAACGCTACGCCTGAAGCGGAACAAGGCCTTAACATAGGCAGGATGATCTCGCTGATGGGCCTTAAAACCGACAAAGTTCCTGGAATGACAGTGAATCGATACTGTTCTTCAGGTCTGGAAACCATCGCTATCGCTTCTTCAAAAATTCACTCTGGGATGGCAGATTGCATCATTGCAGGTGGAGTAGAAACGATGAGCCCAATCCCTTTTGGCGGATGGCGGATTGTTCCGAATGCACCTGTTGCCCATGCTAATCACGATTATTATTGGGGAATGGGATTGACAGCAGAAGCGGTTGCCCGAGAATATAAGGTAAGCAGAGAAGATCAAGACGAATTCGGCTACAACTCTCATATGAAGGCGTTGAGCGCAATCAAAGCTGGCGCTTTTAAGGATGAAATCGTACCCATTGAAGTGGAAGAAGTATTTGTGAAAGACAACAAAAAGCAATCAAGGAAATACGTGTTCGATACGGATGAAGGACCACGACCAGGCACCAACATTGAAGCACTTTCAAAGCTTAGACCGGTGTTTGATGCAAAAGGTAGTGTGACGGCAGGCAATGCATCCCAAACAAGTGATGGTGCTGCCTTCGTATTGGTGGTTTCTGAAAAGATGTTGAAGGAATTGGGTGTTGAACCTATTGCTAAAATCCGCTCTTATGCCATTGCCGGGGTGCCACCACGCATTATGGGAATCGGTCCAGTAGAAGCCATTCCAAAAGCACTCAAAATGGCTGGTCTTAAGCAGAGCGACATCGATTTAGTGGAATTGAATGAGGCTTTCGCTTCTCAATCGCTCGCTGTTATTCGCGAAACAGGTTTGAATCCAGACATCATCAACGTAAATGGTGGTGCAATTTCAATCGGTCATCCCCTCGGATGTACAGGAGCAAAGCTCACAGTTCAAATCATGAACGAAATGAAACGAAGAAAGAACAAATACGGCTTAGTCACCATGTGCGTGGGAACGGGGCAAGGTGCCGCTGGAATCATTGAAATGCTCTAACAAAGAATAAAAAACAAAAGTCTCGGACTTAAAAAATAAATATCATGACAGCAATCAAAGGAGGTGAGTTTTTAATTCGCCAAACAAAACCAGAAGAAGTCTTCATTCCAGAAGAGTGGAGTGAAGAGGAGAAGATGATCGCACAAACATGTCGCGATTTTCTGGCACAAGAGGTAATTCCTCATGTAGACAAGATCGACTCGATGGAGGATCCTTCCATCATGCCAACTCTGCTCAAAAAGGCAGGTGAGCTTGGAATTTTAGCTATTTCTATTCCTGCGGAGTACGGAGGAATGGGAATGGACTTCAAGGCTTCAATGCTTGCTGCAGAAGCAGTAGGTAGCGGACATTCATTCAGCGTGGCCATTTCAGCGCATACAGGAATTGGCACGTTGCCTATACTTTATTACGGAACGGAGGAGCAACGGCAGCAATACATGCCGAAGCTGGCTTCTGGCGAGTGGTTGGGGTGCTATTGCTTGACAGAGCCAGGGTCTGGTTCCGATGCCAATTCAGGTAAAACTAAGGCGATATTGGAAGGTGATCAGTGGAAGATAAACGGTCAAAAAATGTGGATTACCAACGGTGGTTTTGCTGATGTGTTTACTGTGTTTGCCAAGATCGATGATGACAAGACTTTGAGCGCATTTATAGTGGACAAGGGCACCGAGGGTTTAACCTTAAATCCAGAGGAGAAGAAGATGGGTATTAAAGGCTCATCTACGCGTCAAGTGTTTTTCAATGACGTTAAAATTCCTAAGGCAAATCAATTAAGTGATCGGGAAAACGGCTTCAAGATTGCTTTGAATATTCTCAATGTTGGGCGTATTAAACTGGCTGCAGCCACCTTAGGCGCAGCGAAGGAAGTAGTGACCGTGAGTGTGAATTATGCCAACGAACGCCAGCAATTTGGAAGATCAATTTCAAAGTACGGAGCTATTCGTCATAAACTAGGTGAAATGGCCTTGCGCACTTACGCATTAGAAAGTGCTGTTTACAGAATCTCTCAGAATATTCAAGACCGAATTTATGGATTGGCTGCCGAGGGCATGGAAAAAGGTAAGGCTACATTGAAGGGTATTGAAGAATATGCGGCTGAATGTGCAATGATGAAGGTCTATGGGTCTGAAGTTTTGGATTACGTGACAGACGAAGGTGTTCAGATTCATGGTGGTATGGGATATTCTGCTGAAACAATAGTGGAAAAAGCTTATCGTGATAGCCGCATCAATAGAATCTTCGAAGGAACCAACGAGATCAATCGTATGCTAACCGTTGATATGATTTTAAAGAAGGCGATGAAGGGTGAACTGGATCTTATGGCAGCAGCCAAATCAATTCAAGATGAATTGCTGAGCATCCCAGATTTTGGCGATGGAGACGGTGGATTGTTTGAAGAAGAATACAAGCTCATTGAAGGATTTAAAAAATCGGTATTGATGGTGGCTGGTGCGGCCGCTCAAAAATTGATGATGGAACTCTCCAAAGAGCAAGAAATCTTAATGAACATAGCCGACATGGCGATCGATGCCTACGTGGCCGAGTCAATCGTATTGCGCGTGCACAAGCGAATAAATTCAATGGGAGATAATGGACAAGAAGTGTATAAGGCAATGGCCGAACTTTTCGTTCATGATGCTGCCGAACGCGTTCATCGCAACGCCAAAGACGCGTTGATGAGCTTTGCAGAGGGTGATGAGCTTAGAATGATGCTTATGGGAGCCAAACGATTCACCAAGACGGGTGCGAAGAATGTCAAGGATTTACGCAGAATCATCGCTCAGAAATTGATTGATGACAACGCATATAAGATCTAACTAAATGGATGTAAATGAAGAGGGGAGCTCAGGCTCCCCTTTTTTTATCTCCTAACTGTAATCCAGGCATCCCATTGGCCGGCCATTACGCATTTCTGTCTGAGCACTTCTGCTTCTTGGCGGTTGGTGAATTTTTGACCCATCAAATAGCGTGTAATGCCTTCGCTGTATCCTTTGATTTCAACGTCTCCAATGGATCTTAAAAACTCGTATTTGAATTTACCTGCATTGCGATATGCTCCTACTTGAACCCGGAATCTACAACCTGCTTCTATTTCAGACTCGCTCAATTGATCTCTTTCCTTCTCTACAATACAAATAGCATCATCTTCTTCCGAAAGTCTAACCTTAGCGTCAATTTCGGCCTGTAAGTTCATAGAATCTTGCCGTCTCTTTAAGAATCCCATCGTATAGAAATCAAAACGGTGTTCAATTCTAGTTACTCCTTCGGTGAGCTCCGGCACCTCCACGTATTCCACTTTAGGTGAAAAGCCATCCGCCAATAAGCTAATTTTGTACTGTCTTCCGGGAAGTAATGAATACACGAACTCTCCAGAAGTGCTGTCAGCAATGAGTGTAGCCAAAACATCACCTGTCTTATCATCCATGATTTTCACCAAAGCCGAACTCTCTACTTCATCCACGTATACAGTTCCCACCAGCAAGATCATCGCATTGAGTCGCTCAAATGTTCCAGGTTGGATGCGGTATATGTCATGTAAGTTTTCACCGCTGGCTCTTGCTGAGCTGAAGTACCCCCAATCGCCATCTTTGGATATGTAGTAATAGCGATCATCATCCGTTGTGTTAATCGGGTAACCCATGTTCACCGGATCTTGCCATTGCCCTTTCACGCTGTCGTATTTGATGTAGAAAATATCATAGCCACCCATCGAACCATGCGACTCAGATGCAAAGTATAGTGAGGAACCGTTGGAGAAAATAAATGGCTAATCCTCGTTGAAGGGTGTATTGATCTTAGGGCCTAAATTTTGAACGTTGCCATAAGTGCTATCAGGCTTCATTATGGCACTGTAAATATCTCTTCCTCCGTAACCACCTGGCTTATCTGTTGAGAAGTAGAGCGTTTTACCATCTGGCGCCATGCTCGCATGACCTTCCCATTGTGGGGTATTCACGCCTTTAATTGGGGTTGGTTTAGACCATGCGGTATCTCCTTGATTGTAACTTACATAGATATCTTCACTCTCTTTATTACCACTTAATTAAAGAAAGAGCATCTGATTATCGTATGAAATACTCAGTGGCGCTTCATGTCGATCGGCATCGTTGATGTTATCGCTAAGGCTTTCTCCATTCTTGAATGTGAAATCATCACCTTCTCCCTCTTTTGATGCAACGAAAATATCTTCATAATAAAAACCAACTTCGTTCTTTTTGGATTTTTCATCCATCATTTCTCCCTTGCTTTCTGGCCCTCTATTCGTGAAGTAGAGTTTTTCTCCATCAGGGCTGATTACCGGACTATATTGAGAGTTGGTGTTGTTGCTTGGCGGGGTTAAAATTTCAGGACTCAGCGCCAACCTACGTTTCATTAGTTCCACTCCGTTTCTACAGTTTGAAAGAAAGTGAAGTGTTTCAATGCGTCTTAATCCTGTGGGTCGGTAGGTGGTGAGGTAATCGTTGTATAAGTCTATGGCATCTTCAAATTGATAGTTGAGGTGCTTGGCTCGAGCCAAGTAAAACATTACATCATCATATCCTGTCTCACCTACGAGGTTTTTTAGAATGTCGTATGCTTTGTCTCTGCCGGTTGCCTGGTGAATGTGGCAGATTCCTGTTTTATACTGCAGGTAAATGTCATTCGGTCGTTTGTCCCATAAACTGTCGTAAACAGCTAGCGCACGCAAGTAATTGCCATCGTTGTACAATTTGTCGGCATTGTAAGGGCTCTTTTCGAAGGCAGCCGACATATTTTCTTGCCCGATCGATAGGGTCGAAATAAGCATGAAAACTACCGATATCAGTAGGTTTTGTAATCTAAATTGCATGCAGCAAAACAGTTGATGATGTTCAATAGTATCAATATATGCAAGTGAGCGAATGCGCCATAAGTCGGTTTACTAACTTTGAATTCTTAATGGAATTCGACATACTTAGATTGACTAACGGTTTGCGGGTACTGCACTTCGAAGACAAA
>Ga0233451_10004349_pt1 | contig 11833 bp, 10 predicted proteins | sample 011ome_29_FD_183052 | JGI IMG/M metagenome (GOLD analysis project Ga0233451, IMG submission 183052) | Coastal salt marsh microbial communities from the Groves Creek Marsh, Skidaway Island, Georgia - 011504CT (spades assembly) | ecosystem: Environmental > Aquatic > Marine > Intertidal zone >...
TGTTAGTGATTTTAAAATTTAAAGATGTCCTGAAAATCAAAGTAATAAACTTATTATGTAATTACGTGACTATAATCAATGCCTTATTCAAGGCGCGCCAATAGGTGGAAGTAGAGCACACGCGATAAACGCTAAAGCCCGGCCAAAACTGCGTGTTTCTAACTATTCGGCAGTGAAGTTTAAACCGTGATTGACTGGTTTGCGAGCCGCTTTGAAATTACATTTTTCAGACAACCCTGCGATACAGCAGATGCGGAAAAAACATACCTTCCAAATTAAAGGCAAATCAATAATATAAAAATGATACTTAGCCAATGGAGATCTGTGATGCAATTCTGTGACGCGTTGATAGCTGAAATGGTATCAATTCCGCAGGCAGATGGTTGACGCTAAGAAGAATTAATGTGCTAATGCACCTAAAATTTCAGCGTTATTGCCAGAAATTTTAATTAACGTATAAATATTTGGGGGCGCACCCCGCTGAATGGAGAAAGAATGAGTATTCTTGGATTGGCTAAGCCCTTGATTGAGAGGATGCCAGGCGGAGCAGATTACTATCGCTATTTGCGCGAGACAAAGTCTTTGAGGGCAGAAGTGGTATTTAGAGAAGAACTAGGATTTTTCTTTAACGGTCCTTCATCTATGGAGAAAGGTGAATTTGAACCACAAGAAACCACGATTATTGAGAGTCTTCTAGGTTCTTTCGACATGTTTGTAAATATTGGTGCGAACACCGGATATTATGTATGTAAAGCCTTAAGTCACGGTGTTCCTACAATCGCATTTGAACCTAATCAACTAAATGTCAATATGTTGCTTAGAAATATCGAGGCTAATGAGTTTGAGGCTGATTTTCAGCTATTTCCAATTGCTCTTAGTAACCAAAATGGCGTTCTCCCTATGTACGGAGGATCGACGGGAGCGTCATTAATTGATGGATGGGCAGGGCAAAAAAACAAATGTTTAGTTCCAATTTCAAAATTCGACAGAACGGCAAAATCATTAGTTGATGACAAGTCATGTCTCGTTCTCATAGATATCGAAGGCGCTGAGCTAGACTGTTTGCAGGGAGCAGAGACACTCCTTACTGCCTCACGGAACGTCTTCTTAATTGAGATCAGTATTGGAGAGCATCAGCCCGTGGGGGTTAATATAAACCCAAATCTAGTTGAAACCTTTAATCTAATGTTCGAACATGGATTCGACGCATTTACAGCCGATAAACGTCTCAAAAAGGTTGAATTAAATGAAATTAACGAGATTGCTTTGTCAGGGATTGACTCATTAATAACTCACAATTTTGTATTTACAAAAGATAGTAGCATTTTAAATAAAATTCTGTTTTTGTAGTATTATTGCGCAAAATTGGTAGAACGGTACGTCAATCAGAAGCAACCAAGTGGCAACCTTCGTCAGTTGAAAAAAGAACACAAAACTAACTTCGGAAGACCAAAGCCCCCTGGAGAGGCATAACGCCATAACATCAAAGTTACAGCGCTATAAAGCATTTCATAGTTATCAGTTAGTGGCATATTGGGTGTGCATGCACTATTAGTCAAAGGTAGATATTATTAGATGTGAAATTATCCTCACTCCTGAGTGAAAGTAGCCGTTACAGGCCACGACTCTGGGGCTTGACTTGCCCGCCGTGCTCTCTTGTCGTAAAATTGAATTTATTGAAACTATTCGACACGACATGGAATAACATTGTGCAAGATGACCAGATTATAGAGACCTACATACTGCCACCGCATCCGAGGGGCATTGAGCTTTCAGGCCAATGGGTTCGTCTGGAACCGCTGGATATTAGCAGACACTCTAAAGATCTGTTTCAAGCAAATACTATGGATCGTGACGGATCAAATTGGGCGTATCTGCCCTATGGGCCGTTTGCGACTTTAGAAGCCTATGAAGCCTGGTTAAGTGAGGCGGCCCTCACGCCAGATCCGAATTTTTTTGCGATCATTAAACGTGCCGACAACAAGGCGGTGGGGCTGGCAAGCTATCTGCGCATAAACCCTCAAGATGGATCAATTGAAGTTGGGCATATTAACTATTCTCCGTTGCTGCAAAAAACACGCGAAGGCACGGAGGCGATGTATCTCATGATGAAATGGGCATTTGAGAGCGGCTACCGGCGCTACGAATGGAAATGCAACGCGTTGAACACCAAGAGCCGCTATGCGGCCCAAAGGCTTGGCTTGTCTTACGAGGGGGTGTTTCGGCAAATGTCGATCAGCAAGGGACGCAATCGCAATACCGCTTGGTTTGCGGCCATTGATAAAGAATGGCCAGCGCTCAAGGCCAGTTTTGAAACCTATCTTTCGGACGATAATTTCGCCGCTGACGGGCGGCCTAAAAAGGCGCTCTCTGGGTTAACAAAGCCGCTATTGTATAAGCGCGACACATTTGAATTTGGATCTGAATAATTTTAGTGCCCCCAATTTGCACCGACATGCCCAAAACCGATCGTCACTCAATTGCGGTCTATAAATCCATATTCCGGCACGAGTTTTTCGTTTTCAAGATAAATACATCAACGTAAAAAGCTATTTGACCGGTCAAAAAAAGTTTACAATGAATATTATAGAATTATTTACAGATAAGATATTTCATATTATGAGTAGGTTACACTTTATTTTAAGGAGCGTATTTTATGAAAACTTATAGTGAGTTGAAATCTGAGATGGACAATTTGGAAGCTCAGATGGAGGAAGCGAAGAAACGCGAACGCGCGGAAGCGCTCAAAAAGGTCAAACAACTGTGTAAGGAATTTGGCTTCACCGCCGGCATGTTGCAAGGCGTATTGGCCAAGGGCCGCAATCGCACGCCAAAAACCTAAGGCGTTTTAATAGGGCGGGGATTTTCTCCGCCCTATGCTGGTTGAAGCTACAGAACGATGATGTTTCGTTTTGTGGCTTGCGTAGGGCGAAATTATATCATTGGGTTGGCCCAGACTGTAAGAGGCTTGCAAAATGAACAACCGCCGTGCCGCGCTTTGGATGATTGGTGCTATTTTTTCGTTCACATCAATGGCCATTGCTGGTCGCGCAATATCCGGCCAACTCGATACGTTCGAGATCATGTTCTATCGTTCCATTATGGGCTTTTTGATTGTCCTCGCCGTGGCGAAAACTGTTGGCACGTTGGGCGAAATAGACCTTAAACATTTCCGCCTTCACCTTCTGCGCAACATCTTTCACTTTACCGGCCAAAACCTTTGGTTCTTCGCTCTGCCATTAATTCCACTGGCACAATTATTCGCGCTAGAGTTCACCTCACCCATCTGGGTGTTACTCTTGGCCCCAATCTTTTTAGGCGAAGGGTTAACCCTCCGCAAATTGGCGATTGCGGCCTTGGGCTTCATCGGCGTTTTGATCGTAGCCCGGCCCGAAATTGGTGCGGTAAACATCGGCATTTTGGCCGCGGCCTGTGCGGCCATTGGATTTGCAGGCGCGGCGATTTTGACCCGTAAGCTGACGGTGCAAAACTCATTGACCAAAATATTATTCTTTCTCACAGGGCTACAAATTCTTTTTGGATTGCTTTGCGCCGGCTATGATGGGGACATCGCCCTGCCCTCTGTTGCCACGGCTCCTTGGCTCATACTGATTGGGGCCGCTGGGCTGGCCGCACATTTTTGCATGACCAAATCTCTCTCTTTAGCGCCCGCCAGTCTGGTGATGCCCGTGGACTTTGCCCGACTGCCATTAATTGCGGTTATTGGCGTTGTTTTCTATGGTGAGAGCTTGGATCTTTATCTGGTTCTTGGAGCTGTATTGATTTTACTCGCCAATTACCTAAATCTAAAGCGCCAAGCCTAGTGCAAGGTCTTTTCCAACCGACCATATTGGCTTATGACAGAGCAGAAGCTAGGGAATAAGAGCCATGATCTATGAAGACGGCGCAAAATGGACCGAAGCCAAACAGAAAAAAGCCCTTCTGTTTGCCATGTCGGGCCTCGGAAAAACTTACATTTCTTCCATGCTGCGCCATCGGGGGAATTGGTTTCATTACTCCATAGATTATCGCATTGGCACGCGCTACATGGGCGAGCACATTGTAGATAATTTTAAGAAAGCCGCTATGGCTGTGCCTTTTTTGGCTGAGTTATTGCGGTCAGATTCTATTTCTATGTCCTCGAATATTACCTTTGAGAACCTTGCGCCGCTGTCCACATATTTGGGAAAACCGGGCGATGTATCAAAGGGCGGCATTCCATTTGATGATTATTGCAACCGCCAAGCGCAACATCACGCTGCCGAGCGCGCCGCGCTTTTGGATACGCCTCACTTCATTGAGCGGGCCAGTGATCTTTATGGGTATGACAACTTTATCTGCGACAGTGGCGGCTCTATTTGTGAAGTTGTCGATCCTTGGGATGCGGCGGATCCGATTTTAACCGCCCTATCGGAAAACCTGCTGATGATCTGGATTGCCGGCAGCGAGGATCACACGGCCGAATTGGTGCGGCGCTTTGATTTGGCGCCAAAACCGATGTGCTATCAGCCGGAATTTCTCATGACATGTTGGTCGGACTATCAGCGTGAAACAGGCGTTCAGCCCGATAAGGTGAACCCCGATGATTTCATCCGCTGGACCTATGCGCGCGCCATGGCACACCGTCAGCCACGGTATGCGCAAATGGCCAAATGGGGCATTACGCTCCAAGCCAATGATGTGCAAAATTTAAAGACGCCGCAGGATTTCGAAGCTCTGGTGGCCGAGACCCTAGACCACCGCGCCGCAGCACCGCGATCCAATGGCGGCGAGGACTGAACCTTATGCCAATTAAGATTCCCGCAAATCTGCCCGCCCACGCTGTTCTGAGCGCCGAAGGCGTGATGGTCATGGACCCCAGCCAGGCGGATCGCCAAGACATCCGTCCGCTCCGCATCGCATTGCTCAACCTCATGCCGCTCAAAATTCAGACGGAAAATCAATTTGCCCGCCTCATCGGGGCCACCCCGTTGCAGATTGAACTCACCCTCTTGCGGATGACGAGCCACCAAACAAAAAACACCTCCTCCGATCATATGGAGCAATTTTATAAACCCTTCAGCGCGGTTCGGAATGAAAAATTTGATGGGCTGATCATCACCGGCGCGCCGATTGAGCATTTGGATTTCCAAGACGTCACCTATTGGCCCGAAATGGTCGAGGTGATGGAATGGACGCAAAGCCATGTGCATGCCACTTTGGGGGTCTGCTGGGGCGGCATGGCGATGATCAATCACCTGCATGGGGTGAAAAAACATGATTTGCCGCAAAAGGCTTTTGGCTGTTTTCGACATCAAAACCTGGACCCCTCCTCGCCTTATTTGCGTGGGTTTTCGGATGATTTCGTGGTGCCCGTCAGCCGCTGGACAGAGATGAAACAGGATGAAATTGCCGCTGTGCCGGGTCTCAAAACCCTGCTTGGGTCGAGCGAGACAGGTCCTTGTTTGGTCGAGGATCCCGCCCATCATGCACTCTATCTGTTCAATCATTTTGAATATGATAGCAATACGCTGAAACAGGAATATGATCGCGACATCGCCAATGGCACCCCAATCAACATTCCAGGTCATTATTATCCAGGCGATGATCCAAGCCAAACGCCGCTGAACCGCTGGCGCTCGCATGCGCATCTTCTTTATGGCAACTGGATCAATGAAATCTACCAGACAACGCCCTTTGATCGCAATGCGATAGGCCGCTAGAGTCTGAATACTGCAACCCTGCCCAATTGGGCGAAGGTGGATCGGATCAATGATGCAAAAACGCAGATATCATCACGGCAACCTGCGTCAAGCTTTGGTGGATGCTGCGCTGGTGCTCATTGAAACAAAGGGCCCAACCGGCTTTACCCTTTCGGAGGCGGCCAAAAATGCCGGCGTCACACCCGCCGCCGTCTATCGCCATTTCGAGGGCCGCGAGGACCTGATTGCTGAGGTGGCGTTGCAAGGCTTTGGCATTTTTGCCGAGCGCATGGAAACGGCCTATAATGACGGGCAACCCAACGCGCTTCGTGCCTTTGAGGCGGCGGGCCGGGCTTATTTGGATTTTGCCCGCGCGTACCGCGGCCATTACGTCGCTATGTTTGAAAGTGGCCTGCCGCTTCAGCGCAGCCCTGAGCTCAACCAGGCCGCAATGGAGGCGCAAAAGGTTTTGCAAGCTGCGGCAGTGGAGCTGAGCAAGAATATCCCAGCCGAGAAACGCCCGCCACCACAGATGTTTGCCGCCCATATCTGGGCGCTGAGCCATGGGGTGGTCGAGCTGTTTGCCCGCGGCGCACCGGGTGGGCGCAGCCCCTTTCCACCTGAACAACTGCTGGAAAGCGGCATGGGTATTTATCTGCGTGGTTTGGGCCTTATTGCCCCAGATTGATAGATCCCACTAGAGCGCCACGACCAGCAGACTCACTGAAATATTGATTAAAGCCAAAAGCGTCAGCACCATACCGCCAAACCGTAGCGGCATGTTAAACTCGAGAAACCCAAAGCAAATCCCGTGCATGACACGCCCCAGCAAAAGCATTGTCCCTGTGATGTGAAGCCGCAGCGCTGAGAGCTCTGCGACCTCTGCGAAATACATCATCAGCAAAACCATTGGGACATATTCAATAAAGTTGCCATGCGCCCGCACGGAACGCTCGAGCGCTTGCGCTCCAAAATTGTTGAAGGCCAGCCATTTCAAAGGTGTAACGCCCCGTAACGCCAAAACCCGAAGCGTCAAAACGGTGAAAAACAGGCCCAAGAGAGCAGCGTAGAATGCGGTAATCATGCCGAAATTTCCTCATGTAAGTTGCCAGTGGCTAACCTGTTATAGGGTGTCGAGCAACTGCTTTTCGGACGGGCTGCAAAATGAACGATTGGCCCGCGGGAAGGGATTGCATATCGGGCGGCAAGAAGACATGTTCACCCCAGACCAAGACAGGAAAGAGCCCCAAATGCGCGAAAAATTTGCCAATTACCCCAGCCTGAGCGGCAAAACTGTGTTTGTAACCGGCGGCGCATCGGGCATCGGTGCTGAGATCGTCACTGCCTTTGCCAAGCAGGGCGCCAAGGTTGGTTTTGTTGACATGGACATCGCCGGATCGGAGGCGCTTTTGGCCAAGCTGGAGGGCACGCATAGCTTTGCGCCTTGTGATCTGCGCGATATCGCCGCGCTGAAAGCCGCCTTTGCCCAATTGGCTGAAACCCTTGGGCCAGCGGAGATCTTGGTCAACAATGCTGCGCGCGATGACCGACATGATTGGCGCGAGGTGACGCCTGAGTATTGGGATGAGCGGCAAAATAACAATCTGCGCCATATGTTCTTTGCCATTCAAGCCGTAGCCGATGGGATGATCGCGGCTGGCGGTGGCTCGATTATCAACATGGGATCAAATTCTTGGTGGGAAGCCGGTGGCGGCTTTCCGGCCTATACCACCGCCAAAGCGGCCGTGCATGGGCTGACCCGTACCATGGCCCGCGATCTGGGCGATCATCGCATTCGGGTCAATACAGTGGTGCCGGGTTGGATTATGACCGAGCGACAAAAACAGCTTTGGGTCACTCCCGAAGCCCTCGCCAAGCAAATCGACCGCCAATGCCTGCCCGATCCCATCGATCCTGTATATGTCGCCCGAATGGTGCTTTTTCTCGCCTCAGACGATTCTGCGGCCTGTTCGGCGCAAAACTTTATGGTCGAAGGCGGTTCAATCTAGAGCTAGGCCCGCAATTTTTCCCCCTTCGGATCAAAGGGGGCTTCGGGCAGAACAATCGCATGATGCGGTTTTCCCAAGATCATAACATCCAGCTCATCACCCGCTGTCACATTTTTCAGGTAACACAGCGCCAGGGACTTATTCACCCCATAGCCATAGGTGCCGGATGTCACCCGTCCAACACCCGCTCCAGCCTTGTCAAAAATGGGTTCACCGCCCGTGGCATCGGCATGATCTGGCGCCAGGATCTCAACGATGCAAAGCCGCTCGCGCGGGTCTTTATCTTTGATGGCCAGATAGGCCTCTTTATGCAGAAAATCCTTGTCTAGCTTGATCAAGCCCGCCAGACCAACCTCCTGCGGCCAATATTCCGGGCTATATTCCCGCGACCAAGAGCCGTAGCCTTTTTCCACGCGAAGGCTCATTAATGCACGGGCCCCGACAGGGCCTGCGTCAAAGTCTTTCGCGCAGTCCAGCAGGGCCTCATAGAGCCGCAACTGGTCTTCTGTTTTGCAATGCAGCTCCCAGCCCAAATCCCCGGTGAAAGAGACCCGCAGCGCGACGCAGTCCACGCCGGCCAGCTCAATACGCTTGGATCGCATGAAGGGGAAATCCTCAGTGGCCAGCGACGTATTCGTCAGACGCTGCAGCAATGCGCGGGACTTTGGTCCCGCGACATTAAAGCCGCAAAGCGCTTCGGTCAGGCTTTCAAAGCTCACACCTGCAGGCATCGGAACCATCTTCCAGAACCGCTGATGATAGCGTTCGGCCATGCCCGAGCCGATGATCATAAATTCATCTTCGGCCAAGCGCGTTACTGTGAAATCCCCAGCAATCCCCCCGCGCACACCGATCAAAGGCGTCAGGCAAGAGCGGCCCACCGCCTTGGGCATCTTATTGGCGAAGACGGCGTTGAGCCACGCCTCCGCCTGCCCGCCACAGACGCGATATTTGGCGAAATTCGAAATATCTATGATCCCAGCCGTATTGCGCAGCATACGGCATTCGCGGCCCACGGGCTCGAACCAATTTTGCCGGGTGAAGCCATTTGTGTCCTTGGCGCCGGGGTGATCGGCAAACCACTGCACATGCTCCCAGCCGTAGTTCAGCCCAAACACGCCGCCAAGGGTCGTTTGCAAAGCATGGGCCGGGCGGGTGCGGACAGGCCGGCCAGCATCGCGCTCTTCATTGGGAAAATGGATCGCAAAACGCTTGGCATATTGATCGCCCACCCGCGCCTTGGTAAAGGCCTTATCGGCCCAGTCGCCAAAACGCGCGACATCCCAAGCGAACATATCATATTGGCTTTCGCCCTCCACCATCCATTGCGCCGACATCAAACCCATACCGCCCGATTGGCTAAAACCAGGGATGATCCCATTACAGCAGAAATAGTTTGTCAAATCGGGATGCGGGCCAAACAATACATTGCTGTCGGGTGACCAGATCATCGGCCCATTAATCACGCGTTTGATCCCAGCTGTGCCGACGGCAGGCACGCGATCAATGGCACGCATCATATTGTCTTCGATCCGGTCTAAGTCATCGGCAAAAAGTTCATGGGCGAAATCAAGCGGCGTGCCTTCTTCGGCCCAAAACCGCATATCCTTTTCATAGGCGCCAATCAAAAGCCCCTGCCCCTCTTGGCGCAGATAATATTCGCCATCACGATCCGCAACCGACGGCAGGCGCTGGCTCATCGCGGCCACCTCTGGAATGGTTTCGGTCACGAAATATTGATGCTCTGTTGGCTGAAGCGGCAAGGTAATGCCGGCCATCGCGGCCACCTCGCGCCCCCAGAGACCGGCGGCATTGACCACCCATTGCGTGTGAATATCGCCCTTCGGGGTGCGCACAATCCAGCTGCCATCGGCCTGGGCCTCTGTCCCCATCACCGGGGTGAAGCGATGAATTTCCGCACCCCGCGCCCGCGCGCCGGCCGCATAGGCATGGGTGACACCTGAGGGATCAACATTGCCGCCATCAGGTTCAAACATGATGCAGCGCACCCCGTCATAATTGACCAAAGGATGCAGCCGCTCCGCCTCCTCGCGGCTGACCTCGTGAAAGTTCATGCCGTAGAATTTGGCCTTAGCCGCCTGAAGCCGCAGCTGATGTTCACGGTTTTCTGTTTGGGCCAGATAAAGGCTTCCGGGCTGAAACACGCCGCAGCTTTGCCCGGTCTCTGCTTCCAGCTCGTTGTACAGGTTCATCGTGTAGTGTTGGATACGGCTGATATTGGTGCTGTCATGCAGCCCGTGAATATTCGCCGCCGCATGCCATGTCGAACCGGACGTCAGCTCGTCGCGTTCCAACAGAACCACATCACTCCAGCCCAATTTGGTCAGATGATAAAGTATAGAACAACCAATGACACCGCCACCGATTACAACTGCTTGAGCATGGGTCCGCATTTTCGGCACTTTCTTTAAATTCTCTCGCATAGAGTATCGGCAATGCCTCGGGATGACCATTGCCCCAAGGCGACATCCTATGTCTGATTTGAACCATCTGATCACTTCTCGGACAATTCAAACTGAGCTCCATAGCCGCCTCCGAAAATTTTGGCCGTTTTATGTCGGGAACTGCTATTCTTTTACCCCTATCCCCGCCATAATCTGCCCAACACAGCAGCAGGAGACCTATCATGAAAACCACCACCCGAGTCGCAATTATCGGCGGAGGCGTCGTCGGATGTTCGGTTTTGTACCATCTGACCAAACTTGGCTGGTCTGATGTGATGCTGCTCGAACGCTCTGAGTTGACCTCGGGGTCCACATGGCATGCGGCCGGCGGATTTCATACGCTCAATGGTGACACCAATATGGCGGCGCTACAGGGCTATACCATCAAGCTTTACAGGGAACTCGAAGCAATCACTGGCATGTCTTGTGGTCTGCATCATGTGGGCGGCGTGACGCTGGCAGACAATCAAGACCGGTTTGATATGCTGGTCGCAGAGCGTGCCAAACACCGCTATATGGGGCTAGAGACAGAGATCATCGGCCCTGACGAGATCGCAAAAATAGCCCCGGTGACCAATATTGAGGGGATCATCGGCGGGCTTTATGATCCGCTTGATGGGCATCTCGACCCATCGGGCACAACCCATGCCTATGCTAAGGCCGCTAGAATGGGCGGGGCGCATATTGAGACCCATTGCAAAGTCCTCTCCACCACGCAGCGCGCCGATGGCACTTGGGATCTGGTGACAGATAAAGGCACTGTGCACGCAGAGCATATTGTGAATGCCGCCGGCCTTTGGGCGCGTGAAGTGGGCGCCATGGCGGGCGTCTATTTCCCACTTTTACCGATGGAGCATCAATATCTTGTCACTGAAGAGGTTCCCCAGATTGCAGATATGATTGACGCAGGCGGCGAGCATCCCCATGTGATGGATCCCGCAGGAGAAAGCTATCTGCGCCAAGAAGGTCGCGGCCTTTGCATCGGATTTTACGAACAGCCCTGCCGTCCTTGGGCTGTAAACGGCACGCCTTGGGACTTTGGCCACGAGCTCTTGGCCAATGACTTTGACAAGATCGAAGACAGCATCGCCTTTGCCTATCGGCGGTTCCCAGCGCTTGAAAAGGCCGGGGTGAAATCCGTGATCCACGGCCCCTTCACCTTCGCCCCCGACGGCAACCCTCTGGTGGGGCCAGTGCCCGGGATGCGCAATTATTGGTCCGCCTGTGCTGTCATGGCGGGCTTCAGCCAAGGCGGCGGCGTTGGCCTGACGCTGGCGCAATGGATGGTGGAAGGCGAGCCGGAGCGCGATGTCTTCGCCATGGATTGCGCCCGCTTTGGCGCATGGATAACGCCGGGCTATACGGTGCCAAAGGTCGTTGAGAATTATCAACGGCGTTTCTCTGTCAGCTACCCCAATGAAGAGCTGCCCGCCGCCCGCGGCCTGCGCCGCACCCCGATGTATGACCATTTCAGCGCCATGGGCGCTGTCTGGGGCGCGCAATTTGGGCTCGAAGTGCCGAATTATTTTGCCCAAAATGGCGAGCCTGATTTTGAGACCCCTTCCTTCCGCAGGTCGAACGCTTGGGATGCGGTGAAACGCGAGGTCAAGGCCGTGCGCCGCAGCGTTGGCATCAATGAAGTGCATAATTTCTCAAAATTCTTGGTCAGTGGCGCCCA
>Ga0233451_10004353_pt1 | contig 11827 bp, 12 predicted proteins | sample 011ome_29_FD_183052 | JGI IMG/M metagenome (GOLD analysis project Ga0233451, IMG submission 183052) | Coastal salt marsh microbial communities from the Groves Creek Marsh, Skidaway Island, Georgia - 011504CT (spades assembly) | ecosystem: Environmental > Aquatic > Marine > Intertidal zone >...
ATAGTATTTTTTACACAGACTCTATTTTAAAACAAATTTTTAAAATTTTTAAAAGTGAAAAATTATTAATTGTATACACCTCTGATCATGGAGAGGTTGTTAGCGAAATAGATGGGGGTCATGGATTTTATCAACCATATAAGGACGAATTTGAAGTACCATTAGTTTTTTTCTCTAGCATCAAAAATGACAGAATATTTAAACAAAAAAAATTGATAAATAATGAAAGCTTCTATAACCTAATAAAATATATATGTGGCTTAGATGATAATTTAAATTTATCTAATTCAAAAAAAGTTATTTCATTTGATCCGTCGAATATAAACGATTTCTGTTTTACTGAATACAAATGAAATTATCAACACTTTATGGACTATTTTTTATAATAGCTATTTTTATCATTTTTAAATATGGTTTTAAAAAAGTTGAGAAAAAAGTCACTGAATTTCTAAATTATTCAGTTTATGTATCAAAAGAATTACATAATATTTCAAAGAATAATGATTTGGTAATCAATATTGAAACAGATAGGATTATAGCCCATGCTGGAGGCTCTATAGAAGGATTTATTTACACTAATTCACTCGAAGCATTAAACTCTAATTATAAAAAAGGGATACGTTATTTTGAGTTAGATATTAAAAAAACTAGAGATAAAGAACTTGTGGCAGTCCATGATTGGCAGGAATGGAATAAGATGACTGGATATAATGGGGAAATTCCTCCAACTTTAAAAGATTTTAAATCTTTTAAAATTTACAAAAAATTTACTCCATTAACATTAAAAAATATTGATAAATGGTTCAGCGAACATCCAGATGCAATTTTTGTAACTGATAAGATTAAAAATGTTGATAGTTTATTATTAGATTTTAAAAATAAGGATAGAGTTATAATGGAATTATTTTCATTAGATGAAGTAAATAAAGGTATCAGTCGAGGTATCAATGTAATGCCTAATTGGGATGTTTTTAAAAATTTTAAAGATGATAGCATATATAATTTGATTAAAAAATTAAATATTAAATATATGGTTGCAGAAAATAAAATTATTTATTCCAAAAAAAAACTCTTAAAGAGGCTTTCAAATATCATTAAAATATATTCTTATGGTGAATATAAAACTTTAGATTCAAAAAAATTTGGTTCAAAAACTGAAATATTTACTCTTTGTTATGAGGCTGATTTTTTTTACGGGGTATATGTTGACCATTTAAGAATAAATCAAGAAAAAATCAAATGCAATGAGTTTTATGAATAAGCCAAAATATAAGTTTATTAAAAATTTTAAATATGCTCTTGATGGATTAAAAGATCTAATTCATAATGAAACCTCATTTAAGTTAGATGTTATTTTTGTGTTTGTATTTTCAATTTTTATTTTTTTAAGTTCATACTCTGAAACACACAAGCTTATTTTATTTTTTTCTTTAATAATCCCAATCTATTCTGAAATCATAAATAGTATAATAGAGAGAATCGTTGACTTAGTGACCCAGGAAAAGAATTTAATTGCCAAAAAAGCTAAGGATATTGGTTCCTTTTTAGTTTTAGCAAGTTATACGATTACTTTTTTCATTTGGGGATATGTAATTTATTTGAATTCAAACTAATTATTTATTATTATGATATGAAAGATTTCTTTATACTGATTTTAAATAAATCTTTTATAATGAAATACAGAATTCCCAAACTATGATTATAACACATTTAAGGCTAGTTAAATTATAAACTGTGACTGTGTTTATCATTTTATAAAAAGGATAGATAAAATTTTTTGGTAAATATGACGAGCTTATGAAAAAAACTACTTTAAAAATCTTTCTAGTTCTGCATTTGATTTTATTCAGCTTTAAATTATGACACTCTTAAATTCTTTAATCGATCTATTAAAAATTACTATAAAATTAATATTATTTAAAATTAAATATTTCGATAAACCACTAAGGTTAAGGGTTGTTAAAAAAAAATCAAGAAAAGCACTAATAATGGGGAATGGTCCCTCTTTGAAGAAAGATCTACCAAAAATTTTAAATTATTCTAAGAATGATTGCGATTTTTACTCTGTCAATTTTTTCGCTAATACCGAAGCTTTCCTACAAATAAAACCTAACTATTATTTTTTAGCAGATAAATTATTTTGGTCCAAGAATTTAAATGACAAATTTGATTCATTGGTTAATACTACTTACGATAGACTTTCCAGAGTAAACTGGGGAATATCAATTCTGTGTCCAGAGAAAGGATATTACTTTATTAAATCTAGATTATCATCAAATCCAAATATTACATTTATTATAATACCTGATAAATCAATAAATATTAAATCAGAAAGAATTCATATTTATTTTTTATCAAAAAGATTTTTTTCAATTCCTAATGTTAACAGTGTTATTACATTAATATGGTATTCAATTTTATGTAATTACAATGAAGTAAATATTTTTGGACTTGATTTCTCAGGATTTAAATCTATTGATGTAAATCAAAACACAAATGAAGTTAATGTTTCTGTTAAGCATTTTTATAAAAACTCTAAAGCAGAACTTAACAGTTCAGATAAATATAAAAATCAAATAAATAAAACAGTAAGTCAAAGATTACATCAGAATTATTTAGGTTTTTACTACATGGAAATACTCAGTAAAGTAGCTGTTTGTAATGGAATAAACATTATAAATAGGTCTTCATTTTCTTACGTTGATTCATTTAAAAGACCATCAAATTAGATTTAATATGATTAATCAAATCAAAGCTTTAATAATCATACTTTTTTCACAAATAAGGCTTAATAAAGATGAGATAAATGGGAATTTAAAATATTTCACACTTTTTAAATTTCACATCAGCTATAGCTTAGAATTACCATTTTCTAATGGGAGGACTGTTAGAGGAGTAAAATTTAATAGTGAATTGGATATATATTCAAAAACTGTAAAAGACATTTTAAATGAAAAAAATACCGACCAAATAATAATCTCTTTATATAAAAAATATAAAAGTTTTGAACCCAAAAAAGTATCAGATTTAAATAGCTTTATTTCAAACAGAAAACTCAGAAAATATCCTATCTGGGCAATGTTACTTCCTTGGGAAAAAGGTGAATTATCTAATATCAAACAAAGATATCTTTTAAGTTTTCATCATAATAGGTCTGAAAATGGAATGAGATTCAAAGATGATAAATTAGAAAATATAGAAACGATGATCTATTCAAAAGATACAGCTAAAAGCCATGTTTTTCAGTTTAAAAAGTTAATTCAAAAAATAAAAAAAAGGGGATATATTGTTAATTATAATGATTTACCTACAGCTTTAATTTTTATTAAAGATAAGAAATGGTTTTGGATGATGTCAAGTTCAGGTAATCATAGAGCTCATATAATGAGTGAACTTAAATCCAAAAACTTTAAATGCAGAATAGTTGGGATTATTAAATACTCTGAATTAGATAGAGCAACTAATGTAACAAAAAAGATATTTAACCAAGATGAAGCTAGATTTTTTTTTGATAAAATATTTAAGGGATATAAACCAATTAGGGGTCATCTATAATTTATTATGAATAAAACAATGACATACATATTTAAAGCAATAAATAGGTTAATTAGAAAAATTGGATTAACTATAACATTTTCCTCCGATGGAGAAGATTTAATCTTGAATAAGATATTAGGAGGTATAAAAAATGGCAATTACATAGATATTGGTTCTAATCATCCAGTTAGACATTCAAATACATTTAATTTTTATTTAAATAATTGGAGTGGAATTTGTATTGACCCTTTACCAGGTCTTAAAAGAAAATATAAAGTATTTAGAAGTAGAGATTTATTTTTAAATGTTGGAATTGTAAAAAAATCAACAACAGATCAAATGACTTTTTACTACTACAAACAAAATCCTGACAATAGTACATTTGACAAAAAAAGGGTAGTAGACTTGAAAAATCTTTATAACAGAATACCATCAAAAGAGTTAAAAGTAGATTTAATTAGTATTGATGAACTTTCTAAAACAAAAAAATTTATAGAGTTTAATTCAACAATTCATTTATTTAATTTGGATATTGAAGGGTTTGAAAAAGAAATTTTATCATCTTTTTTCTCTGATAAAAAGTTTCCCTGGATTGTTTGCGTTGAAGAACTTGGATTTTTAACAGAAAATATTAATAAAAGCAAAATAAACATTTTGATGAAGAAAAATAATTATGTTTTAGGTATGAGAACATTTTTATCTTCAATTTATATATACAGACCTATAATTTCAAAACTAGAATCCCCATTTGTTAATGAATGGAAGTTAAAAAATGAAAATAATCCACATAAGTACCTCTAATACCGGAGGAGGAGCTCCTAGAGCTGTATCAAGAATCCATGAATCTTTATTGATTAATAATATTGATTCAGAAATATGGGTTAATTATAAAAATGATATTGATTATTCAGTGAGAGGCCCTTTAAATAAAGTGATTAAATATATTAATTTATTTAAATTTTATTTTTCTAGGATTTTTGTAAGACTTTTAAAATCTGAAAATAAAGTTCTACATTCCCCCCAGTTATTTCCATCCTTCTCTTGGATCAAATTAATTAATAATAGTGATGCTGATTTAATTCATCTTCATTGGTTTCAACATGAAATGTTATCTATATCTGATATTAAAAAAATAAAAAAGCCATTGATATGGACACTTCATGATATGTGGGCTTTTTGTGGCGCAGAACATGTTGTATATGACAATAGATTTCAAGAGGGTTACTCAAAAAAAAACAGACCAAATTCAGAGTTTGGTTTTGATTTGAATAAATGGGTTTTTAAAAGAAAACTTAAACATTGGGTTAAACCAATTCATTTGATCGCTCCAAGTCATTGGATGGAGCAAAATATTAGAAAAAGTTTTCTTATGAAAAATTGGCCAGTGCATGTGATTCCCAACACATTAAATCTAAAAATATGGAAGCCAATTGAAAAAAAAACATCTAGACAACAATTAGCTTTACCACAAGAATTAAATTTAATTTTGTTTGGCTCAGCATCAGGTACAAAAGAATATCACAAGGGATATGATTTACTTGAATTAGCTATAAAAAAATTAAATAATTCAAAAGAACTTCAAAATATTGGTTTGGTAATATTTGGTCAATCAAAACCTAAAAACCCAATAAAATTAAACATTCCTGTATTTTATTTAGGTTACTTGAATGATGATCTTTTGATGAAAACTGCATATTCTTCATCAGATTTAGTGGTCGTACCCTCCAGAATTGAATCTTTTTGTCAAGTAGCATCTGAAGCTAACGCTTGTGGCGTTCCGGTAGTTGCATTTAATGCATCGGGATTAAAAACTACTATACTTCATAAGAAAACAGGATATCTTGCTAAACCTTTTGATATTGATGATTTTGTTTCAGGGATAACATGGGTATTAAAAAATAATAATCCTAAATTAAAAAATGATTGTAGAGAATTTGTAATCAAAAGATTTGATTATGATAAAGTTGCTAAAAAACATATTAGTGTTTATAAAGAAGTTATAAATATTGATTAATCTTTTATTTGATAAAGTTTTTGAAGACTGCAATATTAATTACCTGTTATAACAGGCTAGAGAAAACTAAATCGTGCCTTGAATATTGTATGAAATCAATTTCTATGGTAAGTCACATTAAGCATGATGTTTTTATTCTTGATGATAATTCTCCAGATAACACGGGACAGATAATTAAAAATCTATATCCAACTTTCAATTTAATTTATGGAAATGGAAATTTATTCTGGTCTAAAGGGACAAGAAAAGCTTGGCAATATGCATCACTAAAAAATGATTATGATTTCTATGTATGGTTAAACGATGATGTTGTTTTATTTAAAAAAGCATTTTCAATAATTTATAATGATCTAAATAAAAAGCCATCTTCAATTTTAATTGGTGTTTTTTCAAAGTCTAAATCTAGCATTCAAGAAATAACTTATGGAGGAAGAGATGAAAATTTAAACCTATTAATTCCCAATGGTGATCCTCAAAAGTGTTTATGGATGAATGGAAATTTTGTGTTTATTCCAAAAAAAATATATAATGAAGTTGGATTACTAAGTAAAGTTTATACTCACAATTATGGAGATGTTGATTATGGCTTAAGGGCTATAAAAATGGGTTTTGATTTGAACATTTCCTCTCAAATTATTGGTACTTGTGAAAAAAATAAAATTGAAAAATGGAGAAATCCAAAATCAAGATTTTTAGATAGAATTAAAAGCTTTAGAAAAACAAAAAATTTTAGATTAGTTGAAGTAATATATTTTCAATTTTATCATTTTGGGATATTAGGATTGTTAAAATATTTATTTGGGATATTTATAATATTACTATCACCAAAAATATATTATTCTTTATCTAAAAAGATGACAGAGAAGAAAAATTGGTGAATTCCAAATAAATGAAAAAAATATTTTACATAACAAATATTTTTCCTTTTTATAGAAAGTCTATATGGAGTAAATTAATTTCAGAAAATAAATATAATTTTAACATTTTTTTTTCGGATCAGCCCTACAGCAATATAAAACCTTTTACAAATATTAAAAGCGAGAAACTTCATCTTATTAAGAATTATTATTTTAAATCCTATTTGATATGGCAATCAGGCGTGATTAAAAAAATCTTTCTTGAAAAACCAGATATTGTAATCCTTTTAGGTGAAATGAATGTAATTTCTAATTGGGTAATTTCATTTTTGTGTAGATTATTAAAAATAAAGATTTGGTTTTGGGGGCATGGCATATATGGAAATGAAAATCGTTTTAAATTCTTTTTAAGAAAAAAATATTTACAGTTAGCTGACAAGCAAATTCTATATGGAGAAAGAGCTAGAGAAATCCTTATTAATTTAAAGTTTAATATTGAAAACCTTCATGTTGTTTATAATTCTTTAGATTATGACATTCAAAATAAATTATATCAAAATTTAAATTCAACATCTAAAGAGTCCGATTGTGATATTTTTAAAATTGTTTTCATAGGAAGACTAACCAAAAGAAAAAAACTAGATCTACTTATTAAAGCAATTAGTCTGCTAAAAATAAAAGATAAGATCATTCTTGAAATTATTGGAGATGGAGAAGAAAGGGATAATTTAAATTATTTAGCAAAAAAATATTCTATAAGAGAAATTAAATTTCATGGAGAAATTTTTGATGAAAAAATTATATCAAAAATTTTGTTTAATTCAAATTTATGCGTTTCGCCTGGGAACATTGGATTAACTGCTATTCATTCATTAAGTTATGGTACCCCAGTAATAACTCACAATGACTTTAACAGACAAATGCCTGAGGCAGAAGCAATAATTGAAGGTGTTAACGGTTTTTTCTTTGAATACGACAATGTACATGATTTAGCAGATAAAATAAATTTAGCTTTATCAAAAAACATTAAACGTAAACAAATAAGAAAAATTATAGAAGAAAAATACAACCCTAGTTTTCAAAAATCAATATTTGATAAGATTATTATAGATGGTTAAAATAATAAATTTAGCATATACCAATCAAGGAGGAGCAGGAGGTGCTGTGAATAGAATTAATCAAGTATTAAATTCATTTTGTAAATCCCATTTCATATCTCTTAAAGGGAGTAAAAATGAAAATTCAACAGTATTAGGACGATATAACACTTACTTTTTGTCTATTATTATTTTATCAAATTTACGTCATTTATTTTATAAATATTTTTCTAACAAGTATTTTAAAAAATATAATTATTATAATTACAATGAAAAATTAAATTATTTTAACACAAATCAGCTATTTAAAAAATTCCCATTTACACCTGATATTTTAATAGTACATTATTGTTCACATTTTATAAATTTTAAAATGATTTATGAAATTCAAAAAAAAACAAACTGTAAAGTAATTTTCAACTTATTGGATACCTCATTTTTAACTGGTGGGTGTCATTATTCTTGGGATTGTAAAGGGTTTGAATTCGAATGTAAAAATTGTCCAGCAATAAAATCAATTAAAAAGAAAAACGACTCTAATAAAAATTTCAAAGCCAAACAAAAATATTTAAATAAAACTCATTCGATCGTAAATGTTTCATCAACTTTTGCGTTAAATCAAGTAAAAAGAAGTAGTTTATTTAAAAATCATAAAAAAAGTTTGATTTATTATCCAATCCCTAATTTGAGACTTGAAAGTGAGTCATATAATAAAGAAAAAATAATTTTCTTAGGGACCCAAGATTTTAATGATAAAAGAAAAGGAATATCTTATTTTATTAAAGCGATTAATTTATTTAAAGAATCTATTGGTGATTCAAAATTTTATAAAATACAGTTTAGAATAGCTGGCAATAAGAAATTGAAAATTTCTTATAAAAATTTCAAATATTTAGGTTATCTAGATGAAGTAAAATTGGCAAAGGAATACAGTAAAGCTGATTTATTTATCTGTCCATCTATCGAAGATAATGGGCCAATGATGATAAATGAGGCTTTATCCTATGGCACACCAGTTGTCGCTTTTGATGTGGGGATAAGTAGAGATTTAATACATAAAGGCAATGGTTATATTGCTAAGAATAAGGATGCATATGATCTATCTGAGGGGATAAAAAAAATTATAACAAATAAGCAGCTTTCTAGAGAACAAATCATTATTGACTCAAGGAGAAAACTTTCTTATTCTGTAATAACAAGAAAATGGAAAAAATTGATTTATGATACTCTTTAATAAAGCTTATTATTCCGCTTTAAGCAAAAAATTAGCTGTACAATCAATAGAAAGCGGTAAGATCTCTGGAGATGGATTTTACAATAAAAAAGTCATAGATTTTTTTAAAAATAAATATAAATTTAAATTTTGTCTAACTACTACATCGTGCTCTGATTCTTTGGAATTAATAGCATTAACTGCAGGAATTAAGGAGGGAGATGAGGTTATAATACCAAACTACACTTTTGTTTCTACTGCTAATGCTTTTTTATTAAGAGGGGCAAAAATTATTTTTGCTGACAGTAATATTAATAACCCATCTATTGATTTAGACAAAGCAATGAATTTAGTAACTGAAAGAACAAAAGCATTAGTAATTGTTCATTATGGAGGTTCTGGCTTTGAACTTTTTAAATTAAAGTTAATTAAAAATAAATTTCCAAATCTAATCATAATTGAGGATGCAGCACAATGTATAAATTCATTTTACTCAGGTAAACCCCTAGGCATGTATGGTGATTATGCTGCTTTTTCATTTCATGAAACTAAAAATATATCTTGTGGAGAAGGGGGGTTGTTTGTTTGTAAAGATTCATATAATTTCAAGAAGGCTCAGATTATAAGAGAAAAAGGGACTGATAGGACTGCTTTTTTTAGAAAAGAAGTTGATAAATATGGATGGAAAAAATTAGGTTCATCTTTTTTGCCATCAGATTTATTAATGGCAATTTTATATTCTCAATTAATTAACATTGATGAAATCCATTCAAAAAGAATAAAGTTATGGAATTATTATTATGAGAAATTTAAGATTCTTGAAAACAGAATAAGCCTACCGGAAATTGAAAAAAAATCCCAACATAACGGTCATATTTTTTATATAATTCTCGAATCAGAAATTCAAAGGAATGATTTAATTAAATATTTGAATTCCAGAAAGATACAAGCAATATTTCATTATTCATCATTAAATGAATCTGAGTTTTATAAAAAAAAACATAGAGGAGAAAAAATCATCTTGAAAAATTCTATAAAATTTAGTGAGCGCTTATTAAGGCTTCCCTTGCACCATGAATTAAATTTTGAAGACATTGATTTTATTATAAGTCAAGTTATTGATTTTTTTAAAATCAATTAAGAATTAAATTTTTTTCTTAAATAATTATTCAACCTAATTTCAATATGTTTATTAGTAAATTTTGAAATAAAAATTATGATTAAAGGGCAAAATATAAATACCAATATTTGAAAAAATGTATTATTTGTAACATTAAGAATTTGAAAAGTAAACCTTGGAATAACAAGAACAATCAAAAAATGATTTAAATAAATACTGAATGAAATAACTCCAATATTTTTTAAATAAGAATGTTTTAAAATATAAGTAAATATTCCTACACTTTTTAAAAGCACAATTATTGTAATTCCAAAAAAAACAGGTAAAGCAACGCCTAATAATTTTATAATTATTTGGGATTCTGATGACATAAGAAAGAAACTAAAAAAGAACAAAAACATTAAAGGAATTTGAAACAAACCATTAATTTTAATTTTAGATGAATAAGCAAATGAAAATAGAGAGCCCAAGAAATAAGAATATAGCCCCCTTAGAAACCCTAGTCGATAAGTGCTAAAAAAAGAATCATAATAAATTGAAGATATTAATAGAGCAAAAGTGATTAAAAATAATATACTATGATTATAATTAGATTTTTTGGTGTTTACAAAAAGAAAAATAATTCCAAATACCATATAGCAAATAAATTCTGCTGAGATTGACCAAGATGGTATATTCATAGCTCTATCACCAAATATTGAAGTACTATTAACGAGTAAAACATCGTTTAAAAACCGATTAAATAACTCAATTGATGAGTCTGGACTATTTTTAAAAGAGCGTAAATAGATATTTGAAAAAAATTCAAAAACTAAAACAGATGTTGATGTAATTAAAAGTAAAGGGTATAATCTGAAAACACGTTTTTTATAAAATGTAAAAAGGTTTTTAAAATTATTTAAGTATGATTGATATTTTAATGTTATAATGAATCCAGATAAAACAAAAAAAAAGTCAACAACAATATATGAGTGTCTTATTAATGGAAATTTGTAAAAACTATCTGGAATGTATAATGGTGAATAATGTTCGAAGATAATTAGTAAACAAAAAAAACCCCTTAAACTGTCGAGTACTTCTAATCTTTTATTCAAATTATGGATTTTTTTAAAAACAGCAACAAGTTAAAATATATTTTTTATACAATTAAAGGGAGGAATTTTTTTTTAAAAAAATTAAAAATCTCAAAAAAGTGGATTGGTAACTCATATGGTGGGTTTTATATTCATCCTAATAAATTAAATAGTGATTCAATTATATATTCAATAGGTATAGGAACAGATGTTTCATTTGATTTACATTTAATAAGATTATTTGATTGTAATATTTTTGCTTTTGATCCTACTCCTAAATCTGTTAATTGGGTTAAAAAAAAAGTAAACTCTAAAAAATTTATTTTTTTTGATTTTGGAATTTCTAAAGAGAAAGGAAGTAAAGCATTTTACTTACCAAAAAATTCAGAATTTGTTAGCGGGAGTTTATTTCAAATTAAATCAGTTGATATTAATAAAAGCGTTACTCTAAATTTTGAAACTATATCTTATGTAATGAAAAAGAATAATCACAAAAAAATTGATGTACTAAAAATGGATGTTGAAGGATCTGAATACGATATAATCGATTTTATAGTAAAAAAAAATATAAAAATCGATCAAATATTAGTTGAATTTCATCCTCATCTAACAAATAATGGAAGAAAGAAAACAATTAGAGCTATAAATTTATTAAAAGAAAATGGCTACAAATGCTTTGGTATTTCTAAGTCTATGTTAGAGTATTCTTTCATTAAAAAATAAAATTACAATGAAAGGGATTATTTTAGCAGGAGGTTTAGGCACTAGATTATATCCAGCGACAAGAGTTGTTTCAAAGCAGCTTTTGACTATTTATGATAAGCCAATGATTTTTTATCCGATATCAACTTTAATGTTGGCTGGAATTAAAGAAATATTAATTATATCAACTCCATCGGACATTCCGCATTTTAAA
>Ga0233451_10004370_pt1 | contig 11784 bp, 12 predicted proteins | sample 011ome_29_FD_183052 | JGI IMG/M metagenome (GOLD analysis project Ga0233451, IMG submission 183052) | Coastal salt marsh microbial communities from the Groves Creek Marsh, Skidaway Island, Georgia - 011504CT (spades assembly) | ecosystem: Environmental > Aquatic > Marine > Intertidal zone >...
TTATTTTAAAGATTTGAAAAACTAAAAAAACTTTTAAAAGTATTAACTTTTGTGTTACAAATATATAACTTTTTCAATGTTTTAAAAACATTAGAAAACTTATTACTTTTCTATAGAGCTTTTATCTTTTATTTTAAAGATTTGAAAAACTAAAAAAACTTTTAAAAGTATTAACTTTTGTGTTACAAATATATAACTTTTTCAATGTTTTAAAAACATTAGAAAACTTATTACTTTTCTATAGAGCTTTTATCTAACCAAAAAAAACATTAAGAACGTTATTTTTAAGATTATAATAAAAAAATTGATTTATTAATAATTTTATTAAATATATAATAATTGTTTGAATAAATAATAATAATGTCAAAATATTATTTAAATAAACCATATACTCATAAAAATAAATTGTGTAATATTATAAATAATGAGCGTCCTAGTCAAATGTTATCCGAACAATCAACTCATAAAGCTTTTAATCTCAGAGAATATGGTAGATATATAACAAAAAGAAATATACAAGACTATAAATTTAAAAATAAAGTTAATAAATATGAAATAAGTAATTTAGAATTTGAAGAAATAAGTTTATTTTCGAATTATATTGTGGGTGTCAATATAGCACAAGTAGCATATTTAAGAGAAACTATATCTTATTTACCACCTGAACTTTGGTTATATATAGGTTCGTTTATGATTTTAAATTTGAATTATAATAGTTTAGTTTCAGGAGTAATTGAAAATAGGACAAATTTTTACCTAGAATATAATATGAGTAGAGTATTTACTAATAATTATAATTCATTACAAAATCAATATAATAGAATTATAATAGAGAAATATTGCGCTAAAAATAATATTCCGATAAGATAAATAAAAAGAACACATATCAAATTATTAATTATAATTTATTTAACAATTTTTAAATCTAAATATATAATAATAATTAAATTTTTTTTTTTAATGAATAATCATACTTATCGTGCTAATAATTTAATAATTAATGATGCTGAACAAAATCATATACCTATAAGATATTATAGTTTTATTTATAATAATTTATTATGTTTTGAATTATTAAAGATGACTAGTTTAATATATTATTTAAAAAGTGGAAATAAACACACATCAATTACTAAACTATGTAATTTAGCGACTATTATGTTAAATGATGATCATAATATGAAACCTGCTATTTTAATTAATCAAGTGAAATGTGATGATAATAATAAATTAATGAAAAAAATAGCATATCTAGATGTAGATAAGGTTTATGAAGAGGCTGCATTTATAATAAATCTCAATATGTTCATCAATATTGCTATCGTTGCTAATTATAGAGGATTAGTACCTTTTTTACCACCTGAATTATGGTTTTATATTAGTACACAATATAGTTATTTATATAAATTACCAAGAAGAGTTCCATTTAGTATAACAAATCGCACAGATTTTTACTTAGAGTATTTACTATTTAATATTCTTTATTATAAAAAAAAAAATATAAAAAGAGTTTATGTTAAAGAAAAAGACTATATGTATTTAGAATATACATATTATGATTATATTGGGGAAATATTACTTGTTAATAATAGATATAAACACGCCCTTACTGTATATAATAGACTAAATAGAAGATTATATGAAAATAATTTATATTATGATTCAATTACAAACGATTTAGAATCATTATATGATTATGACACATCTATTAGAAATCATTATTATTAATATAAATAATGATTATTAATATAAATTATATTTGATAACATTCATTAATGTTTTACAATAACTTTTCTATTAAAAATAAAATAAGAATACAATTACATTATTAATAATATTATATTGTTAATTAATTATATTACTTATAGTTTGTTCCCATTTTTCACTTCTTAAATTGTATTCCCATATAAATACTCCACCTATATTTCCACTAGATACTATTTTTTTTAATTCTTCACAGTCATCTTCAATATAGTCGCTTCCACACATTCCCATTACTATCATATCTCTACTATAACCATTTTTAATACATTCCATATAAGAATCACAAGTATAAGAAGAATAAAATTGTCCGTTAAAGTAATCTATGTGTTTACCAACACTAGATTCTAATAAATCTTTATATATAAATCCTCCCATACCAGGTTCATTAGTTTGTAATGCGTATTGAACAGGAGCCATACTAATAGTATAATTGTTATAATCGGTTTTAATATTATTTATTAACATTTTAACATTCTCTAGTTCTACTCCTTCTTCTATATCTAAATCAACACCACTTATTATATTCTTTTTATTAAGCAAATCACATAATAAAGGATAATATACTGAAAAATTATTGAATAATTCACTATATGCACCTCCTGCGCCTCCAATCATTAAAACTATTTTAATTCCCATATTAGATGCTTCTTCTAAATCTTTCCAAACATCATCAAATAGTTTATCTGTTGGTTCATTATTATTAAGATGAATATAAGGTTCTCCATTATCAATTTTTCCCAAAATGTATAGAAGATAGATGTATATGTGTAACGGGACATTCTTTGTATAATATATCATTTAAACCTACAAATGTTTGATAATAATAAATAATTTTGGGAGACATAATTAATTTAAAAAGAGTATATATATATATATATATATAAAGATAATAATTATTTAATTATAAATTAGAATAGAGAATCTCTAAAAATTAAAATTGAATTAACAATAATAAAAATACAGAATTATAGATTCGTGTATAAATGTCTTTAATAGAAAACACTGTTTCTACAATAGACCAAAATGTTCAAACAACAAAAAGAAAAGCATCTAGTGAAATAGAAGAAAAAGAATCAAAAAAAACTAAAATTAAACCAACTATGTTAGAATGTAATATTTGTGTTAAAAAGTTTTATGAAAATTTCAAATATATATGTTATAATTGTGGAGGAATAATATGTCTTGAGTGTAAAGTAAAAGTATCAGCATACGCAGGAAAATCAGTTAGATGTCCTCATTGTAAAAGTAATAATAACACAGATAATTCAATGATAAATCATAGAAAAAATATGGAACAACTTATGAAAATTAGTAGAGAACATAAAAACTATGACTTCATTTACGAAGAAATTATGAAAATAAATCAACTTATTGAGTATGAAGTAACACAGGGTAGCATTGATTGTAAAACATTTATATTGGAAATTAGTGAGTTATTTATTTGTTATGAATATTATGAACTAGCATTTAATTGGTATAAGTTTTTAGCAGATTCGGCTCAAAATACAAAAGCAATTATTAGATTGGGAAAGATGTATGAAAAGGGTTATCACGTATGTCAAGATTATACTAAAGCGTTTGAATTATATACCGATGTTGTAAATAAAGGAAATATAGAAGGAAATTTTTTCCTGGCATATTTATATGAAAATGGGAATGGAGTAGATAAAGATTTAGTAGAGGCAAATAGGTTGTATAGATTAGTTGCTAGAGAGTATATTATTAATAAATTTTCTTAAGTTTCATTTCATTTAATTTAACAATATCATTTTCATTAACAGTTGTTAAATAATTAAAATCAAAACCATATAAACATATATATTTTTTTTCAAATGTGTTTGTATCATATTTTTAGTTTTTTAATTCTCGCAAATTTAACACATTTTAGTTTTTTAAGATTTCCAACATTTTGATGTTTTCTATTAAAATAACATTCACAGTACATATTTGAATGAATACCACTAAGTAATTCGCTTGTTAAATGAGAATGATATGATATTTCGTAATATATTTATTTTGCTATTTCACCAACATTAAATTTATATTCATTATCTCTAGGGTGTAAAAAAAATTAATTATATTTATAATACCCGGTTCATAATACCAAAGATTATAAACGAATCTATTTAAAGTATATATATCCAGTTTTTTTATTATATTCCATCTTCCTATATTATATTATATTATATTATATTATATTATATTATATTATATTATATTATATTATATTATATTATATTATATTATATTATATTATATTACTATTATTTAATATTTAAAATAAAATTATTTATAAAACTTATAAATTTTAACATAATATTTAATTGTGCTTTCTTTAAATACAAATTCACACTTAGTTTTTATTTCATCTTCAAATATTATTCTAGTTCCTTTTTTTTTCATATAATTTATTTTTTCTTCATTCCAGTTATTTTTATATTTTAAATATATAGATGATAACATATTAAACATATAACAAAATTTATAATAATTCCATTTAGAGATATCACCATTAAATTTACTATACGCAAACATATGATTCGTATTATTAACATTAGACACATTCCAATTAGATATATCATTATTAAATGAAGAGTAGTAAAACATAAAACTCATATCAGTAACATTACTAACATTCCACCTACTTATATCATCATTGAAATTTGTTTTATTTTTAAATAAATAACTCATATCAGTAATCTGACTTATATCCCAATCACTAATATGTCCGTATTTTTCCAAACCACGTTCTCTGTTTCCACACCATAAATCAACAGCATTTATTAATTCTACTCTTGTTTTAAAAGTATATGATTTCATATAATAATTAATTAAATCGCAAATACCATGTTCATAATTTTGTATTTTTTCCATAAAAAAACCATAATTCACATAAAGAAACCATTTTAAACACTAAATGTATTAATTATCATTATTTTAAAAAAAATATTTAATTTAATTTTAATTAAATTAAAAATAATAAATTAATATATATATAGTATATAGTATATTTATAAATTAGTTAATATTAAATATGAAAAGAAAATATAGTTTGTTGTCTAAAAAGAAATCTTTTAGTAGAAATAAAAAGATTATTATATTTTCAGTAATAGTATGTTTAATCGCACTTGCTATAATATTACCAATAGTATTAAAAAAAAAGAATAATTGTCTTCCCCAGGATGGGATTCGGTGTCAAAGAAATAAAGGTAAACAAGAAACATTCATACCAAAAGACATTGAAAATAACAATATAGGAGTATATTTAGTTAATGGTCAATCTAATTCTGTTAATTACGGTAAATATTCAGATACTAGAACTTTTAATAATCAATATAATGTGCATGTATTTTATAAAGGTAAAACATATAATATGAATAATCCATTAGCAGGTTCAGAAGGTAAGTTAGATTGTGTATGGAAATTATTAGGTGAAAAAATGATAGAAGACAGAAAACATGATCACGTTGTATTTGCTTTAACAGGATGTGGTAGTGCTTGTATTAAAGATTTATTAAAATATAAAGAGTATTTTGAAGATGCTTACACAGAATTAGTAGAAAAATATGGTAAAATAGATGGAATTTTATATCATCAAGGAGAATCAGATAGCGGTTCTCATAAGATTAAGAATACTAATGATGAAAATGAAATTAGGTCTAGTGAATATTATAAAGATTTTAATACATTAATGAAACCTATGGTTGATGATAATTATTCAAAAGATAAAATATATGTATCTAGAGTTACAATGGGATGTAAATATGTTTTAAAAGATGTTAATAAAGAAAATACAGAATTAATATTAGACCCAATGTTAGGAGCTATACAAGATGTTTTAAGAGATGAATATAATAAAGGACCAGACACTGATACTCTAGGTTTAATTTATAGATTTGATAATTGTCATTTTAATGATGAAGGATTAAATAAACATGCGAAATTATGGTTTAAAGTATTATATCCAAATACAACAGATAAAAGATTAAATGTGTTATTTCATGATTAATAAATAAAAAATGTAATCTAACTTATATAATATTATTTATTATATTTATCATATTAATATTATATTAATTATTAATAAATCTGCCAGAATCTATATAGTATAATGATGCTTCATCTTGCATATGTTTTTTAGATGCGTTTTTATTATTTATTATTTTATTTATTTTATTTATTTTATTTATTTTATTTATTTTATTTATTTTATTTATTTTATTTATTTTATTTATTTTATTTATTTTATTTAATTAATCATTTTAGATTTCATAGCATCATTTATATTATTATTATAATCAAAATTATGTACTTTATCGAACATATAATATATTATTTCACTATTCGCAGGATTCCATTTAGAAAGGTCTTGATTAAATGCAATAGCTTTTTCAAACATACAACTCATTTCAATAACATTACTAACATCCCAATCTCCTATAGGTTGATTAAAATGTTTAGCATTTAAAAACATACTAGACATATATTTAACTTTTGTAATATTCCATTTAGATATAGATTTATTTAGTATAGTTTTGTTAAATAAATTTTCCATATATTCAACATTACTAACATCCCAATTATTTAAGTCTTGGTTAAAACTTATTGCTCCAGAAAACATATAATTCATAGTAGTAACCTTACTAACATCCCAATTACTAATATCATTATTAAACATTAAAGCATCTTCAAACATACCTTTCATATTTTCAACATTACTAACATCCCATCTAGAAATATTATCATTAAAAGTATTTTTGCTCCTAAATAATCCACTCATATTAGTTATTTGACTTACATCCCAATAACTAATATGACCATATTTATCTAGTGCGTCTTCTTTTGAACTACACCATAAATCTACTGCTTTTTTTAATTCTTCATTTATTGTAAATTCATAACGAATATTAAGTTTAATAATGCCAATAATTCCTGATTCATAATTCATTATTTTTTTTATAAACATTGATAATAGGCAATTAGAATGTTTAGGTTGAGTTGAAGGTTCCATTTTCTAATGATTTAATAATTTGTTATTAATTCAAAAAAGAAATCAATTTTATAGTTTGCTTATATAGTTTAATGATCTTAAAAATATATTAATTTATCTTCCATTACTAGTATGGCGTTTACTAGATAGAATTTCCGTATGTTTATTTTGATGTCGTGTATTTCTATCCCTTTGATATTTTAATTTATTATGTATACGTTTTGATACGTTATTTATATTACTAAAATCCTAACTGTAATAGTAATCTGTTTATATGTATGATTTTATCCTTATAATTCTAATATATTCCAAACTTATAAGTTTGAAATATTTTAAATTTATGTCACTAAATTCATAATAACAAACTATCACTGAATTACAATTACGATAAATTTTATTTTTTTCAAATTCAATTCTATTTTGTTTAATTTCAAATTCAATAAAACGTGAGATAATATCCAATTCAATTGTGCCATCCCAAAAGTATTTAAAATACTTATTAATTATCAACTGTAATTGTTTATTTGTTATTTTAGTACAGTATTTTAAATAAAATGTTACTATTATATAATCACGAACCATTTGTTGCAGAACTAAATTAAGAACTAAATTAAAAATTACCGGTTCATAATTAAATAGTTTTATTAAATATATATATAATAGACAACAATAATTCTTTTTTCAATTGAAGACACCATATTTCAATGATTTAATAATGAATTATTAATTTAAAAAAACTAATTTATATTAATATTTGTTTATTTTTTATTTATAATATTACATTTTATTAACAATATTTTATTTATTTTTTAAGAGATAATAATATCATTGCTACTTTAAATATTTCAGAATCATTAAAATCTAGAGGATATTGCCTTAAAATAGAATTTTTTAGAGTTTCGCATACCCATTTATCTATTTCTAAATTTTTCATAATTATTTTATAAATAGTTATATTCTATTAATATTTTCAATTTTTATTATAAAAATTGATTTTTTTGTATTAAAAAGTTATATTAAAAACCGATTAAAAGGTTCATTATGAGTCAACTAAATTTAAATAATGAAAAACCTGATGCAAAGAGACGCAAAACGGAAGATGAATGTCCAGAATATGATAAAAAACATATCCTAATGGTGATATTTATGAAGGAGAATGGAAAGATGATAAAGAATATAATATTAAATCCTATAAATTAGATTATATATTAGTTGAAGGTAAGAAATATAAACCTTGTTAAATATAATAATATAGTAAAAAAATATTTTAATATTTAGTAATAATTAATTTAATTAATAACTAATTAACTTTTTTTATATTGATTTTAAATCAATACAAGTAGTAACATTATCTTTTATTTTGCTTCTTTTAATAATTTTAGGAAGAGAATGTGCTTCAAATATTAAATCAGAATCGTAATTAATAATATAATCTAGACTTTTTAACGTATAACCCATTTCAATAAAATGAATATATGATTCTTCATCCATAATAATACAATCTAATAATATAGTTTTGTTAAAGTTGTCAAGTGATTTCATAGTTGCTTCTTCATTATAATTGTGACTACTATTATGTATTTTATAGTAAAAACTAGTTAATTCTTCACTAATTAGTATACTGTTAATAATTAAGTTATATTCTGAAAAGTTTGATACTATAATCATAATTTTTGGATTATATGATTTAGAAACAATATATTTTATAATCATTTTAAAGTTATCAATAATATTTAAGTCTATTGAATGTTCTTTAATTATATCAATAGTTAATTGTTTATTTTTTTCTAATGGTATTTTATCTTCAATAATACAATGTGATTCAATATTAATAACCTTTCTACAACAAGGACATGAATTTGGTTTTTCTAAATCGCATTTAATAAAACAGTTAAGACAAAATACATTATAACAACATTTAGTAACTAGAGGACATTTAATAGATTCAAAACAAATCGGACAATCAGTTGATTCTTCAATTCTATTAATAATAGAATCTTGATTAGTATTATCTAGTCCAATGTCAATATAAAGCTGTGAAGTTTTTAGTTTATAAAGTTTCACATATTGAATTAATGTATTATAATCGTTATTAATAAGACATCTAATTATAAAACTTTTTACAGGGTTATTAGATATATTATTAAATAATACTTTATATTTTATTGTATCTATATACTGTATTTGTGTTTGTGTTTTGTTAAAGAGAATAGTAGTTTTAATTGAGTTTTTAGCATCTAATAGTTGTTCTTCAAACTTAGTTATTAAGTCTTCATTAATTTTAATTTTTTTAAGTAAAGAAATTGTTTGCTTGTGTTCAATATATTTTTCTTCTGCACGTCTTTCTTTAATTTCTCTTATTTTAACAATATATTGTTCTATCTCATTTTTAAGATTAATAATTTTAAGATTTATTGTTTTTTCAATAAAGAAACTACTAATATATCTTAAATATATAGATAATATACAATGTTCTTTCATAATATATTTATAATTAATATGTGCATAATCATTAGTATTTCCATATATGGGTAAAATTGTTCTATTATTAGTCATCATATAAATATTAATATATGTGTCATCAAATAATGAATAAACATCATTAATATTAAAAATTGAATCATAAAATAATCTAGCAAATACAATATTAGTAAGTTTAGAATAATATTGAAAAATATCAAAAATATGACTAGAAATAATAATTAATTTATTAGTACTAATAACAGATTTATCAAATTTATAATCAGTAGATAGTCTATACATTTGTCTAGTATGCTTTAATCCTTCAGTATCTTCAAATGGATATATTAAGGGAATTAATAAAGAATTTAAAATTTCAACATTATCAATAATAATATATTTTTCAATATAAATATGTGGTAATTTAGATTTCCATGAACTTATATTTGTTCTAGGAACAACTAATAGTGTAGATTGAGTAACACCTATGTTAGGTATATTATGACTAGATAATTCAAGTGGAATAAATGATTTTCCAGTTTGAGGAGGTTCTGCGATTACTGTAAATCTATCTATTGGTTTTAAATATTTCTTTTCTTTTTTTAGACATTCTATAATTATATTAGTTTGTTCGCATGTTAATTGATTTGTAAGAAAAGGAGATTGAGTATATAATTCAACCTCTGGATTCTTATCTAATGGATATGTTAAATCCTCAATATATTGTATAAATTGTGTAGTAGTATTCATATTTGTATTGTATTTTATGAAATTATTAATCATAACATCAATTTTATTTTTCTAATTTTCTGGGGTAATAATATTTAAATGAATATAATGGGGGAATAGAATAGTTTGTTTTTTGTGTAAAATTGGCCGAAAATCCTTATAAAAAGAGTAATATCTGTAATATTAATTATAAGTGTATATAATTGGATATTACTCCAGTGGATCAGTTGGTTAGATCGTTGTGCTTATATACAGTACATACTTACTTATTTTAGTAACACAAAGGTCGCGGGTTCAAGCCCCGCCTGGAGTATATATTTAATTTTTTTTGTTTAAAAAGTGGTTAAAAACGGCGCTTAATAGCGTAAAAGAGCATAAAAAGGTAAAACTGAACAAAAAGGAATAAAATTGAAATTTAAATTGTAAAGAATAGGATTGCTTCCCTCACCAAGAACAGTAGTAGTATATCTCCGGATATATAGCTACTGTTCTTTTTTTTTTGTATTATAATAAGATAATTTAGTAAATAAAATGAAATGTTTACATCTAGTAGGAAATAGGTTGATAAATTATAAAAGTGATAGATTAATTAATAAAAGATTTAAAAAAATGGGAGTATATAAATTATAATGTGAAAATGCCAAATTTGAAAGAATCAAAAATTTATAAAATAGTGAATGAATTAAATGATAATAAAATTTATATAGGTTCTACAAGTGAATCGTTGCGACAAAGAATGAATGAACATAAAAGAAAAAACTCAAAATGTAGTAGTATAAAAATGGGGGATTTAAAAAAGTGTAAGATTGTATTAATTGAAGATTATAAATGTGAAAATAGGAAAGAATTATTAAGTAAAGAAAGGGAATATTTTAACTGGTATAAAAAAAAGGGTTTTGAAATAGTTAATAAAAACACACCATTTACAACAAAATTAGAAAAAAATATTAAATCAAAAGAATGGTATAAAAATAATAAGGAAAAATGTAATAAACGTGCTAAAGAATGGATTGAAAATAATATAGAAAGACATAAACAATATTTAATTGATACAAAAGAAAAAAGAAATGAATGGGGAATATTAAATAAAGAGATTATAAAAGAGAAAAGAAAAGAGAAAAGAGAAGAAAAAATGTGAATGTGGTTCATTAGTAATTTATTCAGATATAAGTAATCATTATAAAAGTATTAAACATATAACTTATATATTACAAAATGATTTATTTTTTTAATTATAAAAGGATATGTGATTAATTATAAAAAATAAAGTTGTTTTAAAACTAGAAAAGAATGTTTTTAAATTATAAAAAGTAGTTTTTTTTATTATAATAAGATAATTTAGTAAATAAAATAAAATATTTACATCTAGTTAAAATGATTGTATATAGTTTATTTATATATAAAAACAGTAATTATAATTAAAAAGGGTGTTTTTTATATTATAAAAAAAGTTTTTTTTTAAATAAAAAGCCGATTTTTTTTTTATAAAATAGCCGATTTTGGTTTTTTTATTTTTGAAAATGTTTTTTTTTTATTAAAAACACATTTTTTTTTTATTTCGTTGTAATATTTCCGTTAAATTAAAGACGCGATTTTTTTAGTACATTGAGAAAGTTGCTTTTTTTTATTAGAAAAGTTGTCTTTTTTTTAAAATGACGATTTGGTCGTTTTAATATTTTATAATAGAAAAGTAGTCACTTTTTAATAGGGTTTTTGCCTTTTTTAGATATTGAGATTTGACTGGATATGGCGATTTTTATGTTTAGTAATAATAATGGGGTCAGATATGTAAAAATATTGAAAATTTTACAGTGTAAAATAAATGAAAAATTTACATAATA
>Ga0233451_10004374_pt1 | contig 11773 bp, 10 predicted proteins | sample 011ome_29_FD_183052 | JGI IMG/M metagenome (GOLD analysis project Ga0233451, IMG submission 183052) | Coastal salt marsh microbial communities from the Groves Creek Marsh, Skidaway Island, Georgia - 011504CT (spades assembly) | ecosystem: Environmental > Aquatic > Marine > Intertidal zone >...
AAATCTTGATAGGCATCTACATTTGTTGAAGTTACTCCTGATCCAATAGCCAGTTTCCCATTTGGAACAATGTTTCTTACTTTTTGTAAATCTTCAATATTTATTTCATGCCCAGTACCATCTCCAGTAACAATTACCACATCTGCACCAGCTCTTTGAATCAATTCTTCTGCATGGTTTTCAATTTTTGAACCAGGAGGGGGTACGGCATGTTTAACAAATACATCAGCATAGATTTCTACATAATTATTGAGACTTGATTTAAACTGATTAATTCCATGAGCATCACCTTCTATAACACCCTGATCGGTAAACATAGTGTTATTTAAAACATTGATTCTTACAAACTGAGATTTAGTAGCTTCGGCAATTGCAAGAGCGGCAATACCATCATTTCTTAGGACATTTATTCCAACTTTAATATCCCGTTCTATTGATAAATTTTCCACAACTGTAGTAAAGCTAGCAAGAGTACGTTTAGAAATATCATCTTTCACAAATGGAGTGTCTCCAAAATTTTCAATTATGATTCCATCAACACCACCATAAACTAAGCTATTAACATCTTCTTGAGCTGAATCTATAATTTCATCAATAGATAACCTGTTAGAGGGGGAGCCGGGAAGGCTTTTTAAGTGGACTACTCCATAAACTTGCATTATATTTTTACGTGATTAAATTTAACGAATTTTTTAGCAAATTCACCTTCAGTAGAAAGTGTAAGCTTATGACCTTTAGGAACTCTACCAGTAACCACTCTACACCAGTCACTAGCATTTCCTTTTATACTATTATTACTTTCTTCGTCACCAAATTGCCAAGCCTTATATTCTGGTCCGATTAGTTCTACTCTTAAATCTTGATATTTAGTTTTATTGACCTTACTAGCTTGTTCTGCATTTAACCATCCAAATAGTGCTACGTGCTCAACGCGTACAGTGTCTTCGTAATCTTTTTTCATTGCATCATAAACATCTAAACTGTGCGCCCATGTCTCTGCTAACTTTGTAACTGCGAATGTTCTACAATCAATTTCGTTTTTCCACCAAGTCAACTTTTTTCCTGGAGATGATTTAGCTAATGTCTCAATTACAGAAGCTCTAGACATTCTCCACCATTCAATAACGTCTTGAGGTCTCATTTCATTACCTTTTTTAATGGCTTCTTTTTCAAATTTTTCTAAACCCTTAGGTCCTTTATATTTATTAAAGTCAGTACCTTTTTTCTTGAGTGCATTGTGAGCAAGGTCTTCAAGTGCCGCAAGATAGCTAACATGGGCTGTAATATCCCAATTTTTATATGAAGTTTTAGTATTCCAATTTCTAACAGGAATACTTTGAAGGTATTGATCTAATAATTGCTGTTCTGCAACGAGATTACTTAATATTTCTTGCACTTTATTAAGTTTACTTGAGGTCAACAATTAACTCCAGTGGCAATTTCATCAAAAAAAAACTTTTTTTAAAATAAGTTTCTATTTATGATGCATTTATGAAGAAAATCTTAAAGTTTGTTCTTTTAGCCCTTGGATTGAGGTACGTTTTAAGGCTTATGGATGAAAATGTCGATATTAAGATCCAAATTAAAAAGCTTAGAAATGAATTAGCTAATTTAGAAACTGATGATTTAGAAAATAAATTAAAAGATTTTTTCAAAAAGTACGATCCGAAATTTAAAGATCAAGAAGAAAATCAGGAAGATTTTTAAATTAAGTAATCAATGTGGAGATTACTAGGCAAGTCAGCACATCTCTGGCCGGAATGGTTTTATAAGTTAATCTCAAAAATTCACTCTAAAATTATAAGATTCAATCACTCTTTCCTTGGTGAAAAAATAATAGGGGACCACATTCTCTTACTTGAAACTATTGGGAGTAAAACTAATCAAGTTAGAAAAACACCTTTAACTTATGCAAATTTTGAAAATGATTTTATAGTTGCAGCTTCATACAGTGGAAATGATAAAACACCAGATTGGTTTTACAACCTTTCAACTGACAATCCCTATATCACAATAAACAATGAACGCTTTGAAGCTACTTACGAATTAATCGAGTCTTCTGAAAAAGAATATTACTGGAGTTTATTAGACGAAGTGTATCCAACGTTTCAAATGTACAGAAAAAGAACAAACAGAGATATCCCTTTAATAAAATTTTCTAAAGCTTAGGTTTTATAGAAGGCCCTTTTCTAACTATTGTGTTCCACAAAGTTTTGTAATGATCTAAGTCTTCTTTATTAACATGCGGTAATACAAAATTTTCCCAAGTATCTTTTAATGGATCTGCTGAGTCTGCATAAACATCTAAGCCAATAGGAATTCTCTCTACAATTGTTCGTAAACTCATAGGGGTTTCTATATTGATACTTATATCATCCGACATAAAAGAGTTGTTTATTTCTGTTGCTAATTTAATTATTAATTCTCTATATTCTTTTTGAAGTTTGGGATATCTTTTTTCAAAAATAGCATCCAATTGTTCTTTATTTGGAAAGGGTTTGTCCCATATGACCCACCTATCGGCAAACGCCTTATTTAACGACTGGGTACCCGCATAATCTCTCAAACTTGTTGGGTTCATGGTTCCAAAAATATATGTATCTTCTCTTAGAGAAAGAACTTCTCCGTTTGGAAGTTCTAGTTTCCTATGTCTATCAAGTAGAGAATGAAGGGCAAATAAAACTTCAGGTCCCGCTGCATTAAGCTCCGACAGGTTAACAATTGCAGGCCCTCTCAAAGCTCTTGTTAGCTCACCATCTTGCCATCTGCTTTCAGTTCCACCCTTACCATCTCCATACAACTGAACAGATCCTAAAAGGGTTACGTCTCTAACTTCTCCTGATAAAGGAATTCTGTAATATGGAAATCGTAGTTTTGCTGCAAATTGTTCTATATCATGATCTTTTCCTGTTCCCATATGACCCATCAATGCAATGTGTATAGGAATCTCATTTTTAAAAGATTTACTTTTTGAATTCATAACCTGTGCAAGTCTGTACTGCATTCCTAGGTCTACATAAAATTCATCAACTTCTGGAATTCGATTATTACGTGAGTCAAAATCTTCTATTTTTTTATCTAATTTACATTCTTCTATTTCAACAGATTGTTTTTCATTATCAGGATTAATAAATTTTTGTGAACCCATTAGCCAACTCCAGATGTTAATTTAATGTTTTTAATAAGTATATCCTTTGTGATGTTTACTATGGAATGAATTAGCTGTTCAGGTTTTTCAATTTGTACATTATTAATATATTCTCTCCATGAACCTCTATTACCAATTCCTATGCCTATTACATCAACACCATTTTTGGTTGCAAAGTTTATACTATTTTGAAGTTCACTTAATGACCCTCTAGTCATACCATCAGACAGTACAACCAACATCTTTGTATTAGAAGGATGGTTTAGTAATCTTTTTGTTGCATGCATGATATTTATTTCATCGATATTAGTTCCTTTTTCAAACATACTTACTGGTGGAATTGAATCTTCACTTATGCCTATATCAATCGAGTCTCTTAAGTTTCTTGAAAATTCAATTAGTCCTATAAATTGCTGATAGTTCTCTCTCCACGAGTCTTTAAACTCTTTTATAAAATAATGATTGGCCGTACTGTAAAGCTCTTGTGCTGAAGACCCGTAAGTTCTATTTAACATTGATGAAACTGCAAATTTTCTCTTATTATAAGTTTCTTCATTTTCAGTATGCTCTGACGCAAAGGCTCTGTTAAATATAGAAACTTCAAAATCGATATCAAGTTCAAAACATATTTGGGACAGATAACTAGCACCAATTAATGCTGAGGCTAATGACCATGGATGAAGTTCATCTTTATTTTTCTCAATCATCGAACCACTTCCATCAATTAAAAGGGATATTGCATATGATTTATTGGATAGTCTCTGTTTCTGTTCAAACATTCTCTCGTATCTACCAGACGCAAGCATGATTGGAACGTGTGGTGATAAATCTCCTTGATCAAATCCACTAATTCTTTGTCTTTTTTGGTTATGTATAAAGTAGGGTTTAATTTTGTTTGTAACTTTATAAATGGGTAAATTCCATTGTTGTAATAACGATTCATATGTTTCAAGACCATTTTTGTACAAGTTTTTGTAATTGTTTGGAATTTTATTTTCAACGACTTTTGCCGTATTTCCCGATGGAAAATAGATTGTAGTTGAGGCGCCGACTTTGGATATATGATCATCCATTAGATTTAATTTATCATCAGTTGATTTAGACTCTGTCTGTCCAAGAAATTTCTGCAAAGTATTGCCTGTTGTCACATTGTTAGACGAGGGGATAAGAACTTTACTTAAATCATTTACTACACTTTCATCAAGCGATTCTTCAATCTCTTTTTGTTCCCCAAGTGTGTAGTTGTCTAAGTCTGGAAGAATATTGTAACGTCTACATATATCAACCATCTGAACTGTAGCTTCTATTAATTCTGATACATTCACATTTTCATAGTTCAACGTTTTTAAAATATGTAAAGACTCATTCAATGAACTTACGACAGGCTTTTTGTAGTTTTCAAACTCAGGATCTATATAAGAAGTTATTGAGTGAAATAATAATGAAAGATACTGACTAAAATTACCAAGCTTTTTTATTTCTGAAAATGACTCAGTGTAGATATCTTCAAGAATTGAATTTAAACCTTCATATTGTTTAACAAAGATTTTTTCTTCGATTGAGTGAATTAAGATGTCAAAAACATATTTTCCAAAGGGACCTGTGAGTATTTCTAGAACATCATCAATATCTTCTACATCATCGAGTTCGTCAGGGAATAGTTTGTTTAAGGATTCAGAGTCTAAGCTATAGTTATATGTTGCATGTATAGCTTCGTGGACAACTGTACCAATCATAACCTCATCTCTATCAAGATTTGTTTTTGAAATTGTATTAACAAGTATTGATGGGTTTATTACAATATCATTCTTACTGTTTGATTTTGATCTTCCATATCGAAGAGATAAATCATCATTTTTCATTTGAGTCTGCAATAGCCTAGTAATTGCAGGTCTGATTTTTTCAAAATCTTCTACTATTTGGGCTTCGATGTTTTTTTTCTTTGAATTCATCTAATTATCATTATCATTAACAACTATAAGTATAAGGAATTATCAAAGATGAATGAAATCGCACAAAACACTGTTTTGATATCTGGTGGCGCGGGCTCAATGGGCCAACTCGTTTCAGATTACATAAACTCAAGAGACGATTTTACTCTAACAGCAATTCATGATCCTAATTACAAAGGACAAGAATATAAAAGCTATAAAGATTTAACAAATATAGAAGAGGATGTTGTCTTAGAGTTTTCGCCTGCCTCGGTAATTAACGAAAATATAGACTCACTACTTAATTCAGACGCAGATTTAATTATTGGTTCATCTGGTGTGAGCTCAGAAATGTTATCAAAATTAAAAACAATCACAGATAGAAAAGTTATAGTGATACCAAACTTTTCTATAGGTGCAGCATATCAAAAGCTTTTCTCAGTAGCTCTTTCAGATAATTTTAATTCAGTAAATATTACCGAAAAACATCATGGCAAGAAACAAGATGCACCGTCTGGTACTGCAATAGATTTAGCAAATTCTTTGCCATCAGAAATAAACTCTCACGAACAAGATGGCAACTTTTATCAAATTAATAATGTGAAAAACAAAAATATATATTCTTTGAGAGATGATAAATTTCTAGCGGAGCAAGAGGTAGATTTCGTAAATGAATACGAATCTTTTAATTTAGATCATAAAGTATATGATAGGAAAGCATACCTCTATGGAGTAAAAGTTGTTCTCGATCTTTATCACGAATTAGAGGGTTTTAATCTGGGTTTAGAAAATTTAATAGCTAAGAAGATTAATATCTAAGTATGAGCGATTTCGGCAAGCTATTAACTGCGGTCATAACCCCTTTTGATAACAATGGGGTGCTTAACACTGATACTTTCTGGAGACTTTGTAAAAAATTAGTTCACGAAAAATCTGACGGCTTAGTTTTATCAGGAACAACTGGTGAATCACCAAATTTAACAAAAGAAGATAGAAAGATTATCTATTCAACGGCTAAAGACTCTGTTGGAGATAAGGCAAAAATTATTGCTGGAACTGGTACATATTCTACTAAAGAATCTATAGAGTATACAAAAATGGCTAATGACATAGGTGTCGACGGCATAATGATTGTGACACCGTATTATTCAAAACCATCACAATTTGGTATTTTGAAGCATTTTGAAGAGATTTCTAAAAACACTGACTTGCCAATTATGGCATACAATATTCCTGGTCGAACATCAACGTTAATTGAAATTGATACTTTAGAAAAACTTGTTGACGATATTGGGATACATTCCATCAAAGATGCGGTAGGGGATTTGGAGTTCTCTAAAAAAGAATTAGAAGCACTCAAAGATAAAGTTGATATTTATTCAGGTAATGATGGTGAGACTATAGAGTTCATGAAGATGGGTGGAAAAGGTGTTGTCTCAGTTGCTTCCCATGTTGTCGGAAATGAAATTTATGATTTAATAAACCATGTACTTAATGATGAGGTTGAATCAGCTGAACACTTGCAAAATCAACTTCTACCTCTTTTTGATTTATTATTTGAAGAACCAAGTCCTGGTCCAGTTAAGTACTTACTTACGCAAACGTGGGAAGATGTTGGATCACCATTAATGCCTATTACTGACATTTCTAGTGAATTAACCAATAAATTATTGGATAATTTCCAAAAAATTAAAAATAATTAAGCTTTTTCAACACTTTTTTATGGTATAATATATCCGTGGCTGTGAAGACATCCACTCGCAAAAGGGTAAATGGGCGTAAGCGGGTGTCTAAACAAAACAAGTTAATAAACGTAGACAGGGCAGTAACTACACTTAAATCTACAACTTCTAGTACTTTATCTAAATTCGTCCAATCTTATCAAGCTGTAGCAGTTTTTATGTTTTCCTTCGGAATGCTTACTGTGTTGTCAATATTCTCACAAGGAGGACCTGTTGGTGAAGTTGTTTTCAATGTTCTTCAGTGGGCATTCGGTTATGGTGTGTTTGCTTTACCAGTATTCTTTTTTTACGGTTCCGCAATACTCATAAGAGATCGTGAAACAGTAAAAGCACAAAGAGTATTAGTCGGAACGTTTTGGGTTCAAATATTTTCTGCTTCTATGTTTCATTCTTTAATCCATGCACAACCTTTGTCACTAAGCGCCGGTTCAGAGCTGTTGTTAAAGTCTGGCGGTCATATTTCAGCTTTTATTGTTTATCCACTTACCAACAGTGTTGGTCTACAAATGACTCATACAATCCTTTTATTAGGATTAATCATGTCAGTGCTTTATATGACTGATATTGAACTTAAAGATTTAATCGGTGGTATCCAAGCAATATTGAAATACATTTATAAATTTATTTATGCATTCGTATTAGCTAGAAAAGAAGCAAAAAATATATATCTAGAAGACATTTACAAGGACCCAGTAATTAACGATGACGAACCTAATACTGTTTCAAAATCTGCATCAAAAATCAAAGAAAAAGTTTCAAATGTATCAGATATAAAAGATTTTAAAGATAAGAAGACTCAAACCACTAAACCAAAAGCCAAGAAGCAAAGCAAATCTGGTACATATACATTACCTCCAGTTAAATTGTTAAAAAATGGATCCTCTGTATCAACTTCTAAAAAATTATTACAAGAAACTGCAAATGACTTAACTCAACTATTAAAGGAACATGGTGTAGAAGCAGAACTTACAAATGTTGTACCAGGCCCAACAGTAACTCGTTATGAAATCGAGTTAGCACCTGGTGTCAAAGTTTCAAAAGTAACTTCTCTCTCTCATGACATTGCATATGCATTAGCTACTCCAGATGTACGTTTACTTGCTCCAATTCCAGGAAGAAGTGCTATTGGTATAGAGATACCAAATAGGCAAAGAAAGCTAGTTTCTCTTGGTGATGTCCTTTCTTCAAAAGAAGCTGCAAATTCTGAACATCCATTAAATGTTGGACTAGGTTTAGACATATCAGGAAAACCAAGATTACTTAACCTATCTGAACTTCCACACGTATTAATTGCTGGTCAAACTGGAGCTGGTAAATCTTCATGTATTAACTCAATCGTTACATCACTTTTAGTAAGAACTAATCCGGATGAAGTAAAAATGGTTATGGTTGATCCGAAAAGAGTTGAGTTAGGTCAGTACAATAATGTTCCACACTTGCTTACAAAGGTCATTACAAATCCTAAAAAAGCTGTTGATGCACTTGGTTGGGCTGTCTCAGAGATGGACAGAAGATATGACTTATTAGCTGATGGTCAAGTTAGAGATATTAATGGTTATCACGAAAAATATGATGCTGGTCTACTTGATGAGGAAAAGTTTGATAGATTTCCATACATAGTTGTTTTTATAGATGAGTTAAATGACTTGATGATGGTTGCTGGTAGGGAAGTAGAATCCGCAATTGTTAGACTTGCTCAAATGGCACGAGCAATTGGTATACACTTAGTTGTTGCTACACAGAGACCGTCAGTAGATGTTATCACCGGTGTTATGAAAGCAAACATACCTTCACGACTTGCATTTTCAGTAGCATCCACAACAGATTCAAGAGTTATTCTAGATCAATCAGGTGCAGAGAAATTAATTGGATTGGGTGATATGTTAGTTGTTACAGCTTCAAACCCACGATTAGAGCGAATCCAAGGTGCATGGGTAACTGAAGGTGAAATAAAAGATGTTGTTTCATGGGTGAAAGATCAAAAAGAAGCAGTGTACAATCCAGCAGTCACCGAAGAACAAAAAACTTCTTCAGTGTCTTCTTCCGAAGACTTTGGTGAAGATGAAGAATTAATATCTTCAGCCAAAGAATTAGTAATACGTTCTCAATTAGGTTCTACATCCATGCTCCAAAGAAAACTCAGGGTGGGTTTTGCTAGAGCTGGAAGATTAATGGATATATTAGAAGCTCAAGGCATAGTAGGTCCATCAGAAGGATCAAAAGCCAGAGAAGTTTTGATTACTGTTGAAGAATATGAAACTGGAAATTTATCTTCAATTGAAGACTCAGAACCAACCAATGATTCTGATGAATCGATAGAAGAAGTTAATTCAGAAGAAAATTGGTTTGAAGAGTAATTAAACCTTTATTTCTCTACCTTTAATAATTCTTCTTCTTATTGCAGCCGAAATGGTATCAACTATTAATACCATTAATATTGTCACCACCAAAACTGTGCCTGCACGTGGAAAGTCTCTAAACCTTAATTGATTGATAAGTTCTGCACCAACTCCACCTGCGCCAACCACACCAAGTACTGCTGATGCTCTCAAATTAATTTCAAATCTGTATAACCAATAAGAAGTAATGGTTGGCATCACTTGTGGTACAACTCCAAACAATAACTCATTAATTTTTGATCCACCTGACGATTTTATGGACTCTAAAGGTCCTTCGTCTATTCCTTCAATAACTTCAGATGAAAGTTTTCCTAATGTACCTATTGAATGTATACCTACTGCAAGTGTTCCTGTTAAAGGTCCCAAACCAGTTATAGGTAAAAATACAAAAGCTAGAATTAACTCAGGAAATGCTCTGATAATGTTTAGAATTTGCTTAGTAACCCTACTAACCATATTTATTGCAACATTGTTTGCAGCTAAAAAGGATACAGGGAAACTAAATATGGCTCCAATTACAGTTCCTGCCCACGCAATAAAAAGAGATTCTCCTACTTTTGGTACTATTCTGCTAAAAGCTTCTTCTGATAAATCTATAGGAAACATTGCAGATATTAATATCCATACCTTACTTGGAGCTGTTAGGAATCTCTCTGGTGTGATTTCAAGTCCAGATGCTGACCATATTGAACCGATGACTATTAGAACTGTAATAGTGTATTTTAAAATTTTTTGATTAAATGGTTGTTTAGGAATGTTCATAATATTTTTCTTCTAAGCCATACACTGAATTGTTCAATAGCTATTACTGCTATAAGAATTAGAACAATAATTGGGGTGATTCTGTCAAACCTCAAAAATATACGTTGTGTTTCAATTATCCTACCAACACCACCAGCTCCAACTAATCCTAAAATAACAGATGCTCTTATACAGAGCTCGAATATGTATAAGAAGTAAGCAGTGAAGTTTGGAAGTATTTGAGGTAGTGCTGAACTAAAAACTGCTTGGTTGTGTTTAGCACCACTCGCTTTCGCTGCTTCTAATGGTCCTAAATCTATACTATCTATAGTTTCTGATAATAATTTACCCATAATAGCCATAGAAAACATAATTAGAGCTAGTACACCTGCAAAAGGACCAATACCTACAGCTACTGTAAAAAGCATAGCCCAGAATAAATCCGGAATAGTTCTGATGAAATTTAGAAATGATTTATAAATGTAATACGTAATTGTAGTTTGGTTGGTTGCTCTTGAGGCGTAAAAGGATAATGGTAAAGCTATAAAGCAACCAAGTATGCTTGCTAATATTGCTATCTGAATTGTTTCTAATAATGCTTGAGACGCATTTTCAATTGCCCACTCCCATTTAGGGTTGAATAGTGGATCGGTAACTATTCTTCTATTTGCAAGATTTCTCTTAAAATCCTCTAAGTTGAAACCAATTTGAAAAAATGAAAAAACACTAAAAATTATGGCAAAAGGATAGCCTAAAAGAGACAATAGAGAAGGTAGTGGCTTCTTGGGTACTTTAATCTTCTTCTCCAAGTAAATCAGATGACTTTATTGCTCGACCATAAATATTTTCAAAATCTTGGTCACTTACATCATTAACTTTTCCATCGTAAACAAGCTGTCCATCCTTTAGACCTATGAGTCGTTCACCAAACTCCTTAGCTAAATCTAGAAAATGTAAATTTACAATAGTTGTAATTCCAAGCTCTTGATTTATCTGCTTTAGATATTTCATCACTACTCTCGAAGTAATAGGGTCTAAGGAAGCAACTGGTTCGTCAGCAAGCATTACTTTTGGTTTTTGAGCAAGAGCTCTTGCAATACCAACTCTCTGTTGTTGCCCACCTGATAAGTTAGAGCCTCTAACATATGCTTTTTCTAATATTTCTACTTTGTTTAAAGATTCAAAAGCAATTTCCTTATCTTCTTTTGGCCAAAGTCCAAAAATTGATCTAAGAGTTGAGACTTGGCTCAATCTACCAGTTAGTACATTTTTTAAAACTGATGATCTGTTTACCAAGTTAAATGTTTGAAAAATCATACCAATATCAGATCTGATTGCTTTAAGTTCTTTTTTGGAAGCTTTAGTAACATTTTTTGAATTTACAATTACTTCACCTTCTGTGGGTTTCACTAAATTATTTATAGTTCTTAGCAAGGTAGATTTACCTGCACCTGACATACCAACTATTATTACAAAGTCTCCTTCTGTTATTTCGAGAGACACATTGTTTAATGCTTTAACTCCACCAGGGTAGGTAACACTTATATTTTTAAACTCTATCATAAAATTTCCAAAAAAAAACTAGGGTGACTTTTGCCACCCTAGTTTTTAATTAATTATTCGTCGTAAAGCCCAAATTCTTCTGCAGCTTGTTTTACTACATCAAATTCAGAGTTTACTGCTGGTACGATATCTGTCCATCCATAAATATCATCCATAACAGCTAATCCTTCATCAGTTTGAATGTAATCGCTTAATATTTGATAAATTTTAGCTTTTACATCTTCTGGAAGATCAGATCTTACAGCAACA
>Ga0233451_10004384_pt1 | contig 11761 bp, 8 predicted proteins | sample 011ome_29_FD_183052 | JGI IMG/M metagenome (GOLD analysis project Ga0233451, IMG submission 183052) | Coastal salt marsh microbial communities from the Groves Creek Marsh, Skidaway Island, Georgia - 011504CT (spades assembly) | ecosystem: Environmental > Aquatic > Marine > Intertidal zone > Salt...
CAGACGGCAACGAGCGGCGACTCAGTGACCTCAGAGGCAAGGTCGTGCTCATCGATTTTTGGGCTTCTTGGTGCGGACCGTGCCGCCGCGAAAACCCGAATGTTGTCAACGCTTACAATCAATTCCGAAGCAAGGGGTTTGAGGTTTTCTCCGTATCCCTTGACCAAAACGCGGACAAATGGAAAGCGGCAATTTCCCAAGACGGTCTGTTTTGGCCCAACCATGTGTGTGATTTGAAAGGCTGGCAAAACGCCGCCGCCCGATCCTACGGCGTGAGCAGCATCCCCCATGCGGTTTTGGTTGACCAAGACGGCATCATCGCCGCCACACATTTGCGTGGACCAGCACTCGCCGCGAAACTCAACGAATTGCTCCGTTAATTGGACCGGGTCCATCTGGCTTCCGATTTGCATTTAGGCGCTCCCTCCCCGGAGAAGAGCCGTGTGCGAGAATTGCGTTTCATTCAATGGCTCGAGGATTCGGCCGCAGGTCACGGACACGCGTCGTCGGGTTCAGCCACAGAAATCCATTTGGTAGGCGACATCTTTGATTTTTGGCATGAATACCGTCATGCCGTGCCCAAAGGCGGCGTGCGACTACTGGGCGCTATTGCCCGCATCGCCGATACGGGCTTACCCATTCATTACCATGTCGGGAATCACGACCTCTGGACGTACGGTTATTTGGAAGACGAATTGGGGGTTACTGTCCACCGACAACCTATTACCCGAGAATACGATGGGTTGCGGTGCATGATCGGCCACGGTGACGGATTGGGACCGGGCGACTACAGTTATAAGCGCATCAAAAAGGTCTTCACTACCCCCCTTTTGCAATGGGCGTTTCGCTGGGTTCATCCGGATCTTGGGATCACCCTTGCCACACACCTTTCGCGAAATAGCCGGGCCAACGGTGGCAAGGAAGACATCACCTTCGAATCCGCAGAAAACGAATGGCTTTGGCACCATTGTCGAGAAATCCTGAAGGACGAGGCCATTGACTGCTTTTTCTTCGGACATCGGCATCTGCCTCTGGACCTCGAGGTACCACATCCATCTCAGAATGGAGTTCAAGCCCGGTACATCAACCTGGGAGATTGGTTGCACCATTTCACGTGTGCCAAAATCGAGGGTGGAAAAGCTGAGTTGCTGAAGCTGACTTAGTATACACGCTTATCAGGCTAAAAAAACGTCCGTCTGAAATAAGAAATCCCCGGCCTCTGCAGACCGGGGATTCTCATATGCTGTATTGGACCGTTCAACCTCAATGGCGAACCAACAACTTCGCTGTCTCTTGGAACTGACCGTTCACGAGGCGCACGATGTACTGGCCGTTTGGCAAGTTCGAGGCATCGACCGTTAAAGCACCGCCGGTATATCCTTGAACGGATTGGTCAATGCTCAGCCTTCCAGTCAAATCAAACACCTGCAACTGGAAGCTGCCCTTCATGGCGCGCGATTGCAAGGTGAAGGTCGCGTCCGTCACCGGATTCGGGTACACCAGCAATCCCTGTGCCGCTGCCAACTCTTCCCCCGCGTCCTCATTTACATCCAGGAACAAGTCAGATCGGAAGATACCGCGTCCGTGTGTTGCCGCATAGATCGCACCCTGGTTCGAAGGCGTAATCCAAGGAGAAGCGCCACGCCATTGCTGCTTCAAGTCAAAGACAGGAGCCGTGACTTGGTTGGCCTCGGAGGCCATGTTTCGGTTGGCCATTACCCAATCGTCACCTCCGTTTTCTGTAGCGAAAACTCCGTACTCCGTTCCCACCAAAATCGTTTGGCCTGATGGGTCCATGGCATCAATAACCACATCATAGCATGGCATTTTTTCCAATCCATCCACATTCCAAATGTTGGTCCAGTTTACCGTCTCATCCAACGCATTGAACGTTTCTTGAACCTTACCGGAAGAAACCGTACCATAGCCACCGACCGTGATGACCACGTGGTTGGGGTTGTTCGGATCCACAGAGATGCCCGTAATGGCCGCACCCACTGTTTGGATTTGCTTGCGCATGTTCGCTGGGACATCCGCTTGGCTGTAAATCGATTCCATGTTATCGAAACGGTACAATTTACCGTCCCAACCGCTCACGAACATGTAGTTTCCTGCTTCTGGCTCGACGTTCACCGTGAACTCAACCGCTTTCGTTCCTGTTCCTGCAGGGGCATTGTCCAAGCGAATCCATTCCGGAGTCGTGTTGAAGTTCAAACCATCTCGGGTCATCCAGATTCCATTTCCTCCGTTGAAACCGGCAATGGTCATGGTGGTGTAAGGATCGCGCACTTGCAAACGACCTGGCTCATCGTACAACGTATCTGCGGCATGGAAGTACACGGTATCGCAGGTCTCCATCACGTCATAAACTGGTACATCAGCGAAGGTCGTGTCATAACCGACGGTGTTGTATACCCACTCGTCCCAATCCTCAATGTAGATAGAGTCCACAATCGGAGTGATGTCCGTAATGACTGTTTCCGTGCCTGTCATCACGCTGTCTGTTGTGCAATCCAATTGCTCAATCGCAGGCTGCGGCTCCAACCAGAAGTAGTCGGGATCTTCCATCAAAGGCGCATCCAACAAACGATCAGGACGCACCAACATATCATAATAAGGCAGCTCAACACCTTCGGGCAACGTGTACTCGAAGTCGAGGTTTTGATTGGAGGTAGACAACACAAACGTACTGTCGGTCACCGTTACACCATAAGGGTTGACGAGGATGACATTGCGTTCTGTGTCGGGGTCGTCTGTATTCTCGTAGAGGCGAACAACGGAATAGAATTGACCAATTTCACCTTGATCGTTCGCGAGGTCAATGATGTTTGCATCCCAGAAATCACCGTAGTTGTTGATCGCTCCAGGTCCAATGGTTCCTCGCGACAATCCCCCGTTCTGAGAGGTCGCGTACCATGCGTACTCATAACCTTCCGCCTCTGTGACTTGTGAAATGGAGCAGTCAAAACCATCTCCACCCTGTACTTCTACGGCCTGTTGGTCACTCAAGAAGTAACCACTCGCTGGAATAAAGAGCGATCCGTTGTCCTGAGTTCCTCCCATAGCTGCACTGCGGGCACTGTGGTCCATTCCGTAGAATTGGGTCACTGCCAAGTCGCGGTTCATGTCCACATAGGTTTCACCGCCATCGGTACTTTTATAAATCCCGCCATCTGTAGCAACGTACATGTTCCCGTAGGGTGTGAAGATGATTTCGTGTACGTCTGCATGCACATCAAAAACCGTTCCTGCAAAGTCGTATGCATAGGCTGCAAGTTCAGCTTGTTGATTCGGACCGCTGCGCCACAACTCAATACCTCCAACATACGCAAGGTCAGGTGTTCCTTGCTTAACCCCCAAGGCCAAGTCATAAATGCCTTGGTTGCGTGGTAGTGGCGTAGCTTCGAGAATGTCATTCGGCCAAACGTTGCTCCACGTCTCCCCCGCATTCCCAGAGTGGTACAAACCGCCGAACGAACCACCACTTGTAGCAAACACTGCGAATGCATTGTTGGGATCATCGATTGAAATGGCCACGCGCACCCGTCCGTTTCCGCTTTGAGGCAGCACGGTGTCGTCGTTATTTGACCCAGAAACCGAATTGAACGAAGTGAAATCTGAACCTTCACTGCGGTATACACGGCAATTGTTCATGCCCACCAGCATGTACGAACCGTCAGGCGCGATGGAGATATCTGCAACAGCACCGTTGATGTCGTTGCTTGGGCTCATGGTCATGACACCGTCTTCGATAAAACCGAATCCAGCATTGCAGCCGAACCATACGCGGTTCTCATCATTGGGGTCAGCCACCATAGCGTCAACTGCTGTAAAGTCGCCCGAGGCGAACTCTCCGGGATCTGTTCCTTCAACGAGTTGAAAATTCTCCCCGTCTGCAGACCACCAAATACCGCGACCGCGGAATGAGCTTCCGCCTTCACCTCCACCGCCTTCAAACAAAGAGCCGGAGCCCACGTACACGTGACCCGCGCCGGTGATGCCGATGGAACCGATCATCATTTGGTCGAGGCCGAATACTTGGTTCCAGTCATTGCCTCCGTTGTCGCTTTTCCAAAGGCCGCCCGAAACGGATCCTGCATAAAGGACTTGCTCTTCCGAACCATCCTCTGGAATGACCGCTGCAATAGCGCGCACACGGCCGCCGATATTGTCAGGGCCCATTTCGTTCCAATAATGATCAGTTTCCCGACCATCGATGGCTTGGTTTGCAGCAAATCGCTCCACTTCATAGCGCAGTTCGAGCAAACCGGATTCGTTCATTTCTCCAGTCTCGATATCGCCGCGCAACATCTTCTGAATTTCCCAGGCGCCCTCAGGCGATTGAGCGAGGTCCGTGGTCGTCCGAGGTGTGTATTCCGCGACATCAGCGGAATTCGTTGAAACATCAGTGCTGACCTGCCATCCCACGAGGGCGATGGCAACGGCTGCGGTTGCAGCAAACAAGGATTTCAATTGCATGGTCTGTGTTTTGTCAATCAGGAAGTTCGAAAGTTACAACAAACCAAGCGGCAATCAAGACCCCTTGTTCAACACTTCCTCACCAATTAATACCTGAAGGGAATGAGCGCCTTTTTCTGTGCCACAGAAGGCCCAAGAAATTTAGACGAGGTGCTTTTCTGCGTGGTAACTCGAGCGCACCAAAGGACCGCTTTCCACATACCGAAAGCCTTTATCGAGCCCTATTTGCTTCAATTCAGAGAACACATCCGGATGGATGAATTCCACGACAGGAAGGTGCTTTGGCGTGGGTTGAAGGTACTGGCCCAAGGTCAGGATTTGGCAATCTACGCTGCGCAAGTCGTCCATGGTTTCGACTACTTCATCGAACGTTTCTCCGAGCCCGAGCATTACGCCCGATTTGGTTTTGATTCCGGCTTGCCGAAGGCGTCGCAACACTTCCAAGCTGCGATCGTATTTCGCTTGTATCCGCACTTCCTTCGTAAGGCGGCGAACAGTTTCCAAATTGTGCGAGACAATTTCAGGGGCGACTTGAATGATGCGCGCCAAGTTCTCCCATTTTCCTGCAAAATCAGGAATCAGGGTTTCCAATGTCGTCTCCGGACTTTGGTGACGAATGGCTCGAACGGTCTGGGCCCAAATCTCACTGCCGCCGTCAGGCAAATCATCCCGATCCACAGAAGTCAAAACCGCGTGCTTGACATTCATCAACTTGACCGATTGCGCGACACGTCCGGGTTCAAACGGATCGGCTTCCAATGGCTTCCCTGTCGCGACATTGCAAAACCCACACGATCGGGTACAAATGTTACCGAGGATCATGAACGTCGCCGTGCCTGCACCCCAGCACTCTCCCATGTTCGGGCAATGGCCGCTCTCACAAATCGTGTGGAGCTTGTGTTGCGAAACGATTTCGCGAACCTCCTTGTAAGCCTGACCTGTGGGCAATTTTACACGCAACCACTTGGGCTTGGGAGTTCGCTGCGGGGCAGCTCCGGTGTTCGTAGGCGTTGTCATTGACTCAAATGGCTATCGCGTCCAATTCTTTCCAACCTCAAAGGTCGCAAATAAGGTGACAAACAACCGGTTGTTCTGTTCAAATTTGGCCGCAAAAACCTCAGGAGCGATCAGGAAAGCGTCAACTGCCACGCCGGCAGTAAGCGTTTTCGGCAAAAAACGCTCGCTGCCGTATTCAAAATCCAATCCGTAGGCCGCATGCAAGCCCGGCACGAGACTGAGCTCATCCAGGCCATTGCTCCAAGATGCTTGGCCGTATATGTTGTCTGAAAAATGTGCTTCAGGATCGTAACGTTCCGTGGCAACATAATCATATGGAATGTCCGGATAACCAATTTCCAAGTAAACCGGTTTCAAAATTCCCAAGGTCACTCCTGACTTCCAAAACGTGCTCAAGCGCACGGCATCCCGGCGCAATTTTTCCGAACGAATGCGATGCTTACCGATCCAAAGCCGCAACATCTGCAACGTATTTTGCTTGCCGTAGACATACGGCCGACCGTTCTCGTAGATGGGGTTGGACGTTTTGATTTCCTTCGGGTGCTTGAAATAGGCCAAATCCGCACCGATGCTGCGAACAACGAAAGCATTTTGATAAAAACCCCTGCGGAGGTTTACGCCAAATCCCTGGGTATGGAAGATAGCTCCGAGTTGAACTTCGTCCGTCAACGGTATGTTGACTTTGCCGTCTCTGTATACTGCTTGGTCTCCCGTCAACACCGTGCTTTCCGTTTGGCCGTGCAACGTGGCCGACAGCGTGAGCAACGTTGAAATAGTTATGACGCGAATTGGCATAAAACGGCACCTCATGGGTCCAAATGTAACGCTGAACTCAACTCATTCTGTGCACCTTTGCAACTCTTAGGAAAGTAAGCCAACATGAACTCTACCCCCCACCAATATGAACTTGCCTACCAAGGCAGCCTCCGGACCACCATGACGCATTTGCGCTCCGGGGACCAAGTCATCACAGACGCCCCTGTGGATAATGAAGGCAAAGGAGAAGCGTTCTCACCGACAGACCTTGTGAGCGCCGCGCTCGCCGCATGTGTCATGACCATCATGGGCATCAAAGCACGGGATATGGGCTACGACGCAATTGAAATGAACGCCAAAGTCTGGAAGGAAATGGCCTCAAACCCTCGACGCATTGGGGCCATTTGGGTGGATTTGGATCTTCACATTCCACACATAACCGATCAGCAAAAGGTCGTTTTAGAACGCACGACAAAGGCGTGTCCCGTGGCGCGGTCGTTGCACCCGGACACGCAAAAACGCATCACATTCAATTGGCGTTGATCACTCGCACACTTCAACCTCCGCATATGCAGCACAAGCCGAGTAGCTCGTGGCGCAAGAAGCGAAAAGTGAAGCTGCTAAAATCAACCCCATCGCATATTGTAGAAACCGGTTCATCTGTCGGTTGTTAAATGTTGAAATTCCCTTACGAAATCGCTGATACGAAGGTTACAATTCGCTGTATATTCCACGCATGGACGCTCCAGTACTTATCACCATCCTCTTTTTAATTCTCGGCCTGATGGCCCTCGGAATCCTATACCTGGCGCGACAATTGGGGCAAAAAGGAAGGTCAGCTGGAGTACCGGATTTGGAAGTTGAACGCCTGCGTTTTGAACGAAATCAGTTGGAAGCTGATTTGGAACGCAGCCGAAAAGAAGTCGAAGAACTCAGAGATGAACTGCAAGAATCCGTCGAAGCCCGCAGCAAAGCAGAGCAACGCTATGAAGACTTTTCGTCAGAAGCGGAGCAGCGCAGACAGGAGCTCAAACGCGAATTTGATTTATTGGCCCGGGACATCATCGAAGAGAATGCCAAGCGGCATCAGAAGCAGCTCAGTGAAGGAGGCAAGGAGACGCTTTCCCAAGTTGTCAAGCCCATCCAAGAGAAATTTGTCGAACTCCAGAATCAAATGAGCAAATTCTATGGGGATGAACGCGAGCAATTGGGGCAACTCGACAAAGAATTGGAAAAGCTCTTCGCACTCAACCAAAATTTGCAAGCCGAGGCCAAACACTTGACCAACGCACTCAAAGGGGAAAATAAAGTCCAAGGGGATTGGGGGGAATACCAACTGGAACGCATCCTCGAGCAAGTTGGACTCATCGAGGGCATTCACTTTTCAAAACAATCCACTCAACGAGACGAAGCCGGTAGGCTTTTCCGGCCAGACTTTCTGATTTACTTGCCGGACGACAAAGTCCTCATCATCGACTCAAAGGTTTCCATCACCGCCTATGATCGGATGACGCAATGTGATGACGCGGCTGAAATTGAGCGAGAAAGAAATGCCCACGCCACGAGTGTATCTGCTCACATCAAGGGATTAAGCAAAAAGGATTATGCGCAGTTGTACGGAAAGAGCCCGGATTACACATTGATGTTTATGCCCGTCGAGGCTTCGTGGGTGGCGTTGGGTGAGCATTTGCTTCCACTTCAAGAAGAAGCGCTCAAACAAAATGTATTGCTCGTTTCGACGAGCACCGTGATTGCTACGCTCAGGACGATCAGCTACGTTTGGCAGCAAGAAGAACAAAAAGCAAACATTCAAAAAATCGCAGAGCGCGGAAGCAAATTGTACCACCAGATTGCCCTGTTTCTCGAGGAGTTTGGCAAAATCAAAACGCGGCTCTCTCAAGCGCAAACTTCTTATGACGATGCCTTGACCAAGCTCCAAGGCCGGCAAGGAGCCCTATTCCAAGCAGAACAAATGCGCGAACTGGGCGTCCATGTCAAAACACCCATTGCGGAGGAGTTTTTGGTCGAATCCACGTCCAGAACCATAGAGCCGGCCGATTCAGATGAAGCTTAAAGTCGCCCTTCGTGATTTCTCTTGCAGGATTTGGTTCGTGGGGTTTGCAATGGCCTTGGGATTCTATGGCTGTACAACCACCAGCACGGTTTTAGGAAAAGCGAACCAACGTCCGTACGATTTCGAAGCCCGATTGCTGCACCCCGAGTGTGTTGTCCTTCCAGCCGGCATAGACTCGGTTGATATTTTTCTCGAATGGAGTCGGAAGGAATCCCTCTTTTTGCGCGATTCTCCGCAATCTCCATTCACAGCTCAACTCGCCTTGCGTGCAGGCACATTGGAAATCAGCTGGCGAGACACCTTGGTGGATTTCGCGTCCGAAATGGTGCGATTGCAATGGCGTGTATCCTTAGCGGAATTCGCTGCAGATTGGAATCCGTCCACCAATCTGATTGAAATGACCCTCGACGACTTGCATCGAAATGCACAAGCTACTTGGACGGTTCCTTTGCCCGAGCCGGGGGTTCCGCGAACGCCCTTTAAGAGTGATGGTTGGCCTGTGTATGGAGAACTCGCTGCTGAAGGAGACACTTTGTATTTTCAAACCTTGCCTGGCTCGGATTGGCAACATGCGAGCATCGCCGTGCCCTCCCATCTCCCTGCGCCTCCCTTCACACAATCCAAAGACAAATCCGATACCCTTCAACCCGTAATCCGATCCGAGTGGAAAGCCGACGATTCTGGCTGGAGCGGCTACATCGTCCAACCCGGCATCAATATCATTGGCCAACCCACCTCCAATGGAAAACTGCGGTTAGCTCATCGCATTCATGGAACACAAGCTGATCATCCACTCGTCCGTGATTTGAATCTGATGATCCAATCGAGTAGGTACATTACTTCTCGGTCGGAATTTGACCGCATGACCAATGCCTCCGATCCCAAAGCTGCATTGGATGCGTTTTGGCTCAGTTGCGGCAATGAGAAAGATGCCTCGGCTGCATTGATTGCTACGTATTACGGCCGAGTGGAAGAAGCGAACCGATATTTCTCGGGTGTATATCCGGGCTGGCAAACAGACCGAGGCATGGTACATATCGTATTCGGCATACCGGATAAAGTCCGCCGATCAAGCGACAGCGAATGGTGGATCTATGGTGAGGAAGGGTCAGCGAATGCCATTACATTCCGTTTTTTACACGTCGAGCACCCATGGGACGCCCAATTTCATGTACTCAGCAGGAACATCCAATTTCGAGCTCCTTGGGATCGCATGGTGACGAATTGGCGAAACGGGCGTATCAAAGCAGACTGATTTGCCGGTACCTTTGGCGTCGACGTACAGGACCCATCGCACAATCTGAGGAATATGCCTTTTGACCTTCCCACACCCGACCGCGCACCGCGCCGAGACCATGATCAAAGTATCCCGTCGGGAGGAAAGAAAAATTACTACAACGGCCCCAAGCGCCCTCCCAAAGGCTCTTACATCATGGGTTGGCATCCGATTCAAGAGGCACTGGAAGCGGGTAAGGATTTCCAACGCGTGATGATTCAACGGGATGAAAAAGGCGAACGCACCTCAGCATTGCTCGCACAACTCAAGCAACTGAATATCCCGGTGCAACGTGTGCCGAAAGAAAAACTCCATCGCGTCACGGTCAAAAATCACCAAGGCATCATTGCCTTTCTCTCTCCCATCACCTACCACCCTCTAGATGAATTGGTCACCCGAACTTTCGAAGCCGGGGAAACACCGCTATTCGTGGCACTGGACGGTGTCACGGATGTCAGAAATATTGGTGCCATTGCGCGAAGTGCAGAGTGTTTCGGTGCAACGGCCTTGATCATTCCGTCTTTCGGTGTGGCTCCCATTCAAGAAGATGCGATCAAATCTTCCTCTGGCGCCTTATTGCGCTTGCCCGTAGCAAGGGTGCCGGACCTTTCTCGTGCGCTGGAGGAATTGAGCCAAAGTGGAATCACGGCAGTCGCCTTGAGCGAAAAAGCTGAAAAAACCATCCATACTCACCGTCAAGATGGTCCAATATGCCTTGTTCTCGGCGACGAAGAATCTGGGATTTCAGCAGAAGTCGAGCGGAAATGCCCACTCCACCTGCGTTTGCCTATGCGTGGCAAAACCGGGAGCTTGAATGTTTCAGTAGCTGCAGGAGTTGCATTATCCCACCTTACGTTGTGGAAAGACGCCGAATAGACGGTCGATAAACACTTCCAATTTCAGCTATCATTGCTTTTGAAACTGTGGGATTCCCTCGCGGTTTGCAAAGCATGACACCCATGAACCCTTCTCGTTCAGCCCTTTCCGTTTCCCTCCTGATCCTCTCCGCAGCGCTTGTCCTCAGTTCTTGCGGTTCGCGTTACTTCTGGAAAGGATTGCGAATGCACGAACGTGCCCATTATGAAGATGCGGCAATGAATTTGAATAAAGCCCTAGCCAAATGGCCGAACGATACGATGAGCTGGCGCTTACTGGGAAAAACCCAAATGATGATGATGGATTTTGCTGCGGCTGAGCGCACCTTCGAAGAGCTGGGCTATCGCACGGCTTTGACCGATGAAGACCGCGTGAATTGGTCGAAAAGCATGATGCAACAGGGCAAGTATGCAGAGGCAGCGGATGTTTTGGAAGGCTTCATGGTACTGGACGAAGTACCTGCCTACGTCCAAAAGATTTGGGACCAATGCGAGGCGCAATTGCATGTCACCGAGGATAACAGGCATTGGGAAATCAGCCCCTTGCGTTTCCCCGGACTCGAGACGGCTTCTGCCCCCCGAATCAGCGACGGAAAACTCTATTTTTCAAGTGAGCCGTTTCGCTGGGGTGAACCCGACCACAAGGCTCGGCTGGATCGCAATCAAACGTGGATGTTGGAATTGGCCGATAACCATTCCCGAATCATGAGGGCAAAAGATGTCGTGGAATGGGACCTCCCGGAACACGATGGCATCATCAGCCTTTCACCAGACGGTCGGCACATCGCTTATTCTCGAAAGAGTGATGGAGGATTGTCTTGGTTCGGGGATCCGCAAGAGGGCGGCTATCAACTGCTCATTGCTCGACGGATGGCAGATGGCTCGTGGGGAGAAGCCCGGCCTTTTCCATTCGTTGAGAAAGGATACGTTTTCGCCCATCCAACGTTTTCGCCCGACGGCAATCGCTTGTACTTCTCCACCGACCTCCCATCACCTGAAGCACAGGGGGGAATGGACTTATGGGTGTCTGAGCGCAACGGCACGTTTTGGGAAGAGCCATTGAATCTCGGTCCTGAAGTGAATTCACCGGGAGACGAAGTTTTCCCTGCTTTTGATGCGCAAGGGCGGTTGTACTTCGCTTCGGACGGCCATCCCACCTTGGGCGGACTGGACGTGTTCTGGACCGAAATTGATCCGGATGTCGCCCCGGAATTTCGCCATTGGCGGGACGGCGATGCTTGGAAAGAGCCCGTCCGTCTCAATTTCCCCATCAACAGCCTGGCA
>Ga0233451_10004393_pt1 | contig 11751 bp, 11 predicted proteins | sample 011ome_29_FD_183052 | JGI IMG/M metagenome (GOLD analysis project Ga0233451, IMG submission 183052) | Coastal salt marsh microbial communities from the Groves Creek Marsh, Skidaway Island, Georgia - 011504CT (spades assembly) | ecosystem: Environmental > Aquatic > Marine > Intertidal zone >...
TTTGATTTTAAAGTGAATGTAGCTACCTTTTTTATTTTTCTTAATTAGGTATGATAAGTTTATTAAGCCCCAATTCTCAGTTTTAACAATTTCACCTTCATTTTTTTCAATAATTTTAGTATATTTTTCAGTTAATTGCTTGATCTCACTTGGTGATGTGTCTTGTCTAGCTATTATAGTGTGTTCGTATAAATTCATTTAAGTTCTTTAATAAAAAGTGAGGATATACTATTATAAATGTTCAATTACAATAGTTAAAAAGGCAAAATTAATAGTTTTTTTTATATGTTTTCAGTAATTTTTCCAGGTCAAGGTTCACAAATGGTTGGAATGGGAAAGGAATTCTATGACAAGTTTGCTCTTGTTAAAAATTTATTTAAAGAAGCAGACGATATACTGAATTTTTCAATGTCTAAGCTCATATTAGAAGGTCCAAAAGAAGAATTAGATTTAACAATAAACACTCAACCAGCAATATTTTTAATCAGCTATTCAATTTACAATGTAATTAAAAAAGAATTTAATATTGATTTGAGTAAAGCAAAGTATTTTGCAGGTCATTCATTAGGTGAATACTCTGCTTTATCTTGTGCCGGTTATTTAAATTTTTCAGATACTCTAAAAATTCTAAGAGTAAGAGGAGATGCTATGCAAAACTCAGTTCCTACAGGACAGGGTGGTATGGTTGCAGTATTGGGCTCGACAGTTGATGTAATTGAAAAAATTTTAAAAAAAAATGAGCAAAATTTAAATGCTCAAATTGCAAATGATAATTCTGAAGGTCAGATCGTATTAAGCGGTAAGACAGATGATTTAGATAACTTAACTTTAATTTTAAAAGAAAATTCTATTAAGAATATAAAACTACCAGTAAGCGCACCTTTTCACTGTAATTTAATGAATAAAGCAACAAATATAATGAGTGATGAACTAAACAAGTTAAACTTTAAAGAAGGTGAAAACAAATTAATCTCAAATGTCACAGCTAATGAAATATCAAATAATACCGAGCTTAAGGAATTATTGGTAAAACAAATTGAAAATAGAGTTAGATGGAGAGAAAGCGTTATTAATATGATTAGGAGTGGTGTAGCTCATTTTATTGAAATCGGCCCAGGTAAAGTTTTATCAGGATTAGTCAAAAGAATTAATAAAGAAGTAAAAATAGATACTATTAACAATCAAGAAGACATTGAAGGTTTAAAAATATGAGTAATTTAGAAAAAAAAAATATCATTGTTACTGGTGCATCAGGTGGAATAGGTAATGCAATAATTAAAAAACTTAGTGAAGTAGGAGCTAACATTTTAGCTTCAGGAACTAGAATTGAAAAATTAGAAGAACTCAAAAAAAATTTTGAAGGTTTAAAGATATTAAAATTTGATATTTCTCAAAGTGACAAAATTGAAGAGTTTGTTGATAATGCTACAAATGAATTAGGCGGTAGTTTAGATGGTATAGTTAATAATGCTGGAATAACCCAAGATAATCTTGCAATTAGAATGAGCTTAGATGAATGGCAAAAAGTTATAAATATTAACTTAACCTCTACTTTCTTAATGAGTAAATTTGCAATTAAAAAAATGCTTAAAAATAAATCTGGAAAAATTGTAAATATTACATCAGTTGTTGGTCACACTGGCAATTTAGGACAAGCTAACTACACAGCTTCAAAAGCAGGAATAGTTGCCATGTCAAAAAGTCTTGCAATAGAATATGCTAAAAAAAATATCAATATAAATTGTATTGCTCCTGGATTTATTAAGACAGCAATGACTGATAAAATTGATGATAAATTCAAAGAAGTTATTATATCAAAAATACCGTCAGCACGTCTCGGTGAGCCAGATGATATTGCAAATGCTGTATTATTTCTAAGTTCAGATGAGTCTAGTTATATTAATGGAGAAACATTGCATGTTAATGGAGGCATGTATATGGCTTGACAAAATAGCTTTTTAAACTATTAAGAATTCATAACAAAAAAGGATCAATATGTCAGAAGACGTTTCAAGCAAAGTAAAAAAAATTGTAGCAGACCACCTAGGTATTGATGAGTCTAAGATAACCGAAGAATCTAGTTTTATTGATGATTTAGGTGCTGATAGCTTAGATACAGTAGAATTAGTGATGGCTTTCGAAGAGGAATTTGGATCTGAGATTTCAGATAGTGAAGCAGAGAAGATTTTAACTGTAGGAGACGCAGTTAAGTTTATCGAAGGAAAAGCTAATTAATAAATTTATGTCCTCAGAAGATGGGGTAATGATAATTTTGTCATCTCCATCAGGAGCTGGCAAAACTACATTAGTTAAAATGTTGTCAGAAATTGATAACTATGAAGTTTCTATTTCACATACAACAAGACAACCAAGACCTAGTGAAGTACCTAATAAAGATTATTTTTTTGTTGATGAAAATGAATTCAATAGATTAATTAAAAATGAAGAGTTTCTTGAATATGCAAAAGTGTTCAATAATTTTTATGGCACTACTAGAACACCAGTAATCAATAAACTAAATAAAAAAAAAAATGTTTTATTTGACATTGATTGGCAAGGAGCTGATCAGATTAAAAATAAAAAGTTAGATTATAAATTAATTACTTTTTTTATTCTTCCGCCAAGTAAAGAAGAGTTATTTAATAGACTTTCAAATAGAGATATGAAAGATAAATTGATAGCAGATGAAAGAATGAAACAGTTTGAAAGAGATGTTTTGCATTGGATCAATTATGATTATGTAGTTATTAATGATAATTTAGAAAAATGTTTTTCAAAAATTATAAATCTAATTGATGCAGAGAAAGCAAATGGTTCAAAAGACTATGATTTAAAGTACATTAGAAGTCATGTGAATAAGTTAACTTCTTAAATTTTCGTATAAGCTTGCTAATTTATAATACATATCAAAATCTAAATTTTGTGGTCTCAAATTTAAATTAATTTTAAGCTTATCTAAAATTTTTTGATCACCGTTAAACAATTGGTTAAAAGGTTTTTTTAACATTTTTCGTCGTTGATTAAAAAAAATTCTGGTAACTTTTTCTAAATTTTTTGGATCTTTTATTTTAAAAAAATTTTTTTTAGGTGAAAAAAATAACAAAGAACTATTGATTTTTGGTCTTGGAGAAAAACTTTCAGGTTTAATGTCACAAATTTTTTCAATATTTAATCTCCAATTACTTAAAATAGAAAGCCTACCGTAGGCTGATGAATTAGATTTAGCAATTATTCTATCTGCTACTTCTTTTTGAAACATTAAAATTAAATGATCAAACCAAGAATCATCTTTTAAATTTACGATCCATTTGCTTAAGATTTCAGTTGAAATATTATATGGAAGATTACCAAATACAGTGACTTTTATTTTTTCTTTGAATAGAGTAGTCACATCAACATTTAAAATATCATCATTTATGATTTTAATTTTTTTATTAAAAGTTTTATTTAACTCATTTGCTAATTCATTATCTTTTTCAATTACTAACATTTCTTTTGGATAATTTTTAAGAATAAATGATGTTAGATTACCAGTTCCAGGCCCAACTTCTAAAATGTATTTATCTTTTATAGGAACAATAGTAGTAATTTTTTCTAAAATATCTCTATCTGTTAAAAAATTTTGACCTAAACTTTTTTTTGTTCTAATCAATTTTTTTCTAAAAATTCTATTGCTCTAACTAAACTTAGAGGATTTGATTTATTTTGCCCAAGCATTTTTTGATTAGGACCATGATCTGGTGAAATTCTTATAAAAGGTAAACCCAAAGTTATGTTAATTGCATCATATTCAAATAAAGTTTTAACAGGAGTTAAAACTTGATCATGATACATCCCAATAATCACATCAATATTTTTTCGGTTTTTTTTTAAAAATGCAGTATCTGCTGAATATGGCCCCTTTACTATAATTTTTCTGTTAGATAGATATTTTATAGCTGGCTTTATTATTTTTTCATCTTCGTTAAAATTATCAACACTTTCACAATGTGGATTTAAGCCTAATACAACTATTTTTGGTTTAAATCCCAAATGATTTTTATAAAAACTATCTACTAAGCTAATTTTATCTATTATATTTTTTTTGGTTATATTCCTGGTAACTGATTTTAGGGGTAAATGAGTTGTAATTGGGCAAACAGACAATCTTTTATTATATATAAGCATTGCATTCTGTTTAGCCTTTGTTTTTTTAGCTAAATATTCAGTTATGCCTAAAAATTTTTTGTTTAAAAAAGAAGTTTTAGAAATGGGTCCATTAATTAATTTATTAGTTACTCCTGATTTTAAAATTTTAAATGATATTTTGAAACAATCTTTTATATATTGATTTGATTTATTACTAATTTTTTGGAAAGTTAAATCTTTATTATAATTAACATCAATAACATTAATCATTTTGTTGTCTAATTTTATCTTATCAAGTAATAATGGGTTGATAATTCTAATATCCATTTTAAATTTCAATTTTTTCATTTGAAATTTTAATATTTTTTGAGAACAGATTAACATCAAAGGATTTTTAAATTTTTTAAATCTAAGTGATTTAAAAAAAATTTCTAAAAAGACACTATTGGGTTCTCCATGTACAATTAGTATAGGTTTATAGTTCATTTATCTGGATACTTTGTTTTACTTTACCAAAATAAGCTAATGAAAAATTTTCAAGTTGTTGATTTTTTATATACGAAATTCTATTAGATAATAATTTTTTTTTATCAATTTTTTTTTTATTAATTTTTACATCATCTATTTCAAGTATTATATAATTTTCATTAATTTTAATAGGCTTTTAGATTTGTCCTTTTTTTAAATTAATTATATTTTTTTGTATTATTTTTGATAAGGAAGTTTCTTTTACCCAGCCTATTTTACCACCAATCTTAGCTGTATCTGATGAACTATAAATATTTGCAGTTGCCGCAAATCCAACATTTTCAATACTTTTTAAAATTTCTGAATACAGAATTTCTAATTTTAAATCTTTGGAATTTTTTATTAATATTTCAGATAAAAATACATCTCTTGTTAACCTTAAACTATTTATTTCTTTATCTAGATTATTTTTTATCTCAGTTTCATTAATGACAACACGATTACTAAATTTTTGAAATATTAAATTATTCCAAAGCATTTCAATTGCTAATTTTCTTTTTACTGACAAAAATTTTATGTTTTGTGTTTTTAAGTAATCTTTAAATTCCTTTTCATTTTGATACCCAACAGCTTGATAAAGATTTTTCATTATTATTTTTAAGTTAGCGTCATCTAAAGCTTTTTCTATTTGAAAATACTTAATTAATTCAATTTCTTTTATTTTTTCCTTAACAATAGAGTCTGTTGCTAAAACTTTTAATTTATTTTGGTCTATTTTATTTAAATTTGGATTTAAAATTTTTAAGTATCTTTCTTCCTGATTGACATCAAATGTTGTTATTAATTTATCGTTAATCTTAAATATTATTTTATTTTCTAACCCAATTGATTGTTTTGTACATAATTGAAAAATAATGAAAAAGTATAAAAATATTTTTTTTTTCATTAATTATCTGTTGTTACACCACCAAATGGTATTAAGCTTAATTTAAAAGAAATTTCCTTTTCTGGTTTTAAGTCTGAGTCTTTATAGAATTCTTTATTAAATTTGACTGAAGCAACCAAACAATCATTTTTATAATTATATATTAAGTTATAAAATTCAGTTGCACTTTTTTCATTATTCCTTCTTGTATTAAAATTAATACTATTATTTTTATCAATTTCAAAATAAGATGAATTTGATGTAAAGCTTTCATTTATCAAATTATTTTTTTCATCAGAATATTCAAAAGAAGTTACAAATTTGTTAATTCTAAATTTTGTTGAAATACTATCATAATTTGTTTTATCCAAATTATTATCGATAGAAAAATTATACTTTAAAGATAAATTTTCGTTATGATATACCTCGAAATTTCCAAAAATATCAGACATTTTTTTTCCAATTGTACTTGAAGTAGATAAATCAGGGTTTTCTTCAACCCTTAAAAGTGATGCAATTTCAAAATTTAAACTATCTTTATTAGTTTCTTTATTTATCTTATTAAAAATCGCTCCATAAGTTATAGAAGCTCCACCTTCAACAGTTTCATCATTTGCAATCCTATTGATAGAAAAAATATTAGATGTATCCATTCTTTTATTATCTAAGCTTAAGTTTTTAGATTTATTTGGACTATACATTAGTGAAACTTTAGGAGTAAAATTATTTATAAATTCTTCATTTTCTTTTTTTAAAGGTAGTTCCGCATTGTATTGCACAACAGTGGATAAATTTTGTTCAAATTTATTTTTATGTTTATTTGAATTTTTTGAGTCAATATTTGTATTTTTAAATAAAGCTTTGTAGTTAGTGACTAACCCTTTATTTGAGAATTTTGAAAAGGTATTTAATTCTAAATCATTTATTACAATTCCTTCATAAATATTGGTGTTATATTTTCTCTGACTACCATACGATTTTAAAAGATAATCGTTCCCTTTTTTAGATAAAAATCGTTTTTGAAGAGTATAGTTTGGATAAATAAATTCATGTCTGCTTTGTTTATCTTTTGTTAAATCTTCATAAACTTCTAATGATGTATAAAATTCGATGTCATTTTTTTTAGTATCTAATTTTAGATAAGAGTGTAAAGTATTTTCTCCAAGGTCAATTTGATCTCCTTCAATTTTATAAACTTTTAAATATTCATCATTTGTCACATTCTGCACGTTAACTTCAAAATTACTTTCATCAAAAAAACCATTATTTAATGCAAAATTTGAATTTGAAAAAAAATGTGATTTCGTTGTATTTTTTGAGGAAAGAAAATCTGATGAAGTAATGCTAAAGTCAGCTATATGACTACTGTTTTTGTTTTCTTGCCTATATTCATTCTGTAAAACAACTTCATTATTAAGAAAAAGTTTTGGTTTGAATGTTATATCTTTATTTTCAGAAAGCACATGAAAATAAGGAATAGTGACTGAGGATCCAATATTTTTTGAATTACTAAATGTTGGAGGTAAAAAACCAGATTTTCTCTTAACAGTAGGGTCTGGATGAGAAAATTTCGGAAAATAAACAACTGGCCTATCATATATTTTTAACCAAGCATTTTTATATTTTATTGTTTGGTCAATTTGATCATGTTCAATTTCTTCAGCATATATGCTCCATGGAGGGCAATCATTGTCTTTACTGCATGAAGTAAATACTCCTTTTTTTAAAAAAGATGACTGTTTTTTTATTACTACACTTTTTGCTTTTAATCTTGGGTCGTTGTTACTATCACCAAATAATGATTTATCAAATTCTATATTCAAATCTTTACCATAAAGATTATCATTATCAGTGTTAATCATAACTTCATTTAACAAATATTTATTTTGTTGATTGTCTAGAAATTTTATTTCTTTACCATAAAGTTTATCATTCTCAGTGTTGACTATGACTTCATTTAAAAAATATTTATTTCTTTGATTGTCGATGAATTTTATTTCTTTACCTAAAAACTTATTCTTTTTTAAATCTAATAAAAATTCATAAAGTTCAAAATAATTATTGACATTATCTTTTATTCTAACAAAATTATCAGAGCTAATTTTTTTATCATAAATATCATACTCGAAGTTATTAAGATCAATATTGTAATTTTCGTTATAGATGACCTTAGATTTTTTTTTGGATAGAATTTTATTATCCAATGTTGATAAAATAAATTCAGATCCCGAGGCTTTGATATTTCTTATTTTGTCTTCAAATTGAACATTGTTAAATATTTTATAAACACCAGTTTCTTTATTATATTCAAATGTTTCAGAACTAATAAATATATCGTCACCAACTAAAATTTTTACATCTCCTTCACCAGAAATAATTTTACCATTTTCTAAAATTTTTATTGTATTACTTGAGTAGTTTATTTCTTCACTACTATAAGCAATGTTATAGAAAAAAAATATTATTAAATAAAAGAGTATAAATTTTTTTTTATTTTTCATTAATCCTAACCATACCAATTCCAGTTAAGATAGAAACAATAACGTGTGGTAACCAAACAGATAGTATAACTGGGAGTTTATTATTCTCACCAAGTAAAGATGAAAAGTGATTTATATAAAATATCAACACAGAAATAAATATACCCATTATTAAATAAAATATTTTTGGTTTATTAATAGGCACATTTAGCATTAGCATAGATGCGAAAATAGTTAATATTGTTAAATACACTGGAAAGGAATAAATTTTTTGTAAATGCAAATTTATTTCTTTAACCGAATAACCTACCGAAACATATTCATCTCTGAGATTAAATAATTCCCATATTGTTAAAGATGTTAAATTTGAAAAAAGAGTATTAATTTTTTCAGAATTAAAATTGGATTGAAATAAAAAATTATCTTTAACTGTTCTAAGGTTATTTTCGATTATGACAGCTTTTTTAATCACCCACTCATTTTTTTTTACATCTACAATTTCTCCATATATATATTTTTTGGGTGAAAAATTATAATCAAATTGAGTAATTACTACGTCTTTTAAAATATTTCCTTCAATTAAATTAGCATTAATTATGAACTTATTATTTTTAAATTCATCTTTAATCCAAATACCGTTATCAGTGATTACGGCCAGATATTTATTATCAGTTGAAAAACTATTTTTTATATCAAGATAGAAATGTTTTAATTTTGCTGAAAAGTTATAAAAAAAAACAATTATAAATACACTAGCAATAAAAGAAACTATAGAAATAACAGCAATTAATTTTAAATTATCTATGCCAAAGTTTTTTAAAATAATTAGTTCATTTTTTTCAATTAGATTAATTAATAAAAATTGGGTTGATATCAAAAAAATAAATGGAAAAATATTAATTAAGACTGATGGGGCATTAAGAATATTCAATAATAGTGGATAATATAAACTTTCATTACTATCTTTAAAAAAATTTAATTCTTCTAATAAGTTGAGCAACAAAACTAAAAGAAAAAAAATAAAACTTACTATAAACAATATCTTAACAAATTTATTAACAATATATTTAATATAAATTTTCATGAGCTATAATTTTTTTTTAATACAAATAAATAAATCATTAAAAATAGAATATTTGGAAATATTAAAATCAGTATGTCCTGTGTAAAATTATAACCGGTATATTTAATTAAGATTTCGGAAATAAATAGTGTAATAAAGCCAAGAATAAAAATTATTATTTTATAAAATGCATAATAATTATTAAATTTATTATTTATTAGTTGTATACATGCTATAAGGCATAATATTGGAATAAAAAAAGGTTGATAAAACCTCTTAAAAATTTCCTGAACAATTTCTTTTTTAATACTCTTGTCACAATTACTTAGCTCATTAGAATTAATGTAAAATGTTTTATTTATGTTTAAATTATTCAAGTAACATTTTATAATATTAGATGATTTATTTTCTTGAATTTTGGGAGTAACCATTGATTTACTGCCAAAATTTGAAAGATTAAATTCAAAGTTTTCAAATTTAAAATTAGAAAAATCTTTATTATTGCTATTGCTAAAAATTTCTCCTTTTTTTAATATTAAATAATTTCCATTATTATTTGTCTCAATTACTCCCTCGCTCGCAAATATTATTTGATAGTCATTAATACTTTTCATTTGATCTTTAATTAAAATATTTTTAAATTTTTTTTTATCATCTGATTGCTCGTCAACGTAAATTGTTAGATTTGATAAAGTGTCAATAAATTTCTTTTCTTTTATTAATGACGGAAAAAAATCAATATTGGACATTCTAATAAATGATTTACTCATATTTTGTGATTTAGGATAAAGATATGATGTTAAGCTCATTTGTAATATAAATAATAATATTGAAAATTTAAGAACTTTATTGATAAAATTAATTTTTGAAATTCCAACAGACCAATAAATATATAATTCATTAGCTTCCTCATATTTTAGTATTATGTAAAATAAAGAAATAAACAAAGATATTAAAAATAGTTTAGAAAAAATTTTTGGAAAATTAAAAAGTGTGTATAAAAAATAAACCTTAAATCCATGACCATCTTCGGACACAAAATCAAGATAATTAACGGCTTGTATTACCCAAACTATTAATGAAAAAGAAAATATGACTACTAAAAAACTCAAAAAAGCATCTAGTAAAAATTTTCTAAATATTAATTTTTTCATTGAAATATGGTTATTTTGTCAATATATAGCACTCTACTCAGAATGAGTGAATTTAAAATTTATGGCTTTACAAATTAATTATAAAACTAGTAAATCAAAAAATATTTCGTCAAATCTTGTATTATTTGTTGATGAAAAATTCAATATTAGTGGATTAAAAAAAAATATTTCAAACTCTGAAATGTCATATATTTCAGACCTATTAAAAAATAGTGATTTAAAAAAAGATTTACTTATTTTTAAAATTAACTCAAAAAAAACAATATTCTTAGTATCAATAAAGAAAGATATTAAAACTTCTGAAATAGAAAATTTAGGTGCTAAATTTCATAGCCATATAGATTATAATAAGAAAAGTGATTACGATCTAGATTCAGATACTATCAATAGCAAGGTAAAAAATTTTGCTAGATATTTTTTACATGGAATAAAATTAAAATCTTATGATTTTAATATCTATAAATCAAAAAAAAATAAAAAACTCGTTTCTATAAACGTTATTGGAAATAAAAATAAAATATCTACTCAGGATCAATTAAGATTTAAAGCTTTAGAGGAGGGAACTTTTCTAGCAAGAGATCTTGTTTCTGAACCAGGTAATATTTTACATCCTGATGAATATGCAAAAAGAATAAACTCGCTTAAAAAATTTGGATTAAAAATTAGTATCTATGATGAAAAAAAATTAAAAAAACTTGGAATGAATGCTTTACTTGGTGTAGGACAAGGTAGTATTAGAGGATCGTATCTGGTTACTATGGAGTGGATTGGAGCAAAAAATAGTTCCAAACCAGTAGCATTTGTTGGAAAAGGTGTTTGTTTTGATACAGGTGGTATTTCTTTAAAACCTGCAAAGTTTATGGAAGATATGACTTATGATATGGCAGGTTCAGCTACAGTAGTTGGTTTAATGAAAAACTTAGCCATAAGAAAAGCAAAGATTAATGCTGTTGGTGTTGTGGGACTTGTAGAAAATATGCCTGGTGGAAATGCTCAAAGACCTGGGGATATAGTTAAATCATATAGTGGTAAAACAATTGAAATATTAAATACAGATGCAGAAGGAAGATTGGTTTTAGCTGACGCACTTACCTTCACTGAAAAAAAATACAAACCTAAATTCATGGTTGATTTAGCAACTCTTACAGGTGCAATTATAGTATCTCTTGGTTCAGAGTATGCTGGCCTCTTTTCAAATGATGATAAATTATCTAATCAATTAATAAAAGCTGGAAATAAAGTTGACGAAAAATTATGGAGAATGCCTCTTCACAAAAATTTTGATAAATTGATAGATTCTAAAAATGCAGATATGCAAAATATTAATTACGTTGGTGGAGCAGGATCAACAACTGCAGCACAATTTTTACAAAGATTTGTTTTAAACAAAACACCATGGGCACACTTAGACATAGCTGGTATGGCTTTTTCAAAATATGGTGGAGCATTAAATTCAGGTGGTGCAACAGGTTACGGTGTAAGATTATTAAATAAACTAATAGAGGATGATTATGAGTAATATTGAACAAACAT
>Ga0233451_10004399_pt1 | contig 11732 bp, 8 predicted proteins | sample 011ome_29_FD_183052 | JGI IMG/M metagenome (GOLD analysis project Ga0233451, IMG submission 183052) | Coastal salt marsh microbial communities from the Groves Creek Marsh, Skidaway Island, Georgia - 011504CT (spades assembly) | ecosystem: Environmental > Aquatic > Marine > Intertidal zone > Salt...
GAGAGCTATGAAAGCTTTCTACGAAAAGTCTGAGGAAGTATCGAAAAGAGATGCCGAATGCTCTTTTTGGATGCTGTTCACTGACTGGAAAGACGAAGTAGACTATTATAAGCCAGAAAGAGGCCGTGCCAGTGACATTGACGCCGACGAACTCCCTATCAAATGGTTACAACCTTGTATGTACACATACTTTAGAATACTGGGAGGATATTGGTGCGCTCGAGAAGATGGATTGGGGTTTCCTGAACTCGAGACGGTCGACGGACAGGTAGGATACACGATACGTATATACCAAGAAGAAACCCAGGAATCTCATTCTCAAAGATTCGAAATGTCTCCAGAAGAAATCCAGAAAAACTTTGAGAAATTTTTGAATAACTCAGAGTGTAGAAGGTGTGGAGTTGACATCTCCAATCGACCGCCGAACTTTAATCAGTGTTACGGTTGGTGGAAAAATGACAGGGGTGGCAGGAATGGTAGGGGTATATTATATATAAACCCTGTATATGGTTAGTAATATTTTTACGGAAGTTGGGGGAGTTGATATTTTTGGGAAAACTTTTTTGAAAACTTTCCAAAAAACTTTCCAAAAACTTTGGTCTTTTTGGTTAGAAATGTAAACGATTGCTTTAGAAGAGAGAAAAAGAGTACGACTTATGCACTTAAAAAAGCACACGCTTAGTGCTTACCCCGTACTTGTATTTAGGGTTTAAGTGCCGAACTCTTACTCTTTTTTTAGAAGAAAACAATCTCACTTTTTGCTCTTGCTTTGACTACTCTTTCTGATCGTTGTGCGCGGTCTCGTTCTCTCTCTCTCTCTCTTTGAAGCGCACGTAGTAGCTGGTGTGACAACAACTTCAGAATACGAGACGACTTTTGCTCTTCCTAATGATGTTGTGTGCGAAAAGAATAATGCATTAGTGTTGAAAGCATATGAAGGGAAAAACGATGGAACAAACGCAAATCTTGCCTCCCGTGCAAACGACCAAACGAGGCGAAAGAGCGCACGTGCACGCGTTTTCCTCTCTCACGAAGAAGAACGAGTCGCAATTCTCGTGTACCTACGTCAACGAGAAAACAGGGAAAGCGTACATAGTCACTTTCCTGGGAAGGACTCAGAAGAAGAAAACGACGGTTGAACACCAACACGCGAAAATCACGTGCGTCTGCCCGTTCGCGGGGCCTCCTGATGGTGATAAAAAGCACAAAATGGCAGCTTCGGGAGCATCCGACGGTTCAATCCAGATCTGGTCGTTAGAAACCGGAGCGTTGATAAAACGACACGAAAAGGTTTTAGCCGGTCCGGTGCGGGACGTGTGTTGGTCCTTCGACGGCGCGAAGGTACTCCTCGCGGGCGAAGGGCGAGAGCAGTTCGCGAAGTGCGTCGACGCGGAGACGGGGACCGCGGTGAAAGACCTTTCGGGGGCGACCAAAGCGTGCACGACAGTTTGCGGGAGCAGGAAAGGGAAGCCGCACAGAGTTATAACAGGATCGGAGGATTTTCGAGTGCGATTTTATACAGGTGGGCCGCCGTTTCAGTTGGAACAACGAGAGCGAGCGAAGCGACGAACACACACTCACGAAAAGTATATAAACGAAGTTCGAATGTCCAGAGACGATAAGTACGTGCTTTCCGCGGCTGGCGATGGGATTGGCGTTTGGGACGTCGAGACGCTCGAGATGGTTGGCGACGAAGGACGGGTCGCCGCGAAGGACGGATCGACGTACGGCGTCGCGTGGTTAGACGACGACGAGGATGAGGAGAATAACACAATTTATCGGTTCGTTTCGAGCGGGGCGGATAAAATGGTGAAACTTTGGAAGGTGAAAGACGTCGTGCGAGAACGACAAGTAGGCGTAGACGTAGAAATCGTCGAGATTTTGAAGAAAACAGACGAAGAAGGAGAAGAAGAAGATGACGTTCGGTTGGTCGTGAAACCGAAGACGGAACAACACGTCGCGAAACACGTCACGCTCGAGGACGCGTACAGTTGTTGCGGCGCGGAGACAACCGTCGATGATATGCAAATAGGCGTGTGCGCGTCCGCCGAGACGGTCGTTTCTTGCGGCTTGTCCGGAAAGATGACCGTGCTCGACGTCGTCGAAGTCGACGATAAAGACGAGTTTGGTGAAAGGAAGAAGAAAAAGCAGCTGCGTTTTCGGGAGGAGATTTTAGGACACTCGAGGCCGATAACGGCGATGTGCTCGGTCGATGTTTCGTCGGGGTCGTCTTCTTCGACGGAGAAAAAGTATCAGGTTTGGACGGCGAGCATACGAAGGGAAGACGATCCGAGACCGAAGATATTGGTCTGCGAGTACGTTCCGGAAACGAAAACCATCGAAAACGTGCGAGAAGTCATAAAGAATACGCCGCTGAAAAAAGTCACGAAACTGGTCAACTGCGGGAACGATATCGTCGCCGCGATTGGTTTCGACGATCACTTGCGCTTCGCGAGCGTTAAAGACATGGCTTTTATAGATGATGACTTTGACAATAGTAACGACAATAACGACCAGGAGTGTCATCGTCGCGCCGTAAAATTTGAGCAACAGCCAATCGACGTCTGCGTCGTTTCCGTTTCCGTTTCGATTTCGCAAGACGAAGAAGAAGAAGAAGAAGAAGAAGAAGAACCACTACTTCCGAAAACAACAAAAGTTACGACGAAAGAAGTTCACCACTGCGAACTTATGATAACGTTTGCAAACGGTCTCGCGAAACTCGTGCCGATTGAATACGAGAAATCGTCATCATCGAGCGACAATAATGGAGGAGGAGGAGAGTTGAAAATTCTATTTGATAAAATACAACAGATTGACGTGAGGACGACGATTCAGACGACGACGATTCAGACGACGACGACGAGAAGGAAAAAAGAAGTCGAGTTATCGTGTGGACGCGCCGTTCAGTTTTCTTCCGGCGGCGGCGGCGAAAAAACGCTTTTCGCTTTCGGCTGCGCCGACGAAGCCGCGGTGTACATTTTCGAGAGAAGAAACGAAGACGGCGTCGTTGAACACAAACAAACGCTCGAGCGAAGCAACGCGTCCTCGTCGTGCAACATCACGTGCATAGATTTTGCTCCAAACGGAAAACATCTCGCCGTCGGCGATTCCAATCGAGAAATTGTCTTATGGACGACGACTTCCAACGCCGAAGATGAAGATGAAGATGACAAAGATGAAGAAGAAAGAAAACAAGAAGAGACGAAAGAAGAGTTATTCTTCCGTCTCCTAAAACCGCGCGATCGACGACACTCCAAATTCCTTCACAGCAGCCGAATCGAAGACGTCCACTGGTCTCGCTCCTCCACGTCCTTCCTCTCGTGCTCTTTAGACGGCCGCGCGAAAATCTGGCGAAACGTAGTACGAAAGAGTAGTAGTAAAAGTAGCGCGGTCAAAGTCGTCGAGGAGGACGTGAACGCCGTCCGAGGCGGCGTACGTTTCGCCCAACTCTTATACGTCAACAACGAAAACGACGAAAACTTCGACAAAGAAAACGAGGATGATTTGGAGACTGCAAATGCGCATCTCGTCTGCGTCGGCGCCGATTGCGCCGTGCGCTTCTTCGAGCATACTCCGTCTTAGTATTTAAAGAGTTAGAAGTAGAATTTCATCGCATCATTGGAACAGAGACAGCAAATTGCACAAATGTACCATCAATACTTCTGTGTTGTACGTCTCAAGACTGATGTGCAGGTACTCAAATGGCCACATTGATACCAATCGTAAACATTGACACATATCGCGTCAAATTCAATTAATTCATTCACATTCTGAACAGAGACATTCCCCACAAAAAGTACGCGCACTTTAGACCATTAAAACAGATCCTTTTACTCGCGACTTTACTCTCACGCGTACGTACAAATAGTGTTTTCGTAATTATTCTAAAAATGGCGAAGAAAAACAGCACGAAGAAGCGTCAAAGTCGAATCGCGGACGCTTTAGTGAGAGAGCGGAAACAGTTGGAAAAGCAGCGAGAACGCGAATTGAAGATGAAAGAAGAAGAAGAGAAGACGAGCGTTGGACGGCAGATGCGCGAAAAGAGGAGCAAGAAACACGAGAATACTAAAGGAGGAGTACGCGTTCTCACCGGTGGCATTCAGAAACAGAAGAAATCTTCTAAAAGAGAAGGGAAGAATCGACACAAAATCGTACGCGGCGTTCGAGTGGGAAACGCGACGAAAATACGCAAAAACGTCACCTACGGCGGGATTACGATTAAAGATAGCGAGAGCAAAAAAGCAGTCTTAGAAATGCTGAAAGCGGAGGATAGGATGATGGTGTAGAGTGAAATGCGCGAAGATGTGACGACCTTTTACGGCGTTTGATCGTCGCGCGATGAAAGCGAGCGAGAGCGTTAAAAAGCGGTTTCGTTGGCGACGCCGAAAGCGGAGGAGAGGAGGAGGATGGTGTAGTAGAGTGTGCGTGTGTATGCGCGCCGCTATTTCTGCGTGTATTAGTATTAGTATTAAAGTAAACGTATTATTTTACAGTCTCACGGCTTTGAGGACGACGAGGGACTCTTCGTCCGCTTTCGTCCATTTCGCGCGTTCGACTCGCATTCCGTCTTGGTTGGATAAAATCTCCATCATCTCCTCGATATCGTTTTGCGCGTACGCGACGACGAGAAACGTCCCTCCGTTTGGTCGCAACCACGATTTGATGTCGTAGAGAATTCGGTCGACGACTTCTCGGCCGCGAACGCCTCCGGCCCACGCGGCGGTTAACGAGGAAGACAAAGAAGAACTTTTCGTTGAAGGGTCGTAAATCTCTTCCGAAGGTGTGACCACGTACGGTGGGTTGAACAGCAACACGTCTATTGGTTTCTTCTTCCTCTCTTCTTCTTTCACTTCTTCTGTTTTCTTCTTCTTCGCATTTATCCGGCGGCGGTAAAACCGGTCGTCCTCTAACATGTCGCCGCGGAAAATCTCAATCGAATACCGCGACGACGACGAGTCGTCTTCATCAAAGTCCTCCTTTTCCTCCTCCTCATCATCCCCGACGACTCGCAACCCGTGTCTCCGCATCGTCTCTTTCGCGTGTTCTACCGCCTTTTCGTTCACGTCTACTCCGAGAAACCGCCACACGCGACGACATTTTTTCTTCGTCTTTGAATCATCTTCCCGCTGCTTCCTTTGAAGCCGCTCCTTCATTTCTTCGCAAAACCGCATCGCGTGCGAACACAGCACGTACCCGGAACCGACGCCGATTTCCACGCTGACAAATTCTTCTTCCTCCTCGTCGTTTTCATCATCAAAATCGTTTTCATCGTCGTCATCGAGTCGTCTCAACGCGTTCGATTCCTTCCTCTTTTCCCGAGACCAAATCTCCTCCGCGACGGCATCGGCGAGGAGGAAGGAGTCTTCGCTCGGCTCGTAGACGACGGATTTGTCGTACGAGGTGTCTCTGATTCTCGCCATTATTATGGGAACAGTGTTATAAATGAAGCGATTGTTCGGTGATGCTTAGTATTCTTGTTCGTTCGTTCGTGAATGAATGAAGAAAACAGTTAAAATTATGAAGAAAAGTCTGCTGTAAAAAGCGCGTTCGATCGATCGATCAGGAATCTCTCTCTCTCTCTCTGCTAAAGGGAAGCGAACCCTCTCCTCGCTCGCACGCGATTTTCATTCTCTCGCATCTGCTCTAAAGCGTTCCATAAGTCTTCGATTTTCACGTCGACTTGTTTATCGGCGTCGTCTTCGGCGTACTCTTCCGCTCGTAAATCTTTTATGCGGACGCATCCGTTTTCCCACTCCGAAGGGGCGACGAAGACGACGTATCTTGCGCCGATGCGGTTGGCGTAATCGAAGGTTTGCGCGACTTTTTTTTTCGGTTCGAGGAGGACGTCGACGACGACGAGTCTTTTGTTTTCGTCGGCGCTATTAATGTTTCCATCTCCGTCATCATCGTTACTACTACTACCACCACCACCACCACCACTACCATTCGAAGGAGGAGAAGTCTGCCTCAACAAACCCGCCGCTTTCATCGCCTTGCCTTGCATGTCTTTGTTATACGCGCAGACGCAGAAATCAACCCTTTTTTGGACGTTTGGGAGTAAATTTTTCTCCTTCAAAAGTTCGACGATGACGCAATCGCCGAAACCAAACCCGCACGCCGGTACCGGCGTCGTCGCTCCGTACAAAGATAACAACTTATCGTATCTACCACCACCGGCGATCGCTCTCAACTCGCCGGCTTTATCGAACGCTTCAAAGACGACGCCGGTGTAATACGCTAATCCTCTCACGACGGAAGCGTCGAATTGGAGCCAGTCGCCGAAACCGTACTCCTCCGCCAGTTTGAACAATTCTTTCAACTCGCGTATGGATGAATCGTCCACGGCTTTCGTATTGCTATTAGTATTATCACCATCATCACCACCGCTACTTACCTCGATCGCCTCTCTGGCCATTTCCTCCAACTCCTCGACCGTTTTACAACTCAACGTCTTCACCACGTTCTCCGCGGTTTCTCTCGGTAACCCCAACGTCTCCGTCAACTCCTTTACCACCGCCTCGGCGCCAATCTTATCTAGCTTGTCCAATATCACGCACGTCGGCGCGAAAATCTCGTCCGGCACGTCGTTAATCGTCAACATCGATTGCATGACTTTCCTCGAATTCACTTTAATCCCGACGTCCGCGCTCGTAATCCCGCAGCTCTTAAAAAACTCCACCGCCGCGCTCAACAACTCCACCTCCGCGGTTATTTCCTTGCACCCAATAATATCCATGTTCCACTGATAATGCTCTCTTTTCCTTCCTCTCTGCGTGGCTTCAAACCTCCAACACTGCGGTATCGAAAACCACTTCAGCGGCAAAATCATCGACGCGCCTCTCGACAACACCATCCTCGCTAACGTCGGCGTCATCTCCGGTCTCAGCGTCACTTCCACCCCGTCTTTATCCACGAACGAATACATCTGTTGCGTGATCTCCTCCCCGGCTTTCCGTTTGTATAACTCTTGCCGTTCCAACACCGGCGCGTCGTACTCCTCGAACCCTGCTCTGAGACCACATTTCCGGAATTTCTCAAACAACCACGTTTGCAATCGAAACTCCTCGGGGAAGAAGTCTCGCGTGCCGGAGACGGCATCCAAGTGAACCGGAGGCGTTTGCGACGCGTGCACCGTTACAACCGAGCCTCCTCCTCCCGATGACGACGCTAAACCTTCTCTCTTCTTCTTCAGTTCTTTCTCCAACTTTTCCTTCTTTTTCCGCTCCTTCTCCGCTTGGCGAATCAGTTGCTTCTCCGTTTTCGGTTCCTCTTCGGACATCTTTTTAAATAAACTCACGGGGACAAAAAGAACCAAAACCACCAGTTCAAATCTCGGGTGATTCTCGGTCGTTCTTCTTCTTCTTCTCTCTTGTTCTCTTCCTTTGTCTTCTTCTTCTTCTCTCTTCTTCGTTTTGTGGTGATTTCTGCCGCCATTTTTAGAGGGAGAAAAGGACGAGTATTTAGGGTGTACAAAAGTGTCGATTTTTTTTTTATGAAGGAGAACGTTTTGTACAAACAAGTTTCATTGGATATACTACTTCGAGAGCGTCAAAAACACACTCTCTCTTATTCTCTCTCTTATTCTCTCTCTCTCTCTCTCTCTCGAGATATTTCTCTCACGATGCAAAATCATAGGAAATTAGAAGATGGACCCTTTGTAGCCGGCTTTTTCTCTTTCGGCTTGCATCTTCGCCGCGGCGGCGGCTCTTCTGGCGTTGGACGCGTCCTCCTCCGCCTTGGCCTTGGCCTTCTTCTCCTCCGGCGTGAGTTCTTTCTCGCTGGAACCTTCGTAGGCGTTCCAGTTCGATTGGCCCGCGACGGACGTTTTGAACGTTTCCGAATCATCTCTGGGAGGGGCGGAGAAGTTGCCGCCAGATCTGTTTAAAAAGAATAGAACAAAAGAGAGCGCGACAGAGTGAGTACACAAAAGAGTAAAAAATACGACAGCTTTGAAAAAGAACGAAATTTTTTTTCCTCTCTTTTCTCTTCTTCTTCTTCTTCAAAAGTGTTTGTTGTTTTTTGTCCTCTTCGCGTGCGATGGTTGTTGACGTGTCCTTTTTTGGAGCAAAAACGTGTTCACAGTTATTGGACAGTTGAGCACTCGCGCGATATCTCTCTTTCACTCTTTCCAATTATCCATATCTCGTCGCGAAAGATACCATACTTTATTTACGCTCTCTTTTCGACGAAAGGAGGGAACAAAAGAAGCTTTCACGGCGAATGGTGTTTGTAGTCGAGAGGAATGAAGACGTCGTTCTCCTTCGCGCGCGCGCGCGCCCGAAAGCATTCGCGCGTTTAATAATGGAAAAAATGACGTGTACCGAAAAGAGGAAAAAAGAACAAAATGGATGAACGATCCAACACACGCAGAAAACACTTTAAGAAGAAGAACTTCTTCGTACCTGCGGGTGACGTCTCTCTTGGAAACAGTCGCGTTCAAGCGAACGGATTGAGTAACAGTTTGAGTGACAGAAAACATTTTTAGTATATAAGAGTGTGTTGTGTGACGTGTGTCTTTTCAAAGAAATAAGTGAAGTCCAAAGGGGGGTGAGCTTATCTTTCTTCACATTTTTTTTTCGCTTGGGTTTTGCCCTTTCATATTTAGGGTTCCAAGGGCAAAAATTTTGTAACGACACAGACCGCGTGTGAGTTTTTCTCGGCGCAATTTTCGTCCCAAATTTCGTCCTCAGAAAAGACGTTTAAAGCGTAAGTGTTTAACGACTCTTTTCAGAAGACATTTAAACCCCCTTTATTTGCGATAAGAAGAGAGAATAACGATGATGGCGCAACAACAACAACAACAACAACAGTATTCTTCTCCTTCCTCCCATCAAACGAATCAACCACCACAAAAACAGTTCGACACCGGACACGGGGATCAGATTCACGATTGCCAGTACGATTATTACGGACGGGTACGCATACTTTTGAACTCTGAACTCTCTCTTTAACTCTCTCTCTCTCTCTCTCCTTTTTATCGCGCGCGTGCGAAAGCGTGATGTGCTGTTGTTGTTCTTGTTCTCGATGTGTGTGTATATTTATACGCAAGAAGAAGCGCGCGGTAATGTTCTTTGAATTGCGTGTTGAGAGAGAGAGAGATCAACACCAACGGAAACGACTCTCTTACTACGAATAACTCTGCTGACATTTTTTATGCTCTCTTAATACTACATCACTAAAACCAATCATCATCATCATCAAACTGAATAATAATAACGATAATACATAAAAAAAGAGAGTGGCGACGTGCTCGTCCGACCGAACGATCAAAGTGTTCGATACCGGAACGACGACGACGACGACGACGAGTGGTGATGGCGGCGGCGGCGGCGAAAACGTCGCGAATCATCCTCCTCCTCAAGAGGCAATCGTCGAAAGAGCGAACGCGACGACGCTCACCGGGCACGAAGGGCCGGTGTGGCAAGTATCTTGGGCGCACCCGAAATTTGGCGCGTTGTTAGCGTCGTGTTCGTTCGATCACACGGTGATGATATGGAAGGAGACGAGTTCGAACGTTTTTTCGAGAGTGTACGTGACGCCGAAAGGTTTTTTCGACGGGAGCGTGAATGCGATTTCGTGGGCACCGCACGAGTTTGGGTGCGCCGTGGCGGCGTGCTCGAGCGACGGGAGTGTAGCGGTTATTTCGAGTAATAGTAATGTGGCGGGAGGAGGGTGGCGAAGCGAGAAGATTTCGAACGAAGCGCACGCGGTTGGGTGCACCGGGGTGTCGTGGGGACAAAACGACGAGATTGCGAGTTGCGGGTGCGATAACTTGTGCAAGATTTGGACGAGAGGAGGCGCCCAGGAAGGAGGAGGAGGAGGAGAGAGTAGCAATCATAACCAACATCATCATCATAATCAACAACAACAACAACAACAACAGTGGCGACTAAAGAAAGAACTTCGAGGTCACTCGGATTGGGTGAGAGACGTCCAATGGGCGCCAAACAACGGTGGTTCCAACGTCCAACAAATCGCTTCCTGCTCGCAAGACGGCAAAGTGTTCATCTGGACCGAAAGCAACAACAACAGCAGCACTACTACTGCCAACAAAGACTACCACTCCGTCCTTCTCAACGACTTCAAAACCGCCGTCTGGCGTCTCAGCTGGTCCGTCGTCGGGAACGTCCTCGCCGTTTCCGACGCCAACAACCAAGTGAGCGTGTGGAAAGAAAGCGTCGACGGCGCGTGGACGCAGATTCAGTCAAAGTAATAGCAAATGTATCATCGATGTTACGCCGTTTCATTTTTCTCATCACTTGAACCAATCGACACAAAAAGAAGCACTTTAAAAGAATTTGATGAACGCGAACGCGTCCACCTTCGTCCCGTCCACCTTCCTCTCCGCCAAAGAGGACAAAGAAGGAGAGGAAGACGTGAACGAGGAGGAAAACGAGGATATATATTTCGCCATCGACGTCGAGTGCGTCGCGACTGGATACACGCACAACGACCGAGCGGTGGCGCAGATTGCCGTCGTGGACGACGCGATGCGGACTTTAGTGAACGTTTTCGTGAAAGAAGAAGGCACCGCTTCCACGTCGTACGATGATGAAAATGAAAACGATACCAACATAGTGTCCACGATTGAACCTCTGACGGGGATAACGAGGGAAAAATTAGAGAAGGAAGGAATTCCGTTTGCAGATGGTAAGAACTGACACTTACGCGTATTGAGTATTTCACGCTTTGCGAGTATTATCGCACAATAATAAACTGACGACTTATTCTTATTTTTCTTTGAAACAACGACACGAAAACAACAGCCATGGTTCTGGTTCGCCGATGTTTACCTTCCCGGAAAGCCATTTTGGTCGGTCAAAACGTCTCCAAAGACATCGAGTGGTTAGGTTTGCGCGAAGGCGAAGACTTCAAAGGCGTCGTCGATTTGTGCGGCGTGTGGAGAACGTGGAATCCAAAGTTTAAAACCTATTCAGTGTTCTCGCAAGATCATCTGGTGAGGAGGTTACTGAAAGGCCAGCTGGAGTTGAGCGAGAAACACTGCGCGGAAGGCGATAGCGTGAAATCGATGAAACTGTTTCAGTTGTGGAGAGAGTTACACCACGAGCCGGAGAAGTTGCAACGAGAGAAGGAGAAATTGTTGGAAGGCGCACCAGAACCGAGTTTCGCGAAGAGGTTTCCAACTTTCGAGGGTGTGTGCATGGGAAACAGGAAGACGTGCACGTGCGGAGCGCCTTTTTTTGGCTGATGACGACGCCTTTGCGAGCGGCGAGAGAGATCGTTTGCAGGATTAATACACACACACATTAGAAAAATACTAGAGAGACTTTCTTACGCGGAGGAGATTTACCTCAGGACGGGATGAGAGCGCCATGATCACCACCACCACCTCTAGCAGCATAGTATAAAGAGAGACATACATAAAGACATGTAATACACACACACACACACACACACAAGTTGAGAACTCGTGAAATACGCAACAACAATAATAGCATAAAGTCGACAAAAAACCCACAAGAAGTTAAAAACAAGTCGGTCGACACGAGATTTTTTTTTCGTTTTGCGAATATTTTGTCCCTCCTCGTTCCTATTTTTTCTTCTTCTTTCTTTGTAGTATTCAAAGAGAGAGAGAGAACGCGTGGGTGTCTGTCGAAACGCGTAAAAAACATCTCCAGGAGGAGCAACACCGCATCGCGCGCGTTTATTCATTTAAAACTACCGCGCGTCAGGACGGCGGTGTTTGGTCGTCTTTTTTTTTTTTCCGGTCG
>Ga0233451_10004400_pt1 | contig 11731 bp, 20 predicted proteins | sample 011ome_29_FD_183052 | JGI IMG/M metagenome (GOLD analysis project Ga0233451, IMG submission 183052) | Coastal salt marsh microbial communities from the Groves Creek Marsh, Skidaway Island, Georgia - 011504CT (spades assembly) | ecosystem: Environmental > Aquatic > Marine > Intertidal zone >...
TGCGATGGAAGAGGGCCTGCGTTTTGCGATCCGTGAGGGTGGCCGAACCGTGGGTGCAGGCGTCGTCGCCAAGATCCTCGACTGAAGCAACATCGTTCCTCTGAAAAGCCCGCTTCTAGCGGGCTTTTTTGTGCACATTTGTTTTTGGTTTCGGGTTGAGATCTGGCGCATCGTGCTCTGGCTGAGGTGACCAGCCCGCCGCACCGTGGCTACTTGCCAGCGATACTGAACCGGTTATCCTGATTCCATGGCCTCGAGAGGAGTATCGGTATGGTTAGGTTCACCTTAAATGGGCAAGCTGTCACCAGTGAGAGCCCCCCTGACACACCGCTTTTGTGGGTCTTGCGGGAAGAGCTACAGCTGACCGGTACGAAATTTGGCTGTGGTATCGCTCAATGTGGAGCCTGCACCGTGCATCTTGATGGCAGCGCGGCCCGAGCGTGCGTGACCCCCGTGACCGCAGTCGAAAACCGCAACGTCACAACGATCGAAGGGCTCGCTACGGCTGTTGGCGCTGCCCTGAAATCATCTTGGGAAGCCGAGCAGGTGCCACAGTGCGGCTATTGCCAGTCGGGTCAAATCATGCAGGCGGCAACGCTTCTTGAGCGTAATCCCGCGCCCAGCGAGGCCGAGATCGTCGCTCACATGGATGGCCATTTGTGCCGATGCATGGCCTACCCACGCATCAAGCGGGCCATTACCGCCGCCGCGAATCAACTGGTGCCGGGGGAGGCTTCAAATGAATAAGCCAATCAGAGCACTGTCACGGCGCCAGTTTGTTGTGGGTGCCGCAGGATCATCACTGGTGCTGGGCTTGGGCGCTGGTCTCGGCGGCTGTCAGCCTGACCAAGCGGCCACCGATTTAGTAAGCCAGGGGGGGAGCGCGTCATTCTCGCCGGTGATGTGGTTTGAAATTGACGCAAATGGCGCGATCACCATGAACATTGTGCGCGCTGAGATGGGTCAACACGTCGGGACTGCTTTGGCGCAGGTAATCGCTGATGAATTGGGTGCGGCCTGGGAGGACGTCAGTATTCAACATGTGGATACTGACCCAAAGTGGGGGTATATGGTGACAGGTGGCTCCTGGTCGGTGCACACCTCCTTTACTCAGCTTTCCCAGGCGGGAGCAGCGGGCCGAATGGTGTTAACCGAGGCCGGTGCCCGGATGATGGGTGTCGCTCCAGAGGCATGCCGCGTTGAGGGCAGCCGCGTGTCCTCCGGCTCTGCGAGCGTCACGTTTGCCGAGATTATTCAGGCGGGCACTATCTCAAGAAGCTTCTCACAGGAAGAGTTGAGCGCCTTGCCTATCAAGGCGCCTGGAGAGCGAACGATCGTTGGCCGGGATGTGCCCGCTCTGGACGTGCCGGCCAAATCCGACGGTACTGCGCAGTACGGCCTTGATATTCATCGGCCCGGCATGGTGTACGGGATTCCGCTGATCCCGCCCACCCGGTACGGTTCGGCAGTGCGGGGCATTGATGAATCCGTGGCCGAGTCACTGCCAGGTTATATAGGTGCCGTTCTGATTGAGGATCCCACCTCGACGCTGGAGGGCTGGGTTGTGGTGGCGGCAGAAACCATGCCCATAGCACTGAAGGCTGCTAGGGCGGTACAGGTTGATTGGCAGCCCGGTGCGACCGCGAGGGTCAGTGAGGCAGACCTGTTAGCCGAAGGATTGCGGCTGGCGCGAGATCCATCGAGCGGCACCACGGTAGTTGATGATGGCGATGTCGAGGCCGCGCGCGCCAACGCCGTCACACAGATGGAGGCCACTTATCGCACCGCCACTGCACTGCATTTCACGCTTGAGCCCCAAAATGCTGTTGTTGAATTTGACGATGCGGGCCAGTGCCATATTTATGCCGGTAACCAATGGCAGTCGCTCATTCTTCCGCTATTGGCTCAGGTGCTAAATTTGCCGGAGGCCGACATCATCATCCATCAACAGTATCTGGGAGGAGGCTACGGCCGCCGCCTGTTCGGCGATCAGATGATCCCGGCAGCGCTGGCCTCCAGGGCGTTGGGCAGGCCGCTGAAGCTGATATTTGATCGGGAGGCCGACAGTCGGTTTGACTGCGCTCGCTCGCCAACGGTCTGCAAGTTTGCCGCGAGTTTTGATGAGCAGGGCGCACTCACTGGTGTGGAGCACGCGGCGGTCGCGGGCTGGCCGACGCTGTCGATGGCGCCCGGTTTCATGGCGCCGGGCGTAGCGGGCGAGGGAAAGTTTGATCCTTTTTCTATCAGCGGCGCTGAACATTGGTACACGATGCCCGCTCACCGCGTTCGGGCGGTTAATAACGAGTTGGCCCAGAAGACTTTCTTACCCGGATGGCTAAGGGCCGTGGGTTCCGGCTGGACTGGCTGGGGTGTCGAGAGCTTTATGGACGAAATGGCTCATGAAATGGGTAAGGATCCTGTCGCCTTCCGGCTGGAGCTGCTGGATGGTCAGGGCAAGAATGCGGGCGGCGAGGGCAGTACGACGGGTGGTGCGACGCGACTGCGCGCTGTGCTGGCTGATGTGGCCGAGCGCAGTGGCTGGGGGCGAGCGCTGCCGTCTAACGAAGGGCTAGGTGTGGCGGTTTGTCACGGCCAGGAGCGCGGTATGCCAACCTGGATCGCTTGCGTGGCGCATGTTGCAGTGGTGCCCGAGACGGGTAAGGTCGCGGTGAAGAAGCTGTGGCAAACCATCGATGTGGGCACAGTAGTGAACCCTTCGGGCGCCATGGCGCAGGCAGAGGGCGCTGCGCTGTGGGGGCTTAGTCTGGCGCTTCACGAGGGCGCGGAGTTCGAGTCAGGACAGGTTAAGCAACGCAATTTGGATACCTACACACCGCTGAGAATGGCCGATGTACCCGAACTGGACATTGTTTTTGTCGACAGCGCGGCGTTTCCCAGCGGACTGGGTGAGCCGCCGCTCATCCCCGTCGCGCCTGCGATCGGCAACGCTGTGTTCGCCGCCACCGGGCAGCGGGTGCGGGATCTGCCGATCCGGCTCGTCTAAAGGGTTTTCGCACCCCTTTGTGAGAAAAGTCGCATCTGCCTGAAACGCCCGATTTTCGGGCGTTTCATCTGTTGACACCCCCCCACCGCATCCGTAGACTTCGCTCTCTTTTTTCGGGGTCCCCCGCGGGCACCGGCTGTTTTAAGGAGATGTACCGTGCAAAACCAGCGTATCCGAATCCGGCTGAAGGCCTTTGACCATCGCCTGATTGACGCATCGACAGAAGAGATTGTGGAGACGGCCCGGCGCACTGGCGCTCAGGTTCGTGGCCCCATCCCGCTGCCGACCAAGAAGGAGAAGTTCACTATCTTGATTTCTCCTCACGTTAACAAGGATGCGCGGGATCAGTATGAGATCCGCACGCACAAGCGTCTCCTCGATATCGTCGAGCCAACCGAGAAAACGGTTGATGCTCTGATGAAACTTGATCTGGCTGCGGGCGTAGAAGTCCAAATCAGCTTGGGTTGAGGACAATTTAGTAGAAGTAGCCTGCCTGGTTCGCCGGGTGTGTAACGTCCGATTCAATCATTAACACGACTGTGTCGGGCGGCCATAGAGGGTTGAGCCCCGTACACTGTGAGGTTTAAGCCATGACTATTGGTTTAGTCGGCCGAAAATCGGGAATGACGAGAGTCTTCACCGAGGACGGCGCATCAGTACCAGTGACCGTAGTGGAAATTGCTCCAAACCGCGTCACTCAAATCAAAGAGCTCGAGACCGATGGGTACCGAGCAATTCAGGTCACAGCGGGTAGCCGCAAGGCCTCGAAAGTCAGCAAGCCAGAAGCCGGGCACTATGCCAAGGCTGGAGTGAGCGCGGGCGAAGGTCTGTGGGAATTCCGTCTGGATGGCTCTGACGAGGCGTTTGAGGTGGGATCCGAGTTGACCGTCGAACGGTTTGAGCAAGGTCAAAAGGTTGATGTTGCGGGTCGCTCCAAGGGTAAGGGCTTCCAGGGCGTGGTTAAGCGCTGGAATTTCCGCACTCAGGATGCGACTCACGGTAACTCGCTATCGCATCGCGCACCGGGATCGATTGGTCAGTGCCAGACGCCGGGCCGCGTGTTCAAGGGCAAAAAGATGTCCGGGCACATGGGCGACGAGCGCATCACCACACAAGGCCTCGAGGTCATTCGCGTTGATGTCGAGCGCAATCTGCTGCTCATCAAAGGCGCGGTACCGGGCGCTCCGGGTGGCGAAGTGATTGTTCGTCCGACTGTCAAAGCGGCGGGCACTAGCCCGTCACAGTCGTGAGCAGCGGGGGCGAGACGTGGAACTAAATGTAGTCAAGCCGGGGAATGAAGCAGCAGGGACCGTTGCGGTGTCTGAGGCCAACTTCGCTCGCGAATACAACGAAGCGTTAGTGCATCAGGTCGTCACAGCCTATCTATCAGGCGCACGCCAGGGTACGCGGGCGCAGAAAACACGGTCTGAAGTCGCCGGTGGTGGTAAGAAGCCCTGGCGTCAGAAAGGCACAGGCCGCGCCCGTGCGGGCACGATTCGGTCGCCCATCTGGCGATCCGGCGGTGTGACGTTTGCGGCCAAGCCGCAGGATCACTCGCAGAAGGTGAATCGCAAGATGTACCGGGCAGCGATGCGCTCCATCCTGTCAGAGCTGGCGCGGACCGATCGGTTGATGATCGTTGAGACGCTGGATGTAGAGCAGCCCAAGACCAAGCTGCTAGTTGAGGCCTTGAAGGGCTATGGCGTGGATAACGTTTTGATTGTGGCAGACAGTGTAGACAAGAACCTATACCTCGCCTCTCGAAATCTGCACAAGGTAGATGTCCGGGACGTCGAGGGTGCCGATCCCGTCAGCCTGATTGCTTATGACAAGGTCATGATCACTGTTGACGCCGTCAAGAAGTTTGAGGAGGCGTTGGCATGAATCAGGAGCGTGTTTTTCAGATTCTGCTGGGACCCCATGTATCCGAGAAGTCGGCCATCGTGGCGGAGCAGAGCAATCAGTATGTGTTTCGCGTCTCGCTCGACGCGACTAAAGACGAAATTCGTCAGTCCGTTGAGCAGCTGTTCAAGGTGACAGTGAATGACGTTCAGACGCTGCGCGTGAAGGGTAAAACCAAGCGTAATCGTTATGGATTGAGCAAGCGCCCGTCGTGGAAAAAAGCCTACGTGCGGGTGGAGCAAGGTCAGGAAATTGACTTTGCGTCGATGAGCTGAGGTAGCGAGTCATGGCAGTCGTAAAGAGTAAACCCACTTCAGCAGGTCGTCGCCACCAGGTTAAGGTGGTGACCGAGGGCTTGCACAAAGGCAAGCCGCACGGTCCGCTCCTCGAGAAGAAGTCCAAGACAGGCGGCCGAAATAATCTCGGACGGATCACCACTCGTCACATTGGCGGTGGCCATAAGCAGCATTACCGCAAAATCGATTTCAAGCGCACCAAGGACGGCATTCCGGCCACGGTGGAGCGCATTGAATACGACCCTAACCGTACCGCCCATATTGCCTTGTTGTTATATGCCGACGGCGAGCGCCGCTACATCATTGCGCCCAAGGGCGTTCAGGCGGGCGACGTACTGCATTCTGGTTCTGCGGCACCGATCAAGGCTGGCAATTGCCTGCCGGTGCGCAACATTCCCGTTGGTTCTGTTATCCATGCCATCGAGCTCAAGCCGGGTAAGGGCGCTCAAATGGCCCGCTCAGCTGGCGCGTCGGTTCAGCTGGTTGCCCGTGAAGGCCAATACGCCACGGTCCGACTGCGTTCCGGCGAGATGCGCAAGGTGCCGATTGATTGCCGCGCCACCCTCGGCGAGGTCTCAAATTCGGAGCACAGCCTGCGCAAGCTCGGTAAGGCGGGCGCTGCGCGTTGGAGAGGTGTTCGCCCCACCGTGCGCGGTGTCGCAATGAATCCGGTTGATCACCCCCACGGTGGGGGTGAGGGCAAGACCTCGGGTGGTCGTCACCCGGTTACGCCATGGGGCGTGCCCACCAAGGGTTACAAGACCCGAAAGAACAAGCGTACCGACGGCATGATTGTCCGCCGTCGCGGCAAGAAGTAATCGGTCAGGAGAATTATCAGTGCCACGTTCATTGAAAAAAGGCCCCTTCATCGACCTGCACCTGATGAAGAAAGTCGAAGCTGCGGCTGAGGCCAACGATCGTCGACCTATCAAGACTTGGTCACGTCGATCCATGGTGTCTCCCAACATGGTGGGTTTGACCATTGCGGTGCACAACGGTCGTCAGCATGTGCCGATTCTGATCAACGAAGACATGGTCGGTCACAAGCTCGGTGAATTCGCTGTGACGCGGACCTTTAAGGGCCACATCGTCGACAAGAAAGCCAAGCGATAAGGCCGGCTGGAGAGAGAAATGGAAGTAGCAGCCAAACTACGTGCAGCCCGCATCTCGGCGCAGAAGGCGCGTCTGGTCGCAGACCAGGTGCGTGGCAAGCCGGTTGAGGAAGCATTGAATCTGCTGGAGTTCAGCAACAAGAAAGCCGCTGCGATTGTTCGCAAGGTGCTGAATTCGGCGATTGCCAATGCAGAGAACAATGAAGGCGCAGACGTTGATGAACTGCGCGTGTCGACCATTTTCGTCGACGAGGGTTTCACCATGAAGCGCATGCGCGCTCGCGCCAAAGGCCGTGGTGATCGAATTTTTAAGCGCACCTGCCATATCACGGTCAAGGTCGCGGACGGCGAAAGCTAAGGAGACGACCGAATGGGTCAGAAGGTACATCCAACGGGTATCCGGCTGGGCGTGGTCAAAGATCACAACTCGGTCTGGTATGCGGATAGCAAGACGTATGCCCGGAATCTGATTAACGACCTCGAGGTGCGTGAGTACATCCTGAAGAAGTTGGATGCCGCCTCGGTGAGTCGCGTCAAGATCGAGCGTCCCGCTCAGACTGCGCGCATCACGATCTATACCGCGCGCCCTGGCATCGTCATCGGCAAGAAGGGCGAGGACGTCGACGGTCTGCGCAAAGATCTGTCCGCCAAGATGGGTGTGCCGGTTCACATCAACATTGAGGAGATTCGCAAGCCAGACGTGGATGCGCGTCTCGTTGCGCAAAACGTGGCCCAGCAGCTTGAGCGCCGAGTGATGTTCCGCCGCGCCATGAAGCGGGTCGTGCAGAACGCCATGCGCCAGGGTGCGGAAGGCATCAAGGTGCAGGTCGGTGGGCGGCTCGGTGGTGCGGAGATCGCGAGAACCGAGTGGTACCGCGAGGGTCGGGTGCCGCTGCATACGCTGCGCGCAGACATTGATTACGCCACTTATGAAGCGCATACCACCTATGGGGTGATTGGCGTGAAGGTTTGGATTTTTAAAGGTGAGGTGATTGGCGAAGGCGAAGAGGCCTGAGGGTTCTCTGGACTGAGCTGACTACCTGATTGAGGAAGTAGAACATGTTGCAACCAAAACGGACCAAGTTCCGCAAGACGCAAAAGGGCCGTAACCGCGGTCTGGCAGAGCGTGGGAGCAAGGTGAGCTTTGGCGAATATGCCTTGAAGGCGACCGGTCGCGGTCGCATTACGGCGCGTCAGATCGAAGCGGCTCGTCGTGCCATGACGCGTCATATCAAGCGGGGCGGCAAGATCTGGATTCGGATCTTCCCTGACAAGCCGATTACCGGAAAGCCGCTGGAAGTCCGGCAGGGTAAAGGTAAGGGCAACGTCGAGTACTGGGTGGCACAGATCCAGCCGGGTCGTGTCTTGTATGAAGTCGAGGGAGTATCGGAGCAACTGGCTCGTGAGGCGTTCGACCTCGCGGCGGCCAAGCTGCCTGTACAAACCACCTTTGTGAAGCGGTCGGTGATGTGATGAAAGCCAGTGAACTTCGTGACAAGTCGGTCGATGAATTGAACCAGCAGCTACTGTCGCTACGCGAAGAGCAGTTCAAGTTGCGTATGGCCAAGGCCACAGGGCAATTGGGCCAGAGCCACTTGCTCAAGCAGACCAAGCGGAATATCGCGCGGGTGAAGACCGTGCTGCAACAGAAGGCAGAACAGTAATGGCATCGACAGAAACGCGCGCGCGCACGCTTCAAGGGCGAGTGGTCAGCGACAAGATGGACAAGACCATCACGGTCAAGATCGAGCGTCGGGTAAAGCACCCTGTGTATGGCAAGTACATCACCCGTTCTTCCAAAGTGCATGCGCACGACGAGGAAAACAAAGCAGGCATGGGCGACACGGTGCTGGTTGCCGAGTCGCGACCTTTGTCCAAGAGCAAGAGCTGGACGCTAGTAGAGATTGTGGAGACCGCGACTCAGATTTGAGTGGGGTCAGTTAGCGAGCGGCAAAGCGCCGTTGGTGGAGTGAGGAAAAATGATTCAGACGCAGTCGTATCTGGAAGTAGCCGATAACAGCGGAGCGCGTCGAGTGATGTGCATCAAGGTGCTGGGCGGCTCCAAGCGTCGTTATGCCCGCGTAGGTGACTTAATCAAAGTCACGGTGAAGGAAGCGATTCCCCGAGGCAAGGTCAAAAAGGGCCAGGTGATTACCGCGGTGGTAGTGCGCACCAAGAAAGGTGTTCGTCGTCCCGATGGATCGCTGATCAAGTTTGATGAGAACGCGGCGGTGTTGCTCAACGCCCAAGATGCGCCAATCGGCACGCGCATTTTTGGCCCAGTGACACGCGAACTCCGCGGCGAGAAATTTATGAAAATCATTTCCCTCGCGCCAGAAGTGATCTGAGCAGGGAAGGAGAGGATCCAATCATGGCGAAGCTGAAGCAGGATGACGAAGTAATCGTGATCGCCGGGAAAGACAAGGGTAAGCGCGGCACTGTCCGTCGTGTGATCGATAGTGATCGCGTGGTGGTGAGTGGCGTGAACATGATGAAGAAGCACACCAAGCCCAACCCCCAGGCGGGTGTTGCGGGTGGCATCGTTGAACAGGAAGCGCCGATTCAGGCGTCTAACCTGGCGGTGTTCAACAGCAAGTCCGGAAAGGGCGAGCGCGTGGGTTACCGCGTCGAGGACGGCAAAAAGGTCCGCGTATTCAAGCCGTCTGGCGATTTGGTTGACGCCTGATCGATCGCGGCGAAGAGAGGCAATTGAGACATGACAGCGCTGAAAGAAAAGTATCGTAGCGAGATCGTTCCCAAGCTCCAGTCGGAGCTTGGCCTGAAGAACGTGATGGCGGTGCCGCGTATTAGCAAGATCACCCTCAATATGGGTGTGGGTGAGGCCGTGGGTGACAAGAAGGTGCTTGAGAGCGCCGTTGCCGATATGGAAAAAATTGCAGGCCAAAAGCCGATTGTCACCAAATCACGAAAATCCATTGCCGGCTTCAAGATCCGCGACGGGTGGCCGATTGGTTGCAAAGTCACGTTGCGCGATGAGCGCATGTACGAGTTTCTAGATCGCCTGATCAACATTGCGATCCCGCGTATTCGTGACTTTCGCGGTATTAGCCCCAAGCAGTTTGACGGCCGGGGCAATTTTGCGATGGGCGTCACCGAACAGATTATTTTCCCGGAAGTTGACTACGACCAGATCGACAAGCTGCGTGGCATGGATATCACCATCTCCACGACGGCGGCAAATGACGATCAGGGTCGCGCATTGCTTGCGGCGTTTAATTTCCCCTTTAGAAGCTGAGGCATCAGAGATATGGCCAAGAAATCCATGATCGCCCGAGAGGCCAAGCGCGCTCGCACAGTAGCCAAGTTTGCTGCCAAGCGCGCCCAACTCAAGGAAGTGATAGCCAGCGTCAACACCAGTGACGAAGAGCGCTGGGAAGCGCAGATCGCGCTGCAGAAGCTGCCGCGTAACGCGAGCCCGGTTCGTCAGCAGCGCCGCTGCCAGCTGACCGGTCGCCCACACGGGGTGTACCGCAAATTTGGTTTGTGCCGCAACAAGCTGCGTGAAGCAGCGATGCGCGGTGATGTGCCTGGTCTGGTTAAGTCCAGCTGGTAACGGAGAGCATTTGAATGAGTATGCAAGATCCGCTGAGCGATATGTTGACCCGGTTGCGCAATGCGCAGATGGCGGGCAAGCAGACGGTTGATATGCCGGGGTCCAAGTTGAAGGTGTCGGTGGCCAAGGTTCTCCAGCAGGAAGGCTATATCGCCAGCCATCGTTATGACGACAGCACCGGCAAGCCAAGACTGCATATCGATCTTAAGTATTTCGATGGTAAGCCTGTGATCGCCGAGATCGAGCGAATCAGCAAGCCTTCTCTGCGCCGTTACTCAGGCAAGGACGACCTGCCTTCAGTCCGCGGCGGGTTGGGCGTCGCGATTGTCTCCACCTCGCGCGGTGTGATGACGGACCGCGCAGCGCGCGCTGCGGGTGTCGGAGGCGAAGTCCTCTGCACCGTATTCTGATTTGATAACGGGAGCGTTAGAGAAATGTCTCGTGTAGCAAATAGCCCTGTTGCTCTGCCAAAAGGCGTCGACATCAAGGTTGAGGGTGTCCACCTGTCAGTAAAAGGCGGCAAGGGATCCTTGGATCTGACGCTGACTGACGGGGTCGGGGTCAACGTTGAAGAAGACGTCGCCACCATTACCTATGACGGCGATAGTAGCCGCGCCATGGCGGGCACAACACGCTCATTGCTGGCCAACATGGTCAAGGGTGTGTCAGAGGGCTGGGAAAAGAAACTGGTGCTGAATGGCGTCGGATATCGCGCCAAGGCATCTGGCAAAACAGTCAACCTGACGATCGGCTTGTCGCATCAGGTGGATTACCAGCTTGCTGAGGGTTTATCCGCTGACACCCCCACCCAGACTGAAATTGTGATCTCTGGCATTGATAAGCAGGCAGTGGGTCAGGCCGCGGCAGAAATCCGCAGCTTCCGCCCGCCGGAGCCCTATAAAGGAAAAGGCATTCGTTACGCGGACGAGTATGTCCGGCGTAAGGAAGCCAAGAAAAAGTAATCGGATACGGCAATGAATACCAAGACAAAAGCACGATTGCGTCGAGCCAAGAAGTCCAGAGTCCAGATGCGAACTGCGGGCGATGTCCGCTTATCGGTGCATCGGACGCCGCGACATATTTATGCGCAGGTGATTTCGGGCGACAACAAAACGGTTCTCGCTCAGGCATCTACGCTTGACAAGGATCTCCGCTCAGGCGCGACGGGTAACGTCGCCGCTGCTGAGTCGGTTGGCAAGTTGATTGCAGAGCGTGCCAAGGCGGCGGGCATCACGTCTGTTGCGTTTGATCGCTCAGGTTTCCGGTATCACGGACGGGTAAAGGCACTGGCAGACGCTGCGCGTGAAGGCGGATTGGAGTTTTAAATATGGCTATGAACGACAGAAAGCAGCAGGGCGATCAGCGCACCGAAGGCGACCTTCAGGAGAAGCTGGTGCAGGTGAACCGTGTGGCCAAGACCGTCAAAGGCGGCCGCATTATGAGCTTTACGGCGCTGACGGTAGTGGGCGATGGCAAAGGCCGGGTCGGCTATGGCCGCGGCAAGGCGAGGGAAGTGCCAGTCGCCATTCAGAAGGCGATGGAGTCCGCGCGACGTAACATGGTACAGGTGCAGCTGGTCAACGGCACCCTGCAGTATCCCATCAAGGCCGCACACGGTGCTTCCAAGGTCTATATGCAGCCTGCATCAGAAGGTACTGGCGTGATCGCTGGTGGTGCGATGCGCTCCGTATTGGAGCTCGCTGGTGTGCACAACGTTCTGGCTAAGTGCTATGGCTCGACGAACCCGGTGAATGTGGTCCAGGCGACCTTCAAGGGCCTGCGAGACATGACCTCTCCCGAAGACGTGGCAGCGCGCCGCGGTCTCAGCGTAGAAGAAATCCTC
>Ga0233451_10004401_pt1 | contig 11724 bp, 8 predicted proteins | sample 011ome_29_FD_183052 | JGI IMG/M metagenome (GOLD analysis project Ga0233451, IMG submission 183052) | Coastal salt marsh microbial communities from the Groves Creek Marsh, Skidaway Island, Georgia - 011504CT (spades assembly) | ecosystem: Environmental > Aquatic > Marine > Intertidal zone > Salt...
CGCCCTCTCTTTTTTTAATGTATCTATATGATATTTAATACTATTTTTTGATTGAGACCAGTGTGAAGTTGAGCAGGTCTGCAAGCTGGCGTGGACCCTTTCCTCCCCTTGCTCCAACCTGCAGTCCAGAATAGAGATTCATCAGGATATCAGCAGCCATATCGGCTTTTACACCTCTTTTCAGCAGACGGGCTTTTTCCAGCTCCTTCGTCCTGCCAAGAAGAGCGCGGCGAATGACATTCAGCGAATTTTTCAGCGCCTTTTGTATGTCCTTGTCCCAGATAATACTTTCACAAACAGAATTCACCAGCAGACAACCCATTGCCCTTTGCTTGTTTGGTGCTGAAACAATTGCCTGGTCAAAATAGGTTTCGATCGCCTTCCAGGCATTCAGTTTGCTGTTACCCAGTGTGGCATCAATGTCAGCTTTAATCTGTTCGTTGTATTTTTCTACACAGGATTTAAAAAAGGTGTCTTTGTCTCCAAACGAATTGTAAAGCGTTCCTCGATTTATATCTGTTGCATCCAGGAGCTTTTGGACTGAACTGGCTTCGTACCCTTCTCTCCAGAATTGCTCCATAGCATTTGTCAGGACGGTATCTTTTTCAAACTCAACAGGTCTTGCCATAACTTTGTTGCTAACCTCAAAAAACTATTTAGAAATGAAAATGATTTTTAAAAAAGAAAAAATCTGGCAACAGCCAGTAAAATCAGGGGCGCATTCTAGTACAAATGGAAATACTGAACCACATAAGATTTGTAAAAATTTGATTCAAAACACTCTGAATAAATTATTCAGGAAAAATTCCCGACATAGTGGGCGATACTCTGGAATGGAAAGTCCATATCGGCATTTTTATTGTGCATGACGCACCAGAATGAGACTTTAGGCAGCCCTGTAATTTATGAGTATAATCGCTCTTCTTTTGGACAATATGGACCTGCTATCAAAGGCCAGCAGCAGTGAATATCTCCAATACCAATACTTATAACAATCTGATTTTGTGTTTGTTATGCGTGCTGCTTGCAGTCACTGCATCATTCACAACATCGGCCCAGTCCACGGATGACGAAACCCCCATCGTCTTTGACACGCTACAGACATCCTGGGGCGCTATTTCGGCCGCCTCCGATGTAATGGTGACCATGCGCGACGGTATTGGCATCGCCGTGGATATTTACCACCCACTTTCCGGCGATACATTTCCTACGCTTTATGCCGCCGGACCCTTTCCCCATTCTTCCTCGATCCTTGAAGATTCAACATCACAGACAGGCCCGCTAGCCTGGTATATCAGCCAGGGATATGCGGTCGTCATTGCCAATGTCCGTGGCACAGCTATGTCAGAAGGTGAATATTCTTTCCTGGCACTGGAAGAGCAGCAGGATCATTACGAAATCATTGAATGGATTGCGGATCAGCCCTGGTCCAATGGGCAGGTGGCCGGGACTGGCGCAGGCTACTACGGAACAAGTCAATGGCACATGGCAATCCAGGGACCACCCAGCCTTGAATGCATAGCCCCTGTGTCGGCAATCATCGATCCCTACAGGGAATGGGTCAAACCGGGCGGCGTCAACAACAATGACTTTATTGCGGGTTGGTATGACAGGGAAATCCGGCTGGCAAATGCCTATACATCAGATAGCCCTCGACTGGTGACCTATGACTTGCGCCTGGCACAACTTGAACATCCCTTTTTTGATGATTACTGGCAAATCCGAAGCGGCCATGACAGCGTGACATTGATTAATGTTCCGGTGTTTGCTCTCCATGAATGGAACCTGGATAAAAGCACTGCCGATCTCTCCTCGACCATGGACGCCTTGAACCGTCTGAATGTCATCAACAAGATTCTGATAAAAAACCAGCATGATCCCGTACCCTTCATCCATGATGTGCCTTTTCTTTCTGAAGAGCTTATGCCCTTTTACGACTGGTGCCTCAATGGTCGCAGGCCAACGTCTCCTTTTATTGAAAAACCGCGCATTCGTTTCCAGGTCAATGGCCAGGATTCAATCAAGGTTGAGCAGAACTGGCCGCCGGGCAACGTCATCCACGAAGCGCGTTACCTGAACAATCCTCTTGGAAATAATCAGTCCGCAGGATCATTAGACACTGAACAATCAATAGACAACCAGGCCATGACTGAATTCAATTCCGGCAACGGTGACGACATGGTCAGCTTTGTGACTCCGCCACTTGAAAACAATCTGGAAATGAACGGACCCACCATGCTTGAACTGTATGTCTCAAGCACAGCAACGGATCGCGCTTATGAAGTCTCAGTCTTTTCGGAAGAAGTCAGTATCTCTGAACCAGAAACTTCCAGGCTTCCCGGATTCCTGGCGCCGCCTGTAGAAATATCAGAGTCTACAATGGCAATTGGGGCAAGAACGCTGATCACACGAGGTGCACTGAAAACCACTGCCCGCATCAAAAATGCTGTAAAAAGCAGTGCCTTCAATCCTTATTACACACTTACCGAAGCGGCATCAGCAGTTCCTGGCCAGGTATACCGGCTTGATATCGCGTTACGGCAAATCGCCCACAGAGTTCCCGCCGGAAACAGACTGGTCATTGAAATCAGGGCTATCAACGATGGCTCCATCACTGAAGGTCCCGGCACAGACAGGGTTTACCACAGCCAGTCATACCCTTCCCGCCTTTGGTTGCCAGTAGTTCAAAGTGTCCAGGTATTAAATGAATTACGGGCTGCCGAGACAGCTGCGCGCATCCAGGCTGCGGAAGGTGAAGTGAATGATGAGAATGAACAATTGTTCAACCAGGATGAGACTCAAGATGCAGGGAATGCTGAAGACAACACAGGGTTTTTCGTCCCCCTGTAATTTCTATAACTTATTCATGCCTGGAAAATCAGAAGCGTCGTTGCCAATCCTATAATACCGCCAATCACACCACCCCAGACGACGAGCCAGCCTAGATGCTTTCTTATCATTCCCTGGATAATTTCCTTGACCAGTTGCGGCGTTAACTCTTCCAGGCGCTGATCCACAACCTGCTCCACGCTGGACAAGAGGTTTTCTGCTGAATCCTTCTGGATGTGATCCAGGATTTCCTGGTCCTCACTGACTTTTGCCAGGAATTCATGCATCTTTTCCACAAAGGGCTCTCTCAACGGACCCAGTGCATTGGCACCGCCCACCATGGAAAGCATGCCGGCAAATGATGAGCTCATTATTACCTCAACGAGAGAATCAAAGGCTGTATTGAAATCGATAGCGTCAATGACCTTGTCCATTGTGGAATTGCCCTGCTGATCGCCAGCTTCTGCAGATAACTTGTCAAAAAAACTGTCCAGGTTTTCGCGTGTAAAAAACTGCTCCATGATCAGCAGCTTGATGCCTGATTTAAATTCCTCAAATCGTGCCGGTATAACACCTGAACCATAGAAGCCCGGTACTCGTTCAAAGAGCATGTGCACGGCCAGCCAGTTAGTGACACCCCCGGACAGGGCAAACAGACCAGTATTGAGCACCAGGTCTTTCCAGGGGCCACTGATCATGAGCCCTGTAATGACAATCAACAGGGCGATGGCATTGGTGAGAAAACTTTTATCAATCAATGTGAGAAATTCTTACTTCTTCTATTCGGTTATTCAGCAGCTGCAGTCTCTTCAACCACCGGCTCATCCTCGGGATCAGAGTCCAGGATTTCTTCTGAAGGTTCAAAACCTGAATCAGGATTGTCCCATGGCCCTTCGAGACGGTAAACAACCGTGGTGAATTCGTCCATCTGGTTTCGGAATATCCGTGAGGCGATATAGGTGCTCACCGCTATCGGCCATGCCCCGAGAATGCCTGCCAGGACAGAGACATTCTGGCTAAAGGGAACATTGACCAGCATGTCTGCATCAATGGTTTGATTAACCAGGTCGATTTCCCCATCAATGGTTATCCTGCTGGATGGACCGGCAATAACAAAATCACCGTTACTGCGGACTATGCCTTCGTTGAAATCCAGGCGGCCGTTGATGGCGTCATAAGCCAGGCCTCGCTCATACAGATCAGAAAAATCCAGCTGCAGGCGCCTGACAAGAGAATCAAAACTGAACGCTCCGAACAAACGACTGGAACCGGAATCTATATCAACAAATCGGCCGTTTTCAATTTCTACCCGCACATTGCCAATCACTTTCTCCAGGCCAAATGCTGCCGGAGAACCTGCCCACTGAAAATTACTGGTAAAGGCTGCATTGGCACTTTCCACATTCGCATCGTAACCCCAACCCGGCAGCACCTTGGCAAGATCCCCGGCACTGAACAGCCCTGTAAAGTTACTGGTGTGCATCCCATTGCTGTAACGCCAGTTCAGGTTGGCACCAGATTCACGGGAGTTATCCGTAATCCTGGCATCCGGTGTGGTCATTTTCAGATCTGAAATCGACGCTGAATCCCCGTTGCTGCGCAATCTGAATTCCCAGGCACCCAGGTTTTTGTCGCCGACAATAAATTCCTCAGTGAAAAAGTTCATGGCAGGCAATTCTCCTGGAATAACATTCTCCAGAATATCGACATCTTCCTCTTCGACCTGATTACTTTCCTCATCTTGTTCAGTATCAGGTAAATGCAGATAATCCAGGCTGATATTCCAGGGCTGAATGTCATCATCGGGAAAAACAAAATTGCCACTAACCAACTCGTTTTCAAGTGCAACCAGCCAACTGTCTGCAGTGCCTTCTTCATTTCCATTTATAGAAGTTCTGCTTACCCGGGCCTGAGCATTTTCCAGTTCCTGCTCTACCACTCCCAATCGACCAACCCTGACATCAGCTAGAGAAAGAAAATCTGAAAGACCTGCACCGCTCTCTCCCGCCCCGGACAATTCTGTGAAACGTTCTGCGGTGAATTCCCATTCATCATAATCAAAAAAATCAATAAAGCCGGTAAAGGTGAGTCCCGGTCTTTCTATGACTGATTCACCCAGCGTCATGAGCCTCGCATCCGGTCCCAGTACTACGTTACCACCCTGGAAATCATTTTCGCTCACCAGCAAACTGGCACCGACCTTGTTATCAAAAAGCACTGATACCCACTCTGCATCTTCTTCAAAATCCAGGCGCAGAACCAGTGGCCTGATCTGTTCAACAGTTTTCCTGAAAGGGTATGGCAGATCCAGGGAAAGACCCAGTAATTCCGATGTCAGGCGAAGTGACGTCCCCTTCATTTCCTCTTCGGCCTCATCAGCATAGGGAATAGAGATTTCTGCCAGGTAATCGATTTCCCCACCTGCAAAGTTCAGTACATCCCTGACAAACTGGGGTTGTCCCTGCCAGGCTTGCAGAGCCGGTTTCGACGCCCTGCCGCTGCCGACAATTCGCGTGCCAATAATCTCATTACTGCCATTTCGTGTGAGCGGATCGATTGTTGCAGCGATAGGAAAATCAAAAAGTTTGCCGCTCAGGGCGTTGGCTGTAAGACCCGTGTCAGTGTCAAAAACAACACGTCCACGCAGATCATCAACAGAAAGTGAATATTCTGGAATGGTTAATGTGCTTCTTTCACTGAGCACATCAACATGCACCTGTGTTCCAAGGTCAGGATTGTTAAGGGGAATGCCCAATTCAATGTCTACTGCCACACTCCCTTCACCACGCCATTCATCAATAAAGTCACCAATATCATTTCTAACCGGTGTATTACGCAAAAAGGCAAGACCCAGGTCTGTAGATGCCCTTGCCTCACCAACGATAGACAGCCAGGAACCGCGCTCCGGGTCAGGACGAACAGCAGCCTCGGTGTGACCCAAGCGAATATTTTCTATCTCGGCGCCATTTGCAGTGACATCAACCAGGTTGTTATCCACCCTGACGAAAGCATCGATATCCGTGAGAGGCGGCCACTCAGGCTGGAATTTAAGTACACCGTTCTCCACGTTATAAAAAGACATGACCGTGCCGGAATTTAATGGTGCATTGCGTTTCGTCGATGTCCTGGAGACAAAACCACTGTTGGTTATATTCCCCGCCAGCAGTCCTTCATTAAGCCAGTCCATGGTGTTTTGAATACGCGGCATATTCGGCAGCAGCGCCGACTTGTATGAAGCATCCAGTTCCAGAACACCGATCAGCAGTGTCAGCTCTGACTGCATCTCATCATTGGAATCGGGATAGTTGTAGAGGTCGAACTGTATATGTCCGTGAATGGACTCGTTACGCACATCGATAATACTGCTGTTGACCCTTATTGTTCTGCCATCGATGGCCCAGTTCACCCGGCTGTTCAGTGAATCGTACAGCCAACTGTCTGTAAACAGGCGAGGCAGGTGTATTTCAAAATCCCTGGAATCCAGTTCCACGAAACCACTGGACTGATTTGCTTGCAGGTAACCCTGAACCCCTCTCGCTGCAGGAGCACCTTGCCAGGCCCCCACTGCAATATCCTGCAGATTGGCTTGCAAAAGAAAGCCGCCGTCAAATTCACCATTGAGATCTGTCTGCACAGAAACATTTTGCAAATAACCCTGCGGATCAAGATCAATAAAGGCATCACTGGCACGTTCCGGGAGCAGGAAGAGGTCATCCACTATATCCATCACCATGCCGGCATTCAGCGACGGGACCTTGATTTCAAGTGGCTGACTCTCCTCAAGGTTGCTGTAATTGCTATAAAGGGTGTCAATATTCCAGGGTCGCATCTGCCAGTCGAATTCTGCATTCTCCAGCCACAGCTGCCACTGGTCAGGAGAATCATGCACAACAGAAATATCCATTGCTGCATTGTTCAGGGCGATCAGTCCAATGCCACTGTCCTGCGCTCCCGCGGCACTGAATGTGAGCGATCCAATGTCTGCCTGTGCAGTGGCCAGACTGCCTTCTGTAAAGGTCAGCCAGATATCACCGGTGATACTGGCCTGGGCAATTGCCAGGGTGTCGACAGATAAAATATCCGCCAGATCCAGTTCACTGGCATCCAGATGCGCACTGCCTTCAAATGCATCACGCAGGTCTCCACTAAACTCCATCTGCATCTGAAATGGTGCATCCTGTCCGTCTATACGGGCCTGCATCTGGACAAGGTGATTGCTGTCAACATTGCTCAGATCAATATAGATATTGGACAGCGTAATATCGCGACCATCCGCAAACTGCATACCCAGGCTGGCCTCAACTACCTGCAGCCGACTGGTAGCCAGCAGAAAATCTATAATAGCGTCAGTGTTATCACTTCCATTTCCAGCAATCCCGGCCAGCGCCCAGACACCATTTTCATTCTGGATCAATCGCAGGGACGGTTCGTTGATGATGACCTGGTCGATGACCAGGCTCCGCGATAATATGCTGGCAATCAGGTTAGGTTTGAGAGTTAGACTTGATATGACAACGGAAGATGCCCCATCGTCAGGGTTGATGATTTCCAGGTCGCCTATTTCCAGGATGGGACCGTAACGAAACCAGTCTCCATTGAGTTCACCCAGGCGCACCTCTGTACCAAGAATGATATCCAGTTGCTGCTCAATTGAAGCGCGTTGGCTGGGTACCAGCGGCATCAGTAATCGGCCAGCAACTGCGATCGTGGCGCTGACAACCAACCATGCCAAAAGCAGGTTAAAAACCCACCGGGAGGCCTTATACCAGAAAGCAGGATAAGCTACTGCAATATCCTCTGTTGCTTCTGATTGTTGCTTGGTCTCACTCATCGCGGTTAATACTGGTTTCTATTCTGATTTTACTTTCTGCTCTATTGTTCATGTCGGATGACGACCCTGTCGGTTCTCTTCCGACCGACCAAGTAAATCCTTTTATCTTTTTCTTTTCCTTTGATCCTTGATCCTTGATCTCTTACTAATAAAGGACAACATCAAATTGCTCAGTGTGGTACATCTGCTCTACCTGAAAATGAATTTTCTTGTTCACGAGGGCTTCCATATCAGAGACCAGGCCCGAATCTTCATCCAGCAGTCTGTCCACGACATCCTGGGCCGCCATTACCAGGATGGTTTCATTTTCATAGGCTTTTGCTACGCGAAGTATTTCCCTGAACACTTCATAGCAAACTGTTTCTGGCGTTTTGACCGTTCCCCGTCCCTGGCAAGTGGGACATTCGTTGCATAGAAGCTGCTCCAGGCTTTCCCGGTTGCGCTTACGGGTCATTTCCACAAGGCCGAGATCTGAAAGTTGCGTCACCATGGTCCGCACCGGATCTTTTTCCAGTTCTTTTTGCAGTGTACGGAGCACCTGCCGCTGGTGCTCCTCGTTGACCATGTCGATAAAGTCCAGAATGATAATGCCACCGAGGTTTCTTACCTTCATTTGCCTCGCGCTGGTTTTAGCCGCTTCCAGGTTTGTTTTGAAAATGGTTTCGTCCTGGTTCTTTGAGCCCAGGTAGGCGCCCGTGTTCACATCTATAGTAGTCATGGCCTCATTCTGATCAATGACGAGATTGCCGCCTGACTTCAGTTTTACCGTGCGCTCCAGGGCTTTCTGGATTTCATCATCAAGGCTGTACAGGTCGAATAACGGACGCTCGTCCTGGTACAGCTCGATTTTGTCTTCCACTTCCGGCATGAAATTTGAACAAAACTCCATGACTTCGTCGTAGGTTTTACTATTGTCCACACGGATTCTTTGAATATCCGGCTGGAATAAATCGCGCATGGCGCGCATGTACAACACCAGGTCCTCGTAGACAGGCTTGATTCCGTTATTATCCTGCATACGCTGATCCACGCGGGTCCAGAGCTTTTCCAGGAAACGGATATCGGACAACAGCTCTTCTTCACAGACACCTTCTGCTGCTGTCCTGAGAATAAAACCTGATTCTTTTTCAAGCTCCGCTTTTTCAACGCTGGATTTCAGCAATGCCAGGAGGCGCTCACGCTCTTCTTCGTTATCTATGCGCTGTGAAATGCCAAGGTGCCGATTCCTCGGAAGATGCACCAGGTAACGGGAGGCAATAGAAAGGTGCGTGGTGAGCCTGGCGCCTTTGCTGGCAATAGGCTCTTTGACTATCTGGACTATAAGCTTCTGCCCTTCCCTTAACAGCTCAGTAATCTGCTTCTCATTATTATGGTCAGTCTCTTCAATCTCATAACCTTCGCTATCCAATGGCGCCACATCATGGGCATGGATGAAAGCCGCCCGTTCCAGGCCAATATCCACGAAAGCGGCCTGCATGCCCGGCATAACCCTGACCACTTCACCAATATAAATATTGCCGACTGGACCGGATTTGTTACGTCTCTCTATATAAATTTCCTGGAGCAAACCCTGGTCGATCAGCGCGACCCGCGTTTCCATTGGCGTGGCGTTGATAAGAATTTCTGTACTCATAACTGCCTTCCCAGGATTGCCTCAGCGGAAATACCTACTTTCTCCAATAACACGGTGGTTTCCCTTACCGGCAAACCCATGATTCCGCTGTAACTGCCTTCCATTTTCTCCACCAGTACTGCACCGAGTCCCTGGATGCCATAGGCACCTGCCTTGTCTGCGGGCTCCCCCGATGACCAGTAGGCACGGATCTCATTCTCTGACAAAGCCCTGAAAGAGACATTGGATTCAGATAACAGCACCTGAGTATTTTCCCTTGTTGCCAGAGCGACTGCTGTCAGCACCTGGTGTGTTTTGCCTGCAAGTACCGAGAGGATGCGCACAGCATCATCTTCATCTGCAGGTTTTTCAAAAATTTCATTGCCACAAACTACCGTAGTATCAGATCCCAGGCAGGCCGCATTATCTGCTCCGGTACTTGCCAGGGCAGATTCAGCCTTGCCCCTGGCGAGCCTGCACACAAAATCTGCCGGAGCTTCATTTTCCAGTCTGGACTCATCAATATCCTGCGGCATCACCTCGTAGGGGATGCCCAGTTGATCAAGGATTTCCCTGCGCCTCGGTGAGGCAGATGCCAGGATCAGTGTTACGTCAGTCATATGCGTATTTCGTGCTGCGGTACACAAAACTGTTCATTATCCCTTATCTCTTCACCCTAACATAGACACGCCCTGTACTTATGCCGTATCCCGCATGAACAGCGACTTAACCGCGGTTTGCTGTATACTTTCGGTGTTTTCGGATTGATGATTCAGGGACTCCAGGGTCTTTCCCAAACCCTACTATTACCTTCTTATTACCTTTTTATAGCCAAACGAATGCCAAAGCTTACCTTCAAGGGTTCAACGTACATCCTGAACAAATATGAAACCGTGCTGGATTGCCTGCTCAGACACCAGCAGGCCGTCCCCTATGCCTGCAAAGCGGGCACCTGCCAGGCCTGCCTGGTCAAAGCGGTCAATTGTGAGACCACACCTGAATCCCGAAAATGGATCAAACAGTCATTGCAGGATCAGGGCTACACCCTGGCGTGCCAGTGGGTGCCCGACACTGATATCGAAGCAAGCCTGCCAACCATGACCGAATTCGCCGTGGCCACCTCCCTGCGCAGCATGGAACCGCTCAATGACAATACGCTTCGCGTCATAGTGGATGTGGTCGATAAAGCCGCAATGTTCCATTACTACCCGGGGCAATATGTCACCCTGATCAACCCGAATGGTATCGCCCGCAGTTATTCAGTCGCCAACGATTACGAACAGGATCAATACCTGGAGTTTCACATCAATGACACAGCTCACGGTGTCTTTACTGGCTGGTTGTTTAATGAAGCCGCCGAGGGCGCTACATTGCACATGCGTGGTCCATACGGTGACTGTCACTACTCGAATAGCAGCGGCGAGGATTTTCCAATGATCCTTGCCGGATTAGGGACCGGACTGGCGCCACTGTACGGCATTCTCAATGACGCACTCAAACATGGGCACAAGGGAGAGATTCATCTGTTCCATGGCGGCCGAACGACTGATCAGCTTTATTACCAGGAAGAGCTTGAAAACATTCAGGCGCAGCATGAACAGTTCCATTACCACCCTTGCCTGAAAGAGGAAGGCAGCCCGGTTGAAGATGTAGTCGATCAGACTCTCGATATGGGCTCGCTGAATCGAACGCGGGCCTATCTGTGCGGCGCACCTGACTTTGTGCATGGATTACGAAAACAGATTTTTCTGAAGGGAGCCAGTTCGGGAAATATCTTTTGCGACCCTTTCCTGGAGCGGAGTGTTGCTCCGACGGGTGGGACGAAATAGCCAGGAGGGCTATTTCGAGTCGCAAGTTACAAGTCACAAGTACAACCCGTTTACCTAATTAATATTGACGAGATTAACTGGCTTTTTTCAGCGAGCGTAGAAAAAGCGTATTCGAATCAGTTTGTGTGGAATATTCTTAGAATGATTTGAAAGTAACTGCAGGTTAAAGAGTTATACCTTGCGACTTGTAACTTGTGACTTGGAACTTTTTCAAGAATTATTCTTCGTCCACTCCACCACACTCCGATAAGGTACCTTCCCACCAAAAATATCCAGCGCACTGCCAATGGTCAGGTCTACCCTGTCGCGGCCCAGGGACTTGACGTAATCCAGGTCTGACAGGTTGTGCACTCCGCCAGCATAGGTCACCGGGATGGGGGAATGCTCTCCCAGAATTCTGATCAGGTCTTCCTGGATGCCCTGACGCTTGCCTTCCACGTCCACGCCATGCACCAGATACTCATCACAATATTCTGACAGGCGCTCGAGCAGTGCCGGATTGACTTTTTCTTTCGTGAAGGTCTGCCAGCGGTTCGTTACGATATAAAAATCATCACCTTTCTTGCGGCAACTCAAATCCAGAACCAGTTTGTCGCGGCCGACACTCTCGCTCATGCTTCGGA
>Ga0233451_10004415_pt1 | contig 11705 bp, 8 predicted proteins | sample 011ome_29_FD_183052 | JGI IMG/M metagenome (GOLD analysis project Ga0233451, IMG submission 183052) | Coastal salt marsh microbial communities from the Groves Creek Marsh, Skidaway Island, Georgia - 011504CT (spades assembly) | ecosystem: Environmental > Aquatic > Marine > Intertidal zone > Salt...
CTTCCTTCCGGGGTGTTTTTGAAGACCCTCTCGCTGAAATTCAACATTCTCTCTGGAGTAGCCAGAAATTTGAGCTAATGAATGACCCTTCACTTCGATTACCCATAAGCCAACCCGCGAATCACCGATTAACTGATCGATATCTCCGACTGCATCGAGGTAGTTGACACCAAACCAAAGGTGAAGGTCCGCACCATCTAGCTCGCTGAGCCATTTCGCTGTCCGATACTCGCCATACCTGCCTTTTTCGTTGGCCGGCAGGTCGGTATGTTGGAGGGCCATCGGTCACCTCATGATCTCTGGCCCCCACGACAGGGGACGGAATGAGCTTCTAAACTACCCATAACCCCCAGGAAAACCTAGTGGTTCCACTCCGCTTCTTCATCGAAGTCGCTGCCGTACTCGGTTTCCGGGTAGGCAGTGTTCGGGGAGTAGCCGCCGGGACCAGAGTGCAGGTCTCCGTCGTTCATGAGCTCAAACCCGCACCCCGTGCACTTCTCTTGGTCTTTTGGCCAGATTGCGTTGCAATCTGGGCAACAGTCCGCTTCGTGTTCAATCACGCGGGCCTCCTCAGGTTCGCGCAACTCTACGCCCACAACAGCTATCTGTACAGGGATTGGCGCTAAATCTCAGCTAATCCCGCAGGACGTGCCCGCACTGCACACAGAAATCATTTCCCCACACCCACGGGGCTCGGCACCGAGAGCAATACTGCGGTTCTCCCTGTTCCACGTTCCTCCTGCCGCGAAGCTGAACTCCAATCTATTCCTTCTCGTTTCCCCTGGCCGCCTGAGGTGGTGTCAGTGGTGGGGTGTATGTTCTTCATCCCAACAACCCAGGAGGCCCATGTTTGAGCGTTTTTTGTGCGATTTCATCTATCACCAAGATCACCGTATTGAGATAACGGAGGTATTAGCCACCGATGTTTGGGAGGCCTATGAATGGATGGAAGAAGCCTTTATGGAGCTTCATCTCGAGTCGACCTCCACTCCTGATCTCCTTCGGTTGCGAAGAGACGATGAAGTGCTCGCGTCGTGGGAGACCCATTTCGATGCAGTGCGCTGAACGTGTCAGGGGTTCCTTCTAGCTTGGAAACCTAAGGAGGAAATGGTGATTGCGTACGTCGGAATCAAGCTTCAACTGGATGATGGCCAAGAAGTACGTTGTCGTATATTCAACGGCCAAGCAAAGGGCGCTGCTGTTCGCTGTGAAGGTGCACTCTGCTGCTCCCACGACCTGTCACGTGAACAAACCTCGAGAGTTTTCCGCTCAGTTGGAGTCCTTTTCGATGGTTCTGCCACCCGGACAGCAACAAAGGTGATTAAGAAGAAATTTGCAAGGGAATTGTTTGATGCCATTCACAACGTGGAACCGACCCTTCAAAGTGAGAACCCTCTGCTCATTCCACCTAGCTGGAACCACTCTGCGACTAAAGATCTCCTGGAGCTCTATCTGACTGGTTTCACCACCTCGATGTTGGCCGATTTTTTCCGCGTGAGCGAGAGAGAAATCATCAGACGGCTTTCCTCCGTTGTGTTGGGGGATGACAACCTGACGGCAGATGACTCCAAAGGTCGCCATCAACGAAGATGGCATAGGGATGAGATTGACTTCCTGCTCTCACAACTACAGCTCTGTCGAACACCCACCGAGATCGCAGCCCTGATGGACAGAGACTCCTTTGGCGTTGCATTCAAATTGTTCCAAGAGCTACCTGTACCCATTCCCCGCGCAGTCCAGGCCGAATACGACATCACCGTGAGGCAAGATCCCCTGGGGCACGTCCCCCTTGACGGGAAACCGTTTTAGAGCAAAAACTAGAAACCAGGCCGGAGGTACGTGAACATGGAAGCTTTTTGGGCAACCGTCATCTTCCTGACGATTGTGGTAATCGGTGGCTACTACCTGGTTACCACCGGGTATAAGAGAACGGTCGCTAAACAGCGTTCAGGTCACTGGGTGAAACACCTCACCGAAATTGGCACCACAATGCCCTACGAAGATGCTCCGTTTGAGCTTCGGCACGGTGAAAAGTATGTGTTGAGTCTTCAGGATCAGATGTTGGTCGAACCTAGGCGGGGCACCCGAGTGTCCGCCCGATCCACGGATGCTTTCACCGTGGCGTTGGCCAAAGGCTTCTATTACACAGCGGCTGCGGGACAAAGCGTGAGCCCAGAGCCAGGTGATGAACTCAAACAAATCGACACCGGTGTGGCCCACTTCACCACCCATCGGGTGGTGTTCGTGGGAGGGAAACAAACCAGGGAGTGGGATTTTGCGAAACTGCTGGGAACAACAGAGCGACAAAACGGTCTCCAGCTCATGATCTCTGTATCGAACCGTCAAAAGACCTCTGGTCTTGCAAGCCCGAGTGTGAACCAGATTTCTCCGAGCATGGCTTTTCAAATCACCGAGCAGGTCAAGGAATACGGCTTCGAGGCAGCTAAAGAGACAGCCCTGCATGCTGCCGAAGAAGTCAAAGTGCAGCTGGGGGTCATGCAACAAAGCTTCTTCATCAGCGAAGAAGAAATCGAGCGGCGCACGGAGCAGTGGCGGAAAGACAACGCACTGCCTGATGTGGAACCTGTTAAGAACAAGCGGAAAGCACCATCTTCACCAGAGCATGCTGTGGCCGAGGATGACGAGGAGCTCGAGCCCCTTGCCGAAATCAAGGTTGTCGGCGAGATGTTCCACAAGAAGAGCTTCGAAGCTCTACGCGAGGAGCTCAAAACCCAGGGCAACACCGAACACATTGTCGAAGTCGAACTCCGCAACGACCCAGATAACGAGTACTCGGATAGCGGTAAGGCGGTGGCTGTCTATATCCGAAACAAGCATGTAGGCCACGTCCCAGAGTGGTTAGCCCCCAAAGTATTCGATCAATTGGAACCAGAAGGAGGCACCGTCACGCTTGGAGCACGCCTCTATCTCGACTATTTAGACGCGAAACCCCAGAAGAACTCCGTCACAGTCACCCTGGATTCGAGGCTGGTCGTGAGGTAGCTTTCATGGAACGCTAAAAAAGAGTGTCTCGTTTGAATAGCAAGGGAAGCGATTGATTATTGAAGACGCTCCCCGCTGGATAAAGGCACTTGTGCTCTTGTTCCGGAGATTCCCCACCTCAGACGAGAATCTCCACTTTTCAGCTGTAATTGCCCCGCCCAGTGCTCCCTACTTTGCGGCGACCACATCGCTAGCAGCTCTCGAACTTGACGCACATAGTGCAGAACAGTCTGTTACTCACGGTCAAAGGGTTGCCACGATTGTTGGTAATGAGTTCCGAGATGTCACATTCCACGAGAACCCTATTCGGTTGGACGGGAGTACTTTCGCCGAGGGGAAAACGCCTCCAATCCGGCCTCTCCCTGAAAACTTCCCCGATCGGAAACGCCGAACGATTTCCGCAGAATCATCTGAGCTGCTAATTGAACTTGACGGAAGCGTTGATGCCCTAAAACCAAACTGGGAATTGCTCATAGCCTCCGGGAACCCAGTCCTTGTCATTTGCACTAGACCGAAGGTAATTGCCGAGAAACTTCGGAATCAGCTAGCAGACTTCAGGATTTGGAATCCCATCCAACAAGTCGCAGCTGCAGAACCAGGTCAACTCGTAGGTGAATGGTTTCGGAGTCCCATAATTCTTGCGAGTCCGTCTGGGATGAAGGGGAAAAGCTGGCTTTCCGAGTTGAGACCTCGAGCTGTCATTAATGTTGGAATGACAGCTTGGCGAAGCAGGTTTCGATGGATTTGGCCTGAGACTCCGCATGTATTGCTTCTTGAGCCGACCTCAGACGACATTTTTCTCTTTAGAGATTGGTTTGCGGACCGCCAAATAGATTCTGAGCCCCAGGAAATCTTGGGTTTTGAGGGAGTACCTGGACTACCAATAAAACTGTTTGCTGAATCACCAGGAATCTTCACTGAACAAGACGAATTTGACGTAATCGAGGACGAATATGCCTAGCGAGGCTCTACGAGAAGAACTTCTCCTCCTTCGATTTGCGGAACGTCCGTCAATTCGATTCATCTCCCTGGAATGGGACGAAATGTCGAGAGTCGTAGCAATTGTTCGCAACCTCAAATCCAAAAAATATGATCCCTTGTCACAGAGAAATGAGGAACTCTTAGCCAATACACGGAAGCTAATCTTCAGGCTTGCTGACGGCCCACTTGATTTATCTGATCCGCTAGTAGGACTGGATACTCTACTTTCGGAGACCCGACAAGCAATTCCGATGGCAGGTTCAGAACATGAAGAAATCGAGAATCTGGAACAGGCGCTCCTCGCGCTAGCGTCAACGCGTCATCCAGCTCGCAACTTCCTTGAAGAATTCGTTAGTGCCAGACCTGAAATCGAGGCAAGCCGCCTTTACGAACGGTCTGGAGACCCAGCAATTGTTCTGTGCCCGCGGGATGTCCAATCATTACCGGGAATAGAGAAATGGATTGAGGACGAAAACCTCTTTGTTTCTCTGTTTCGATATCGTGAACTGAAGAAGTGCCCACCTTTCCCGTGCCAGGTGCTATTTGGCCCACCGTCTCGATATGAATCGTGGGGTCGAGCACCTGAAAACAGCCACAGGGCGCAGTGGTTGGTGACAACACCTCGGGCAGAGGAAGTGGTTTTCTTGATATGGCCTCCATTCAGGGAGCCAAGCCTTGAGGAACTCTCGCCTTGGCCCGGTTTCAAACATCTGAGCATGTCACCTAGTCCGCGAGTGGAGCGAGAAAGCCAGCCCGAAATTGAGGAGTTCGAAGTTAGGGCGACGTTGCCCCCAACGTTTGAGCCTCACGCCAGCCTCGTTGATGCGAAGCGCCTGGAGATTCAAGGTCCCGAAGGCTCCTTGTGGGTTTACTTTGAGATTTCAGAGGCCCCCTATCCAAAAATTTTTGAAGCCACCGATGGGGATGACAAGGAGAGCAAGTTTCCAAGCTCCGGCGAATATCTCATATTCCGGAACTCCAGAGCAGAGCATGCACGCCTTCGAAGTATCGCCGAACAGTGGTGGGACAGCCGCATAGCGGAGCCCTCATATGCGAAGGCAATAATCGAATTTGAGGCCATCCGGAACACTATGACGACTTGCGTGGAGAAGCTAGGAGTCTCGGCGTTCACCGACCAGCTCGTGTCACTCGGAGTCCGCAGAAATTACTCGAGTTATGTCGCTAGGCGACTTCTCGTTCCGCAGTACCTCGCCCCCGAAGAGTTTCGTCACTTCCAAGCCATCGGGAAGGTGTGCGGTGAGGATTGGGCCGAGGCGGATTTCACAACAATAAAGATGATTCGGGCGTCTCGGGCCCAAGCAGGCCGAATCCACTTTAAGGAGCTACTCGAAGAACTCCGAGACTACAAAGGGGCCGATCTGGAAGAGGAGCTTGCAAAATTCGGCTACGTTATGCCAGCGATTGGCAAGGGGGAACCTCTGTTGGTTTCGCGAGTGGTCTCAATATCTCCGGGCTTGCACAAGATTCCGTCCTCAAAACTTGGGTTGCCACTCAAAGAAAACGGGCTGTCATGGCTCGAATGATTCCAAGCATCATTCCTGACAAAGACATTTCTCCCGGAGAAAAGGAATTGTTCAGAATTCTGAGAGACCACGAGGACTCCAAAGATTGGATTGTTCTCCACTCCTACGACCTACCAAAAGATCGGAATGGTGTCCGGCGGGAAATTGATTTCCTTGTGGTGGTTCCAAATTTGGGAGTTTGTGTTGTTGAAGTGAAAGCGCATTCATCAGTGAGTAGGGATTCAGAGGGTAACTGGTACCTAGGTGCAGCTGGTTTATCCAAGAAGAGCCCGGTCAATCAGCTAAAGGACGCAACCTACGCTTTCAAGCGAGACCTACCTGCAATCGGTCTTGGAAACATAAAAGTTTCTCCACTACTGGTCTTCACCGATACAGATGTGCCAAACATCACTGAATTGGATCAGGAGAATCAGCTATCAACTCGTCAAGGACCGATTTCCGAGAACGTTACGACCCAGCTACTAGCAAGCCTCCAAAGTGAGCCTGGCCTGTCTCTGCAACCAGGAGAAGAGGAGAGGATTGTCAACTGGGCGCGGCCAAGTTTTGAAGTGATTGCTAGTCCGCGGCTCCGGAAAGAGAGAACACTGCAGGAATTGAAGCTCGCTACTTCTGTTCAGCTGAGAGCTTTCGATGCCATTGCCGCGAATCAGAGGGTCCTCGTCGAAGGACCACCAGGGTCTGGGAAAACGGCAACTGCTGTCGAAGCAGCTCGCCGATCTGCGTTTAGGGGCGAAAAGGTGCAGCTCCTCTGTTTCAATTCTCTTCTCGGGAGACATTTGTCATCCGAGGCATCAGGTGAGTTTCGTGCTTCAAGTGTGTTCAACTTTGTGGTCGATTTACTTCAAGAATCTCCTCCTTCTGACGTGGGCTTCGAATGGTGGAAGGAGGCAGTTGTCAGGTGTGCTGAATTAATTCGCCCAGAGCACCAATGTGACTTTCTGGTGGTCGATGAGTTCCAAGACCTCAGTTCCGAACCCTGGATAAGCCTCCTGGATTCGATTCTTAGGGGGGGCCTAGATAAAGGGAGCTGGGTCTTCACGGGCGATGCAAGATTCCAGGACATTCAATCCCGGAGTTTGCAACCCAATCCCTTAGGACAACTAGCTCCTACTCGTGTTTCCTTTCAGGACAATTGCCGTAACCCTGAGCGCCAGGGACGCTGGATTGAGAAATTAGCCTTCGGCCGAGAGATCTACCGCTCTTATCTGCGCGAGAATTCTGGCTCTCTCCCGGACGTGAAGATTGTGGACAGCTCTCTAGGGAACCCGGTTGGGTCAGCAATTAACTCGTTGCGACAAAGGTTTAATCCTGGAGACATCGTGGTTATCTGCTCAAGCCACCAGAGCCAAAGAAGGCTAATTGAAGAATTGTCTCTCCAGGAATATTTTCCGGGAGCCGAACGTGTCAGTGTTTCGACTACTCGATCATTTAAGGGCCTTGAGGCGTCTGCGGTGATTCTGCAACTCGATTTGGAGTGGTCAGATGAAGAAATTATCACCGCAGGGACTCGAGCCACCGAAGAGCTGGTTATTCTGATCGAGAAGGACCAGGAAAGACAGCTAATCGATAGGCTCGGAAAATGAGGGAGCTATCGTCTGCAGAATCGAGAGATTCGGTAATTAAGAGCCTTCGCCTCGCCTTGATGGGGCCTGAATCACCTCTTCAAGAATGCTGGCCAGGTTACTCAGGCGACGTCGTCGAAATTAATGAAGGGGAAGCATTTCCAAATGACTTAACCTTTGGCACCGTGCCGATGAAAGACTCCGACGGACGCGAGCTCCTCGCCTTTCCACCGACAATCCTTTATGGAGTTGGCATTTTGTACCCAGGACTTGACGAAAATTCTCTGGGTAATTTGATTAGGACACAAAGCGCTTTTGATTCCGAATCAGATTTGCCGCCGGAGGCCTTGGAAACAGTAGACGTAGACAATCCATCGACTGCCGAAGACGACGATGGTGATGACGTTGAGGAAACTCAAGCCACCAAGAGGCAACGGAGCCTGGCGATTTCGTTCCACCTACCAATTGACACAAAGTCAATCCAAATAAGGGTTCAAGGTTCCGTTTACGAGCGACTATCCGTGCTCGAGGGGGGAAGAAGTCGCGATGTCTTTGCAAGGAACGCGGTTTTCCAGGAAATAAAATTCGACACCGCTTCAAGCATCACAAAGGAAATCACAATCGCTGGCATTAGTCTCCGCATCGGCTTTCTGGTGAGGCAAGCCACCGATGCAGGCAAGATTTGTACTGCATACGTCTTGAACCAGACCACTGAATTCGAAAACATTTCGGAATCCGCGCTGTTCCAGGCAAAAATCTCAGTTGCAACCAACGGCCTCCTTCCGTACCCCCGCTTACAAAGGCCGATGGATTCCGATGACGAATCTATGGAGCTTCTGTATAGCGATGTCAAAGTCTTGGCCGTCGGCCACGGATGCGATTCAACTGTTACGCAGGTCGACAACTCGTGGATAGTTGAGTCCGAAGTGATGCCAGCAGTAACGATTCAATCCCCCTCACCCGACATCCGCAGCAGTGACGGTGATTCCTACAGAGTTGGAATGATTGACTTGGGGCTATTCAGCGAGGAAGCCCAAGCCTCTGTGAACCGAATTATTGCCGACTACGGATCATGGAGAACTTCACTCGAAGATGATTCGAATGGATCCCAGTCTTCTGCAGGAAAACGTCATCTCGAAGGCATAGACAGGTTTCGTACGCAGATCGAAGCCGGGTGGGAGTTAGTTCAGAAGAACGAGGAAGTCCGCAAAATCTTCACCTGGGTATCCCTTGCGATGAATGCCCAACGAACTTCGTCAGCCTACCCCGACGTTCGCAAAGGCACTTTTGATCCCTCGACTGGCCTAACGAGTGAGTTCGAAGCGGAGTTTCCTCAAACTCAACCGGACTTTGACTCTGCTAGTCCAACCGCAGGATTCGGGCCAATACCAGTTGAGTCCCAAGCATTCTGGCGACCTTTCCAGATCGCTTTTCTCCTTTCTGAAATTCCGCGCGTCGTGAGCGGAATCCCTGAGGAAAGAGAGCGGGTAGACATTATTTGGATGCCCACTGGAGGAGGGAAAACTGAGGCCTATCTTGCCCTGGCTGCATTTGTCATGCTTTTCGAGCGCGTTCAAAGAGTCAAGTCTGGAATGGCTCTCAAACATAGAACAACTGTAATGATGAGGTACACCCTTACTCTGCTCACCTCACAACAAGTCGTGCGTGCGGCCGCGCTGATGTGTGCTCTGGAAATCTTGCGAAAGACTAACCCAGAACTTGGGACTTTACCTTTCAGAATTGGAGCCTGGCTTGGTGGTGGCTCAACGCCAAACACCTGGAAGCAAGCCCAAAATTGGCACAAATCAATAGCCCAAGGTGGCAGCCAGGGAAGCAAATCTTTCCTGCTCCAGAAGTGCCCGTGGTGCAGCGCGCAGATGCAGACGGCGCAGCAACAAAAGGTTGCCGGATATGAAATTCGTCCCTTCCCAAAAAGAAATGACAAGTACGTAGCTATCTACTGTCCGGATTCGTTGTGCCCGTTCACAAAGCAAACTAATGAGAATCCGGGGGCCTTCAAACGCCTCCCAATATTCGAGACGGACGAGGACATTTACAATGCTCCGCCCGAATTCATTGTCGGGACAATTGACAAGTTCGCGCGGCTTTCCTGGGTTGAAGATTCGCGGAAGCTGTTCGGGATTGAAGCTACACAGGGTTCGATAAAGCGAAGCCAAGACCCTCCCTCGCTATTCATACAGGATGAGCTACACCTCATAGCCGGCCCTCTCGGCAGCCTTGATGCGCTATATGAAATCTCACTCGATGAACTATGCAGGTTCGACGGTGGGCAACGACCTCTGATTATTGGTGCTACAGCCACGACAAAGAACTTTAGGTCGCAGGTGCGCCAGCTTTACGGGAGAGAGGACGCACAGCTGCTCCCCCCACCCGGGTTATCAATTGATGACAGTTTTTTCGCAAAGACACCCTCCGGCCAAAATCGCGAGGCTGGCAAGACTTTCGTAGCAGTGTGTGCCTCCGGACTTGGAAGTGTCGTCGAATCTCAGTTGAGGGTGGTCGCTGCGCTCGCACATGCTGCGAGCGCAGTTGACCAAGAAGGTTCACGATTTGCGGACGCCTGGTGGACTAACCTCGTGTTCTTCAACAGCAAGAGAAGTATTGGACTCCTTCATTCAACGATTGCGACAAATCTTCGTCGAAGAATCTACGCACTTGCGAGACTGTCTGGGATTAGAACCGGTAAGGCCCCCGATACCCCTGACTCGCCGCGCGGTCCAGTGAGAAATGTGCGAGAGATGCCCGAACTGACGGCATCATCCAGAGACGACTCAAACAAGACCATGGCCCGGCTTGCTCGGAGAATGAGTGATGACTACCCGGTAGACATTTGTTTTGCTACCTCCATGATTGAGGTGGGTGTGGATATCCCTCGACTAGGCCTCATGACGGTCATGGGACAGCCCAAGAGTGAGAGTCAATATATCCAAGTAACCGGTCGAGTCGGCCGGAGCGCGGATGCACCAGGCCTAGTTGTCGTGGTGCTTTCTCCATACAACGTGAGGGACCGATCTAATTTTGAATCCTTCACACTGAATCACCAAAGGCTTTATGCCTCGGTCGAACCAGTCAGCCTAACCCCATTCACAAGTCAAGCATTAGACCGTGGTGGAGCAGGAGCGATGGCGGCAGCCATTAGAAATACGACTCTTGAGCACCCTAGCGAATACCTGTCGAGCCAGTCCGGGGAGGCCTTGATTAAGGAATTCGAATCCCGCGCAATACTCGTCTCTGGGAAACGAGGTGCAGAGCTTGTGAGAATCAAGGTCGCTGAGCTGAAGAGGAAGGCCTCGCTCCACCGAAGTAAATCGAAAAACATTTGGACTGATTCTGAAGACGGACTAATAGTGCAATCCGACAAGCAGATTTCTGTTGAAGAGTCACTCCAGAAATGGTCCGTGCCAAACTCTATGCGTAGCGTCGAAGGTCAATCCGCTGTTCGCATCGCCCGCCGCTACGGGAGTGGGTCAAGTGAATCGGTTGCAAACGATAGGTGGTCCCAGGATTCCTCTCAGGATGGGGACGAGTACGAGTGAACAAGAATTACTCCTTCATTAGAAGGAACCAGATTGTCGGTCGTTCTGGCCCAGGCTCTCTATTTGTGACCCATGACAACATCACTGTCCTAATGACCGGACTACAAGACTGGTGGAATCAAATTCCTGTAATCGTGAAGGATGAAAATCGAAAAAGAGAGAATCGGTTACAGGTTCTCGAAGAATACGAATTGCGCGACACAAACCTTGAGATGGAGTTCGGAGTCAGTCGGTTCATTGAGCCTCCTGTCGTTGACGACGAATCAAATGTTGAAGACTACTCGGCCGCATGGTTTATCCCTGCTACGCGTTTTCCAATGTGGGAGTATTGCCCATTCACGTCCTGCGGATCATTAACAAGGAATTCATCCGCGGAGGCTTCGAGCCAGAGGGCCTGTCCAAGTTGCAAGGAGTCCGGCAAGAGGAATCGGTATCTGCAACAAGTTCCGCTCGTGTCCTGCTGTCCAGATGGTCACCTTGACGAAATCGACTGGACGTGGCTCATACATAATGGTGACCCTTGTGCCCATCCAAGTCTGACCTTTAGAGACGGTGGAAACGCTCTGTTACCCAAAGTTGCATGCAAAACCTGTGGGGCTAAGCCTTCTCTCAGAAGTGAAGAGGGTGACTACCAGATTGCCTACAAGTGCACTGGGGTGCGGGCATGGCTTCCGGAATCGAATGCGCAAGTTTGTGAACAAACTATGTTGAGTTTCCTCCGCACATCGACAAGCGTATATTTCCCCAATATTCGATCAGCACTGCATCTACCACCGCCTCAGGGATATCGCGAAAACGTATTAAAACTTCTGCAGTCGAAGTTTGGTGACTATCTTGCGATCCAAGATAGCGATGAGGTGCGCGAGGTGATTCATAAGGGTGTCACCGACTCGTATCCTGACTTTAAGTACGAAGACACTCTTCGTCACATCGAGCGGGCGCGAATGGGTTCCGAGCGGGCTGAGCGCCAAGGGAAAGCAGCGGAAATCGAAGCCTTAGAGACACCACGCTCCCCGGACACCGACGGACTACCGATACTCGATTCAGAGCCCAGGGAG